>Ga0164309_10000354_pt1 | contig 26161 bp, 22 predicted proteins | sample Whisoiple_247_MG_FD_109984 | JGI IMG/M metagenome (GOLD analysis project Ga0164309, IMG submission 109984) | Soil microbial communities amended with fresh organic matter from upstate New York, USA - Whitman soil sample_247_MG | ecosystem: Environmental > Terrestrial > Soil > Unclassified >...
CCGGAGCCGTCGGCGAAGTCGTAGTAGGTGGCGATTCCTTCTTGCTCCTCGCCGACTTCGACCTCGGGGGCGGGCGCGCTGCCATCGAGGCCCTCGGTGCCATCGGCTCCCCAATGGCAGTTGGCGCTCAAGACCCCACCGGCCACGGCCAACGCAGAGATGATCACCTGCCCGATCCTCATCTGGGCAGTGTACCGCCGAAGCGGCGGGACGGGATCAGCCGACGAGCGGCAGTCGGCGCACGGGGGGCGCCGCACCAGCCCCCTCAGGCGTCGACGCTTCGCGCGGCGCGACCGGGGTGTGCTTCTGACCCGCACCGAGGCTCGCCTTGGCGGGGATCGATGGATCGCGCTCGTCCCAGGCGCGCGCCACGTCGCGGTCCAAAAGATGCGTGGGGCTGACGTTGCCGAGCGCGGTCATCATCACACTGCGCACATGTGGGTTTTCCTGCTCGAGCTGGCGGAGCAAATCCCCCATCTTGTCGCGCTTCAGATCGTCCTGCGAGCCGCACAGGTTGCAGGGCAAAATGGGGAAGGCCTGCTCCTGGGCCAGCTCGATCAGGTCCTTCTCGTCGCAGTGGATGAGCGGGCGAATCACTTCGAAGCGGCCATCGTCCGTCGTGTACTTGGCAGGCATCGCCTGCAGCTTGCCGGAGTAGACCAAGTTCATGAGGAACGTCTCGATGGCGTCGTTCCGGTGATGGCCGAGCGCCAGCTTGTTGCAGCCGAGGTCCTCGGCCGCCTGATACAGGATGCCGCGGCGCAGGCGCGAGCAGAGCGAGCAGTACGTGCCGCCGGCCGTGACGTGCTCGACCACGACCGAGTACGTGTCCTCCGACAAGATGCGGTACGGCACCCCGAAGCCTTCGAGGAAAGCCCGCAGCGGCGCCCCGTCGTAGCCCGGCTGCACCTGGTCCAGGTGCACGATCACCAGCTCGACCTTGAACGGCAAACGCGTCACCAGGTGGCGCAGCAAATGGGCCATGCCATAACTGTCCTTGCCACCGCTGAGCGCCAAGAGGATCTTGTCGCCGTCCTCGAGCAAGCCAAACTCGTCGCTCGTGCGGCTGATCGCACGGAGCAGGCGCTGTTCGGTTCGGGTGACCTTCTGCGACATGGGCCGTGCGCGGGATAGCTCACCAACTGCTCTCCCGCCAGGAGGGCCGGCGTGTCCTTGCCACCGGCGCGAAGACAGGGGAAAGTGCCTGCCCGAGCGCTCGTGAGCCCTTGCCGATGGACCTGGTCTAGTGCCGTGCTGGCGGGTGCCCTGCTGAGCGCCCCAGCTGGCGCCGAGGAAGCACCCGCGGGCGCCGCGAAGGAAGCGCCGCCGGCGGGCCCAGATGCGAGCGAACGCCCGAGTGAACGCATCACCGTGCCGGAGCCGCTCAACACGCCCGTGCAGCCGATCGAGGACGGCGAAGAACACGTCGAGATCATTCTCGAGCTGGTCATCGACCGCGACGGCCACGTAGCGAGCGTGCGCGCCCTCGGCGGTCGTGAGCCCTATGCCACGCTCGCGACCGAGGCCACCCGCGCTTGGACCTTTCGCCCGGCCACCAAAGGCGGAGAGCCCGTCGCAGCCAGGGTGTCCTTCCTGGTCACCTTCGAGCCCGCGCGCCAGAGACCTGACGCGCCGGCACTCGTCGAGGCCGAAGCGCAGGGAGCGCCCACGCCGCCCCCGAGTCCAGAGTCGGCTCACGTCTCCGCCGTCCCGCTGGCGGAGGTGCTCATCCTCGGTGACCTGCCCGATCCGGGCATGCGCAGCTGGACGCGCACAGAAACGCGGAAGCTCGCCGGTGCGTTCGACGACCCCTTACGCGCCTTGGAAGTCCTGCCGGGCGTCACTCCCATTCTGACCGGCCTGCCGCTGTTCTTCGTGCGCGGCGCGCCACCAGGGAACGTCGGCTACTTCTTGGACAACATAAAGATCCCTCAGCTCTACCACGGCTTTTTGGGACCGTCGGTGGTGCATCCTGCCTTCATCGCCAAGGTCGACTTGCACGCCGGGCCCATGCCGGCGCGCTTCGGGCGCTACGCGGGGGCGGCCGTGGATGCTCGGTTGGCCGAGCCGCACGGTGAGCTCCGCGCGGAGGCCAACGTGCGCCTGTTTGATGCGGGCGCATTCGTGGAGGCGCCGTTGTTCGGTGGACGTGGCTACGCCATGGGTGGCGCGAGGTACTCCTTCACCGCCCTCTTGCTGAGCGCCGTCGCTCCTACGCAACGCGTGGACTATTGGGACTACCAGCTGATGGCGGGCTACCGCCTGGGCCGGAAGGACGAGCTACGCGCCTTCGCCTTCGGTTCGTTCGACTACGTGGGCGCCGGCAACATCACCGGCGGCGTCGAGTTTCACCGCGTGGATCTGAGCTGGATGCACGACTTCGGCGACAAAGCGCGCCTGCAGATTGCGGCGACCGGCGGCAGCGACCGCACGCGTTCGGACTTCGGCTTCGTCAGCGACACCAACTTCCAGAGCCGCGTGCGCTACACACTCACACAAGAGCACGCCATTTTCCGCGCGGGTGGGGATATCAGCGTCGACGACTACTCGACCGAAATCGACCCCACCATCACCGAGCCGGAAACGTACCTCGATCTTTTTCCCTCGCGAACGGACGTCGCCGGAGGCGCGTTCATGGACGTCGTGCTCTTTCCTCAGGGCTTCGTCCGCGTCATTCCGGGGGTACGCGGCGACGTGTACTCGTCGTATGGGGACGTGATGGCCGCCGCAGACGTGCGATTGGCCGCCGAATACGACCTTCTGCCCTGGCTGAGAGCCGAGCACGCCGTAGGCACCGCCCACCAGGCGCCCACCTTCGTGCCCAACGTGCCCGGCGCCCAGGTCGGTGGTCTACGCGGAGCGCTGCAGGAAAGCATCCAAGCGTCGACCTCCTTCAACTTCACGTTGCCGTGGGAGCTCAGCTGGAGCGTCGGTGGGTTCGCCAACGTGACCACCGACCTGAGCGATCCAATCGGTGGCTCGCAGACTCTGGCCTTCGACGAAACGAGCGCGGACGTGCGCGTTCTGGGGCGCGCCGTGGGGTTCGAGACGTTCCTCAAGCGACCCCTCACCCGCCGCCTCGGCGGCCTGCTTTCCTACACGTACTCGACCACGCTGCGCAGCAACGACCAGATCGCCACGCTCGCAGGCTACGACAGGCCGCACGTCTTGAACGCAGCGCTGACCTACGACCTGGGCCGGCACTGGCAAGCGTCCGGCAAGGTGGCCTTCGCCTCCGGCATCCCTGGGCGACGAACCACGCTGAACGGCTATGTCTTCGACGGTTCGCGGTCGGACCCTCTGGTTCGTCTCGACGTCAAACTGGCCAAACGTTGGTACGTGAGTGACCACTTCAACTGGGGCATCTACGCCGAGGTCCTCAACGCCACCTACTCGGGCACGGTCTCGCGCCGCACCTGCGGGCGCCGAGGCTGCCAGGACGAGGGGACCGCTCCTATCATCATCCCGAGCATCGGCGTCGACGCGGCTTGGAATTGAGCCCCCGCTACTGCTAGCTTCCGCCCCGCCATGAGCCAGACGCCGACGCCCCAGCGCATCGTGGTGTACCTGACTGGAGTCACCCCCGGCCCCGTATTGCCCGCGCTGGCGGCGCGCCTGACCACGACACCGGCGCGCGTCGTCCGCCTGTTCCAACACCGGCTGGCCGAAGGTGTGGTGATCGGTGCCGTGCTCGAGTGCACGGGGCCAGCGGAGGTGGAAAGCGCCCTGCGCCGGTTTGCGAGCGAGCGCGGGTTGCACATCGACTTGCAAACCTCCCCGGAGAGACCACCAGCCGAAGGTCGGGCGTTTCGCGTCTGCGTGACCTTGCTCGGGGCGCTCAGCGACGCCCAGGCGCTTTCGCAGGTGACCCGTCATCTGGCGGAGGCCGACTTCGTCGTGGACGAGGTGCGGTCGCTCGGTGCGGATGCGCTCGTCGGTGTGGAGCTGGTCGCCAGCCAACCGACGGCTCTGGACCCTCAGCGCTACGCTGCCCTGCGCTCCGCGCTCTTGAAGCAAGGGCCGGCGCTCGGCATCGACGTGGCCGTCCAGCTCGACGACTTCTATCGGCGGGGCAAGCGCCTGCTCTGTATGGATGTGGACTCGACCTTCGTCAAAGGCGAGTTCATCGACGAGCTGGCGGAGATGGTCGGCGTCAAGGCCGAGGTGTCCGACATCACCGCGCGCGCCATGCGCGGGGAGCTGGATTTCCAGGGTTCGCTGCGCGCTCGGGTACGCCTACTCCGCGGTCTGCCCATGGCGCGCGCCCGCGAGCTCTGCGACCGCTTCGAGCTCAGCCCGGGTGCGGGCGAGCTGGTGCAAACCGTGCGACGCCTCGGGCTGCGAGTGGGCCTCGTGAGCGGGGGCTTCACCTTCTTCGTGGAAATGCTGCGCGATCGCTTCGGGCTCGATTTTGCGTTCGCCAACGAGCTCGAGGTCAAGGACGGGGTTCTCACCGGCGAGGTCGTGGGCGCGATCGTCGATGGCCAGCGCAAGGCGCAACTGCTCCGCGACATGGCACATGTGTTCAACGTGAAGCTCGAGCAGACCATCGCCGTCGGCGACGGCGCCAACGATATCCAGATGCTCGAAGCGGCGGGCCTGGGCATCGCGTATCAGGCCAAGCCCAAGCTCAAAGAGGTGGCGGACCTGTCCTTCGACCACCACACGCGGCTCGATACCTTGCTTTACCTGATGGGCTTCGACGCCGTGGAGGCTCGGGCGGCCCTTGAATGAGCGGCCCTCGCGCGAACAGCGCCGTCTCGGCATCGTCTCGCCCGAGCATGAGCTGCGCGGGCACGCGCCCCTCGCCTACGAAAAGCTGGTCAAGACCACCCGACCGGGCAGCGCCGAGCATCGCGCCATCCTCGCCGTGGCCCACGCCCTAGCCAGGCAGGCGATTGCACGCTGCCTGCCCCCGAGCGCTCGCGGCGAGCTCGGGTCCGCCCTCGGGGCGCTCGAAGCCTGCGTGAGCGGCCAGCGACCGCTCAGCGAGTGCGGCACGCTCGCCAAGGAGGCTCGAGCGTCTGCATTTTCTGCCCTGCCTGCTCTGGAGAAGCTCACCAAAAAAGCCGTCGCTACCGCGGCGCAGGTGCAGAAAGAGGCGGAGCGGACGTCCCTGCAGGACCACGCGCTCCACACCCTGGACCGGCTGCTCGGGCTGTCTGTGCATCACGCGGTGGCCGCCCTGTGCCACGCGCTCGACGCCATCGTGGACGCCGAAGCCGGCCTGGCTGTCCCGAGCGATGCCTGCGGCGCTCTCGCCTACAGCCGTACTGCCCTGGGCTCCGTTCGAAACCCTGCTTTCCAGCAGGCTGCACTCGAGCAGGCGGCCTGGGAGCATGGCCGGGCACGCGGCGAGGGTCTGCCCGAGGCGGCTCTCGCCATCCAAGTCTTCCACGAATACGTGGGCGCCCGCTGGCGCGCGCACGCCGATGAGGAACGGCGAGCGTCGGACGAGTTCATCGCCTGGGCCCTGGGCTAGGCGTGCATGCCTCGCATGCGTTGATGGCTGCCCAGAGGGGCGTCCGTTTCCCGAACCCCATGAAAAACGAACGTTCGTTCGATTTCGCGTCCGCGACGAACGCACACCCACCGTGGCCGTCACCCCGGCCACTCGGTGACCGCTCGTCCGTAATCAGCCGTCCGAGTCGGGGGGCTTCTGCACGAAGTCGGGCGGCGCCGCCGAGCCTTCACCGAAGAAGAACTTGTCCATCTCGGTGTACCAGATCTTCTGGCCCTGCTCGCTCGTCAGGTCCAAACGAAACTCGTTGATCAGCATCTTGGAGTGCTCGAGCCACGACTTCCACGCCTCAGCCGAGATGTGGTCGAAGATCTTCTGACCGACCTCGCCCTTCAGCGGCGGCTTCTCCAGGCCCTCTGCTTCTCGACCCAACTTGGCGCACTGCACTTTTCTAGACATCGCGATGGCAGCACATAGCAAAACTACGGCCTCGGCGCCCCCTCCGGCGCCAGAGCTTCCACCGGCGAGGAATCGGGAGCCAGATAGGGCTGCTCGACCAAGACACGGTAGGTGACGACGCCACTTTGGGTGCGCCGCGCCAGGGTAGCGGTGATCACCGACTCGCGGCGCGCCCGACCTTCCAGCACGCGCCGTACGACCTCGGCCCGATCGGTGACGGGAACCTCGTCCACCAGGATCAGGCGGTCACCGGGGAACCAGCCAATGCCCAGACCTCCACCATCGAGGATCTCGATGCCAGCGGGTAGGTCGTGACTCGCCGGCCGCGAAACACCGCGCGGCATGGCGCCCCGGGCTGCTAGATCCAGTACCTGCTGCTCGGCGAGGCCCACGACCGGGGCCGGGACCGGGCCGAGGCGGGGCACCTTCTTACGCTCGGGACCAGACGACTCCTGGTCTGGCGGGAGCTCGGGCGCTGGAGCGTCGCCCTCCGGGTCCAGCAGCCAAGAAAACGCCTCACGCCGAGGACCTACGGGCAAGGTCACCGGCGGCAGCAGCTCACGACTCACTGTGCCAAGCTCACGTGCCCGCTCCCCCGCCCGCACGAGCAGGCCACGCACCAAGAGCTGGCGGCCGGCCAAAACGAGGCCCAAGACCGACAGGACTAGGGCGGGCCTCGGGATCACCCTCGGCCTCGTAGCGAAAAGGCGGCGCGCCGCAAACGGGGTATATTGACCGGGTGCCATCGCGTGAACTGGTCGACCTCGGCTACCGCCGCATCGTCCTACTTTTGGTGTCGCTCATCATCGTGCCCACCGCGCTGTTGATTGCGCTCGGCATGGTGCTGATTTTTCTCGGAGATTTCGAGGCGAACTTGATCATGGGCGTGCTCGTCTTGGCCTTGTCGGGTGCGGCCATCACGGGTGTGATTCTGGTTTGGGTCTTCGTGCGCCGAGAAGCCAATGTGTCCCGCCTGCAGAGCGACTTCGTGTCGAAGGTGAGTCACGAGCTCAGGACGCCACTGACCGCTATCCGGCTGTTCACCGAGACCCTGTCGCTGAGGAAGAACGACCCGGTCGCCCAAGCGCAGTGCATCGATGCCCTCGAGCGCGAAGGTGCGCGCTTGCAAGAGCTCATCGATCGTCTGCTCGACTGGGGCCGCATGGAGTCGGGCCGGCGCGAGTTTCACCCGGTGACGACGGACGTGCGCTCGATCATCCAGGGCGCGGTCGAAGGCTTCGAAACGACGCGGGTGAGACGCAAGGTCGAGCTCGAAGTGCGGCTGCCGCCGGAGCACCTGGTCGTGAGCGTCGACCGCGGTGCGCTCACCGACGCGCTGCTCAACCTCCTCACCAATGCGGCCAAGTATGGCGGGGAGCAGCCAAAGGTCGAAGTCTCCTGCGCCGAGTCCTCGCGCGCCGTCTACATCAGCGTCAAAGACCATGGGCCCGGCATTCCCGTCGCGGAGCACAAGCAGATCTTCCAGAAGTTCTACCGCATGGATGACCGCCTTTCACGCACTCAGGAAGGGTCCGGCCTCGGCCTTGCCATCGTCAAGCACGTGATGAAGGCTCATCACGGCCGCGTCGACGTGCAGAGTCAGCGCGGCACTGGCAGTACCTTCTCGCTGGTCATTCCGAAGCTGGGCTCGGCCAAGGTCGAATCCCGGGACCATCGCGCGGCCGCAAAGGCCGTGGGATCTCCGTAGGGGCTGCTATACTGGCCCGTTCGGAGGAAGCATGTCGCCCGCAGAAGATGGCGCCACGGTTCTGATCGTCGAAGACGATGAGAGCATCTTGCTCGGTCTCAAGCTGAATCTCGAGGCCGAGGGCTTCGTCGTCGAGACGGCAACGGATGGTGAAGCGGGTCTCCGCTCGGCGCAAAGTACCCCACCGGACTTGATGATCCTCGACGTGATGCTGCCGCGGCAGAACGGCTTCGAAGTCGTGCGTCAACTACGTCAGGCGGGCGCGAAGTTTCCCATCATCATCCTGTCGGCGCGCAGCGACGAGGGGGAAAAAGTGATGGGGCTCGAGCTCGGGGCCGAGGATTACATCACCAAGCCGTTCGGCGTCGCCGAGCTCTTGGCGCGAGTGCGCGCCAATCTCAGGCGCGACCGCCTGCTGCGCTCTGGGGCAGAAACGCCGAGCCGCGTCGTAGCTGGCGATTTGGTCATCGACGCGGCAAGGCGTGAGGCCCATCGGGCTGGCTCGTTGGTCGAGCTCACGGCCACCGAGTTCGACGTCCTTTGGTGCTTGGTGGCAGCTGGGGGCCAGGTGCTCAGTCGTGAAGAGATCCAGGCCCAAGTGTGGGGGCCCGACCATCATGGCACGCTGCGCACGATCGACAACTTCCTGCTTCAGTTGCGCTCCAAGCTGGAGGAGGACCCTAGTTCGCCCAAGCACTTGCTCACCGTGCGTGGTGTAGGGTACCGCTTCGGGCGCTAGCTGGCCCTTGCCGTAGCTGGCCTTTGCGAGCCAACCTTCGCGAGCCAACCTCGCCGGACGAACATGGACCAGACTCTCCTCCGCTCCTACATGGCCACGGTCTACGAACTGCCGATCCAAGGCGGGACGATCCGCGCTTCCCTGGATGGCGAGGTCGTTCGCGACACGACCGATCTGCCGGAGCTCCTGCGCAGCCCCTTCGCCATTCTGACGGCCTACAACCCGCGGTCGATGCTGCTCCCGCGTAAGGTCAACGAGACCAGGCATCAGGTCTTGCGCGACCTGCTCATCCTCGGCTGCTATCGGGTCGAGCACTGCGTGGGGTTCGACGACGAGGACGAGGCCCCGTGGCGCGAGCCGGCCTGGGTCGTGCACGGCATCGACCGCACCGAGGCGATCGTCTTTGGTCGAACGTTCCGTCAAAACACCATCGTCGTCTGCGACAGCGGACGCCCCGAGCTCATCGTCACGGATCCAACCTGCGACGAGATCGGGCGGACCTTCCCAGGCAACTGGCGGACGAGGCAGTGAGAAGAGCGCCTGGTCTCGGACCAAAGGCTAAACAAACATGACCAAATACAACGGAGGGCGTCCGCGTGATCCGCAGGATTTTGCCCGTGATCTCATCGGCGACCTAGGCCGCCGCTCGCAGCGGCTGGGGCCGATCTTGCTGGTCGTGCTGCTCGTGCTGCTTTCGGGCGTGGGCTTCTACCAGGTAGGCCCGGGCGAGGTGGCCGTCATCCGCACGCTCGGCAAGGAGACCGGCCGCGCCGGTCCGGGCCTGCACTTCCGGGTGCCGTTCGTGCAACGCAAGGACATCGTCAACACCTCCCAGATCCGGCGCTTGGAGGTCGGCTTCCGCGGCGACCAGCCGATGCCGGACGAAGCACAGATGCTCACCGGCGATGCCAACATCGTCGAGGCGCAGCTGATCGTGCAGTACCGAGTCGCCGATCCCTCGAAGTACTTGTTCCGCCTGGCGGACCCCGATGACACCATGCTGGCTACCGCAGAAGTCGCGGTGCGTGCCGTGATTGGGCGCACCGGCATCGACGACGCCATCACCACCGGGCGCGGCGAAATCCAGGAAGAAACCCGAAAGCTCCTGCAGGAGCTGATGGACAAATACCAGAGCGGTCTCTCGGTCACCGAGGTCAAGCTGCAGAGCGTGGGCCCCCCCGCCGAAGTCAAGGAATCCTTCCACGACGTCGTGCGCGCACGGGAAAAGAAGGAACAGCTGATCAACGAAGCCATGGGCTACAGCGAAGACGTGATCCCGCGTGCGCGCGGCGAAGCAGAAAAGCAGTTGCGCGAAGCCGAGGCCTACCAGGAGAACCGCCTCTCGCGTGCACAAGGTGACGCCAAGCGTTTCAACCAGGTTTACGCCGAGTACGCGAAGGCGCGGGATGTCACACGCAAGCGGCTCTACCTGGAGACGATGGAGCGCCTCTTGAAGCGCATGCCGGACAAGACCATCGTCGACTCTCGCTTGCCTGGTTCGACCCTGCCGGTCCTGCAGCTCGGCCCCAAGGCCGTCGCCGCCGGCGCCACGGGGGTGAGCCCATGAGCCGCTCCCGCATCGCACTCTTGCTGCTCGTTCTGGCCTGGATTGGCTGGGATAGCTTCTACGTCATCCAAGAAGGTGAACTGGCGATCGTCACCCGCTTCGGCGAGTACCAAGTCAGCCGGCTAGCGCCGGGGCCCTACCCGAAGGCTCCGATGGCCGACACGGTAGTGCGCATGGAGCGGCGCATCTTGGTCAGCGATACGCCTCCCGCCGAATACCTCACTTTGGACAAGAAGAAGCTCGTCGCCGATCCGATCACGCGCTGGCGCATCATCAAGCCCATCACCTATTACAAGACGGTCAAGGACGAGTCTGGGGCCAAGGCCCGCATCGACGACATCGTCAACAGCGAGCTTCGGGCCGAAATCGCCAGTCACGAGTTCGGGTCGATCATCGGCAATCGGCGGCAACCGATGATGGATAGCGTAGCGCTCAAGGCGCGAGCCAAGGTCGCCGAGTTCGGCATCGAGCTCGTGGACGTGCAGATCAAGCGTGCCGACTTGCCGAACGAGGTCCAAGAAAGCGTTTTCTTGCGCATGCGCGCGGAGCGCGACCGCATTGCCAAGCGCTACCGTTCCGAGGGCGAGGAAGAGGCGCAGAAAATCCGCGCTCAGACTGACAAGGAAAAAGCCATTCTGCTGGCCAAAGCCTACGAGAAGGCCCAGGTGATGATCGGCGAAGGCGACGCGCAGAGCGTGGCCGTCTACGCCGAAGCGTACGGCAAGGACGCGGACTTCTACGCATTCGTACGCAGCCTCGAAGCGTACGAAGCCTCACTCGACGAAAAGACGCACGTGGTGCTCTCGACGGGCAGCGACTTCCTCAGATATGTCGATAGCCCGCGCTGAGCCGACCTTCTCGCTAGCGGTCGGGCGTTACCAGAGCGTGCGGCCTTCGTCGCCAACGCCCAGCTCGAGCACCAGGGCTTCGAGCAGCATGGCGCTGGCGATGGCGTAGGCTGGGCTGCCGCGCCCTTTGTGGGGAGCGTCTCCGTCGGCCGATTGTGGCACGTAGCCAAGCGCCGATCCGCCGGGGAGCGCTGCCCGGATCACCTCGCGCAGACGCCCGAGATCCCCGCCTTCGTGTTTGACGGCCCGCACGTAGTAGAGGAGTAGATGCGGCCAAACCGCGCCCAGATGGCTGGCGCGGCTGCGCTCGGCGATGGTCCCGCCCGCGTGCCCCATGTAGCGAGGATCAGCTGGATCCAGGGTCCGCAGGCCGCGCGGCGTGAGCAGGCGCTCGTCGACGCGAGCCAGGATCTCCTGGCGCTGCCAGGGCTCGAACAATTCGGGCGCGACAGCCAGAGCGATGAGCGCGTTCGGACGCACCGAAGCGTCCGTCCAGTTTTCTGCCGCGTCCGAGCGACCGGCGATGCAGTCGAACGGGTAGCCGCGATCGTGCGACCAGAAGCGGCGTGCAAAGGAAGCGAGCAATTGATCACGCCGGGCGCGGGCTCGATCAGCGAGATCGAGCTGCCCTTCCGCTTCGCAGAACTCGGACAAGACGGACGTGGCGCGATACCAGAGGGCCTGCAGTTCGACGGCCAGGCCCCAACGTGGTGTCAGGGCTTTTCCTTCGGCGCGCGAATCCATCCAGGTGAGCGGGTAGCTGGCGGCGTTCTCGACGAACCCCTCGCTGTTGACCCAAAGCACGCTGCCCGGGGACCTCTCCACCCGCTCGAACACGCTGGACAGCGCTCCCAGCATCCGTGCCCGAAATCGCGCATCGCTCGGATCGGCGTCGAGCACGGACTTGCCGACGTCGAACAGCCACAAGCTGGCGTCGGCACAGGCCACGCGGGTCCCCTCGACCTTCAACCGCTGGGGCAAAAGGCCATCCTCGAGGGCGTCGAGCACTCCTTCGAAGGTCCGCTTCGCGCGCTCCACTTGGCCCCGCGCCAGGTACGCCCCACGCAGCGAGAGCAGCGTGTCGCGCGACCAGGCGTCGAGCCATGGGTAGCCAGCGACGACGGCATCTCCGTCCCCCAAGACGAACGTTTCGACCCCGACGGCGAGCGACCGCACCTCGGGCGCCAAGCGTGGGTTCGGGTCACGCGCGAGTTGCTCTTCTGCAGCCGAGAGGACCAGCTCGCGGGCGTCCTGGGGCGGGGGCTGACCCACGAACGCCACCAGGTACGACGTTTGCCGCGACTCCAGGGCGAGCTCGAGCACGCCCGGAGACCACATGTCCTCCTGAAAATCGAGGTAGCGCCCCCGGTCGGCCAGATACTCGAACTTGCGCCACCAATCGGGGAACCCCATGAAGATCCCGCTGTGCCGAAGCACGACCGGCGGCAGGTGGACGGCCGGCTGCACTTCGACCTCGCCGCCGCGCAAGACGACTCGCTGCACCATGCCTCCGTGCTCCCGACAGAGCTCGTCGGACGGGCGCATGGGCAAGAGCGGTCTGAGCGTGACCCGCGCCGGCTGTTTTCCGGTCCAAGTGAGGGCGATGACCACCGCGTGGTGACCCCGCACGAGGCTGACGGTTCGTTCGACGGTACCGGTCGGCAGCCGGAAGACCCAGCGCGGTAGCGGGTCCTGCGTGAACGACTCGAGCGCCAAATAGCCCAGCGTAGGGGCAGTGTTCGGGAACTGATGGGTCGAGAGGTTGTGGGTACGACCGCCTGTTTCGAGCGTCATCTCGAGATGGCTCAAGATGATGTGACGCTTGTCCTGCCCTTCGACGTAGGTACAGAGCAGGCCATGCTGACGCCGCGTGTGCATCAGCGCCAAGGTGCTCATGGCGTACGTGCCAACGTCGTTGGAAATGAGCCACTCGGCTTCGGCGCGCTCGAGGTCACCCCCTACGTAGGCGACCGGCCACGGACCATCGAGCGGACTCGTCCAAGTGAAGGCGGACCCCGTCTTCATGAATCGAGCGCATTCTGCGCCGCCTCGAGCAGGGGCACGCGGGGCGGCCGCTCACCGAACCAAATCTCGATCGCTCGGGCCGCCTGCTCGATCAGCATGCCGAGACCGCCGACGGCGAGATGACCGGCAGCGCGTGCGGTAGCCAAAAAGGGCGTCTCTCTGGGATTATAGACCAGGTCGTAGGCTATCGACCGCGGCAGCTGGGAGAGCTCGAGACTCTCCGCGAGCGCTTGTCCACCGCTGGTGCCCTTCATTCCTGCCGACGTGGCTTGGATGACGGCGACGATTCGCTCCCGCTCGGCGTGCCAAGCAGCAGCTTGTAGGGGCACGCAGCGCGCGCCTAGGCTTTCGAACTCGGCGGCGAGCGGCCAGTCCGAACGAGGCACCGCAGCCGACCACTTGCGGGCCGCCACGATGACCCGAGGGAATCCGGCGTAGCTGCAGGCGCGGACGGCCCCAAGTGCAGCGCCACCATTGCCGATGACGAGCGCGGTGTCGCGCTCTGCCGAGACGGGGCCGAGCTGTCGGCGCGCCAGCTCGAGCTCGTCCGCGAGTCCCCAAGTGTCGGTGTTGTAGGCCACGACCTGACCGGTCGGGCTGCGAGCCAAGGTGTTGGCGGCGTGGGCTGCGCGGGCCGAATCGTCCAGGACTCCCGCCGCGCGCAGGGCCACCTGCTTGTACGGCACGGTGACGTTGGCGCCGTCGAGCTCCCCGCGCTCGATGCGCGCCACCTCCGTCAGGACGTCGGCCTCGGTCGGACAATCGCGCAGGGTGTACTCGGCGCTGACGCCCAGACAGCGGTAAGCGGCGGCGTGGATGGCCGGCGAGACGGAGTGGCCGAGCGGATGGCCGATCAGGATGAAGCGCCTCAAGGATGGTCTCTCCCGCCGGAGGACTCTTCCTCGAAAGGCGAGCGCATTTCAACCGCTGAGGGGTCGGGATCGACGGTGACGCCAAAACTACCTCGATGCACGCGCACGGTGAGCGCTTGGCCGGGCAAGACAAGCGTGCTGTCGCGCACCAGAGCGCCCGAAGGGTCGCTGACCAGGGCGTAGCCGCGCTCGAGGATGCCCACTGGAGACAGCGCCTCGAGCGCCCGCACCGTCTCGCGCACGCTCGAGCGCCTACGCTCGATCAGCGCTCGTCCAGCAGCGAGCAGCCGTTGCTCGAGCGGCAAAATCTGCGTTCTGGCAGTGGTCAGCACCACCTTGGGGTGCCGCGCATCCAGGCGACGCCAGAGGCTCGTGGCCGTTGCGCGCTCGCGTGCGACGGTCCGCTCCATGGCCCGGGCTGCGCGCCGGCTGAGCTCCTCCTGGCGCTGCTCGTGCTGCAAAAGCAGGGCACGTGGGTCACCGATGCGACGGAGCACCTTGCCCAGCCGAACCTGCTGCTGGGCCACGCGCGCCCCCGTCGCCTGGCCGAGGTGTCCGATCACGCGCCGCAGACGCTCGCGCCGGGCGTGGGCGTCGGGCACCAAGAGCTCCGCAGCTTGCGACGGAGTAGCAGCACGCACGTCGGCCACCAAATCGGCGAGGGACGTGTCTACCTCATGCCCCACCGCGCTGATCACGGGCACCCGGCAAGCGGCGATGCGACGCACCACGCGCTCGTCGGAGAATGCGAACAAGTCCTCCTGCGAGCCGCCACCCCGGCCGACGATGAGCGCATCGATGCCGGCGACGCGTTCGATCGCGTCGAGCGCAGCCACGATGCTCGCCGGAGCCTCGTCACCCTGCACCAGAGCCGGTGCCAAAAGAATGCGGACCCTCGAGCGCCGCAGCGCGACTTTCACGATGTCGAAGAACGCCGCGCCGTCTCGGCTCGTGACCACCCCGATGAACCGAGGATCGGAGGGCAAAGGACGCTTTCTACTCTCGTCGGTCAGGCCTTCGGCGATCAGCTTGGCGCGCAGCTTGGCGAGCGCTTCGAGCAGCGCTCCTTGACCCACGGGCCGCACGGCGTCGGCGATCCACTGGAGATTGCCACGGGCTGGATACAGGCTGGCGCGGCCGCGTACCTGAATCCTCGCGCCTTCCGTCAGGTGGCGCCCGAAACGCAGCACCTCGCGGCGGTACATGACCGCAGACACCATGGCTTCTTGGCGTTCGTCTTTGAGCGAAAAATAGACGTGCCCGCTCTGCGGTCGGCTGACGGAACCCACCTCGCCTTCCACCCAAAGACCAGCCGTCATTTCCTCTAGAACGTGCTTGAGCTCGCGAGTGAGCTCGGACACGCTGAGAACGCGCTCCAAATCGCCAGCCATGCCAGGGTCTCTCGCGAGCAACTCTAGCGCCGGAGCTCGCGGACGAACTCCCAATCGACGATCAGGTGCTTCTTGAGCAGAAGCGAGAGCAGCGCCGCGAACATGCGCTCCCAGTTGACGTCCTTGCCCAGCACCTCGGACGTGTCGGCTCCGCCAGCCTGGGCTCGGAGAGCATCGATCAGGTCACGCGCCGTGAGGCCTTCCACCACGGGGGTACCCGACTCCGCCTTGCCCTTCTTCAGCGGATTTCGCGGCAGGGCAATCTGAGTTCCGTCGAGCATGGTCAAGGTCACCATGGCCGGTCCACCGCGCGGGCGAGGCAGGTCGGCACCGCGGGACGGCAGCGCATCGCCCGTAGGCGGGGGTGGGGGAATCGACACACGGGGCGCTGGCGCCACGGCGGCTGGCTCGGAGATGACGACCTCGGAGGGCGGCGCTGGTGCGGGTGGCGCTGGTCCGGGCGAGGCCGGCGCGGGCGGGTGCACGCTGGGCGCCTGCGGCGGCAGGCTGACCGGCTTGGCTGGCGCCAGGTGGACCGACTCGACCGCGACTTCCTCCTCCGGTGGCAGCCCGAGGTAGTACGCGCGAATGGCGGCGCGGATGTCGGTGGCAGGTGCGATCATCGGCCGCACGGGCACACCTGCATGGGCCTCGACCTCGAGCAGCGGAGCGAGGTCGCTCGGGTCCTCCATGGCGACGTACAAGGTCTCCTGCCGATTGCGTGCACGGCGGACGTAGATGGGAACCATGCCATGCTTCTCCGCGAGCTCCTTGGGCACCAGGTTGAGCAGCTGCCGAGAGAAGTCGATGTGCTGAAGTGAGACCCAGGGTACGCTCAGCTGCTGACTCAGAACCTGAGTCACCTGGGACTCGGTGAGGGCGCCGCCATCCACCAGGAGCTCGCCCAGCCGACGAGGGTCCTCCTTCTGCCGTTCCAGCGCCCGGGCGAGATCCTCCTTGGTGCAGAGGCCGGTCTCGACCAGTAGCTCCCCCAGCTTCAGCCGCTCGTTCATGGCTAGCCACTCTACACGATCGGGGGCCCGGCCACGCCCAGGGCTGCTGAACGGCTGGACAATTGCCCGGGCGCCCAAGCTCAGCAAGAATCCCGGGACGCTGCCGGGTGGTTACCTCCCCACCCCTAGCGCTGTGCATGAATTCCGCCGTCACACCTGGCCAGAGCGTGGGCGAACCAACGCGGTCGTGTCCGCACTGCAACAAGCCCTGCACACCGGACAGTCGTTACTGTCCATCGTGTGGATTTCCGGTCGGCTCCGTGCACGCGCAGACCGGCGACCGCTTCATCGGAACGACCTTGCCTGCCGGGTATCACATCGTCGATCTCATCGGCGTCGGTGGCATGGGTCGAGTCTACCGTGCCGAGCAAGCCGTGCTCGGACGAACGGTCGCGGTGAAGATCATTCATCCGCATCTGCTCGCCGAGGAGAACTCAGCGCTTCGCTTCTTGACCGAGGCTCGCGCCGCCAGCCAGCTCAACCACCCAAACAGCATCTCGGTCTTCGACTTCGGGCGCACCGACGACGGGCAGCCGTACCTGGTCATGGAGCTGCTCCGCGGCAAAGACCTGGGCCTGGTCGCGCACGAAGAGGGCCCGCTGACCCTGACCCGCATCGTCGACATTCTGCGCCAGGTGCTGGCCGCCCTCGGTGAAGCGCACGACCTGGGCATCGTCCACCGTGATCTGAAGCCGGAGAATATCGTGCTCCAGCCGCTGCGGCGCGGGGGCGACTTGGTGAAAGTGCTCGACTTCGGCCTGGCCAAGCTCAAGGCCGACGCGCCCGGCCCGGGGGTCACCAACCCCGGCATCGTGTGCGGCACGCCGGACTACATGGCGCCCGAGCAAGGACGCGGCGATCCCATCGATGGGCGCGCCGACCTCTACTCCGTGGGCGTGATGCTGTTCCAACTCTTGACTGGCCGTCTGCCGTTCGAGGGCGACTCTCCGACCCAGGTGGTCATGATGCACCTGACGACACCGGCACCCGACCCGCGGCAGGTGGCGCCGCGGCGCGACATCCCCGTGTCGATCGTCGAAGTCGTCAGGAAGGCGCTCTCCAAGAGTGCAGCCGAGCGCTACCAGGATGCGCACGAATTCTCCGAGGCCCTCGCGCGCTCGCTCAAGGAGCTCGACCAACCGTCCTTCGTCCAGTCCTCTCAGGAACGCGTCGGTCCGACCTTCATCAACGGCGAGACCATCACTTGTGAAGCCTGTGGCTACGAAGTGCCCCTGGCGCGCTTCTGCTGCGAGTGCGCGGCGCCCCTGCCTCAAGACCGCTCGGCTCAGTTTCCGGTTCCGTTCATCGGCCGCGGCGAAGCCATGTCGTGGCTCTCGTCGCGACGACCCACCACGACGACGCTGCTCGGGGCTCGCATCGTGGGTGAACCCGGAGTCGGCAAGACGCGCCTCGTGGAGGAGTTCTCACAGATGGTCAGCGCGCAGGGTGACCAAGTCGTCCTGGTCGAGCCCGACCCGTACGGCTGCCGGGTCGCCGGACATGCGGTGGCGTCCTGCATCCGCACGCTGGCCCGCTTGGACCGCACCACCGCCGAAAACGGCGCTTACCCCGACGCTACGCCCGACGCCATCAAGGGGCTGAAGGATCTGTTCGAGGGTGTCCCCCGTTCCGATCACCGCTCGCCGATGGAGCGTCGCCATGGGCTGGCGGCGGCTTTGCGTTGGGCCCTGTCGCGCGCCGCCAAGCGCAACTCGGGGATGCCGGTCGTGCTTCTCGACGGCATGGACAGGATGGACGGACCGTCCTTGCACGCCTTCGCGGACGTGATGGGAGACCCGCCTCACGTGGCCAGTCTGTTCGTGGGTGTGCACACGCCCGGCGTGGACGTCGGTTGGGGCGCCGAACGCACCGGTGTGCTCATGCTGCCCGGCCTCGACCGCCGCGACGTACAGGCCTTCAGCGGAAGCGCGCAGTTGCCGCCGATGGACAGCATCTTGCCGCTCTACCTCGACCAGGCGCTGCGCTTGCATTTCGAGGGCGGAGGGGCTCCGCCGACACGCCTTGGCGATCTCATCGCCCAGCGTATCGACACCGTCGGCGCCGAGGCGCGGCGCGTCCTGCAGGGCCTGTCCATCCTCGGATTTTCGGCTCCCATTTCGGACGTGGCGGAGCTGGCAGCCCTGGACGGCATCGAAGAAGCCATCAATGCGCTCTTGTCCAAAGGCATGGTGACGGTCTCGGGCGGCCTCGCTCGCGTCAGTCATCCGCTGATCCGGGCCGTGGTCTTGTCCGGGATCCCGGTCGGGGCGCGGCGTGAGCTGCACAAACGAGCGCTGCGCATGCAGGACAAGCGCCGGGCTCCCATCGAGGTGCGCGCAGAGCACGCCTACAGCTGCAACGAGGCCTTCCAAGCGCTGCTCCTGCTCGAACAAGTGGCGGATCGCGCGACCGCGGTGGGCGACACGCAGACCGAAGTCTTGGCCCTACGCCGCGGCCTCGAAATCGCTCGCCGCGAAATTTCGCGCGGTGAGCTCGACGATCCGATCAAGGCAGTGCTCATTTTCGGCCGCAAGCTGGGCGCTTCCCTGACTCGTGCCGGCGATTTCGCCGACGCTGACGGCGTACTGCGCGAGTCGCTGGATTTGGCCGGTCCGGCCGGGGCCGATCGAGCGAAGATTCTCGGCGCCCTGGCGCAGGTCAGCTTCGGCCGGAGGCGCTACGACGAAGCCATGAAGCGCCTGGATGCCGCCATCAGCTCCGCGCGAGCCGCCAAGGCCGAGGATCTGGCGCTCAGCTTGGAAGAGACGAAGAGCGCCTGGGGACCGTGACGCCTGCAGGGCCGGCGCAGCCCCCGCGCCTGATCACGCGCTGGGATCTGGACAAAACCTACCTGCGCAGCGACTTCCACCAGTTGGGCGATCTATGGCGCAGCCTGACGGAGCGCCCGGACCAGAAACGGGCGGTGCCGGGTGCCGCCACTCTGCTGCGACTGCTCGGAGCCGACACCGTCCGCGTCCATGTCCTGAGTGGCAGCCCCCGCCAGATGAAGGGCGCCATTCTCAAGCGCTTTGCCATGGATGGCGTGCGGGTCGACCGTCTGACGCTGAAGCCCAATGCTTCGAACCTGTTTCGTCTGCGCGTGCGGGCCCTGAAGGACCAGCTCGGTTACAAGCTCTCGTCCTTGCTGGAGGCCCGCTCGAGCGAGCAGGGGGAGTTTGGCGACGGGGTTCCCGAGGTCCTGCTCGGAGACGACTCGGAAGCGGACGCCTTCGTCTACTCCCTGTACGCCGATCTCTGCGCCGGAGCCGTGGATCTTCACCTACTCGAGCAGGTGCTGTCGGTCGGCCACACCTACCGGGACGTGGCCGCCCGAACCCTGGCGCTGGCGAACCACGTGACGAGCCACGCGTCCGGAGCTCCCGTTCGCATCCTCGTGCACCTCGAACGGCAGAGTCGGCCATCGCGATTTTCCATGTTTGGGCCGCGAGTGGTCCCGTTCCACAACTACGTCCAGGCGAGCTTACTCTTCCTGGAATGGTCGTACCTGAATGCCTCGGACGTGTTCGCCCTGTGCCAGGAGATGCTCGAGCTCTACCGGTTCGATCTGGACGCGATGGTCCGCTCGTTCGTCGACCTCGAGCACCGCGGTCACCTGAGCACTCAGGCGCTCGATCGCCTCGAGGCAGGTGCGCCGAGCGCCACGGCCGAGCTCCACGCGCTGCCCAGCCGCATCCGCGCTGCGCGTGCGTCCGCTCGACCGCTTGCACCTCCGAATCCGGCGGCGCAAGACCTCGACTACCTGGCCCTGGCGCGGGAGTACCGGAGCGGTCACGGCCGCCGCTGAGGGCCACGCGCGGCCAAAACAGGCGCGCACCGTGCCACCTTGCGATCGTTTCCGCCGCTACTAGAACTGAGCGACTCAGGTGCTTTCGGGAGTAACGGTTTGGACTCCGACCTCGCAGAATCGGTCGACGCCCTCAAGCAAGCGTTCGATCGCCGTCATGTCCCCATTCAGCTCGGGCGGGCTGCGCCAGCCCTCGTCGAAGAGCTGAAGGTAAAGCTCGCGATCCCGCGGCGTTACCGAGACTTCCTGCTTGCGAAGAACCCAGTGGACTGTGAAACCAAGACGCCCTCGGAGCGCGTTCGGCTGTTTGCCGCCGAGTCGGTGCTCGGCGAGCAGGCCGGCTTCGCCCTGGACGACGGCCAGCTGATCCCACGCCCCCGCCCGAGCGGGTGGAAGCCATCGTGGATCATCATCGGCCACTCCACGCTGCTCGGCGATCCCTACTTCCTCGACGTCGCCCAGCGGGATGCCGAAGGCGACTGTCCGGTGTATTCGGCGATGAGCGGTACCGACGCTTGGCAACCGAGGCTCTGCGCTTCGAGCTTTGCGCTCTTCCTGCGCGTGCTCGCAGTGACGATGGAGGTCGCCGACGGGTTCGGTGAGGTCGAGGTCGACTATGACGACGAATTCGTGTTTCGCGAGGCCCTCGGCCCGCGCATTCGCGACTACGATCCGGCGGCGCTCAAGGCAGGCCACTGGACATGACGAGCCCCCCTCTTTCCATCGTGCACGCGGGCAGTGAAGCCTTTTCGAAGCTCTTCGGGCAGCTGGCCCGCCGCGGGGAAACTGATTTGGACCGCGTCGAAGGCGCGGTGCGCGAGATCCTCGCTGCGGTCAGGCACGGCGGCGACCGCGCAGTACTGGACTACGTCGCCCGTTTCGAAGGGCGGCAGCCGACGCAGCTCCTACGTCGCGACTTCGGCGGCGAGGAGGCCCTGGCATCGCTCGAGCCGACGCTGCAACAGGCGCTCCGCACCGCCGCCGAGCGCATCGCCAGCTACCACGCACGCCAGGCAGACCAACTGCGCACGTTCGAGTACGACGAGGCCGGCGTCACCCTGTCGAGCCGCGTGACACCCGTCCAGCGAGCCGGCATCTATGCGCCAGGCGGCAAGGCGTCCTACCCGTCCAGCGTTCTGATGACGGCCGTTCCGGCCCGAGTCGCCGGGGTGCCCGAGATCATCGTGGCTTGCCCTGACACCAGCGCCGAAGTGCTGGCCGCCTGCTACTTGGCCGGGGTGACCGCCATCGTCGACGCCGGCGGAGCCCAGGCCATCGCCGCTCTAGCCTACGGAACCGAATCGGTGCCGCGCGTCGACAAGATCGTCGGCCCCGGCAACATCTACGTGGCGGCCGCCAAGCGCCAGGTTTTCGGCCAAGTCGACATCGACAGTATCGCTGGACCGAGTGAAATCCTGGTCCTGGCGGACGACAGCGCCAATCCGGCGGTCGTCGCCGCGGACCTGCTCTCGCAGGCGGAACACGACGAAGACGCCTACCCGCTACTGGTGTGCTTGGGAGCGGACGTCGCCGCCCAGGTGAGCGCCGCCGTGCAGTCCCAGCTGGCCGCCTTGCCCGAACGCGATGGCCGCGGCCGGACCAGGCGGGCCGTGGCTGAAGCATCCGTTGCCCGGCATGGCGTCGCCCTCGTGGTCGAGACCGTGGACGACCTAGTGGCGATGGCCAACGAGCTGGCGGCCGAGCACGTCTCGATCCAGATGCGCGACGCCCGCAGCATCGCGGACAGGATCACACGTGCTGGCGCGCTGTTCGTGGGACACGACACCCCTGAGGCGGCAGGCGACTACCTGGCCGGCCCGTCCCATGTTCTGCCCACCGGCGGTGCTGCCCGCTTCGGCGCACCGCTCGGCGTCTACGACTTCGTTTCACGCAGCAGCTTGATTGGCTACACACGCGCAGCGCTGGCCGCTCAGGCCGAGGCGATCACGACCCTGGCCCGTGCCGAGGGTCTGGAAGCACACGCGCGCGCCGTCGAAGTGCGCCTGGCTCGTTAGGTGCCCTTTGGGCGCGTGCCCGCTAGCCGCGCACCCTCACATGATCTCGAGGTAGCCGTTCTTGAGCAGGATGTGCACGTCCTGGGCAGTCTCGAGATCCGTGCGCGGTGAGCGATCGAGGGCCGAGCGGAAATCTGGTGCACTGATCACGGCCTGGAGCACCTCGAGCTGCGGCTGAGCCAAGTTCTGCAACGGAGACCGCAGCGGCGTCGACAGGCCAAGACGAGCGTCCAAGCTCGGTAGCTTGGACAGCAAGTTGTTGAGCTCGTCCATCTGCCGGATGCCTTCCATCAAAAACGCCTGCGCGGTCAGATGAACGGAGGAGGGCGCCTTCTCGTCCTCGCGTTCCAACGCGAAGGTGCCTCGGGCCCAGGCCAACATGCGATACGCCGCTTTCAGGGCTGGCAGCTTCAGATCACTGATCGAAGCGTGGATGATCTCCCCGCTACGCAGGTGGAGCTGGCCCACCTTTTCGGCGTGCAGCACGAGGGTTCCGCTCTTTTTGGATGTGCCGAGAAGCTGCATCAAGTCGGGCAGGGGAATCTCGTCCAGATTGCCCGTCATGCGCACGGCCGTGTTTTGGCCGGTCGGCCGCGCGAGGGGTTCCTTGCCGGGTGTGGCCCGAACGGAGCCAGGAGGGCGCTGGCTAAATGCGCCGGATTGCTGTTCATCCACGACCACGAGCTTCAGGATGCTCGTGCCGATGAGCAGCCGATCGCCCTCCGCCAGGGAACCGCTATTGATGCGTTCCCCGTTGACGAACGTGCCGTTGGTCGAGCCGAGGTCCTCGACCAAGACGACGCCCTGACGGAGCTCGATGCGCGCATGGCGCCTGGACACCATTTCCTCGACCAGGACCATGTCGAGATCGCTCGAGCGGCCGACGATGATGGGAATTCCCTCGGTCAGCGGAAACTCGCCGCCTTGGTACTTGCCCGAAATGAACCGCAGAGCCAACTGTTGCCCAGGGGCCAGCGCTGAGCGTCGCGATTCTTGCTGGGGCGAATCCATGATGGTTGCGGACGGCATCCCCACCAGTCGGAAAGTCCTGGCGGGTGGGAGTACCTTGATGCCCGGACATTGTAACGTCCTTCGGATGGCCGTCACCCAAGGGGCGAAGAAGCCGGAAAAAGAGCGGGCGACGCAAAGATAGACGGCCTATGCTCTCTTGGTCAACGCAAGGTGCCGGAGAGCGAACGGCCGCGCCGCGTCACTCTCGGCTGACGGCTCGGGGCGAGACGCTGCCCGGCAAGGCGCTGCCCGGCAAGGCGCTGCCGGCCCCGCCCAAGCGTTCGGGCGAGGGACCGGGCGGCCTCAGGCTGCCTTCGGCGCCGGATGGACCGACCGGAAACACGATGGAGAAGGTCGTCCCTTCCCCGGCGCGTGAAATCACTTCGATGCGCCCGCCCATTTCCTCGACGATGCGCTCGCTGATGGCAAGGCCGAGGCCCGTGCCCTTCTGCTTGGTGGTCACGAACGGCATGAACAGGCTATCCCGAACCTCGGGAGCAATGCCCGGGCCTTCGTCCTTCACGGTCACGACGAGCCAACCTTCCTCGCCGTCGACCCGCGTCGGCACGCGACCACTCGGCAAGAAGCTCGCGCCAATGCGCACGGTGCCCTGCTCGCCCATGGCCTGCACCGCGTTGCGCACCAAGTTGATCAGGACTTGCCGAATCTGTTCGGCATCTGCGCGCACCTTGGGCAGCGGCCCATCCAGCTGCACGGTGAGCTCGCACCCCGAACGCTCCGCGTCCAGGAATCTGACCGTGCGCTCGATGACCTCGCCCACCTCCACTTCACCGAGCTTGCTCGGCGCCGGCCGAGCGTAGTCGAGCACCGAACCAACGACGCGATCGAGTCGATCGACTTCTTCGAGAATGATCGACACGAATTCATGATCACCGCTGGTGAGCGCGCGGACACCGTCGAGCAGTTGCGCCGCTCCTTTGATGGCTCCCAGCGGATTCTTCACCTCGTGGGCCAGGCCGGCGGCCATCTGGCCGAGCACGGCCAGGCGGTCTCGAGCCTGCAACTGTCGGTACTGACGTGAGTTTTCGAGCACCACGCTGGCCTGAAGCGCCAGATCCTCGAGCAGCGCCACTTCGTCGAGCGAATAGGCATCCGTGGCGCGGTCGTCGGCCACCAGGAGTAGCCCGCCCAGGCCGAATCGTCGGCCGCGCAGGGCCAAGACCACGCCGCGCCTAAAAGGCCCCAGCACCTCGGCCGCGGCCAAGGCGCGGGCTCCGGCATCGGCGTCCTCGCTCCGACCCTGACCCCGGGCTTCCTCCACCTCGAGCTCGAGCGCGTCCAAGGCGATCGAATGCTGCTGCTCCAAACGCTCGAACAGTGGTTGGGCCTTGGCTCGACTGATGAGCTCGGGCGTCGCCGGGCCGAAACTCGCAACCAAGTCGAAGCGAGGTGCCATTGGATCACGCACGTAGAGCGCAGCCCCCGTCGCCCGGCGCGACTCCTCGAGCGAGGTCATGATGACGTGCCCCATGTCCTGCACCTGCAGCACGTGCACCAGCTCGCGCTTGGCTCTCGTGACCGCGCGCTCCAAAACGGCGCGTTCGCGAAAGAATAGGCTCTGAATTGCCAGGTTGGCCTTTTCACGCAGAGGCTCGAACACGACCAGGATCACGATGGTGGCCAAAAAGGCCGCCAGGTACATGGTGTCGAAGCCACCGAAGAGGCCGACGAAAACGTAGAAGATCGCGGCCAAGCAGCTCGATAGTGCAGCGGAGAGCATCACCTGGCCCAGAACGTCGTAGATGTCGACGAAGCGCTGCCGAATCAGGGACTCGCTCAGCACGAACAGGAACAAGATCGAGAAGGCCGCGCCGATCGGCGGGATCTTCAAATCGAGGAACCACAGGAAGTCAGCCAAGCTAGCGGCGACGGCCAAGGCACCCACGATCACCAGAAAGCGTACGCGCCGCTGCGTGCCGCGGGATTTCGAGTCGCGGCTACGAGCCCACAGTGAATACAGACCTGCCACGAGCAGGCCGAACACGTAGAGAAACACCGTTCCACGTACCCACCAGTGCTCCAAGGGTCCGAGCAGAGCGAGCAGCGCAACCGGACCGAGCAGAATGAGCGCGGTGCGCGGCAACACCGAGCGGCGCTCCTTCTCCGGCATCAGCGCCTCGAACAGCCGAAGCGCGAACTGGGGCAACAGCACGGCCAAAATCGCAGTGAAGCGCGCCCACACGTCGGCCAGAACGAACAGGTAGAGCCACTGCGCCAGGTACCAAAGGCCCGTGTCTGCAGCGAAGAACGCGAACCAGATCTGCGGCATGCCCGGGCGCTTGCGCAGCAGGATGGAGACCGCAATGGCGATCGCCAGGGCGCCACAGAAGAGCGAGGTGCGTGTTCGAAGGTCCACGGCTAGTCAGCGTATAGCTCTGCCGAGCCGCCAAGGATCGAAAAATAGGCCTTACGCCGGCAAGTACAGCCGACGAGCCTCGATTTGTCGCAGCACCGCCGCCGGGACGGCGCGTCCGAGCTCGGCGAGCGCCACCGGGGCAGGTCGCTCCTGGAGCCAGCGGCGCACTCTGGTCGACGAAACGTCGGGCAAGACTGCCGGATAATTTTCTGCCCCGAAGCCGACGCGCCCGAGCACGAGCAGGGGCGCCAAGCGACACACCTCGTCGAACCGCACCCAGCGCTCCACGTCTCCGAGTACGTCGGCCCCCACGAGGAGCCGCAGCTGATCGCCTGGATGACGCGCCGTGAGCTCCTCGAGCGTGCGCACGGTGTAGCTCGGCGTCGGTAACTGGCGCTCGACGTCGCTGACCTCGACCCCCGGCAGCTGGCCAAAGGCGGCCCGCGCTAGCTCCAGCCGGTCGTCGTAGGCGGCCATGTCCTTGTCGAACGCGTGCGAAAAGACGGGAACCACCAGCACGCGCTCGACCATTTCCGTCGAGAGCACGTACTGTGCGGCCAGGACGTGCCCGACGTGGGGCGGATCGAAGCTGCCCCCGAAAATAGCAAGGTTTCCCACGCTTCGGTTGGCTCCCTAGCTTGCGTTCAGCTGGCACCGAGCGCGCGCATGCGCAGGGCCTTGGGTGCTTCGAGGATCCGAGTCTCGCCTGGCTCGAGCGTGCCGGAGAAGACGCTGGCACGCAGCTCACCGTCGTCGTCGTCGAGCAACATGACCCCGTGTTCGGGAAAAGAGCCCGGCGACAAGAACCAACGCCGCCCAATTTGTTTGAGCAGCGGCCCGCGGCTCTTGCCGAACACCAGGGCCGAGGCG
>Ga0164309_10000355_pt1 | contig 26110 bp, 39 predicted proteins | sample Whisoiple_247_MG_FD_109984 | JGI IMG/M metagenome (GOLD analysis project Ga0164309, IMG submission 109984) | Soil microbial communities amended with fresh organic matter from upstate New York, USA - Whitman soil sample_247_MG | ecosystem: Environmental > Terrestrial > Soil > Unclassified >...
ACTGACCGAACTGGCCGACGCCAACCGGACACTTTTGGCCTTTGGATCATCGAGCAAGCAATCGCTCGAGCAGCTTCGGCAATTGGGCGAGGTAGCCGCCGCAACGGGCAAGCCGATCGGGGAATTGGCGACGATCTTTGGCCAGATCCAGGCCGAGGGGAAGCTGACAGGCGAGCGATTCAACCAGCTGATCGAACGCGGCGTTAACATCGGGCCTGAGATTGCCAAATCCCTCGGCGTGGCGAGCACCTCCATTCGGGGATTGATATCTGATGGAGCGATCACGGCTGACGCTGTCGCATCCGCATTCGAAAAGATGACTTCGGCAGGTGGTCAGTTCTTTGGCGCTACGGAAAGGCTCGGGAAAACGGTATCTGGCCAGCTGTCCACACTCAAGGATGCCTTCACGGCACTCGGCGCTGAGATTGGTGGCAGGCAAAAAGGGATCTTTTCCGATTGGATTTCGGTTGTAACTGAAGGCGTCAATGCCCTCACTGCGTATTCAGCAGCCCAAAGGGAATTGGAACAAGGCGGCCAGAAATCGAAACGGGTCGCGGAACTAAAGGACCAGCTTGAGGAACTTCGTGGCACCCTGAATGATGTCGAAGAGGACATCAAACGCAACAACGCTGGCGGGTTCTCAACGATCAGGCTCAATATCGAGCGCACTGAGATCCTGCAAAAATACAAAGAACTGAACAAGGAACTGGTTTCCCTCAGCGTCGAACGAAACAATGAAATAGCAGCCGAGCAGAAAAAGGCCGACGACGCTGAACAAAAGGCAATCGACCAGAAAAAGGCCGATGCCGCTGCGGGCAAGCTTGCCGAACAGCAAAAGATTGAGCAGGCCGAACGTGATAAGGCGATTGAGACCGAAGTCAAAAAGGTCGAGGAAAAAGAAAAGCGGATAACTGAGATAGCTTTTCAGGAAGCGGCTGTCAGAAATGCGATCCTAAAAGAGCAGCAAGGCGCCAACGACGCAGAAAAGGTCACGGCCCTTCAGGAACGGGAAGCCGTCCTGACCAGCGAACGCCTCAAGATTGAATCCGATCGCCTCATACTCCTAAAGGAATTCGAAAGTTCTGAACTGTTGCAAAGGCAGGACACCCTAAATAAAAAGATTGCGGCCGAAAAGAAAGCGGAAACAGATCGCCTTGCCATTTCGAAAAAAGCCCAGGCCGAGCAGTTCAACCTTGAAATTGCGACACAGAATGCTCAAAAGAAATTCGATGAGCAGACATATGCCCAACGGGTGACTACGGCGCAGACGGGACTTGCTGCTTTGTCCAGTCTGATGAAATCTAGAAATAGGGAAGCCTTTGAAATTGGCAAGGCGGCGTCCATTGCGCAGGCGCTGGTGGCAATTCCCGTCAGTGCCATTGAAGCGTATAAATCCCTGGCCGGTATTCCAGTTGTCGGTGTTGGACTGGGTATAGCAGCGGCGGCGGCAGCAACGGCGGCTGGTCTTGAAAACGTGCGCGCGATCCAGGCTACCAAACTTCCCGCGTTCGCTGAAGGCGGTATGGTTCCCGGAGTAGGAAACAAAGACACGGTTCCGGCGCTCTTGACTCCAGGGGAAGTCATAGTCCCCAAAAAGAATTTTGCAGATCTTGAAGCCAGCTTTGTCCAAGGCGCAATTGCGAACGATCAGGTCATCCTCATGCGTCAAAGCAATGACATTCAAGCGAGGATCCTGGAGTCAGTGACGTTTGGCGCTGTCATTGAAAAACTGACTACGATCATCGCCAAGCTTGATCAGATCGGAAGCATGCAATCGAGCAGCATTCCATCATTCGATACCAAAACCATTGAACCGATCATCACAGAGATTGCCCAGAATAGTCCACAATCTCAGGGCGGATTCAATCCGGCATCCATAGGGCCAGGCGGACGAAGTCAGAATTTTGATCGGATAATAAAAACACGCGCACCTCTCGGAGCATAGTGAATGTCGAATCTAAAACTGCGACGGAATGCTCGAATAGCCGACAATAATCATCTTGATTCAGCCACGGTTGTGGCTCCTGAGCATGCGTCGTTCCCGTTTACCAATGCATTGAACTTTCGGCAACGTGGCCGCGTCTGGAAGCCTGACGACAAAGATTTCGTCATCGAAATTGACCTGCTCGCCAATAAGCAGTGCAGCTTTTTTGCGATATTTGGGGAAATCGATAAATATCTCAGGATTTCAGATCAGGCTGTCATCACGATCAAAGCCAATATGATCAACCTTTTCACTGGCGGGGAACCGTTTACAACGACTGCAACGGTGACTGATAAGGGTGTGTTTGCAGATCTGACTGACGATGATAACCCAACCGGCATGCAATACCGCTACTGGCAGATAACGATCGAGGATCTTTTAAACCCAGACGACATCGAAATCAGTGCCATCTTTTTGGGCGATCATATAGACTTTCAGTTCAATGCCAAGCAGCAGTTTGAATTCAGCTGGGTTGATCTTACGAGGAGGGCAAGCAGTGACTCCGGAGTTGTCTACACTGTTCGAAAAAATCAATACGCTCTATTCAGTGCTATGGGCTTCAGCTACCTTAACACTGATGATCGCCGCAAGATTCAGTCGTCCACCGAGACCCTCGGACTCTCGACGCCGTTCATATTCATCCTCGATCCGCTCCAAATAGCGTTCGAATGGGAATTCGGCACGACGCTCTGCTATTTCGATTCGCTTCCCCAGTTCACCCATGCATACCAAAACAAATTCAACGTAGCCTTTCAACTGCGGGAGGTTGTCTAGTATGGCTTTCAACCAATATCCAGACGATCTTGCCGTTGTCATATGCACTGGCGGGGACAATCTCATCGACCTCGGCCCGGTTGATCCTGACACTGACCAGCAGCTTGAGATATTCGGCCTTCAGATATTCAAGCGCGGCCTTCAGCCCCTGGTCAGGATGCGAGTCAATGCCTACGTCGCAGGAATCCTGGAAGGCACGAGCGAGGACGTTGTGGTGGGGACGATTGAGGACCTTTACCCATCGACTAATAACTTTTATGGCTGGGTTCGATTCACCTTTGAGCCGCGGTTCAACCTCAATGCTGGAACCGACACGCGTTTCGAGCTCGAACTGGAAAATTATGCATATACCGCTGACACGGTCTTCATAGGCGGCGTTTTGGATTGGCCTGTAACCATGGCCTATAACGAAAACCCAGGTGCAGCAAGTTCGGCTCCGATGGCCATTGAACTTTACGGAGCGATTTGAATGCAGCAGGTCACCCTCGCGCCTTTGGCAGATATCACATCCATCATTACCGGAACCACGGCCAGCTGGTCTTTCGAAGTGATGACGGTTTATGTAAACGGGATCAGCACGCCTTTCAGTTGGACAGGGGGAAGCCTTTCCATTCCGTCTTACACGGTCGGAACGGTCCTCGTGGAATTCCCGCTCTATCTCTTATACGACGCGCCGAGCCAAAATCTGCCATCCGATCCAACTGACTCAGGTTCAGATCCAGTCTTCTGGGAAAACCGCCTTCGAAATTTCATCAATTTCAGCACCTCACTCAAGTCCTTCGAATCGGGCCTCACCGAAATCAACGTTGGTGCCGTCGTGATCCAACTCGATGATGATTGGATCCAACTGGCTCAGCAGCAGCTGATCATGCCAAACACGATTGTCCGGATTTATCGCGATGGCCAGATCGTTTTTAAAGGCGTGGCAACCAAGCATACGATTTCCGACTATCTGATCACGATCAATATTCAAAAGCGCGTCACGATATTCGACTCTGAATGCCATTTCGGAGATCCTGCATACCTGAACCGAATCGATCGCAGCACGAACACGGCCTATTACAATGGGGCCAACGTCCCCCAACAGTTCGAGGGCGCTGTCATTCCCATGCTGTTCGGTCCTGAGTTCCCTTATGATCAGACCGGATACACCGAAATCGATATTGGACCTACCAACCCTGCGGTCCCTGCGACGGGGGGAGCGACTAAATTCACCCAGAAAAATATCGAAGCCAATTCATTCATCGTCAAAGTTATACCGACATCATCGACAACTGGCATCATAGGCAGAATGCCATCTTTCCAATCCCTCGTGTCATCTCCATCGACACAGAGCCTTGGCATTGGAACGCAACGGCCTTATAGCCGAAGTCAGCAATCAAACAATGCCACACTCTATAGCACATCGATCCAGGGCGAGATTTTCATCATAAAAAGGAACGTTGCCCCGGTATTGACGAACATCAGTCGACTATGGAGAAAACAAACGTCCCCAACGGCATTTCTATATCTGGGTCTGGAGGACGCGTCCTTTGGAACCTATGACGATATTTTGACCCATTCATCGACCGAACACTGGTTCTCAACCAATATTCCAGACTCCACTTGGACCCTTCCCGCGGTATCGTCGGGGTCGTTTACTCCCGGAAACAATCGCTGGATCACGGCCAATTTCACTGGCGTTGACCTTTATACCAATGAAGTTTATGTCGTATTCACTGGGATAACAGGCGCGGTCGATAACTTTGAGCTCATGCAATGGATACTTGAGCAGCATGGCTTTACGGTCGATGCGGCGTCTTTCGCAAGTCTATCGGCCGAATTCAGCACCGTTGAAACGATTCAACAGGTCGGGTCTGGAAACGACATGCCGACCCTTGGCACTCTCATAGCTGAAATGAACCAGAGCCTGATGACTGCTCTCATTTTCCCGTCAGACAACGATGAGCCAATCATCAAAAAGATTGATCCAACAGAGGCAGCAACGCAGACTCTGGACGAAACCCAGATAGCGCGGCTGTCCGTCTCAAGCGAGTATCGGAATCAGGCGGCCAACGTCCAGTTCCGTCCCAAGTATGCAAGGTCGGACATCTATAAATACTCCCTCTATAAGAACCTTCAGGCTCCAAATAAGGACCTGTTCGCTTCGCAAAAGACGCTGGAAGTGAATCACGTCCTGAATGAAATCCCGACCAACGTCACCGATCGCTGGGCGGAAATGACAGAATTATATGGAGCTCCGCAGACGATCGTCACCTTCGATCTATTTGACGACGACGTCACGATTGAGCTGGGGGACATGGTTTACATCGACCATGACCTATTCAAAAACAAAATCATGATCATCAGCATTGATAACAAAAACCAAGGGCGCACTGTCCAGGGGAGGTACTTCTATGTCAACGAAAACTAGGAACCTATCGAACATCGATGGCGCGGCCGTTGGGAATCCAACGATGAATGAATTCACGTCCTCATCATTCGAGTCCTATGCGAACGACGCGGCATTCGAAGTCGATCACGGCGCAGGTGCAGCTGGTGATATCTATTGGAACACGACTGAAAAGCTTATCCGTGAGCATAACGGAACGGCCTGGCAGAATGACAAAACTTCGTTTGAAACGCAGACCGACACGACAACGACGGGATCAAACCAGGACATCACGCCAAACACGGTAGCCCAGGTGATTCGCTTTTCCAATGCATCCCTATCCAGTATCAGATCGATCATCCCAACGGTTCAAAAAGTCATAACCCTGGTCAATGCCAAGGCCAGCGGGGAAATTACGATCGTCAATGAGTCGGCGGGCGCGACTGCTGCAAACCGTATCGTAACCGGCACCGGGCAGGACTTCCGGCTTTCTGTCGGCCAAGCGGTTATGTTCATTTATGACATTGGCGGAACGCGCTGGCGAATGATCGGCGGCGGTGGTGGTGGTCTGGCAACTGAGCTTCAATCGACCGGGTTCACGGCCGTCGCTGGGAAACATTACCTATGTAACACAAGTGCTGGATCCTTCACGGCTACGCTTCCCGCTGGAGTTGCAGGCGCTGTTATCAGATTTTCAGACGACGCAAGATCCTGGGCAACAAATCCGATAACCATAACTCCAGCAACTGGCGAATCGATCGACGGGCTTGCAGTCAATACCTCCATCGTAGGTGGGATGAACGGTCAATTCCTACAGTTCATGTGGGATGGCTCCCGTTGGGTTGCCGACAGCAACAGGATTCCAACTGGCGCGGTAAACGCATGCTCATCATCGACAAATGCGAACGGCTGGACATCGTCCGGCGCTGGCGTTACCGTCGCGACTACGGTCTCTGCTGCAGAGCTTCCATTGGCTGGGATAATAGACTCGGCAATCAAAATCACTGCCGTCTCAGGCACCGACTACGCCCGATTCCGCTGGACTATGCCGACAGGTCTTAAGAATTCCACGGTGCCGGTATCCTGGTATCAGCTGGTTGAATCAGGCTATCTGTCTGGTGATTTCAAGCTGGACATCTATACAAACTCTGCATCGAACTACGGCGGCGCTTATACCCGCAAGGCTTTACGCACTGACGTTTCGAGTGTCACCAGCATTCCAGCGTCAAACGGTTACTACGGCGCTGGCGCGGCTGTTTCGTTCGACGCCGCTGATGAGAGTTATTATGAACTTCGAATCACTCGCGTGAGCGGAACGAAATACATCTCCCTCACGAATGTGCGGATAGGGCCGGGTGATTCGAGTGTAGTTCCGTCGATTGGCAACTGGCAGAGCTACACACCGACACTGACAAACGGAGGAACGACCAGCACTAACAACGGTCGCTGGCGACAGGTCGGAAGCACGATGGAAGTAGAAACTTATGCAGTTTTCACCGGCACTGGCTCAGCGGCTGCGTTTTCTGTTGGTATTCCATCTGGCTATACCATCGACACAAGAGCGGCCAGCAGTGGCGCAGGAGCAGGCACCCCTGGAACCGCCACTCAGTTTAATGGAACAGACTTTGTTAGTAGAGCTATTTATGTAACTGGTAATGCGTTTTTCCTCTTACCATCGGGCGGAACCACTCCGATATTCGGTAACGCGATAGTAAGCGGACACCATATCGGAATTAAAGTCGCCGTCCCCATTGCCGAGTGGGCCGGCTCAGTCAGCACAGGTCCGGCACCGGCTGAGGAGTTTGTCAGTAACTCATCGACTACGGTAACCACAGATACCACCAGTTTTGTTAAGGGAAGCACGCTTGGAACGCAGATCCCTAATGGATCAGCAGCATCCAGCTTTAACAAGCGGGTTGAGTTTCAGTATCCAATTCAGTCTGACGATGAAATTGTAGTCGAACTGCAAAGTGACACTGGCGGCCCATGGCTTGCTGTGAACAATACAATCAACAACTTGGGTATAGGCGCGCTAACCTATTACGGAACTGCGAATCAAGGCATAGGACTTCAGCGCGTCACGGGCAGCAGCACCCAAGTCGATATTGTATTTGGTCGCTATCCATTTAATACAAATGCCACCTTTGGCGCTGCGGGGACTGACTGGTCTACTATTTCTGTATCCACCGTCCGCTGGCGCGTACGCAAAACCAAAAAAGCCTCTCTCCCCTACGCAAAAGCCGATTCTTCTGCAAGCGGATTAGTTGCGCCGAGGAAAGGGCAATCAGCGCTGACTGTAACCAGCACGGTTGCTGGATGGACTACTGCGCGGGCGGTCGGTGTTTACTATCAAGATCAAGATGGCAACCATCGCTTAAAGTTTAACATAGCTGGAACCGTAACAACTGGTACATATACAGGAGGAACGTGGACTATCTCCGGTGTAACATTTAAGAATATTTCAAACTACTATCAAGCTATCGCACCCTTCAGTAATGCTAGTAATGGAACTTCTGGATATGTTTCTCCGGGTCTAGCTACGATTATTATTTTTCATGCATCTTCAGCAGGCACGGATAGATATGGACTCTCCGGCGATATTGAACTCGATAGCAAACCAAGCTGGGCTTAAAATCCTTTCGCCCTCGGGAGGGGGAAAAATTATGAACGACAAAAAGCCAAAAGACTGGAAAAAACCACCGAAAGAAAAACCCGCTGATTCGGAATACCCGACGCGTGAGGAAAAAAAGAAAGGAAAGAAAAAGAAATGAGTCGATTCGATTACGTTCGCTATGATGAAACTGCGCAGGTCATCCAGAATGCCGCAAAGGACATTTGCTCGAATCTCGAAAATCTCATCGATGACAATCTTCGGGACGGGCGATCTAAATCATTGGCCCTGACCAAACTCGAAGAGACTTACATGTGGATTGGCAAAGCAATCCGCGATGATCAGGTTCAGAATCGAGCCGCTGAACTTCAGGAAGAGCGTTTAAACGCATGATCAAAAGAGCCGGGGAACTTATCCCGTCCTCGGCTCATCCCACCCCGCGAATGTTGCTTGCATTTTGTTCACTCATTGTCCGATAATCAAAAGATTCAATCACTTCAGTCATGGGTTATTTTATGAAGACTATGTGCATTCCAGCCATGCTATGTCTTTTTGCGGCCTTCGGCTGTCAGCAGCCCGTGAACAAAACTGTTCAGGTTGAGGTGCCGGTCCCCCAACTGCCTATCGAACCAGCTCCCCCTGTCGAGCCCGGCAAACCTGGGTTTTTGCGTTTCGATGAGATTGAACAGTATGCCGATCGCGACATCAAAACCCTGAACGCGACCGATCGTAGTCGGACCCGTTACCTTCTGACATGTGACCTTTATGATCAGGGCATCAAGGACCTTTCAAACGTCCTGGCCGGGATCAACAAAGGGATCAATATGGTCTCGACTGAGCGGCTCATCGCCTACGTCAATACCATCGATGAGGACGTAGGGTGCGTGCACCGCATCAATCTTGACGATATCGGCATGACCAATGAGGAATGGCAGAAGTTTGAACGCTCGAACGTCCTCCCCTTCATTTCAAACTCGGTGCGCGGGCGTACGCTGAGAGCTCTGACAGGCACCAATCAGCCGATGGTTTACGCGTCCAGCTTTTTCCTGACTGTGATGCAGGCCGACCAGGTCTCGATCGGAAACCAGCTTTACTACGATCTGACCGAGCAGCCGCTGAACGACACCGAGTTTTTGGCCAAACTTGGCATAGACCTTCAAAAGGAATTCAATGAGGAGAGCCCCGCGTGCGCGGCCGGGGGGAAGTCGCAAATTGCGTTAGGAAAGCCGAGGCTCATATGCATCCTCGATACCACGGCCGATGGATTTTTGATGTTCACGGGCGATGTTTCCCTGGCTAAAAACGATTCCATCCAGCAAAACCCGTTTTTCAAAAACATGGCCCTGATTCCCGGGTTCGCGACTAACAAGGTATTCAATTTTGTCGCAAGCGAATGGATCTTTAGTCTGCCAAACGGACTGATGACAGGCTATCGATTGTCAAATGCCGGGGGAACAGCGGAAGTTATCGCGCCCACGAACGTCGTCATCGATATCGAGCAGGCGGGCAAGGGCCTGCCGCCAGATATCACCCTCGGAGCATGCTCAAACTGCCATCATCAGGAATCGGGGATCTTTTTCAGAGATGAGGTTTTCTCAATCGTCCAAAACAATGGGAATTTTAATGCAGCCGAAAAGGCATTGGCTGACACTTTCTATCGCGCGGATAAGTTTCAGGCCAAGCGTGCCGTGGCCAACCGCGAGCATACCGACGCTCTTAAACGCATTGGCGTGAGCACGTTTGCCGAAGATCCGGTTGTAACTGAACTGATTCAACCGCTCCGGGGCGAGCTCACTTTGGATAAGGTCGCAGGCAAGGTTTTCCTGGAACCCGATGAATTCCGCATACGCCTGGCCGGGACTAATCTGAGTAAGGTCCTATTCGGGGCCCTGCTTGAACCGGGCGGGGTTGTGGCGATCAGTGATTTCAGCCGGGGCTTTAGAACGCTTGCCGATGAGCTGAGACTTTTCCGTGATGCAGGCCAATTGGATTAATCGATAGGAGTGGAGACGATGAAATTTCTGCTGGCAATCGTTTTTCTGATCGTTTCCTGCGGGGGTCCTGCACCGCAGCAGCAGGCGCAACAGCCTATTCCCGGACCAACTCCGACGCCCACGCCTCAGCCAGGCGGGAAAACCAGCTTCGCTGATGCTCAGTCGATAATGAAAAATTACTGTAACGATTGTCATGCAACGGCGGCCTTCACCAAAACCGAGCAGGCGCTGATAGCGTCCTCGGCAAAGTCGCGCGTGCAGAATTCCACGATGCCCCCACCATATGCCTCTCAAATGAGTGCGGGGGACAAAACGAAGTTCCTTGGTTTTTTTTAAGGATCGAATGAAGTGAGCGCATATCACGATTATAACGATCACATTTCAGCGCGTGTTCCAAAGCGCCGAAAGGTCGACCTTGAATTTGATTCGGTCCAATCCCGCGGCGGTCATTTCCTTTTCCACATGGATGGGAAACTGATCTGCGTTATCGACAAAAACTATTTCGACCAGCGCCAAAGTGATTTTTTTGAAGCGATATCGGAACCAACGTAATATGCTTTTCTGTGCGAGAGTGTAGGGACATCGAGCTTTGTTTTCATAACTCCTGGAAGTATAGAAAAAGGCGAAGGGCGCGGCATGGATCATGCAGCGTCCTTTTTTATTACACAATTTTTTTCGCGATGGAGGCAAGATGGACGCTGAGTTACTCCAGCATTTGAAAGACTTCAGTCCCTTGACACTCGGGGTTTTGGTCCTGCTCTATGGATTGAAAAGACTGCCTTACTACGCGCTAAAAAAAATGGAGCTTCAGCATCAGGAGAAGGACAAGATCTTAGTTCATCTTAATGAACAGCTCGATGAACTGAAAGCGGACTTGGAAAAAATGAAAAGCGATTTGTCCGAATACCGGCAAAAGTTTTTTGATTTGCAGGTCGAGCATGCCAGCCTCAAGGCCGAGCATGAACAGCTACGGGGGGTTCTGAAAGCATATGAACAGAAAAAAGCTAAGCGCTGATTTCTTTGAAGACGAGTTCTGGTCGCCCGACACGAATATGGCAAAAATGAGTGCGGAGTTTATTTATAAACTGCAAAAGCTCAGGACCGTCGTAGGCGTCCCGTTTCTGATTGCACCAGGGGGTGGGTATAGGACAGCCGAGTATAACGCCAGGATGCAGGGATCCAGCGGTTCAAAGCACATGGAAGGGATAGCAGTCGACGTCGATCATACTCGATGGGACGGCGCGATAAGGTTTCAATTCATATCTGCAGCGTGCGCACTTGGGTTTTCGGTTGGGATATATCCCAAGCATTTTCACATCGACACTCGTCAGGGCCAGAAGGTGCTCTGGGTAAGCCTTTATAAGAAGGCGAAAACCTAGTCCCTGATGAGTTTTTTAGAAGCTGGCACGATGATACTGGGAAGTATCCTATCGACCAGCTTTTTCTTCAGAAAATTCATATCAAGGATTGGCCCGGGCTCTTTTTTGCTTTCCATGTTCATAGCTCCTATGCTCAAATAGCCGGAAATCAACCTATCTCAATTCAGGGACTAAGCATGTTTAAACAGGTTTTCACATTGATTTCCATCGCAATGTTATTGGCAAGCGGTTTTGTCATGGCTGCAGGCAAATGCGAAATCACAGGTCACGCCGTGAAAGGGACGCTCGATTTCAGCGTTGCTGGCTGCATCATCGAGGGGAAGCCAAAGATCGAAGGCGGCAAGGTCACTGGGGAATTCACCGTCGACACAACGAAACTTGACGGCGGCGTTCGCAATCAGCATATGCACGAAAAATATCTGGAAACAAAGTCATTCCCAAAGGCCATCCTCAAGCTTGACCCTATGCCGGAAGCCGGCGGCCCGTTCACAGGAAAGCTGAGCCTTCATGGCAATGAAAAAGAAATCAAGGGCGTGGCAGAAAAGTCCAGCATCGGCTACGGGTTCAAATTCGAAATCAATCGGAAGGAATTTGGCATTGCTGAAGTCAGTTATAAAGACATTCTTATCGGTGATTCTCTTAGCGTCTCTGGCACTATTGATAAGTGATAGAGCGTTCTGTTATCCTCAGACTATCGTCCATGGCTATTCAAATTGCGCAACGTGCCACCTCACTGGGGATGGCGGGGATGTCTTGAATAACTATGGACGGGCCATGACCGAGGAGTTCATGGCATCGTTCGCGCGCGAGGGAGAAGCGCGGGAATTCTTTGGCCTCGGTGAAGCTGACTTTCTGGACCTTGGGATCGATTACAGATCAATGAGGATACAGGATGCAGGGACGGGCGAAAGCGATCAATTCCACATGTATACAGTGGGTCAATTGGCTCTTAGACATGATGGCCTTAGTTTGTTTGGCAGTGCTGGATATTTTGGGAGAGACCGAGAATATCAGACGCGAAACTACGGAGTGAATTATCATGTCGATATTGACACTCATAGCGTGGATTTCAAGCTCGGTTATTGGATGCCTGTGGTTGGCATTGGGCTCAATAATCATGATCTTTCGATTAAAAAAGCCCAAGGATTCGGACGGGGACAGGAAAAATTCATAACCCAGGTCACTTGGCTCAATCGCTGGTTTGAGCTCAAAGCGCTGCAGACCCGATCCGACATCGAGATAGTGAAAGGCCCCGACAATTTCCCAAAGAACGAAGCGGACGATAAGCCTGAGTATCTCTTGGATCTGAAGCTGAAACGAATCGAGAAGTTTGAATTCGGCCTGCATACCCGGGTCCAGGATGGGGTCCAAACTCTTATCGGTTACTCAACAAGGATATCCAAGGGCCATGCATATATCTTTCTGCAGCAGGATATCGATCAGAGTAAAGGAATCTTAACCGACTACGGGAGGTTTGGATTCTACCCGGTGCGCGGCCTTGACCTTTATTTTGAGCAGGATCAGATAAAAACTTCGCTGAATCCTGAAATTACTCGTCGGTCTTTAGGTTTTTCATGGATGATTCGCCCAAGGTTGGAATATGAAGGGACAGGGATGCAATGGGGACAAAGGCGGTTCTACTCGACAAGCCTGAAGCTCTGGCTCTGAAGGAGTTCGTTTCCGAAAAGTATTTGCAGAATCAGATCATCGAATATCTGAATGCGAATACCGATGGGATGTTTTGGCAAAACGATAGCATCGGCATCAAGGGTCGCAAAAGGCAAAACCGTTATCGCCCTAACGGTGTGGCCGATATCCTCGGCGTCATCGATGGCCATTCAATTGCGATCGAAGTCAAAGCACCAAAGGGAAAGATCCTTCAGAGTCAAATGACCTTCGCGGAAAAATTCCGACGCTCTGGGGGATCTTATTATGTTGTACGGTCTTTTGAAGACATTTCAGAACTGGTTAAAATCAATGGCTGGATTTGAGACAGATAAAAAAATCCTCGATTCCCAGTTTTCCTTGCTGGACAGCATGTCGACTGACCAGCTTGAGGACCTGACCAACGGCTATGAATCATTCAAGCTGAAGGTCCTGGGGCACCTGCATGATACGACTGACAAGCTCGAGTTCCTATACCAGCTGGTCAGGCTAAGACAAAAGCAATGAGAGAGAGTCAATCCGCTTTCATAGGGGGGATTCTTTTCCCCCCTCTCTCTTAAACTCCCTAAGACGTCGATTCATTTCTTTATTCACATCGTCTGGATGCATACCGCGAAAGTCTTTAAGATTCATCATGCCGTCGATTCCCGTAATAAGGATCGCCCTTGCACTGACGGGGTCGGGACAATTCATGACTTGATCAGCAGCGATGGCAACGATCGCACTAAATGTCGCCGCAGGATCGCGCTTAGCCAAAGTATCGACCGTTGTTTTGATGATATTCAGGATTTCGTCATTCATGTTTTATCCATCCCGTTCACATGTGCTGACAGCTTTTTATAGAATGTCAAAAGGTCTGAAAGGCCGGCGGTCTCCATGACAGACGGCGGCGTGCCGGTTTTTTCAAGTATGATGCCATTGGTCAATTTGTTCGACCTAATCAGCGCTTTCAGCTTTTCCAGAATTTCAAGGCGCTGCTGTTCATCGGCGTCAGGTTCCGGCTGTTCAGATTGCGCTGCTGGCGGTTCTGGTTCATAGGTCGAAAGAACCTGCCATACAGCTATCAGCTGCTGATAGGCCAGGACCTTTATATCCTCTAGCGACATGAGACCAAGCGCAGTTAGAACCTGGAATTCCTGAACGCCGGACTGCATCATGTCGGCTATTTTCTTTTCGATCCTGTCCAGCAGGTCAAAGCGGGCATGTTCTTGTGCCTTTTTTTCCTCTGATCGCGCAATGTCCTGCATAGCCAGCCTTGCATCGGCGGGCGGCGTCACGTCAAGGACCGTCCCCTTTTCAGCCTGTTCCTTAATTTCGTCGACTGTGTCGCTGGAACCGCCGAATGCATGAGCACCGGTCGCTCGGATAAGGAATGTCGCAGCGCGCTTTTCCAGCATATAGTCTGGCATCGTCACCCATTTGCTTCCCTTTTTTTCTGTCCAGCCTTCCTTTTTTGCCATGGCAAGGCTGACTTCGCTTCCCTCAGCTGTCGAACCGTCTGGCCTTGTCCCCACTGCTATGCAGGTTCGGGTTCCATCTTCAATGGATCCAGTTTTCACGTAGTCAATTTTCGTGAAAATTTTCAGTTCAAGCACACGGGAAATCATGAACTCTGCATACCAACCGTGTCGGCCGTGGACGAAATAGCCGCCTTGCAGGACCTCGGGCAGGCCGATTCCCATCCGTTCGGCCTTGAACGACATGATATAGATCGACCGAATGTCGCCCTTGAATGCATCGGGGACCAGTCCGCTCTGAACAGTTGAAAGGAAATAAGCCCTTTGAAGGTGCCGCGTTTCCCTTTCGTCCATACCATAGACTTCGGCAATCAGTTTGATTTCATCCCTGGTGGCTTGTATTTCAGCCATGGAACCGAATGGCGAACTCGATCTCTGTGGCGCTGCTGCTGCACTGGCGCTGCTGCGAATCATATTTGTCTGCATTGTTCATATATCCTTTAAAACTGAAAACCGTATGCCCGGTCTTTTTGCAATTGAAGCGAACTCCCGCACTTTTTCAGCCATGGCCTTGTCAGTTTCCGACTCCGGGGCCGATTTCAATATGCGTTTGATGTCTGTTTTTTTCCATTCATAAGTCGTCTTGATGAGATCGTGGAAGTGAATGCTGTGGTGGGCAGCAGGTTCAGACAGCTTCAGGTCGACGTATTCAGAGTATTGCATTCGGACCTTATACTGATGGCCGACGAATTTCTCAAATCCATTGTTTTCCATTGCGAACATCAGGTGTGATTCCAGCCTTTCGCGCTGGTTATCAATAGTCTTTCGCGCGGTCTTATATTCGTTTTCCTTGCGCTTCAATTCATCGGAGATAGTTTCCATGCGATCCATGAGATACTTGTAGGAATCAATTTTGACTTTCCCCTGCTCTAAAAGATCGGGGACGTCGTCAAGATTGACTTCCAGCATGGCCTCATCGGCCAGGCACAGGGCCTGCAAAAGTTCATTCAGTGTCTTTGGTTTGACGATGGTCCGCTCTGGCGGCTCGGGGGATTGATCGATGCTGTCCATTTGGGTTTCCCTCAATCAAAAATTGATGAGGGAACTATAGCCTAATTTTTAGGCAAAATCCAGCAAAAGCAGGCGGGGAGCGGGGTTTAGGTTTTAGGGCTCCTCGGTTTTCTCATTCCCTCAACCAAGATCGGAACGGGGACGTCGAAAAGCCAGGCGCTTTTTGTGCCACACTGAATGCACTGATATCTCACAAGATCAGATTTCGGATCTGCAAACCAGGATTCTGTGTTGCACAGTTCCAATCCGCAACCAGGGCAATAGCAGAAAGTTGTTTGGTTCCGATTGTATTTTTTCACTAGCCAGCGGGCGATAGTTTCCATTCATTTCCCCATCCCAGCATTGGTGATCCGACCGCAAGCAAGCCATGACCCGGCCCTGCCCGTCCGCAATTCCTGAACGACATACGTATTGCCGTGCTGTCTCAGCTTTTTAGGAAAACGGACCCAGGCCTTTTCGTGTCGGGCGCGGATCCGTTTCGTTTTTGGATCATATACGATTTCGACTCTGGCGTCGGTTTTGATGGTCATGATTTGTCCTGCAATTCATTCAGGTATTGCGACACAGATCTCCCGTCGTCAATAAAAAAGTGATCCTCCCCATACATTTGAGTCAGTGCTTCATCCCTGCGTATATAGGCATTTTCAAAAATATCCACGGATTGGCAGATTGTTTGCATTGGGAGTTGAGGGTTCTGCCAACTAGAAGCAAACTGGATGGATCTCATGAAATCCAAGTGAATTTCGCAGAGAATATTTTCCATGGCTTCCCCAGGAAATCTGCTTAGAGCCAATTCATAGTTGTATTCAATCCTTGCCAGCAATCTTTGATATGCATTAGCATTTAACCATGAAGTCCCAACTTCGTCGGCAAATTTTCCTATCCCAACAATTCGCTCGGCGGTTGGTTCATTCTTGAAATAGAAACTTTCATCCAAATGCTCCTTCGGGCATTCGGGCCATAGTTTCAAAGCTTCCTGCTGGATTTTGTTTTTCGTTTTCGCGTTCATGTCAATCCTTGACCAACTCAAGATGGCGATTTTTGAAATTGTCTGCAGCCATCGGGTCGTGCTTCCGCAATTCCGAAAGAACTTCGTCCATTGTCTTTCTAATATCCGCCGTCAGTTGTTGCATTTCCTGTCGCAGTTTTTCATTGCCCAGCTGCATTTCTTCTTTCAATGCTTGGAATTGCATCTCTCTCTCCTTTTGTTCCCCAATCCATTTTTCGGATTCCCTAGCGTGTGCTTCAATCATGTTCTGTATCTGGTCTTTGAGGGATTTTATTTCGCTATTGTCGTTACTATTTTCATGTCGACGTTTTGCGGATATCGCGGCGCTAAGTCTTTTCACCGATAGCAGATTTGGCAGACGGGTATCCGTCAAACCCCTTGCTGATGCCCATTTTGAATAAGCTTCCCTCAATTCAGTTTCGAGTTCTATACTCTCAAACTCCCATATTCCAGATAAATATTTCGCCCTATTTGCCACTGCAGGGTTTATCCGACAGGCCCTACGAGTTTTTACGTCGATAAAAATTATCAGGTTTAATTCTGCGAGACGCTTAAGATGCTTATTCACTTCGCTTTTATCGATTTTGAAACGTTCCTGGATAAATTGACTCACGGAAGCGTCTTCAACCTCAAAGCAGTTGCCCATGTCCATTTTGAAAATCATCTCCATGAATATGGACATTTCAGTCGGCTTGAGCACTAACGGTAGAATGACGAACAGGTAAGGGTTTGGTCGATAAAAAATAGGGATCGGCTGAATATTATTTTTTTGGTGCGATGTGCTGGATGCCATGCTATAGACCGCTCCGAGAGTTACTGATTATTTTTTGGTCAGGGACATTTTCTTAACGGATGTTCCGATATATGTGAAGTCCGGTCTTGTCAGAGGCCGGTCTTTTTTTTTACCCATTGCCAGATCGTGCTATTTTTTCGGCCATAAAGGCGAGGTGGAAATCCTCCTCGACCGAGGTGGAAATCCCCTCCGCCATATGCGGTGAAAGCCGCGCGCACCAAGGCCTCATTTTTACCCTTCTTAAGACATCTATGTATCAAGGGCTTTTGTCCTCTCCTCAGGTCGATTACGGCGCATTTATTTTTCAGCGCACGCGATCCCATCGCTTGGTTTTTTTGTTCAGAAACTAAACAGGCATTCTACGGAATGCTATTTACGGCAATCGATGCAAACGAAACGCGCGCTGCAAGCCGCGTTGATGATCATAATACTCCTACCAAAACTCTGCATCCGTTGGTATATAAAGGTTTCAAGGTTTTTAAAAAGTCGTCCAAAAAACAGGAAAATTCTGATCCATGAATTGCAAGTACATGATATCAGCGAACTATTTAATTTTTCTTAGGGTGTTATCATCACACGTGAAATGAGGTTTTTTATGGATTCACAAGCTACGTTTACCGTCACATTGACACAGATTTGGCAAAAGCTGGTTGATATCGAGTCGCTGCTGGAAAAACAAAAAAATAACCCCTCAACGACGACCGACGCCAAACCAACCGATCTTGGAAAAGACAGCGGGATTTCGGAAGCGGTCACTTTCTGCGTTGCCCACGATTGGATATTCAAGCGCGCGAACAACGGCCAGTATTCCCATACGATCGCCAATAAGGCCGCAGCAGCATTCCTCTCAAGGCATGGCCTTAGCGATCGCCAGCTGCTCTCCGAAGAACTGGGTAAGCGTCGGTCGTCGTTGAAAGGTTTGGTGAATGTTTACGATGGGGTATTCGAGGATCTATTCCGGGATTTCGTAGTCAATCGCGTTGATTGAAAGACGTTCCGCTGAGCTATCGACGCCGTTCGGCGTCTTGCCGCTCACCGTCTGCAACGGTCTTTGAATCTGGATTGACGTTTTTTCCCCAGGGATCTAATGTCCGGACTGAAATTTGTTAATTAACCAAAGCAATCACAAGCCTATCGGTCGGGAATCGGTTCGTTTCCCGCCTTTTTTGAGGAAACGTGCCAAATGAAAACCCCGACGCAGCAGCACCTCGAGTTTGTCCGCGACATTGAGGACGCCGTGACTGATCTGATTCAGTGCAATGTGAAGGTCACCAAGATTTACCAAGTCACGGAAAAGGCCGACCGGGCCATTTACGACCTGACCAACTACGTCAACAGGTTCGTGGAAGCCGGGTATTGGGACCTGATTGCCCGTCTGGCAGAGGCATACCTCAAAGTCGGCCAGGCACCGGCCTGTCTGACCAAAGCGCTTGAGCAGTCCCCGCAGAGCAGGGCTATACCCACGGCAAAACAGCTTACGGAGTATAACCCGCCTAATACCGCGCCTAAGCCTCTCGTTTTGGAAAGGTCCCTTCCATCAGCAATGCCGATTCAAAGGCCGCAGATCGTCAATGCCGAGGTCCTGCACGCGGAGCACGATGATCAGGAGATTCGAACCTTGACCACGGTGCTTACTATGCTAAAACGACTGCCATTGCAGGAACGTCGGCGTGTGGCTGACCAGGCTTATCGATACGTTGGAATGGGGGAGTAATCCGATGTTTAATTTTTTCTATCACATCCCATCCGCAATGCCCAAAGACAAGTGGACGATATTCCCGCACGCGTATAACGACGCCAAGACCGCGTCTCGAGCTGCAATCCTCATGCACTATCGAGGATCCGTTTATCCAGAGGAAATCGAAATTTGGATTCGCAGAAAGTCAAAAGGCAACAGTCCAATATCGAAAATCAATCGGTTCCATGCACGTGAGGCCGGGGATATGAGATATGAAATCGAAAGAATTTTAGAGGTTCCGGTCGAATGAATGAGCATGAAACCGCGATAAAACTAAGGCAGATTGCGAATGATATCCTGACAGCATCGGCATCAGAGGACAACTATATCAACCATATCGATGTTCTCAGAATGACGGCCGTAGTTGTGGAAGCGATCATGCGGGCATTGAACGTAAACGACGGCAGGGCTGATATCGGAATGCAGGAATACCGCAATGCATTTGTCGCACTGCTCGATGGGATGATTGTGAAAATGGGGGAGTTGCAGGCGTGAGCGACGATGATCCTGGATGCCTCTCTTTAATCGTAGTCGGCGGTTTCGTGATCGCACTAGCCGCAGGCATGCTTTATCTGGGTCATGCGTCTTATGTGAAACGAAAAGCCCACTGCAAGGCTCAAGGCGGCCAATGGATGGAAGCAATGGCTTGGGATGATAGCAAGTGTCTGGAAGCGGCGGAAAGGGTTTCGGAATGACCGTTGATGTGATGATCAATAAACTGGCTTTTCATTTGGATGGTCGGGTATCTGGCACTCCAGAACTTTTTCAATCCATACTCGCCGCTCTCAGAGCAGGCCAGCAAATGCGCGGGCAATTCGCATTGCCTGATGAGAGTAAAGACTTCCCGGGGATGATCGCAGCTATTGATTTTTTCGAGGCATGCAAGGCTTGGGATAAGGCGGTGGGTGAGGGGAAATCGGAGTGAGGGCATACGATCCGAATATTCTTTCAATCTGGACGTTGTATGATCGCCCCCTTGATATGCCGGAGCACTACGTCGCTCGGCGGTTTGAGATAAGGCAGGGCGGTGAAGGCGGTCCGACTCACGACTATATAAGAGATTCAGACTTGGAAAGTCTGCGAGGCGAAATGGTAAGTCGAGGGCTTTACTGCCTTGGACGGCAAGCGGGCGATGATCCGAAAATCATAGAGATCTGGCTGGATATAAGAGCCTAGCGTGCAGGCAGTGCGCACTAAAAAACGTCTGTTTTTATATCGAGGTGAGCAGTGAGCATTGAAAAAGCAAGAGGCATCCTTGCCGTATTCAAGGACCCGTTGACCATCGAGGAGCAGCGCCACGTAGCTTGGCAGTTTTGCCAGGAGTATGGCGACAAACTCCTGGCCGTGGTTGAGGCGGCTGAGGCTGTTCTCGATGAGGCAGACCCTAGAAAATACGGTGATATGACAGCCAAGCAAAGCGATCTAGCCGATAAGCTTATCGCTCTTCATGAGAATAGCGCGACCGAGTGACGCCCAATAAACTAGTGTATTTTGATCATTGATCAATGTATTGCAAAATCTCACCCATAGCGCTGCAATCGAAAACATGCTTCAATGCCAGCCGCCGCCTATATTTCAAAGTGAGGACGAATATGAAAACTATTGCTGCTGCAATCCTGATCACCGGAAACCTGATGGCAGGCTCAGCCATGGCCGTCAATGCATCGTATGAAGCCTGCACCGATGAAGGCCCTTGCGCACTGAGAGTCATGGACAACGAAACCGGCCGCGACGTTTGGCTGCTCACTGAATCATCGACCTCGGTGATGCAAATCTGGGAGGGAGAGTTTTGGCTTGTGTCGGATTTGGAGTATGCCGAGGTTCGCGCCGAGATTCCTGAAGGCCAAAGGTTCATGGTGCCCGCGGTCAATCCAACGACGCACGAACGCATGGAAGCGAAAACCGCGCCTAAGCCAAGCGGCGGTGCAGCGCCTAGCATTACGGGCGGCGGTCCTCTGGTCGGCGGATCGATTACAGTGAACGTTGGGGATAACCCATGCACACCGTGTCATACAGGGAGCATGCGGGAGATTCATAAGAAAGTTTTGAATGAGGGCGGGAAATAAATAAAGGGAAAGGCTGGGAAAGGTCCCCAGCCAATTTCACAGACACTTATAAAGCACGCGATTATGGAGGTTGTAAGTCTTGGGAATTGTCACCTCATGTTCTTCGTGCGCGGCCGTATATGGCAACGGATTGACTTGATAACCAGCGACCCAACTGGTTGGCTGACTGTCAAACTTTTCGGTCCTTACTGCCATCCATCCAAACGTACTTATGTATTCACCACGAATTTCAATCCCTCCGGAACACTGGAAATCGACTTTAAATTTGATCAGCCATGCAGCACTTTCGACAGTATACGCTCCATCCTGGATCCTGGTATATCCCTCTGGGATGGGATAGGCATCGGGATTGATTTCAGGCTCGGCGTCTGGTTCAATGGTGGCCTCTTTATTTTCCGTGGTTTCCTCACTGGTGGCCGTCGCAGTTGTCGTCGTTTCCGGCGCGACTAGCGTGGCTGCTGTCTCTTTTGAATCGGTTCCGCAAGCGGTCAAGGCAAGGACTAGTGCGAGGCGTTTCATACTATTTTTCCTTTTTCGTGACGTGCTGACCGAGCAGCATTTTGATATATATCGGCAACTTGAGTCCTAAAGCTTTAGCCTCTTTTTCAAGTTTGTCCGAAATGTTCTTTTCGAGCGTAATCTTGATCTGCATCACATTTCCTGTTGCATCAAAAAGGCCGCGAATATCAGGACGAATCCAACCGTCATCATCAGGATCCAGGCCAGTTTCAATACGTCGCGTTCCAGTTTACTTAGTTTGGTTTCCAGTTCGGGTTTCATTTCTTTACCTTTCTGACTATGTGAAAGCCTTGCGTTTCCAGAAAATCGATCAATATTTGGGCTTTAATGTGATCGTTCCCGCCAGCAGCAAGTATCAGATTCTCGGTATCCGGATCGAGACGGGGATTCTGCTCCATATGATGCAGTGCATAAGCCAGGACGTGGCGCTTGAATACTCGTTCCCTGGCCGCCTTGATGTTACGCTTTTGCATTTTGGTTCCTCCGGTCCAGGCCGGGACCATCCCTGCACCTGATAATTCACTTATCGGACGATCTGGCCAAAACTTGAGACCTCGGTCCAAAAAAAGGCCAGAGGGGGGATGAAATTGACCAAGTCAGGCCAACCTGCTAGGATCCATGCAGAAATCAAAAAAACCAGGGGTAACCAATGGATCTTTATTACCAAATTGCGGAAGTTTGTCATGAAGCCAACCGCGCGTATTGTAAGGCAATTGGGGACGATAGCCAGGTCCCCTGGTCCGACGCACCGGCCTGGCAGAAAGATTCCGCGGCCCAGGGCGTAAAGTTCAAAGCAGAATTCCCCCTGTCGACTCCCGCCGACCAGCATAAGAACTGGCTAATGCAAAAACAGAACGATGGCTGGACCTACGGCGAAACCAAAGACGTCGATAAAAAACAGCATCCTTGCATGGTCGAATACGATGAACTGCCTGCCGAGCAGCGGGCGAAAGATCATATTTTCCAGGCGATTGCTGGAACCATGTTGCGACAATTGGAACGAATTGAAAGGGTTTGGATTGAAGACAAGCATCTTCCTACTGATATCGGCGCAAATGGTATTGTCAGCTTGCAGCACAACTGACAAGGGTGATCCAGTCGTCAATAAGCACACCTGGGTTTGGTGCTGGAACCAATGCGGGAAGGGCGACAAGCTGTCCGCGGTTTCCAATTCCGCATGCGTATGCAGCAACGGGGGAGTGATCCCGATGCAGCCGCAAGTTGTCGAGCCCAATGAGCCGAGCCTTTACGATAGGATTGTTGGCCTTTTTAAGGATTGATTGATGGCAGAACGCGGCGAAAATTTCACGGATGATGAAAAGCGTGCTATCGCGATGGCAGCCGATATTCTCTTGTCGGTAGGCGCGACCTGGGATCAAGTTCGGCTCGAACTGTTTCGCATCTCATGCTCAGACAGCCCACCCTTCAATCGAGTTCCCTGTCAGGCCCATGTCGAAAATATCGTACTTGAAGTGCTCGGTATGGCCAATTTTACTGAGTATAGGGAAAAGCGAAAAGACGGGGTAAAAGTCGCCTTAAAGAACAAAGCAGTTCAGATGGCAATGGCCGGGAACACGGCGATGCTCATCTTTTGCCTGAAGAACCTCTGCGGCTGGTCTGACAACGTGCAGGCGGTTCCGGATCCCGAGGATGCGAAGAACAAAATCCGCATGGCCTATGATATAAACAACATCCCGGCGATTGCAAAATGATGAGTGAAGCCGCGGTCGCCATCTCGAAACCCAACTTCAGCGCGTTTATCCCGTTCGGATACCAGATAGACGTGTTGAAATTCCTGTATTCATACCAGTACGAGATAGGAACGCCGGAAATCCTTCTGTCAGGATCGGTCGGTTCAGCCAAATCAATCCTGATGGCCCATATCGCGATCAGGCACTGCCTTGAAAATGTGAATGCCTGCGTCGCCATCGGCCGCCGTTCGCTTCCAGATCTGAAGAAAACCCTCTTCAGGGAGATTATTGAGCACCTCCAGGAAAGCCTGATCGAGGGTTATCACTTCACGGTCCGAAACCACACCGGGGAGATTGAATTCTGCAATGGCGCGCGGATCATCTCGGTCACCTGGGGGGATCAGAGGTGGGCGAAGTTCCGATCGCTCAAGCTGAGCGGTCTGATGATCGAGGAGCTGACCGAGAATGACGATGACTTTGAGCCTGGGTTCAAGATTCTGAAAGCACGCCTACGCCGTATACCTGGCATCAGGCACAATTTCCTGATCACTGCAACCAACCCGGGGGAACCGGACAGCTACTGGCACAAGTATTTCATCGAGGGGTCAAAGACATCCCCGACCAGGTTTGTTTTCTACTCTGTGACCACGGACAACTTCTATCTGGACGCAGTCTATATCGAGCAGCTGCTTCGGGATTACTCGGTCCTGGAAGCTGAGCGGTATTTGAAAGGGAAATGGATATCGATAGGCGGGGAGGGGATTTATCACGCCTATGCCGAGGAGCGGAATCTGATCGGAAGGCCATTCGTTCCAGACAAAACTAAGCCATTGCGCCTGACGTTTGACTTCAACGTCGCAGACGGCAAGCCTCAATCGTGCGCTCTGTTCCAATATGTCCGCGGCGAATGGCATTTTTTCGGGGAGTCCGTGATCAAAGATGCCAACTGGTGCCTCGATAACCTTGATGATTTTGAGGCCAATGGCCTTCTCGGCTGGAAAGATACAGATGGCTCTGTGATGAGGTTTCCTAAATATCTGATATATGGTGATGCGACCGGCCGTTCAAAATCCGCGAACTCCCTTTACTCGAATTATGAGCTAATTGAAGGCTGGTTTAAGCAGCGACGGCTCATATGCAGCATCGAGGTTCCAAGAGCAAATCCTCCCCTCGTCACGCGCTGGACAACGGTCAACGCTATGTGCCAGAATGCGATGAAGGAAGTCCGACTATACGTCCACGAATCATGCCCGACCTTGAACCAGGGTATGAAGCTCGCCCGGAAAAAAGAAGGGACGGCTCTGGAAGACGATTCCAAAGCCTATCAGCACATTACAACCGCGTTGGGCTATGCGGTCTGGTATATCAAAAATTTCGACGATGCAACCGAACCGAGGGTGACACACTTATGATCAATCTCCTGGATCCCGAGCAGCTCAAAGAGATAGCGGAATTCATCAAATGTGAAACCGATCGACTGCAATACAACAAAAAGATTTTCACTATTCTCGGCGGGAACCTGAAGCCTCTCCTGGAAAGCAGGATGCTGCAGGACCTTGGACAAAAATCATTTGACCAGGCCCAGTTCAGGCAGGCACCAATCAACGTGTTCAGAAAGATTGTCGATAAGATAACCCGAATATATCAGGACAACGTTGTCAGGACGGTCGAAGGCGGGACCGAGGAGGATGAAAAGCTCGTCAGCTGGTATGAGGATAAGCTCAACCTCAACTCAAAGCTCAGCAAAAATAATGAAAACTTCAATGCATATCACTATGCCCTGCTCCAGATCGGCCTGACTGAGCCTGAGTTTCAGGAAAACCCGAACAGCAATTTTAAAACCCCGTTTGTTCGGTCAATCCCAAATCATCAGTTTCTCATCATGAATGCATCATCGACCGATCCAACCACGGCCGATATCATCATCGTCTGCATGCCAAAGCGTAGAAAGGCAGACGGGAACTACGACAGCATATATTACGTCTATACCCGATATCAGTTCGTCATCATCAATCAGCAGGGTGAGATTCAGATGGACCTGATGAACGAAAAGGAAATGGATGGGACCAACCCCTACGGCACCAACCCCTTCAGCTATGCCAACGCCAGTCAGGATTGCGTCATGCCGGAAATCCAAACGGATAACCTGGATATGTCGCTGCTCATCCCCCTGCTCCTGACTGACCTGAACTACGCAACGAAGTTTCAGGCATTCTCGGTGTTCGTCGCGATCGGTCTTAAGAACGTCAAAGCCGAGATGGCACCAAACTCTGTGATCGAATTTGACGCCAACCCGGCTGCAGATAAATCCTCATTTGACGTCCTGAAACCCAGTGTGGACATAAGCGAGGTCTTGAACCTTGCTGCATCCCAGATGTCGCTCTGGCTGTCATCGAAGAGCGTTCGCCCGACGATCGTGGCTGGGGATCTTGGGGCCGACAGCTTCGCTTCCGGCATCTCCAAGATCATCGACGAGGCTGACACTTTCGAGGCCCTGAAATGGCAGATCAGCGTCTACAAGAAGTTCGAGGCCGACTTTTGGGAGCGCCTGCTGACCAAGATGCATCCCCAGTGGGTCGCTGCTGGCGTGATCGAGAACAAAACCATCTTCAGTGCCAAAGCCAGGGTGGTGACCAACTTCGCCACACCTTCCCCTATGCAGACAAGGGGCGAACTCGTGAAGCAATTGGATGAGGAGCGGGTCGCCGGATTCACATCAAAAGAGCGTGCGATGAAACGCCTCAATCCTGAAATGACCGATGAAGAAATCGTGGCGCTTATAAAAGAAATCGACGCTGAGACACCAATCATCCAGCCAATGGGGGGGAATGGCTTTGGCTCGCAACAAGGAAACCCAGCTCAAGCTGCGAGTGCCTGAATATTTCGACGCTGAACAGAGGGCGGATGTTGCCGAACGAGTCATGGAATTCATTATCGATCGGAGCAAGAAGGGCTACAACGTCCACGGCCGTGATTGGTCTGGCAAGG
>Ga0164309_10000356_pt1 | contig 25973 bp, 19 predicted proteins | sample Whisoiple_247_MG_FD_109984 | JGI IMG/M metagenome (GOLD analysis project Ga0164309, IMG submission 109984) | Soil microbial communities amended with fresh organic matter from upstate New York, USA - Whitman soil sample_247_MG | ecosystem: Environmental > Terrestrial > Soil > Unclassified >...
GAGTTGATGCCGCGAATCGTGACCGTGATCGACTGCCCTGCAGCGTTATTTGCGAAGCCGTAGCCGGACGGGCGAGGCGTCGCCGCCATGTCAGCCGGCACCTTGCCGTTCCAGATTTCTTTGGGCAGGTACCAGGACGGCGCAACTCCGCCGGATGGCACGTACTTGGTGTAGGCCACGAGATCATGGGCCTCAGCCGCGGAGTGGATGCGGATTTCCAGCAAGTCGATCCCGGCAGGAACACCGCCGACGCGGAAGCGCGGGCGAACCCAGTTGGACGGCAACATCGCGCCTGGCTTGCCGCCGGCTCCGAGCTGCGGTTCGAGCACGCACAACCCGCCGTCGGTAAAGTTCATCGGGTCACCGAACAACGTGGGCGCGTTCGTGGGTACGCCTTCACCCATGATGGGCGCTTCGGGGAAATCCAAACAGGCGCCAGGTTGGCAATCCGCGTGGGTGACGTTCGGGTTGCCCGGCTCGGGATCCGCCGGCGCACCGCCGTAGTTGGTGGGTTGCATGCCCGGATCAAAGATGCTGTTACCACCGGAGCCCGGATTGAAAATTGAGCCAGCTCCGCCAGAGGAATTCGCGCCGCTACCGGTCGAACCCGTTCCCTGACGAATGGTCGCTCCGCCGCTACCCTTGGTGCCGCAGCCGACCGCAAGGGCCCCGACCGCGCCCGTCAAAACCGCTAGGCCTAGATACTTTCGCATCGTAAATACTCCGAACCAACAAAGAGCACAAAAGCGGAATAAATCTCGCGCTTACCGCCGCCGAATCACGCAATGAGCCACGTAGATCGGCACTAGTCAACGAAAAGAGCGCTTTTCCATGTGCAGAGTAAAGCAATCGCCGATCTGGAACCGCTCCCAGCGTTAATGTTGTTTTTGCAACCAGTCGATCACTCCGTGCGCGCTGCGAGCTCGCTCACGCGGACGGCCAAGAATGGTGATGACAAGCGATCATTCCAACAGTGACGCACGGTTGCTGCCTCCTATGATCTGCGCGTCACGCTCCTGTCCTTTCGAGTGACTCACTTCTCGATTGCGGCGGCAACGACCGCATCGCGGAGGACGCGGGCGATGCGGTCGCGCGTGGCCTTGTCACGGACCGAGCGGGCGATGGTGACGCCGCCCGCGAACAGAGCGGTCATTACCAGGGCGCGCGCTTCGCGGCTCTCCGCGGACGCGCCGGGCAAGCCTTTGGCGAGCGCAGCGACGATGCCTAAATACTCCTTTTGGAAAGCGCCTTTCGTCTTCGCGTCGCCGCGCGCGACGTCGCCGCTGAGACTCGGCAGTGCGCAGCCTTCGGACAAGTCACAGGTGACGCGCTCGGTGAAGTAGAAGTCAGCCAGTGCTTCGACCCAACCTTGGCCGAAGCGGTCTTGAAAATCTTCGATGCCGTGGCGGAATTCGTCCAGGCCGCCGATGAGTGAGGCGCGGAAGGCTTCCACCTTCGAACGGAAGTGGCCGTAGAAGGCGCCGGACGTCACACCGGCGCCGCGCGCAAGCCCGTCGACCCCGATCGAGCCGAAGCCCTCTTTGCGAAACCCGCGCCCTGCGGCCGCCAGGATCCGGCGCTTCGTATCCGCTTTGTGTTCGGCACTGTAGCGCATGTGCTCGTCACATTAGCAAGCGCGCGCGCGGCGTGCCAGGTGAGCTCATTAGATAACGAATCGTATTTATTCTCGAAAGAGCAGTATCACGACCGCTATCTCATCGGCTGGACGCGAGCGTTGCTGCGGCGCACCGCATGAAAAGCTCGGGAAATAAAATCGAGATCGTTATCCAATCGCTTGACGGCGAGATAGCGAGCGCTATCTATGGCTAGCGAGAGCGCATCGTGACCGTCACCCTCGTGAAGGCCGCGGCGCGCGCTCGCGCGACAACTTCAATCAACGAAAGGGGAACAGATGCCGATTGCCATCCAACTCAGTCCGGGACTTTTGACCAAAGACGGCCAGCGCAGCGTATTTTCGCGGATTGCCGCGATACTGCTGGACGTACATGGGCTCGCCGGGAACAAGTTCATGACTCCAAACGTGATCGGACACGTCACCGTGCTGCCCGACGGGGCCTCGTACGTGGACGGAAAGCCGCAATCTCTGGCGGTCATCGAGGTCAAAGTGCCGTCGAGCACGTTTCGCGATGCCAACGTGCAAAAAGCATTCGTCGAGCGCGTGACTGACGTGATCGACGAGCTGAGTGCGGGCGAGCACCCGCGCAGTCGCACGTTCGTCAACGTCACCTATGCCGTTGACGGCGCTTGGGGCATCGCCGGCAAGGCCTATACGAACGCGGATCTCGGCGCAGCCATCGCCGCGGGTTAGCGCATTCGACGATTCTGGAACACTCCCTGAACCGCCAAGACGCCAAGACGCCACCCCAAATCCCTTCTTCCTCTTCTGGCGTCTTGGCGGCTTGGCGGTTCAATCCTCTGGGAGCCGAGCCACGACGACGCCAAGCTCTTCGTCTTGACGCGCGTGAATCACCAGATGATGCCCGCGTCGAGCCAGGGCCCGTGGCGCAGCGAGAGCACCTCGAACGCAGCTTGTTTGTCGGCCTTGTCGGCCTTGTCCGACTTGCGATCCTCGGGGCGGGAGATCGCGCCACCGGCAAAGCTGCCCTCGATCGCGTACGTCGGACGAACGTAGAAGCCGAGGCCGCCCAGGCTATTGAAGCGCTGCATCCACAACCAGCCCAGCATGGCGTTGCCGCGAAAGTGCAGGCCGAGGCCGTCGCTGAGATTGCCTTCGGGCGTCGCGATCGCGTTGAAAGAGATCAGCGAGATGCCGCCAGCGAGCGTAACGTCGAACATCGGACCGAAGTAGCGGTTCTCGTACTTGGCGGCGTAGTCGAGCTTGCTGTAGCCGACGGCGAGATCGATGTTGTTGAAGCGAGTGTCGCGCAGCGCGCTGCCGGCGAAGTCGTAATGCAGCTGCTTCGCCGCCGCGGAGTACGCGAAAATCGGCGCGGGGATGGAGTACGAGCTGAAGCCAAGCCCGTATTTGATGCGCCATTGGTTGAGCGCGAATAGGTGGACGTCCACGTAGCTCGTGTCGAGCGCCATGCGCTCGGTGGTCGTGGTCGCGGTGTCCGGTGGCACTGCGGCGTCGCTGACGTCGCGTTGCGCATCACCGTGATAGCGGCCCCAAACGCCTTCGGCCTTGATGTCGTGGCCGGGCAGCAGATCTTCGATCTTGATGCTGCCGGTGAGGAGCCGCGTGCTTTCACCGAGCTTCTTGGACGCACTGTCTAGGTAGTTTTGCGCGTAGCTGAGGCCGACGTCGACTGGGCCCCAACGCGCTTCGAGGTTGGCGGACAGCAACAAAGCCGGCGTGACGTCGTAGGTCGTGGCACCGATCTTTGCGCCGTCGACTTCGCCTGCGCTCGGTGCGGGGCTCTTCAAATGCCACCACGTGTACCAAACGCCGGCACCGAGCTGCACGAACCAGTTCTTGTACCCGTCGGCGTCCGCGCCGATCTTCGGTCCGCTCAGCAGGTTCGTCGGCGAATCGAAGCGCGCCCAGACGCGGTCCTCGCCTTCGACGTTGCTGAGGTAGCTGAGCAGGGTGCCCTGGGCCGCCTGAGTGCGATCTTGAACGAGGTGAAGGTGCCAGCCCGCGTTCCAGCGGTCTTCTCGCATCACGAGGATGCGTTGATGAACGAGCTTGCCGTTGCTCAAGTCTGCCGCACGTAGCCCCTTGTCGCTCGGGCTGCGGAAGTAATAGTAGACGACCATCGCGCCGGTGTCGGTGGGCAACGCTTCGAGTTGCCAGCCGCTTTCGCGGGTGTCGACGATCGACCCGCTGAAGTGCACGCCGTCCGTGGACGAGGTGACACGCGCCGTGCGCGATTTGGTCTCGTAATAAAAGACGTACAAGGTGTTGTCGCTGCCGACCACCGGTCGCGCGTCATACGCCGAGAGCTCTGCCACGGTCGCCACGGCGTTCGGATGATCGTAAGGGGCGAGGAGCAGGGTGCGTCCATCACGGAACATCATCTGCAGCCTGCCGTTGAATTCGAAGAACGTGATCGGCGGGTTGGCGCGCCCCCCGCCGCCGAGATCTTCGAGCGCGCCGCCGGAAGGCAGGAAAGGCAGCGCCGATTCCGCGCCATTGCGGTTGACGCGCGCGAACGTGAACAGCTGATTGCCCCGCTGTTCGCTCTGCGTGTAGGCGTACACCAGTTCACCCGCGGCAGTGAACGCGAGTCCGTCGGGAGCGAGCGAGCCCTTGTCGTTCACACTCGCGACGACACGAGTGCCGGCTACTGTGTCCATCAAGAGCAACTCGGTGCCCTGCAATTTGTTGTCACTGAATACGGCCTGAGTGCGGATGCAGGCCACGCGCCGCCCAGTCGTCACCGCGCAATAGGTGGTGCCCGGGCTGGCAGCGCCGATACCGATGCTCCATTCGAGTCGCTGCTCTGGAACCGTGCGCAGCAGCATTTCGCCGCCGGGCAGCGCGATCACGCCGGCGTGCGTTTGCGCGGCGATGCCGCCATCGGGGAACGCGAACAGGTTCACTAGGCGTTCGCTCGTGAGTGGTGGCACTAGCTTGGGCGCAAAACGATCTTTGGAAGGTGGAGCTGGGGTTTCGTCGTCGTCGTCGTCACTGGGGCGCTTGAGCAATAGGCCCGCGCTGCGCGCAAGCTCGATGGTGATGCGCACGTCGCGCCGCAACGCGCTCAGATTTTGCTTGGCGGCGATCAATGGCGGCAGAATACAGAGCGCGGCAGAGGCGGCCGAGGCGACGTCGCCGTCGGATACGGCGTGGCCAGTGACCAAGCCGAGCTCGACCGCGGAACGCGCGTTTGCGATCAACGCGCGAGCGTTGCTGGCGCTATCGCGGATCATGAGCAGCGAATTTACGAATATTTCGAGTGCATCGTGATACCGGGCTGCGGCTTCTTCATCCGTGGTACCGCTGACCGTGACCGTGGCGATCGACTTGGCGCAGGCGCCTTCCGGCGCGGCCGGGTTGCACGCGGTACTGCAGTCCGGCAGGCACTGCGTTACGCTCTGCGCGACCACTTTTGCCTCGCTACCCAACTTGACCTTGGCGTCGGCCATCAGGCGTGAGGCCTGCACGCAGGCTTGATCGCCCGTGAGTGCGTTGTCCGGCGCCAGGGGAGTGCCGAGGTTCTCGGCGAGTGCGCTGCAAGTCGTTTTGAGCTTGGCATCGAACTCATTGGCAGTGGCCTCGATCTGCTTGCCGGCTTGGATACCCGCTTTCAGCGTGGCGCCATCACCGGCTTCGATGCCGAGCGTGCCGTGCCAATCGAAGGCGTTGTCCAGCACCAGGTTCGTCAGCGCGGGGCATTCCTTCATGGAAATGGCGACCTTTGCCGCGCCGTGAATGGTGCCTGCGCAGCCCGATAGCCCCATGCACAGCAATAGCCAAGCAAACGCCCGAGCGGGCAAACTCGAAGTCATGGCTCGTCGTAAGCGCGATGGCGAATGGGATCAATTGGGCTCCCATAGCGTATTTTTCGAAAACTCGAGCTCTCGATTCGAGACGGTTTTGGGGGCCTTGAACGATCTTGTCAATTTCGACTGCGCAGCCCCAGAAGATGCGCATTCAGAAATACAATTGCGAGTCGAGCTGTGCCTGACGCGAGATTGCGCACGAATTCAGTCTGCGAGGCGCTCGCTGCCGGCATACACGTTGAAGGCGTCGCCGCGTGCGAAGCCGCACAAAAGCAGCCCGAAACGTGCAGCTGTGGACACCGCCAACGAACTCGGTGCGGACACTCCGACGACCCCCGATAGGCCAGCCATCAGTGCCTTCTGTACGATCTCGAAGCTCGTTCTGCCGCTGACTACGAGCAGCGCTCCGGTCGCTGGCAATTGGCCATCGAGCAAGAGTCGCCCGATGGCTTTATCGACCGCATTGTGTCGCCCGATGTCCTCGCGCACCACGCCGAGGCCCGCACTTGGCAGGGCAACTCCCGCGGCGTGCAAGCCGCCCGTGCGCTCGAAGCTCGGTTGTCGTTTCGCGAGCTCCGACGACAGCCCAGCAATGAACGAGCGACCGAAGGGCGTCGATGCTGGGGCTGGCTGCAGGCGTTCCAGCAAATCGTCGATCATTTGGCGCCCGCACACGCCGCAGGCAGAGCTGGTCAGGGTGCCGCGGCGAGTTGCGTCGCTTGAAAGCACCGCGCCCGGCGCGGGTAAGACGTCGATGGTGTTGTGCGCGCCCGCGCTGCCCAGGCGCGCACAATGCTGAATACCGCCCAAGTCCGCGCGAGAACGGATGATGCCTTCGGCCAACAGGAACCCAGCGACGAGCTCGTGATCGTGGCCCGGCGTACGCATCGTGACGGCAAGCGCGTCACCTGCGACGCGGATCTCCAGGGGCTCTTCGACCGCGAGCTCGTCAGGGTGCGCCTCGAGCGCGCCCCCTGGGTGCGCGGAGCGCAAAACGTCGACTGTCGTTACTTGAACGCCGGGTGGGAGTTTCGCATTCACGCGGACACCGGGGCAGGCACGGCAAGCGCTGCAGGCGAGGGCTCGAGCCGGATCGGAATCGACTTGAATGCAGGCTGATTGCTGCGATCGGCGACGTTCTGTAGCGGCACCAGCACGTTGGTCTCTGGGTAATAAGCCGCCACGCAGCCGAGTGGGATGTCATAGGCTACCAGCTTGAAGCGCTCGGCTTTGCGTGACTCATCGCCGACGCGGCTGATCAAGTCCACGAGGCTGCCGCTCTCGAGGCCGCGCTCTGCGATATCGCGTGCGTTGATGAACAGCACGCGCCGACCATTGGCGATGCCGCGGTAGCGGTCGTTCTCTCCGTAGATCGTGGTGTTGAACTGATCGTGACTGCGAAGCGTCGTGAGCATTAGCTCTCCCGGTCGCAAGTCGTGGCGCGGGATGGGGTGAACGGTGAATTTTGCCTTTCCGGAGCGAGTGGTGAACTTTCCTTCGCGCGGTCCGTTCGGCAAATAGAAACCACCCGGGTCGCGAACGCGCCGGTTGTATTGAGCAAAGCCAGGCACGACGTGCTCGATGTGTTCGCGGATGCGATCGTAGTCGGAGACCAGGCCGGCCCAATCGGTCTTCGTGCGCCCGGCGAGCGTTTTTTGTGCCATTCCGGCCACGATGGCCGGCTCACTGCGCAGGTGCTTCGACGCCGGAGGCAGCACCCCGCGCGACTGATGCACGACGCCCGTGGTGTTTTCCATGGTCACGAACTGCGCGCCCGTCGCTTGCAGGTCCTCTTCCGTGCGCCCCAAGCACGGCAAGATCAGCGCTTCTTGCCCGGTGATCAGATGTCCGCGATTCAGCTTGGTCGAGATCTGCACGGTGAGCTCACAGCGCTGGATGGCTCGCGCCGTGTGCTGGGTGTCTGGAGTCGCGGCCAAGAAGTTCCCACCGAGGGCGATGAAGACTTTGAGTTGTCCCGAGGCCATGGCTTGGATCGTGCGCACGGCATCGAGGCCGTGCGCTTTCGGGGGCGAGAAGTCGAATTCCTTGCCGAGCTTGGTCAAAAACTCATCGCTCATCTTTTCCCAGATGCCGACGGTGCGGTCGCCTTGCACGTTGCTGTGCCCGCGCACCGGGCATAGCCCTGCCCCGCGGCGACCGATCTGCGCGCGCAGCAGCGCGAAATTCGCGATCGTTTGCACGTTTGCCACGCCGTTCTTGTGCTGCGTGATGCCCATCGCCCAGCAACAGATCATGTGTTCGGCGCGAATCGCAATGTCGGCGGCCTGCTCGATCAGCTCCCGCGAGCAGCCCGAACTTTCGACGATTTCGTCCCAATCGGCAGACTCCAAATCGGCGCGCAGCGCTTCGAAGCCTTCGGTCTGCTCGCGAATGAAGTCGTGCGCGAGGACCCGACCTCGGCTGCGAACGTCCGCCTCCAGCATCTCTTTCATGATGCCTTTGAGCAGCGCGACATCGCCGTTGATTCTGACGGGTAAGAACAAGCTGGCGATCGGCGTGCCTGGGCCGAGCAGTGATAGCGGCTCTTGTGGATTCTTGAAGCGGATCAGGCCGGTCTCTGCGAGCGGGTTGATGCTGACGATCTTGCAGCCGTTCCGCGCGGCCTTTTGCAGCTCGCTGAGCATGCGCGGGTGACACGTGCCAGGGTTTTGCCCGATCACGAAAATCGCATCAGCGTACGAGAAATCCTCGATTTTGACGGTCGCTTTGCCAATGCCGATGGCTTCGTTCAAGCCCGCGCCGCTCGACTCGTGACACAGATTCGAACAATCGGGCAGATTGTTCGTGCCGAGCTGGCGCGCGAAAAGTCCATACAAGAACGCGGCCTCGTTGCTGGCGCGGCCCGAGGTGTAAAACGCGGCTTCGTTCGGCGAGGCGAGCGCGTTCAGCTTGCGTGCGATGAGCGTGAAGGCTGCGTCCCACTCGATGGGCTGGTAGCGATCCGAACCCGCCGGGCGCCACATCGGATGAGTGAGCCGGCCCTGTTGTTCGTACCAACGATCACTTTGCTCGAGCAGCTCACTGATTGAGTGCTTGGCGAAGAACTCGGGTAAAATGCGCTCTTTGGTCGCTTCGCTGGCGACGGCCTTGGCGCCGTTTTCACAGAACTCGGCGGGCTTGCGATCGCGGTCGGGATCGGGCCAGGCGCAGCTCGGGCAATCGAAGCCGTCGGTCTGGTTGACCTTGAGCAGCGTGCGAAAGGCGTTGCCCGCGCCCATCTCCACTACGCCGCGTTTGACCGTCTCATAGATTGAGTAGAGCCCCGCGGCGCTCTCATGGCGGTGCACTTGCTCCGCTGCGCGTCGTTCGAGCGGCGGTTCAGCACCGGGGACGAGCAGCGCGCTCGGCTGCGCGGTCTGTACTTGCCCCGAGGACGGCTCGGCTTCGGTCGCTGCTGTCTCGTTTGAATTGCGATTCAGGTTGACCACATGCCGAGTCTAACCCTGATAGCGATTCCAGGTTTGGGATTGCTCGAGGAATGGACCGGGGTAATTACCCCCAAGATGGCCCGTCACACGGGCCTCACTTGGTCAGGCGGAGCGGCCGGGCGGGGATGTACGGAAATCGTCAGAACAGGCTGCCTTGGGCCTTCTGCGGCTGCTTTTGGCCGAGGTGCTCGTATGCCTTTTTGGTGGCGATGCGGCCGCGCGGTGTGCGCCCCAGGTAACCTTGCTGCAAGAGGTACGGTTCGTACACGTCCTCGATCGTGTCGCGCGGTTCGGCGAGTGCGGCCGCCAGAGTTTCGACGCCGACGGGACCGCCCTCGTAGTGTTCGATCAAGATCCCGAGCAGCCGGCGGTCCATTTCGTCAAGACCCGCGTTGTCGACCCCGAGCCGATCGCAGGTGTGGTTCACGATCTCGCGGTCGATCTTGCCCGAGCCGCGAACCTCGGCGAAATCACGCACGCGGCGCACGAGCCGATTGGCCACGCGCGGTGTGCCGCGCGAGCGCGTGGATAGTTCGCGCGCGCCGTCTTTGTCGCAAGGCACGCCGAGTAGCCGTGCGCTGCGCAGGATGATCTTCTCCAAATCTTCCGGCGGATAGAAGTCCAAGCGTAACGTGACACCGAAGCGCTCTTGGAGCGGCTTGGTCAAAAGCCCCGTGCGCGTTGTGGCTCCAATCAGCGTGAACGGCTTGACGTCGAGGGTGATGCTCTCCGCGTACGCGCCTTCTCCCACCATCACATCGATGCGAAAGTCTTCGATCGCGGGATACAGCGCTTCTTCTACCGTCGCGCTCAGCCGGTGAATTTCGTCGATGAACAGGATGTCGCCGCGACCGAGCTTGGTGAGTTGCCCGGTCAAGAGCCCCTTGTGTTCCACCGCGGGGCCGCTGGTTTGGTGCAGCGTAACGCCCATTTCTTTGGCCAGGATGTGTGCCAGCGTGGTTTTGCCCAAGCCGGGCGGCCCGCACAAAAGGATGTGATCGAGCGGCTCGCCGCGACGGCGTGCCGCTTCCACGTACACCTTCAGGTTTTCGCGATGGTTCTGTTGCCCGACGAACTCTTCTAGCGATTCCGGGCGAAACAGCCGATCGAAGCGGTCGTCTTCCGGGCGTGATTGCGTGCCCAAGACGCGCTCGCCGTGCGGAGCTTCGGACTCGAACTCGGGTTCGGCGGCGGGACGCGACTTCTTGGCTGCCATCGTGGCGGAGCCTACCACCGCGCGGCGGAAATGGGCGGCGGTAGCCGCGACTCGGCGTCGCCGGTCGGCATCGACAGCGAGAAAACAGCTCCGCGACCGCTGAGCGGCGTGACCGAGACCGAACCGCCGTGCAGCTCGACGACCGAGCGCGCAAGGCGTAGCCCGAGCGCGAGACCACGGTGTTCACTCGGGCCGAGCGCAGGGCTCGGATCGAGCAACGCTTCCAACTTTTGCGGTTCGACGCGTGAGCCAGGCACCTCGACGTCGAAGCGCACTGCGTCGAGCTCGGACACGACTTGGACGTGTACCGCTGCTGACTCCGAGACGCGCACAGCGTGCCCGATGAACGTTGCCAGTGCGCGCGGCATGCGCACGCGATCGACGCGCAGCGAGTACACGTCGTCAGCGACTTCGGCGAAGATTTCGACGCCGCGGTCGCCGCCCAGATCTTTGCCCTTGGCGACGGCTTCGCCCAGCAGCTGGCGCACGTCACAGTGGTCCAAGACCAAGCTCAATTGGCCGGCGTCCACGCGAGCCGCGTCCAAGATGGTTTCGATCAACGCCAAGAGCTCGCGACCCCGGCGATCGATCAGACTCAAGCTCTCGCTCTGCCCGGGGCTCAAGCTTTCGCCCTTCCGTACCAGCTCGGTGAAGCCCAAGATCGCGTTCAGCGGGCTCTTCAAATCGTGGCTCACGCTGGCGAAAAATAGCCCGCGCATGCGGGCGGCGGCCTTGCGCGCCGAGATCGCGCGCTCTTGCGCCTTGGCAAACACGCCGAAGCGCGCCGCCAGACGCTCGATGGCGCGCCCCAAACGCGCGACCACGCGGAAGCGCGCTGCGCGCACTACGCGCGTGCCGCCGCTGATCACGGCATCCGTGCCCAGCAAGCGTACGTCGCGAATGGCCGCTCGCAAATCCTCCGCCAGCACTCGTCCGACTGCGATACCCAGGCCACCTGCGATCAGCGTGCCGATCACCGCAACGAGTACGAACGAGGCGCTGAGCACCCCAACCACGGAACCGACGAAGCGCACTTCAGCGCTGCCCTCGTCGAGCGGGGTGACCACTTTGACCGCGCCGTCTTCACCGCGCTCGACGCGATATTCGTCCGACCAGGGATGCACGGTGGCCTGGAAACCGAGCGTTTCTCCCTGCAAAATGGCGTCTTCGACGCCGGCGCCCGCAGCCACACCGGGCCGCGGCTCGAGCGCGGCGCGCGCAAGCACGCGCGCTGTTTCTTCGCGACTTCGCTCGTCCGCGCGGCGCAGATGCGAACCGACGATCAGCGCGCAGCCGAAGACCAGAAACACAACCGGAGTGGTGATGGCCGCCACCAAACGCCGGGGCACGCGTCGCTCGATGATGCCGCGCTTGTCGGCGTCCTCCACGACCTCACGCATCAACTCTGGGGGTGAGAGCTCGAGCGCGCGCACGAACGCCGAGCGGATCACGACGAACAGCGGCAGTGATGCCGCCGAGACGATCACCATGCCGAACAGCGCGAGGTTCATGCTGGTCGAGAAGTCCACCAACTTGGGCCTGAGCAGCGTGTGAAACACCGCGATGCTCGACATGGACGACGCCAACCAACCGAACACGACGCGAGCCGGCTCATTGCTCAGCGCGAACAGCTCGCGGACCTCGACCGCTTTGCCGCCCAGGGCCAACGTGCGCAGCACGTAGCGATAGCGACGCAGGCGCCAAAAGCAGCGCACGAGCTCGAGGAGCCCGCCTGCGAGCAGCGAAAGCCCGAGCGTCTCAGCGCCCTCCAGCGCTACTTGGCCGCTCAGCACGAGAAAATGCGAGGTAAGCAGCGCCAAGAGGACGGCGGAAGCGAGCGTGAACAGGGCCTCGATACTCAGCACCCGTCGCAGCAGATGGGCAGCCGCGGGGTTCATGAGCGGATGATGCTCGCGCCAGCGTCCGTGGTTTCGTCGGGCACGGGGTCGATCGGTCGTTGCGAGACGACCGGCGGTTGTGATGGCAAAACGATCGTGAACGTCGAACCTTTGCCGAGTTGACTGCGCAAGTCGATGAACCCGCGATGCATTTGCACCAAGCGGCGCGTGATCGCGAGGCCCAAACCGGTGCCGACGCGCTGGCGTTTGACGTCACCGGCCTGCCAATACTCTTGGAAGATCGCCTCGTGGTCCTCACGCGCGATGCCCGGACCAGTGTCGGTGATGGCGATGGTCACGCCGCCATCGCGCGGATCGATGCGCAGCATCACTCCGCCGCGCGAGGTGAACTTGATGGCATTGCCCACCACGTTGCCGATGATTTGGCGCACGCGCCGGCCGTCGGCATAGGCCATCGCTCGTTTGCCGACGATGTTGATCTCGAGCTTTTTGGCTTCAGCGGCGATGCTCGCTTCGCGCACCACCTCTTGGCCGATCGAGTACACGTCGATCATCTTGCAGGTCAGTCGCAGCTCGCCGGATTCGAGCGCGGACAGATCCAAAATGTCGTCGATCAGCGCGCGCAAGTGCTGGCCGCTGTTGCGCACGACCGAGAGATTCTCTTGCGCGTCGGCGCTCAGCGGCCCGTCGACCTCGCTCAAGAGCACGTCGGTGAAGCCCAAGATCGCGTTCAGGGGCGTGCGCAGCTCGTGGCTCAGCGCCGCCAAAAAGTCGCTGCGATCTCGGTCGTAGGCGAGCGCGCCCGACAAGTCTTGGCGATAGGCGTGTTCGGCCGCGGTGAAGCGATCGACGAGCACGTTGAAGGCGCTGGTGAGTAGCCCGACCAAATCCACCGAGCGTACCGGGATCGGCTTACCCGTCGGGTCCGCTCCCTCGCGCGCCATTTCCACGATCCGGTCGCGCACGAAGGTCACGTCTGCGTGCACATCGCGCGCCAGCGCCAATGCGACCAATGCTGCGACTCCGACCAACAGCGCGGTCAGCGTGCCCACCCACACCAACAGCGAACCGGTGGCGAACGGAGTCACGGGCGCGGCGACGAACACCAGCACGTTCATGTATTCGGCCGGGCCGGGAAATGCGGCCGAAAAGAAGCGCGAGCGACCGAGTTCGGTGGTGGTTTCGCCTTCGCCCGAAACCATCAGCTCCAAGAGTCGCACTTTGGGCGGTGCACCTTGAGTCGCGTCGACCACGATGTGCCCCGTCGCGCTGACGAGCAGCAGCTCCGCGCCCGAGCGACGCGCTGCGCGCTCCAAAACGATCGCGCGGTCCTCCTCCGAAGTACGACGCAACCGCTCGGCGAGCGTGAGCGCGAGCAGGCGGCAGCGCAGCTCGGCCGCATCGTCGCTTTGCGCGCGCAGGCGGCTCGTGCCGGAAATGGCCAGCGCCGAGCCTGCGGCCAAACCGACGATCAGCACCACCACCGGCGCGATCACCAAAAAAGGGATCTGCCTGAGCCGCGTGTTCAGCGTTTTGGTGTGCTTGCGCTCACGAGGTGCAGGCGGAGTCACGCGTCACTCGTCACCGGATAGGCGGGCGAAGATCGCATGATCGAGCCAGCGTGCGCCGACCAGCTCGGCTTGTCGCGCAATGCCTTCGAAGCGAAAGCCGAGCCGGGCGATCACGCGCAGGCTAGCGCTGTTGTCGGTGGCAGCCGCGCAGCGGATGCGGTGCATCGCCATGCGAGCGAACGCAAAATCTACGCACGCTCGGGCGGCCTCGGTCATGATGCCGCGACCGGTAGCGTCGCGCCTCAGCCAATAACCGAGTTCACACGAGCGGTGCAGGTGCACGCACGAGTCGAGCCCAACGACGCCGAGCAGCTCACGCGACTGTCGATCACGAATCGCGAAGCGCACGGCGCGCCCGGCATCCCAATCCGACACGCAGGCCTCTGCGTAGCGCACGCTGGCTTCGGGCGCGTTGTTGAACGGAACCCACGGTAGCCAGCGCTCGAGGTGCCAACGCGAACCGTCTACCGCGTCCCACAGCTCATTGCCGTCGCCGAGTTCGAGCGGCACGAGCAGCACACGGCTCGTTTCGAGTGGCGCCCGGCGCATCGCGGCACGCGACGGAATCGACAATAGGTGCGCAATGGGCTGCGAGCCCGAGTATGCCGTGTCTTTTGCGTCCCGATTTCTCAAGGGCAATCCGTGCGCAGGGCGAACACCTCGAAGTGTGCCGACTCGTAGTCGCGCCAGGAAATGTACCATTGTCCGGGCTTCTCGCCCGCGGCCAGATCGGGTTGCGGCTGGAAACCGCTGACACGGCTCACCGAAGTGACCGCGCCCAGGCCGTCACGGGTGAGCGGGGCCAGGCGCAGTTGGGAACCATCGAACCAGGAAATGACCGTGCTATTGCCGCTCGCCGCGACCGCCGGGCGCACGACCTTGGCCGGCAAGTCCCGACGCCACAGCATTTGCCCCTTGTCCTTGTCGACGAACGCGACGGACGCCCCGGCCTTCTCGTCGTCCCAAGCGACGAAGCAACCTTCGGACGAACAGGCCAAGACGGGCGTGGTGTTCTTTCCGTCCTTGGAGGAGCTCAGCATTTGGGTCTGGCCCAGGAAGCGCTCCTTGCCGTTGGTCTTCTTGGACGGAACGAGCCCGGTCTTCAAGCTGGGATCGCTGAGCGCGATGCGCGACAAGTACATCTGAATCCGCTCGAAGCCGCGGTTGACCGAGAACGCGACGTACAGGAAGCCGTTCTGCACCGCGACCGTCGGCGTGGCCGCGCCGTAACTCGCGCCCTTGGCGGGCGGAATCACGGTCAGGCGAAGTGGCTCGCCGAGCGGCGCGAGATCCGCATCCAGCTCGCGAGCCATGATGTCGCTCGAACCCTTGTCGATTTCTTCCTGCCAGACGGCCCAAAATTTATTGCCATTCACGGCCAGGGCTGCGGAAAGCTCGCCCTTCTTGATCCCAGAGATGCGCCGCGGGGGCCCTGCGATGTGAGCGTCGTGAGAGACGAAGCGAGCGTACACGCCCGGCTCACTGCCACCGTCATCCCAATACAAGAGCACGAAGCGCTCTCCAGCAGAGACCAGCTGCACTTGGCGCGCAGAGGTGACCTCCGGCGTGAGCGGCACCTCGGGCGACGTGCGTCGGAGCGCGTCGTCCAGCAACACCGCGTAGGCCTGCTTCTTCTTCGGATCTTGGTGGTTGTCGATCCAAACGAAGACCGTGCCCGCGCTGCTATGGAGCAGCGTTGGCCGCGAGATGATCGGCACGTCGATCGAATAGGGCCGCGGCCGACCAATGCCAGTCAACTTGCACGGGCCGCTCGGCTCTTCGATGGCGGTCGACATGTGCGAGAGCACCGAGCGCGCGATGGCGGCTCCGCCCTTCATCGCGTCCTTGAAGGCGTCGAGTGAACCTTTGCCATCACCGCTTGCGAGCAACTCCTGAGCGTGTGCAATCTTCATTGCATACGCCTCGGCTTCAGCCGCGCGCGCCGCGCTGGCCGCCGCGGGACTCAAGGGCGTACTGCTGGTGGGCCGCGGCTTGGGCGTCGTCGGATGCGCGATCGCTTGCTGACCCGGCGGATGCAACACGTACAGCCAGACCGCGTACGCGCCGAGGCTCAACGCAGACAACAAAAGCAGGATGGAAACCGCGCGACCCGTGCGCGACTCGGGACGCATCGAGGCCAGCGGAGCTGCGCCCGCGCCAACCGCCGGCACTGGTGCTGGCACGATCGGCGGTGGCGGCGGTGGCGGCGCGGGTCGCGGGGGGCTCGGCGGCTCGCGCTCGGTCATGGGCTGGCTCACGGGCACCTTCGGCTCGCTCGCCATCAGCTCATCGACTTCCATGCCTTCGTCGTCGCTCGACAAGGAGACGCCGCGGGCGGGACCTCTGCTCCCGAGCAAGGCCTTGGTCAGCGCATCCGAAAGCTCGCGCGCGGTTTGGTAGCGCTTGTTCGGATCGCGATCGAGCGCGCGCGTGAACCAAGCGTCGAAGGTCGGCGGCAGATCGGGACGCAGCTTGCTCGGCTTGGGCAACGGCGCGCTGGCGATCTGCGCCAAGATCATGGCCACGCCCTGCTCGACGTTCCACACCGTTTGCGCCGTCAAGCACTCGTAGACGATGCAGCCGAGTGCCCACAAGTCCGCGCGATGATCGACCTCGCCCTTACCCTTGGCTTGCTCGGGGCTCATGTACGCGGGCGTGCCGAACAGCGCGCCCTCGCGCGTCAAACGCACGGTTTGCGCGTCGGGCGTGGTCGGCTCGTAGAACTTCGCCAACCCGAAATCGACGATCTTGACGAGGAGCTTGCCTTCCTCGTCCTTGGTCAGGAAAATGTTTTCGGGCTTCAGATCGCGGTGCACCACGTTCGACTCGTGGGCTTTGGCGAGGCCGCGCGCGGTGTGCGTCGCGATGCGCAGCGTCGCCTCGACGTCGATCTGTCGCACGCGAGTCATCAGATCGTAGAGGCTCTCGCCCTCGAGCAGTTCCATCACGAGGAACGGTCGCTCCTCGAACATGCCCGAGTCGTACACGTCACAGATGTAGGGGCTGCGAATGGCAGCCGCCGCGCGCGCTTCACGAATGAAGCGCTCGCGCACGACGCGCGAGGTGATCAGTTCGGCGGCAAGGATCTTGACCGCGACACGCTTACCGATGTCGACGTTCTCGGCTTCGTACACGGCGGCCATGCCACCGCGCCCGATCTCCTTGGTGATCCGAAACTTGCCCTCGAGGACTGTCCCGACCGGAACTTGAGACTGATTCTGAGACGGCATTGACGAAGGGGCAGCTACGGCAAACGAGACGGACGGGAACGGCAGTACAGTACCCGAATTGAGAGCTCGTCCCGAGTGCCCGTCAGGCTTAGGCCAATGGGCCGCGGGGTGGGCAGACACACATCCGCTCGGGGCGCTTGACGCATCGCGCTGTCGCCATTACCCGGCGGCGAGCAACGCTGATTTTGACCGGCGGTTGTTTCGGATGACCAAGAATCCGAGCGATTTTCCCAGAATGGCGCACTGACTCGATTCGGAAACAATTCGGAAACACGGAGCCCGGTACGTCCAATTCGTGCCTGCGCACAGGCAGGCGATGCGATCGTAGCGGTGCCCCCGCACCAGGAGGGGAGGCTTCGCGACGGGCGATACCCCCCAAGAAAATAAGTGGAGAGCCAGATGAAGAAGGTCGAGGCGATTATCAAGCCGTTCAAGCTGGACGAGGTCAAGGATGCCTTGTCCGAAGTCGGTATCCAAGGCATGACCGTGACCGAGGTCAAAGGCTTCGGCCGTACCGGCGGCAAGAAGGAAGTGTACCGCGGCTCTGCCTACGTCGTGGACTTCGTGCCCAAGGTCAAGCTCGAGATCGTCGTCCCCGATCAGATGGTTCATCAGGTCATCGACGCGATCGAAAAGAGCGCCAAGACGGGCCGCATCGGTGACGGCAAGATCTTCGTCAGCCCGGTCGATGAAGCCGTGCGCATCCGTACGGGTGAGCGGGCCGAAGAAGCGATCTGACGACGACCGTCTCGCGTTTGCCCAACGTTTGCTGTCGCCGGGCCGAAATTTGGCCCAGCGGCTCGCGGCCCAGCCGTGTGTGCGAACGGGATGACTACTGCCGGAGAAAGAAGCCGGCAGTAGCCCCGGGCGCTCGATAAGGATAAAGCTTTTGCCCATGGATGCGAAAGAAGCCATCGAACTCGGCAAGAAGCACGAGGCCGTCATGGTGGACCTGAAGTTCATCGACCTGATCGGCAAATGGCAGCACACGTCGGTACCAATCCATCGCTTGACGATTGACGCCTTCGAAGAAGGCTTCGGCTTCGACGGCTCGTCGATCCGCGGGTTTCAGCCCATCAATCAGAGTGACATGCTCTTGATTCCGGACCCGAGCACGGCGGTGTTCGATCCGTTCACGCGCTTCCCGACGCTTTCGCTGCTGTGCAACGTGCAGGACACGCTGACGCGCGAGAGCTACTCGCGCGATCCGCGCTACATCGCCAAGAAGGCAGAGGCCTATCTGCAGAGCACCGGGCTCGCCGATACCTGCTACTTCGGCCCGGAAGCGGAGTTCTTCATCTTCGACGGTGTGCGCTTCGACGTCCGCGCGCACGAGTCCTTCTACGCAATCGATTCTGGCGAAGCGATCTGGAATAGCGGCCGCGACGAGGGGCCGAATCTCGGTCACAAGATCCGCAGCCAAGAGGGCTACTTCCCGGTGCCGCCGCAAGACACGTACGCGGATCTGCGAACCGAGATCTGCTTGGAGCTTGCGCGCATCGGCATCGAGGTCGAGGTCAGCCACCACGAGCAGGGCAGCGCAGGTCAGGGCGAGATCGACATGCGCTACGACAGCTTGCTCAGGTGCGCGGACAAGCTGATGTGGTTCAAGCACATCGTGAAGAACGTGGCGCATCGCAATGGGCGGAGCGCGACCTTCATGCCCAAGCCCGTGTTCGGCGACAACGGCAACGGCATGCATTGCCATCAGTCGCTGTGGAAAGACAACAAGCCGCTGTTTGCAGGCGACGGCTACGGCGGCCTGAGCGAAATGGCGCTCTATTACATGGGCGGTGTGCTCAAACACGCTCGCGCGCTAGCCGCGCTGACCAATCCCACGACCAACAGCTATAAGCGCTTGGTGCCCGGCTATGAGGCGCCAGTGAACCTCACCTATTCGAGCCGCAATCGCTCGGCGGCCGTGCGCATCTCTACCTATTCGCCATCGCCCAAGTCGCGACGGCTCGAGCTGCGCTTCCCCGATCCGACGTGCAACCCGTACCTGGCCTTTTCCGCGATGTTGATGGCCGGGCTCGACGGCATTCAAAACAAGATCGACCCCGGCGCGCCACTCGACCGTGACATTTACTCGCTATCGGCCGAAGAGCTGAGTGACGTCGAACGCCTACCCGCCTCACTCGAGGAGTCCCTCGACGCGCTCGAGAGCGACCACGAGTTCTTGCTCAAGGGCGATGTCTTCACGCAGGATTTGATCGACATGTGGCTCGATCACAAGCGCGAGCAAGACGTGCAGGCATCGCGCCTGCGCCCCACGCCCTTCGAGTTCTTTTTGTACTACGACGTCTGAGAGCGAGCGGCGCGGTCCGGACCGCGCGCAAATGCACAGATTGCGCACATGTGTACCGCGCGCGAGAGCCAGACTGGCAATCGAGCGCGCGGCCGGACTCACAATGTAGGCGCGGGCCCCACATTTCTAGTATCAATTGCAGTGGGTGATTCGCGAGCACCGTCCGGGCATCTGCTATGCTTCAATGCGGTCAGCGCAGTTCCATAGCGCGGCCCAACGGTTACTTTGGCGGACGACGAGCTTTACGAGTCGACTCTCGAGGTCACGATCTCGCGTGACATGCGCAGTCTGATCCGGGTCGCGGATCAGCAGCAAGCGCTATTGCTCGTGCTATCCGGACCGCGCTTGGGCAATCGCACCGTATTGGCGGACTCGCCGATGGAGATTGGCCGCGGTTCGAACGCAGGCCTCGTGCTCGACGCCGACTCAGTGAGCCGCCGCCACGCCAAGATCGAACCGCTCGACACCGGGCATCGCCTAACGGATTTGGGTTCCACCAATGGTACCTACGTCAACGGCATCCGTGTGAAAGAGCACACACTTCAGGATGGCGACCGCGTTCAGATTGGCAAAGCCCTCCTCAAGTACCTCGCCGGCGGCAACATCGAGGGCGCCTACCATGAAGAGGTGCAGCGCCTAATGAGCTTCGACGCGCTCACCGGCGTCCACAACAAGCGCCACTTCGACGAGAACCTGCGCGTCGCGCTCTCGGCGGCGCAAACCGGTCCCGTGAGCCTGCTCGTGCTCGACATCGATCACTTCAAGAAAGTGAACGACACCTACGGCCACATGGCGGGCGACGCCGTGCTCTGCTCGACCGCCAACGTGGTCAAGAACTGCGTCCCGCCCGAGTACGTGTTCGCGCGCGTCGGCGGTGAAGAATTCGCCGTGCTCTGCCCCAACACGCCGCTCGCCAGAGCCAAACAGTGCGCCGAGCGCATTCGCGTGGCCGTCGCTGAAAACATCCCCACGTTCGAAGAAAAGCGTCTCCCCGTCACCGCCAGCGTCGGCGTAGCCGAATTCAAAGCCGGCTCCGACGAAGAACCGGAAGCGCTGTACGGCCGCGCCGACGAAAAGCTGTACCAAGCCAAAGACAGCGGCCGCAACCGCGTCTGCGCCTGAAGGTCAGCCCTAGTTCACTCGGTTCTCCCGGTGCCCGATCTTCAAGAGATCGAGCGCTTTTGTTGATGGTCAATCAACACGTCTCAGAGCACCCAGCCTTCGGCGTCGCGGACGAGCGAGAGGGGACTAACCGCCGAGCCGCAGAGGCCGCAGAGATCTGAGAGAGAAAAGATTGGGGTTTCCGGATCGCGGTCGTTCACGTCGCAGCCAACGAGGACTTCGACGTGAGTCGCAGCCCCAAAATCTCTTTCAGATCTCTGCGGCTCATCGGGTTGGTCACACCTCCCTTCGTTGATTGGGGTTCCGAATCGCGGACGTTCACGTCGCAGCCAACGAGCACTTCGACGTAAATTGCAGGGCCCAAAAACCCCCTTCTGATCTCTGCGGCCTCTGCGGCTCGGCGGTTCAAACTCAGGGAGTGCTCAGTGCTTCCCCGCGCCTCGATCGCGCGCCCAAACGGGGTCGCTGACGAGGGAGAGGGAGAGGGACTAACCGCCGAGCCGTAGAGGGCGCAGAGATCTGAGAGAGGGGAGATTGGGTTTTCGTATCGCGGTGGTTCACGTCGTAGGCCAAGGAGGCTTACGACGTGAATCGCGGCCCCCAGAAATCTCTTTCTGATCTCTGCGGCCTCAGCGGCTCGGCGGTTCAAACTCAGGGAGTGCCCAGAGCTTTGCCGCGCCTCGATCGCGCGCCCAAACGAGCAGCTGCGTGCAATGCACAGCGCTCGGAACCAAGCGGCACAGTGAGGTGCGATGCTGGGGCGCGAGCGCCCATTCTCTATCTTAGGCTTCGGTGTCGTGTTGCTCGAGGAAGCGTTGTAGGGCTTGGAGGACGAGCTCGGGGCGTTCTTCGTGCGGCCAGTGGCCGGCGTCGTCGAGTTGTTCGACGTGCGCGTGAGGGAGTGCTTGTTGCCAGCGTTCGAGAAATTCGAGCGTGAAGGCGCGATCGCGGGCGCCCCATAAAACTAGGGTTGGGATGGTGGCTAGTCGCGCGCGGTTGGCCCAGAGTGCCGAGTAGTGCGCGTGCGAGCCGAGCAGTGCGCGTGCCAGCGCCCAGAGCACGGTTTCGCGCGCAGCTCTGGCTTTGAATGGCGCGAGGTACTGCGCGTGCACGGCGCGCGTGAGACGGCGCTTGTCGCCGTAGACCGACGGCATCAACACGCGCAGTGAGAAATTTAGGTAGCGATACATCAGTCGTCCGAGGGCGCTGCCGGCGATCCGCGCTTGCCGCACGAAGGCCGGATCTTCGAGTGGCCACATGAAGCTGTTCAACACCACGAGGCGTGTGATGCGCTCGGGGTGCGCTTCTGCAAACGGCAACGCGATCGGTCCACCGAAGTCATGCACGATCAATGTGAAGCGTTCGAGACTCAACTTCTCGACGAACTCGTTGAACACGCGCGCGTGGTCCTCGGGGCGGTAGCCGAAACCCGCGGGGCGCTCCGACAGACCAAAGCCCAAGTGATCGAAGGCGATGCAACGGTGTGATGCGCGGAGCTCTCGAATCAGCTCGCGGTACTCGAACGACCACGTCGGCGTGCCGTGCACGAACACGATCGCTTCGCCGCTACCCTCATCTAAGTAGTGCACGAGACCCTCAGAAAGGAGGAGAGCGTGTGAGGTGAAGGGGTAGGCCCGGCGATCCACCCAGGGAGCAGCGACGGGGTCGAGGGACGCGGGACGAGCCAGCTGCAAGGCATCGGACATGGCGAAGACCTTTCTTTTGTGCGGGATCGGTTGATTGGTCAATTGAGGTTGACTAACTAGTAAATGGTGGTTGACTAGTCGTCAAGTGTGATTGACGATTCCCAGACCAATTTGCGATGGTCTGAGGGCCGATGACCAAGCCCCCGGCCGACCCAGCCCTCGAAGCGCGCAAACGCGCGAGCGTGGCTCAGCTGCTCTTCAAGTGCGCGCGCCTCGTCAACGAGCGCGCGATCGCGCGGGTGAACGAGGAACCGCACGCGATCCGTTTTCGGCCATCACACACCAACCTATTTCCGCATCTCGATTTCGAAGGCGTGCGCATCACCGAGCTCGCGCGCCGCCTCGACATCAGCAAACAGGCGGTCAGCCAAACCATCGCCGAGCTCGAGCTGATGGACATGGTCGAGACGATCCCCGATCCGAGCGATGGGCGAGCGCGCCTCGTCCGGTTCACGGACAAGGGCAAAGCCGGAATCCTGCAAGGCCTGAGCGTGCTGCGCGACATCGAAGCCGAGATGGAGCGCACGATTGGCGGAGCGAAGTTCGAAGCGTTGCACGATGCGCTCTTGGCGCTCGAGAAAATGCTCGAGCCTCCACGCGATTGATGCCTTTGCTCAGCGCAGCCACAGCCCGACGAGCACGGATGCGCCGTTAGCGAGCGCCGAGGCGGCGAAGCAGCGCGACCAGCTCAGGTGTTCGAAGCTGAAGCGATAGATCAGGGCTTCAGTGAGCAGCGCGAAGCTCTCCGCGACGAAGAGAAATGCCGGTCGGGGTAGACTGAGTAGCGGCCAAATGAACCAGACCGACGGATGAGTGGCGAGCTGCGCTAGGCACACCGCGGCGATGCGGCGTGAGCGACTCGCTTCGCGATACCCGACCGGGTGTGAGCCGCCTGGGGCGAGCAATGGCACCGCGACTGCGAGTTCAACCATCAGAGTGATGGTGAACGCGATCAGCCAAGCGTGGAGCAGCGGCATGCGCGGAGACTAGCCGGCGTGGACGCCGAGCGTTGAAGTCTCGGGTTCTTCGCGGCCTGCGCCGCGGACCCAAAAGAACGCGAGCAAGGCCAGCTCGAGGTAGCCGTGGAAGGTGGCTAGGGAAAGATAGACCCCGCGCGTTCGGTGCAGATTGAAACACGCTCCGAGCCAGACGGCGAGCGCTGCGACGCACACGGCGGCCACACCGGGGGCTCCGAGGTCCGCGAATAGCGAACGCACGCTCATGCGAAACGTGGGCGTACCGCGCGTTGGTTGCTGCTGTTGCGGGATCCAACTGAGCCAGACCGAGTAGTGAATGCTCTGCAGGAACAGGTAGCTCGTGGTGACGCCCAGCGCCAAGCGCGCATCGGCGAAGGGTGCGAGCCAATCAGCGACCACGAATACGTGTAGACCGAACGACGCGGCAAACGGCGAGGCGAGGGTTTGACTGTACAGTGCGCCGGACGCGAGCACGATGAACGCGACCGCGATTGACACCGTTGGAGCCAATAGCCAGCGTTTGTTGGCTCGAAATAGCGTTGCCCACGCCAAGATCGCGATCAGATTGTGCGCGTGCAGAAACACGTAGCGAGCGAGCTTGGGTTGGTTGAGGGCGCACGTGGTCGCGACTGCGAGGAGCGCGCCGGCGACCAGCGCGCGGGCGATTGAGCCGCGCGCCTGCAATCCCGCTAGCAAGGCGACCGCGGTGAATGCGGCGGCCGCGCCAAACTCGATGCGTTCCACGTGCCGAAGCAAGCCGAGCTCTTCGGCGACGCGCAACGCGACCAGCGCGCCGCAGCCGAGCCAGACCGTGTTCAGCCACCAGCGTGCGAGGCGACGGCGCAATACGAGATACCGCACGTCGGCCGCGACGTGCGCGACTCCCAGCAGGATTGGCCCGAAAGTGAAGACGAGGACCGGGAAGTAGATGGCTCCGAGCGCCGCTGCGAACACGCTCAGGCACGCGATCGTCGCAATCCGACGATCGCGGTCCGCAAGCGTCGCGCGGGCGAAATCGCTTTGTACGAGCAAACCGAACCAACCTCGCCGACACCAGTCGAGGGGTTCGCTCAGTCGCTCTGCGGCGCTCAAGAGCGACATGTGTCAGCGACGGCGGCGCGAGATCCCGAGTGCGACCAAGCCCAGACCGAGCATGAACGCTGCGATGCCCTTCTCGGTACCGAGCACACCCACGCTGCAGCCGTCTTTCTTCGGAGGCTCGCTGGCGGGTGCTGCTGGCGTGCCCGCGGTGCCAGACGCAGGTGCGGCCGGGCCGCCCGCGGTGCCGGATGCGGGTGCCACTTGGCACTTCAAGCAATCGTAGGTCGTGGTCCCTTGTGGACCGCCCCGGCTGCACGTCGTCTTGATGCAGACGCCGTCCTTGTCGTAGGAGTCACCGGCGTTGTGACAGACCGCGTTCTCGGTTTGACAAATATCCGGCGGAGCGACGTCCGCCCAGGCCGCGGACGTCAGCAATAGGCTCGCGGCAAACATCCATCCGAACACACCCTTGATCATGCCATTCATGCCACTCATCTCTACAAGACTCGTACCCGGAATGTCCAATCCGGACTACGGATCTCAGATCAAGAGAGCTTGCGGCGCAGGTGGTTCAACACATCCATGCGCGTGATCAGCCCAGAAAAATGCTCGGATTCGCGCACGATCACGACTAGCCCTTGATCGAACAGCGGCATCAGTGATTCGAGGGGTGCGTGGGCATCCACGGTCACGAGCTTGGTGCTCATGAACTCGCGCACCGGGTTGCGGAACAGGTTGGGATCACGCGAAGCCGCGATCAACAGATCCGATTCATCGACCAGTCCGACGATCTCGCCTTGCTCGAGTACGGGCAACTGTGAAACGTCGTACAAGCGCATGCGCGAATAGGCGATGAGCAGACTATCGCTCGGGACCACGGAGATCACCGCGCCTGCCTCGGGACGGCGCGAGATCAGATCGCGCAGATCGCCATAGGTTGTGCCGGGCAAGAAGCCTTGATCGCGCATCCAATAGTCGTTGAACATCTTGGATAGGTATTTGCCGCCGCTATCGCAGACGATGCTGACCACGCGCTTGGGCGTGGTTTGTTCTTGGCAATAGCGCAGCGCGGCCGCGAGCAAGGTGCCGCTGGAAGAGCCCGCGAAGATCCCCTCTTGTTTGAGCAAGGTGCGCGCGGCAGAAAAGCTCTCTTCGTCACTCACCGTGTACGCTTTACGCACGCGCGAGAGATCGCAAATCGAGGGCACGAAGTCTTCACCGACGCCTTCGACGAGCCAGGAGCCGGCAGTGCCGATTTTGCCCGTGGCCACATAGTCCGCCAAAATGCTGCCTTTCGGATCGGCCAGCACGAGCTCGACATTGGGCGCGACGCGCTCGAAGTAGCGACTGAAGCCGGTCAGAGTGCCGCCAGAGCCCACGCCACACACGACGGCGTCGAGCTTGCCGTCCATCTGCTTCCAGATCTCGGGCGCAGTGGTGGTCTCGTGGGCGAGGGGATTGGCCGGATTCGCGAATTGATTGATGTAGTGCGCGCCGAGTTCGCGCGCGATGCGCTCGGCATAGTCTTGATAATATTCAGGATGCCCCTTGCCGACGTCACTCCGCGTCATGCGCACTTCAGCGCCGAGCGCGCGCAAGTGGTGCACCTTTTCCTGGCTCATCTTATCCGGAATCACGAGCACCAGTTTGTAGCCCTTGCGAGCCGCAACCAGGGCCAAGCCAAGGCCCGTGTTGCCCGCGGTGGCTTCGACCAACGTTGCGCCAGGTCGAATCGCGCCGCTCTTTTCGGCAGCGTCGATCATCGAAAGCCCAATGCGATCTTTGATCGAGCCGCCCGGGTTTTGGTTTTCGAGTTTCAGGTACAACTCGCACGGCCCAGTGTCGATGCGACTGACGCGCACGAGGGGAGTGTTGCCGATCAGCGAGAGAACGTCCTTACACGGGGGCTCGAGCTCGGGCATCCATTCAGCCTGAACCTTTGCGAATGGATCCGCAATGCCCACACTGGAGCTCTTGGGGCCCTCGAATGGCTAAGTCGGTCGAATGATCGCGGCCGAGGCGCCGGCTGGCTAGGCGCGACAAAAGCGACATCCTCGCTGGTAC
>Ga0164309_10000357_pt1 | contig 25953 bp, 47 predicted proteins | sample Whisoiple_247_MG_FD_109984 | JGI IMG/M metagenome (GOLD analysis project Ga0164309, IMG submission 109984) | Soil microbial communities amended with fresh organic matter from upstate New York, USA - Whitman soil sample_247_MG | ecosystem: Environmental > Terrestrial > Soil > Unclassified >...
CAGCAAGAATCCGAAGTGGCTGAATATCGGCGCGTGGTTGGATGAATACCTGCTCGGGCCTGACTTGATTTCCACGATCCGCTTCCGGTTAGCCACGCGCAACGCGAAGCTGCTTGTCACCTTCACCCCGATTGACGGATGGACGGAGGTAATCAGCGACTATCTGAAGGGCGCGAAGACGGTCGAATCCAAGCGCGCGGAGCTTCTCAACAACGAGCTGGTTCCGTTCGTCCAGCATGCCGCCAAGCGCAACGCGGCGATCATCTATTTCCACTCGAAAGACAACCCGTTCGGAGGCTACGAGCGGATTGCAAACGACCTGAAGAATTCCAGCCGCGAGACGATCCTGATTCGCGCCTACGGGGTGCCGACCAAGAGCTACACCACCGTTTTCCCGAAGTTCTCCAGCGATGTCAACGTGGTCGATCCGGCGATGATCCCGACTTCCGGGGTGACGCGGTATCAGATCATTGACCCGGCGGGGACGAAGAACTGGTTCATGGCGTGGATTGCTGTCGATGCCGCCGGGACGTTTTGGGTCTATCGCGAGTGGCCGGGCGTCAACATTGGCGACTGGGCAGAGCAGAGCGGCAACGGGAAGTGGAAGCCGGGACCGGGCGCTAAGGGGCTGGGATTCGGGCTGCGCGACTACATCGAGGAGATTTTTGAGGATGAGGGGAAGCGGTTGCCAACCGAGACAACCCGCTGGGAGTCGTGCGACGAATGGAAGGGCGGCGAGGAGATTTTCGAGCGCATTGTGGACTCCCGTTATTCGGCATCGAAGTATCAAAAGGACGATGGGGAATCGTGCATGCTGGATGACTTTCGGGATCTTGATTTCGACGTTGTCCCCGCCCCCGGCGATCACATCGAGGACGGGATTCAAAAGCTGGCCGATCTGATGTCCTACGACAACACGAAGGAGATCGACGCTGCCAACCGCCCTCGATTCTACGTTTCCAGCGACTGCGGCAATATCATCTCGGCGATTGCCGAATACACCGGCACCGAGGGCAAGGATGAGGCTTGGAAAGACCCGATTGACTGCCTGCGGTATGCGGCAGCGGCGGAAATCGACCATGTTCCCGCCGGTAAAGCTGCATCCTCCTACGCCGGGGCAGGGGGTTATTGACTAAAGATTAGCGATCTAGTAAGGATTTGCCATGGCCACGACCGAGAAGCCGAAATCCCGCCTGCCGGATGGGCGCGTGAATCCCGACTACACCGCTTGGCGGAAGGCGAAGAAGCTGGCGACCGGCAACCAAGAGCTTGACGAGGAGAAGTCGGATCGCGACACGCAAGACGCGCAAGAGGTCGCGGCAACCGCCGCCGAAGTGGCCGAGTCTTTCCAGAGCGCCGCCGAGCCGGAACAAACAAACAGTGACGACCCACGGGAGCCGGAAGTTGCGCCCGCTCTGGAAAATCCTTTGGCAGATGGCGACACCATCGAGATCACCGTGGATCGACTCGCCCGCAACAAGTCGTTCGTCTATGGCGACCTGAACGGCGAGCTGGTGCCGATCCGCGTCAAAAAGAAGCTTGGACCAAGGCTGCTCGGCAAGCCGATCCCCGTCCTTGTGACCGTTGAGGCGGGCCACACCCTTTACACGCACGCCACATGACTGACGCCGATGAATCCATGGTTTACGCGAGCGATGAGCCGGACATCGGCCAGCTCGCGACCTCCTACCAGCGATGCATCAACGACCTCGGCGAGTCGTATTTCGACCAGTGCCGCCGGAGCTACGAGGCACGGCGGAACATCTGGAAGGGGAAGTCGGATGACCACCGCAAAGGAGGCGAGAACGCCTTTCCGTGGAAGGGCGCGAGCGATCAAGAGACGCATGTTGTTTCAGAGCGGATCGACACCCACATTGCGCTGGCGAAACGGGCGCTTAACCAGAGCCACACCAAGGCGCTCGCGGTCAAAATGGAGTCGATGCCGAGGGCGTCGGCGATGTCCGCATTCTATCGGTGGATGCGCTCCAATTACATCCGGGGATTCCAGACCGAACACGAGCTTGCCTGCAACTACGGCCACGAAAAGGGGCTGATGATTTCCTACGTCGGATGGGAAAAGAAAGAGCGGACATTCAAGCAAGACATGAGCTTGGAGCAGATCGCCGCGACCGTGCCGGAGATCGCGGAGCTGATCGTGAGCGGCGACTACGACGACGAGCTTGCGGCCATGCTGATCGAGCAATGGCCGAAGCTGAAGCCCGCCAAGGCCAAGAAGGCACTTCGTCAGCTTCGCGCGAAGGGCGAAGCTGAGCTTTACGTCTCCCGTTCGTCGCTGATGGATTCACGGCCCTACGTGTGCGCTTGCGCTCCCGATTCGGAAGTGTTCTTCCCGTCCTACGTCACCGACCCGCAGCGCTCGCCCTACATCTTTTGGCGTCGCCCTTACACAGCACAGGAGATCGAAGCCGCCGTCGCCACGGAAGGCTGGGACCGCGATTGGGCGGATCACGTAATTGAGAAATGCAGGGGCCTTGGAGTCACTGAGCTGGACACACGGGCGCATGCCGAATCCCTCACGTTTGGCGAGAGCGCCACCGGCAATGAAGAGCTTTACATCATCATCAAGGATTACCGGCGTTTGATTGACGAGGACGACGGCAGCGAAGGGATCTATTGCACCGTCTTTTCCCCTTGGATCACCAAGGAGACGGACGGGGTGCCGCAGCCCTACGCCAAGCATGAGCTTCTGAATGGCTACGATGATTACCCGTTCGCCGTGACCCGGATGAGCGTGGACACGGCTCGGATGTATGATCTCCAGACGATGCCGGAGAAGCTTCGCGGCGCGCAGAACGGAATCAAAGTAGAGCGTGACAGCCGGGTTGACCGCGCATCGCTGGCGACCTGCCCGCCGCGCACGGGGCCAGTTGGCAAGCCTCCCTCGGAATGGCGGCCCGGTGGCTTTATCGGCGAGCGACGGAAGGGCGAATACGGCTTTGCGGAAGCGCCGCGCTTTGATCCCGGCTCCATCGAGGTCGAGCAAACCTTGCTCAAGATGGCGAACGGGATTGCGGGCCTCGATCCCGAAAACCCGCTGACACCGGTTCGTCAGCAGTTCTTTGTAGACAAGACTCTGGAGCACGCGGTGGCAGTCCTGAATCTGGCTTACAAGTGCTTCCAGCGATTCGGCCCGGATGAAATCTTCTTCAATGTGACCGGCGTCCCCGACCCGATCCAGCTTTCCAACATCCAAGACGACGAGTTCAACGTGACGATGACCTTCGACACACTCTCGAACGATCCCGAGACGATGGAGGCGCGGGCGAAGATGATGGCCAGCATCATGCAGATGGACCCAATGGGGCGCATCGACAAGGGCAAGTTCATCGAGTTCCTTGCCTACAGCATCGATCCGGCCTTCGCCGCTCACATCCTGCTGCCAGCCGAGGAGAATCAGCAGAAGGTGCAGCGCGCGATCACGGACGACCTCACGAAGATTTACAGCGGGGTTGAGGTTGGCGCGCAACCGAACGGCGCGCAATTCGCCCTCAATGTGGCGATTCCGCAATGGGCGCAGCAGCCCGATGTGGCGCAGGAGTTGCAAACCAACGAGGCGTTGCAACAGCGGCTTCAGAAATACGTCGATCAATACCAGTTCCAGATCCAGCAGGCGCAAAACGCCGTGGTGGGGCGGATCGGCACAGCACCCGCAGAGTTCCAAGGTTCTAACATCGGCGCAGCATGAGCGAGATCCCGCAGCCAACCATCGAGCAGGCCGTGAAAGCCCTGATCGGCAACCCTTACTTTGTCACTCTTTGCGGGGAGCTAATGAGGGAGCGTGAGCTGATGATTGGCGACTTAGCCGGGTGCGAAACCGTCACGCAGCTTCGCAAAACCGCTGCTGACATTACGGCAATCGGGAACCTCCTCAGTCGCTTCCAAATTCCTGTGGTGAATCCTCCGCTGACCTGATTTCCGGGTGCATTCATGGTGTGTTTCGGCCCGCTCTCTGCAATGGGAGCGGGTCTTTTCGTTGAAACATTACCGAAAGACTAAGGATAAGCTTGATTAACCTTAGCGATTTGCTAAGGAATCCGCATCGCCATCACCGGGCGTTAACGGCGGAATGAACGATCCAAAAGCCAACGACGAGGGCTCCAATCTCGCGGACGACCAAAGCCTGTCACCAGACGCCTTTGCGGCCCTGCTGGCGGGAGGAGTTCAAGACCAGGAGGAATCACCCGAGGACGCTGAAGAAACCGAACCGGAACCGGAGGAGACCGAGGAAGTCGAAGAGACCGACGAGGAACCCGAAGAGGAAGATGAGGAGCCGGAAGCCGCCGGAGGACTCACAGCCGATTCCATTCTCAAGCAACTTGAGGGGCTTGGCCCGGAGGAAATCAAAGCTCTCGGAAAGAAGCTCGGCAGCAAGGCAATTTCCCGTTTCGGGGAGCTGACTTACCGAGCAAAAACAGCCGAGGAGGAAGCACTCCGAATCAAATCCCAACAGCCACCGGCCCCGGAGGTCGAGCCCGTGACATCGCGATTCCTCGAAGGAATCGAAACCACGGATCAACTATCCGCCAAGGTCAAGGAGCTGAAGACGCTAGGGAAGGACATCGAGAAGATTCTGGACGACCACGAGGACTACGGATCGGAAGATCTAATCCAAGTCGGCGAACAGACCTTCACCAAGAAGCGACTGAAAGCACTCCGCAAGGAAGTGACCGAGGCGCTGACGGAGGCCGTGCCAAGCAAGCAGGCGCAATTCGCGAAGGAAGCCGAGTTATCGGCCCTAACCGAAAAGAGCGAGGCGAACGCAAGGGCACAAGTGCCAGAGCTGGAGGACGAGGATTCCGACATCGGGAAGAACTTCAAAGCGCTGACCGAGTCTCCTGTTTTCAAGAAGATCGCGCAGCTTGTTCCCGACGCCCGTCCGGTTCTGCCCATGTTGGCAGCGCACGCCGTCAGGAGCATCTACGGGATCAAGGCCAAAGCACCGGCAAGGCCCGTCACTAACGGAACCACGTTGAAGGCAAAACCGCCCGCGTCTCCGGCACCAGTGGCAGCAGCGCCAACCGCCAAGGCAGGAAGCGGGAAGAGGAGGGAAGCGGAGAAAGCAGCCGCTGATTTCGAGAAGAGCGGAAGCGTCGATAGCTTCGCCCGGTTTCTCGAAGCGCGAGGCGGCTGAGTAGCCCTCGCCTTCCAAAACAATGCCCATCTCCACTACCTTTGATCCGAGCGCACCAGCCGCTCGCACTGGAACGGGTTCCGCGATCAACAACCGCGAAGACCTTTCCGACGCACTCACCCTGCTTGCCCCGAAGGCAACGCCGATGCTGTCCATGATGCCGAAGCTCGGCAAAATGGAGTCCACCTTCTCCGAGTGGCCCATCGACAAGCTTTCCAGCCCGTCCGATACCGGCGTGGCGGAAGGCGCTGACGTGACCGCCTTCGCGGACAAGTTCGAGAACCAAGCCCGCCTTGGCAACTACCCGTCGATCCTGCGCCGCCCGTGGCTCGTGTCGAAGGTGCAGGAGGCCGTCAAAAAGGCAGGCAAAGCTGACAAGGCACAAGCCGTTGCCAAGTGCGTTCTCGAAATCAAGCGCGACATCGAGAAGCGCATCGGCTCCGACAACGACCGCTCGGTTGAAAATGGATCGGATACCGTCTACGGATTCCGTGGTCTCGGCGACTGGATCGACTCTGCTGGCCCTTCGGATGTGCCCGCCGCCTATCGGACTCCTGCGGCATCGATTCTCACTGCCGCGCCGACCGAAAACACGCTCGGCGATGTCATCACGTCAATCTACACGGTCAACGGATCGGAAAACCGGCTGAACCTGTTTGCAGGCACCGCGCTTCGCCGCACCGTCTCGAAGTTCACCCGCACGTCTTCGGACCCGGATGACACCGTGTTGCGCGTCACCCACGAATCGAAGGAACGGACGCTGGTCTTCACCATCGACACGTTCCAGTCGGATCACGGCTTGGTGAACATCGTCAACGCCAACTCGGATTGCGTGGTGAACAGCAATCGCGGCTACCTGCTGAACATGGACTTCGTCGGCATCAAGGACTTGCTGCCGCTGAACTCCTTCGACCTGCCCGATCAAGGCGGCGGCCCGCGTGGCTACGTCGAATGGGCTGGCACGCTGGTCTGCAAGCATCCCGGCGCGCACGGCAAGATCGCTTACTAATCCCCCAACGAAAGGAGAACCAATCACATGAGCCGACTTACCAATCCCGAGCGCTCTCCCTACACCGATGTCATCAAGCTCAACTATGTTGACTTGCAGACCATTGGCACCGGCGGGACGCTGAAAATCGCCAACATTCCAACGGGTGGCGGCGTGAGCCTCTGCACCGTGGTCAACACCGTGGACATCGCGGGATCATCCTCGCTGGTGATCGACATTGGCACCACCCTTGCTGACCCGGACGAGTTCATCAACGCGCTCGACGTGGACGCGATGACCGTGAACCTGCCGACCTTCAACACCGGAGACCTGATGGTGCAGGCGGCAGGCAATTCGACCTACCTCGGTGGGTTGCTGCCGGTGAAGGCTGTTTCCGCCGACACGCCGGTTTACATCAAGGTCACGGACGCGGCAATTGCTTCGCTTACGGCGGGAGAGATCGTCATCGGTCTCCAGATCGTGGACCTGCTGAAGTTCAACATCTAACCACCCGGCGGGGAGTCCTTCGGGGCTCCCCGCTTTGCTTGGACATGCTGGACGAGATCCTAGCCGATGCTGAACTGACGGATGCGATTGTGAAGGAGCTTTGCTCCGGTCGCCAGTTGCTTCACGTCCGCGAGCAAGAGATGGAGAAGGAGGCGCGCCGTGTCGCCCGTCTCGACCGTGGCCACAAGACAATCCCCGGACTCGGCAAGAAGGTCTTCACGTGGCACGAGGACCAGTTCTTCGCGATGCTCCAAGATCCACGCTTCGGACTCGATGCGCTGCACGACAAGAGCTTCATGCGCGAGATGCAGAAGCGCGAGCCTGACATGGCCGGATTCAAGCTATGACGACGCGCCCCTACATCGACTGCCTAGCTCAAGCGTTGGCGCTCTGCGGTGTTCCTGACGCGAACACGGCGGAAGTGGCGCGGGTGAAGACGTTCATCAACCGGCGGGCTCGGCAGGCGTATGCGGAATCGGAGCTGTGGCCGCGCTGGCTGGTTGTTGGGGAAGAGCGCGTGGTTTCTTCGGATGGCCTCTTGCCTTATGAGGAAGACGGCTTGCGCGACATTGGGACGATCCAGCGGATTCACGAATCGCAGCCGTTTCTCAGCGACCCGGCGGCCGAATATGTCGATTGGACCTCTCAGAGCGACGGGGTGCAGATCACCGGGTATCAGCCCGCAGAGCATTCAGGATTTGGCAACCTGCAAGTGACTGGCGATGCCACGTTCCGAATTTACGACTGGCACACTGGCAACGTCGATATGCCGCTGCCGTCTTTATATCTTCCTGCCGAGGACTTCAACGGAAGCTCCGCCTACTCAAACACCGGAGGCGACATCGGGAGCGGACCATCGGTAGAAGGTCTTTGGGTTGGAGTCTACAAGGACGCCGACATTAACCAATGGGTTTTCAACGCCATCCTATACGGCAATGGCGGAACGAACTACTGGATTGATGACGGGCAGCCCTACGACTCCCCGGAAGATGCCAGGTGGATCAGCAATGACCCGAACAACACCGGCAGCTTCACTGTCGATGTAGTGTCGGACTATGCCGCATTCGTCACCTACAAGGCCGCATTCTCGACCACTTACGGCACGGGTGACGGCGAAGAAAGCGAAGTCCCCGAAGAGTGGTTCGAGTGGATGGCGACCGGAGCCGCCGCGTCCTTCCTTTTCAGCGACAAGGAGACCGAGGCCGCGCTGCTGCTGGAAGCGCAGGCCCGCGAAGACCTCGACGCCCAACTTGCAAAAGTCTCCCGCCAGAACGGCAACAAGGTGCAAACCCGCATCCTGACTCACTCCAACATGCAAGCGCGATGATGCTGGGACTTGGAATCATGTTGGTCGCTGGTGGTGCCGCAACGATTGCCCGACTCGATGCGGACGCGCAATCGTATGTGAACGCGGTAAGAACGGCAGGCGGCACGGTCAGCGGCGCACAGGCGCAGGCTATCAGCGACTTCGTGACAGCGGAAAAGGCGGCGAACCGGTGGACAGGACTCAAGCGGCTCTATCTGCCGATTTGGGGGGCTGCCACGCCGAATGCCATCGACCTCGTGACACGCGGGTCAGGCACATGGGCTGGAACCGTCACACACGCGGCAGGTTACGCGCAAGGGAACGGCACGACCGGCTACTTCAACACGGGCGTCAGCTCGGCAACGCTCGGGCTAACCATCGCAGCAGGCGGATTCACCTTCCTTGCAACGGTGGCCGACAGCCGCTCGGACTTCCGCTGCCTGATGGGTGCTTCCGCGACCTCGCAGAAGGAAAGCTACTTCGCTTCCGAGTCCGCAACGCAACTGCGGTTCTCGTATTGCGACTTCAACGTCTCCCAGCTCGCCACCTTGGCGCGAGCCAGCCAAGTCGGGATCATCTCGGCAGATCGACAAGGCGGCGGGCGGCGACTGCGCCAACGACTGACTAGTGGAGTCACCGCGACCACCACTGCGACCGTCGCGGACTCCGGGACCATCTGCGACATCAGCAACATGGTGTGGGCGCTCAATGCCGCCGGAACCCCGCAGTATTTTGCGAATGCCCGGCTTGGCGCTTATGCATTCGACCTCGGGCTATCTGCGGCGGATCGCGATGCCTTCACGTTGAATTTGAAAACCCTTTGGGAAACACTGACCGGCTTAACGCTACCTTGAACCATGGCAGAAGGAACGAGAATCCTTGATTTGGGAATGGTAACGGCGCTGTCCAATGACGGCGATCGGGTGCTGGTGCTGACTGAGAATGAATCAAGCGATGCTGACGCTCAAGCAGCGCGCGACGCGCTTGGAGTCACAGGATCAGCCAACTTTGCTGCGGGAAATGGCCTGATGAACCTAAAGGTTGCGGCAAGCCACCCCAGCTTGACCGGAGTCCTATGCATTGGCGACTCTTTCAATCTCGAATACCTTGCAGGCCTTGAGGTTGGCGGCCACGTGCGCGGAGCTATCCGCACCCTGCCGGTTACGGGCGCTGGCGACAGTGGAGTCACGGTTCATCAGGTATCCAGCAGCAATGCCGACTACACCAAATCACTCGACGGTCTCTACTATGAAATCGCCAGCGGCGGGAACCTGACCTGCGGCCACCTTCAGCGCGCGCTGGGAGGCCCAGCGAACCAACTTCACTACACGCTCTTTCCCGGCACGGGAACGGCAACCTTCGAATATAGCTACGCAGGAGCCGCGTGGTCCTCGGTCGGCCTAACGGGCAACGTAATCGACACCACCACCATAACGGGGGTTCAGTGCGGAACAATCACGCTCCCGAATGGTTACGGGATCAACGTCCGGTGTCGTGTGGTCGCGAGCAGTGGCGTTGTTAACGGCTTCATCGGCCAGAGCTTGACCGGACCGGGCATATTGCTCGCGAGCTTCGCCTATACTGGCCAGAGCATGGCCCAAACGATGCGTGTCGGCGAAACCATCTGGAAGGCGATGCTGACGGCATTTGGAACCAAGCTCGTCATCTCCTCGTGGGCTGATGGTCGTTTCGTGGACGCAATCTCGTCGGGGTCAGTGGACGCAGTCGGTAGTGACAACTTTACCGATGGCGGGCCATTCGATCGTGCCTACGCTTGGAGCAAGGAGGTTGACTCGACAATCGACTGGCTGTTTGTCGGGCCGCATCAGGTTGATCCGACGCATGTCCACACCACTGGCAATCCAACAAGTGACGCAACACTAGCCGCGGCATACGATGCGGTGGGCGTTAGCAATCTCTGGGATGCTCGAACGGTCTACAGCATTCCCTTTCTGCGGGATTTCGCGCTGTCTCGTGGCGAGGGATTCGTTGACTGCCATAGCTTGTTCCGATCATGGGACGAGGCAAATGAGCTAGGGTTGTATGCCGATGAGGTGCACCTGACCTCCAAGGGAAAGGCTTACAAGCAAGAGTTCGTTTGGCAGATGTCAGGGCTGCACGCCGTCTTCGGGCGCTGCCATCATGCTGCGGGCCTTGTTCTTGGCAACAGCGCCGCCATTAACGGCACGGCGAATTTCGGCCAAGGCGCGGGTGTCGGGCTCTATCACAAGGATTCCGGCCTTCCGCTGCCCATCTTTGCCGCGGGTCTCTACGCGGTAGATCCCAACTACCCGGATCACGCTGGAGCATGCCTGCTCGGGACCGGAAGCGGAATGACGCTCAATAATTTCCTCGCTGGATCATTGTTTCCACAAGTCACGATTACAAGCGGAGGAATGCGCCCGATCACAACCAATGTTGGGGATCTTGGCACTACCGCGCTCCGCTGGAACACGACTTGGACGAACAACCTCATCGTCACGACTGCCACTCCGGCTAGCGCATCAGCAACTGGCACCGCGGGCATGATCGCGTGGGACTCCTTTTACATCTACGTCTGCACCGCAACCAACACGTGGAAACGCGTGGCAATCGCTACATGGTAACATGAAAACCCGCCTCATCGCCCTCTTGGCAGCCTGCCTTTGTCCTTGCTGCGCCACCGTCGAGGAGACCGTCACGGCCCCTGATGGAACTGTCACGCACCGCAAGTCCTCCAACGTTGACGCCGCCGCCTTCACGGCAGGCGCAACCGCAGTCACCGCGATTGCCGCGCCTCGTGGCCGGATCGTCGCGGATAAGTGAGGAGGAGATCGCTAATAGATTCAAGCCAACCAAATAACACCATGACATTCGGAGAAGCAGTAGAAGCACTGAAGCAAGGAAAGCTCGTCGCCCGCGAAGGATGGAACGGCAAGGGCATGTTCGTTTTCCGGCAAGTCCCAGCGGACATCGGAGCCGACATCATCCCCAAGATGCAGAGCCTTCCAGATGCAGCCAAGGCCGAGTTCGCCAAGCGCGGCGGCAGCATCCACTACTCCAACCAGCTCGCACTTGTGAAGCCGGACAACAGCATCAACGGATGGGCACCAAGCACGGCGGATTCGCTCGCCGATGATTGGCAGCTTTTCGAGTGAGGAGATCGCTAACCGCTGGAAGCCGTGAACATCGAAGCCCGCTTCAACGAACTCGCGAGAAAGCATGCCCTTGGCGAATCCACGCCAGATGATGACGCAAAGCTCGATCGCTACCAGCAACTTCGGCGCAACCAGAATCCGCGTGGCGCCCAAGAGCGCAGGAATGACGAGAAGCTTCACCATGAGGTGAAGGGGGCAACCAAGCGGCTTCTCGCCATCCTTCATCGGGCTCGGCAGGTCCTGCCCTCCAACACCTTCACATGTAAATGAACCTCCTCGTGGAATTCACCAAGTGGGCCGCCGGTTGGATCGGCGATCTGGTGATTCCTCGAATTTTCAGAGGGGACGACCAACCGCCAATAATGACCATCGACGTTATGAACGCTGACCGCATCAAATCCATCCAATCGAAGATCGGAGTCGCCGTTGATGGCTATTGGGGTCCGAAGTCGGAAGCAGCGTGCAGGGCTCACTTGCAGCGCATCATTGACGATTCCGGCAGCAACTGGCCAGAGACGGACCAGCGCAGCCTTACCCGCTTCTACGGTGACGCAGGCGATGAAAACCGCTTGGTGAATCTCAACGTGGCGGGCTACGGCATCCGATACGACGGAAGCACCGTGAAGACGATCCGATGCCACGAGCGGGTGGCCGAATCACTGGCCCGCGTTCTCAAAGAGCTTTCGCGGACCCATCCGAAGATCGTGGAGGAATACGCCGGATGCTTCAACGACCGCTCCATGCGCGGAAGCTCTACACCGTCCCTTCACGCTCGCGGCGCTGCTATCGACTTCGCTCCCGACACCAACGGCAATCACGACCACTGGCCAAGCCGGGCGGACATGCCGCTTGAGGTGATGGAATCCTTTGCCCGCGAGGGATGGATTTCCGCCGGGGCGTTCTGGTCCCGCGATGCGATGCACTTTCAGGCCACCAAATAAGATCCTCCTATGACTCCCGTCCAATCCACCGTCCGCCTCGTGCTATACGTCGCCGCGTCGATGCTGTCCGCCGCCATGGCTGGATTCAGCACGATCGATTTCAGCAAGCGCGAGCAAGTCATACTTTTTTCAATGGGCGTTGCGCTGGCCGGGATCAACACGGCCCGGAGCTACATCGACAAGTCCCCCGCAGAGGTGAAAGGGGGCGAGCAGTGATCCGGGACTTGGTGCGGGTCGCGCACAACCAAGTGCCTGATCTCGTCAAGCTGGCCGGGGCATGGGCTTACACAATGGTAGCCGCTATCACTGGAGCACAGGAGAACATCGCATGGGCCGCGCAGGTCTTCATGTGGCTATCCGCTGGCATCCTTTCGCTCGTGTCCATCGTCAGCATCATCATTCGGACGATCCGGGGCAAGAGCGAGGATTAGCCATGCACTACCACGGACTAACACTCAGCACGACCTATTGCATCCACCCAACGAACGGCGAGCGATACGCCTTCGTTTCGGATCAGCATGGGACTCCGCTGGAAAGCGTGGGACGCGTGCGATGGGACAGACTCAACCGCATGAGGCAAGAGAAGGACGGATGGCTTGTCGTCGGAACATGGCCAGTCGCGAAACAGCCGAAGAACGTCTGGGAGAGGTGAAGGCCCTCCTACGCAAGGCCCGGCTGATCCGCGCTTTCCTGCCGAGATGCGCGGCGGTGCTGGTGAAGATGGCCTTTGAGGAAAGAAAGACCCGCCGGATTACGCATCGTTGAGAGGCGCGGCGGGTTTGCTGGAAAGTGGCAGCACAGCCGGGATTCAAACCCGGTGAGTCTTTCAGTTGCGGGCGCTCATGTTCCCGCTTGTCCTGTGCGGACGGTGATCGTTCCTCTTGCACGCTTGAGTGTAAGAAGCCCGCGTGATCAGGGCTGCCGGGATGCCCGCGTTTCTCACAACGCCGCTGTGCTGTTGAAGGTTGCCCGGCTGGGATGGGGCGAAAGTAAGATCCACGCCTCAGATTTGAACTGAGAACCCCCCGCTTACAAGGCGGGCGCTCTACCGTTGAGCTAGCGAGGAATTTGGAGCCCCGAGAGAGAATCGAACTCTCGTCATCTGCTTGGAAGGCAGTCATTCTACCATTAAACTACCGAGGCTTGGTGGCAGGGGCGGGACTCGAACCCGCGATGCCGGGTTATGAGCCCGGAGTCTTAGCCGCTAGACGACCCTACAGTTGTCGCCGTCCACTCTACCACCGCCGGGCGCGGGGGCAAGGTTAGAAGTCCATGGCCCTCTTTGCGCACGTTGCCAGTCCTGTTGTCAGTGGCTCGTAACTCACACAAAATCAAAGAGCGGAGGGGGTGGGATTCGAACCCACGGAAAGAGCGGAACACTTTTATTTGGATTGATGGCGCGAAAGCCCTAGCGGATTCGTTGATTTTTCAAGGTGTCGCACTCTGGCGGGCTTTGGCGCGTTGACAGTTTCGTTGTCAGGCGGTAGCCCGAGGCATGGCATCCGTCCGGCAGAAAGTGGGATCACAGTATTGGTGGGCTTGCGTGACCATGCCGAATGGCAAGCGCCGCCAGTTCTCCACCGGCTTGATTGACCGCGCCGAGGCGATGGAGGTTGCTGTCCGGGCAGAGCGCGAGACGCGGCGACAGAAGGCCGAGGGCAAACTGAGGGATGCATTTTCACGGCTTCTGAGTGACGTTGTGGGCGCGGCTCCGGTGCCGCCGAAAGAGTGGCTGCTGAAATGGTGGTCGCGCCGGTCTGCTGAAGTCAAGGCCGCCACCGCGGAGTCCTACCAGATCGCCATTACGGAGGCTGGCAACTTCTTTGAGCGGAGGGGGAGAGGATCGCTGTCAGATGTGACCATCCAAGACATTGTCGATCTTCGCGGCGAGTGGGCCGCGGTGAATTCCACGACGACCGCCAACTACAAGATCAAGGTGCTTCGCGGAGCCTTCAAGGAGGCGTGGCAGGAGCGGGCGGTTACAGAGAACGTGGTCGCGATGGTGCGCCCCGTGAAGGGCAAGAAGGGCGCAAAATCGACCCGCCGGGACTTTCGCGAGGATGAGCTTCCGAAGATCTTTGCTGTCTGCGACAACCACTGGAGGTGCATGTGCATGCTGGGACTGTTCACCGGAGGACAGCGCTTCGGCGACTTGGCGACCCTTCGCGGGCGCGATGTGAACATGAAGAAAAGGGAGATCCACACGCAGGCACAGAAGACCGAGCGGCCAATCATTCTTCCCATCGTGCCAGCGCTGGAAGAGGCGCTAAAGGCCCTTCCGCTGCCAAAAGACCCGGATGCGTATTTGTTCCCCGAGCTGGCCGCATTGACCAAGGGCGGGCGATCCAAGCGCTTTAGCCGCCTGCTCTACGAGGCTGGCTTAATCCCCAAGCGGGGGCCGCGGAAGAAGCGGGTGGAAAACCCCAATCCGGGTCGCCGGAAAACCTCCGAGCTTGGCTTCCACAGCTTCCGGCACACAGCGACCACCATGCTCAAGTCGGCAGGGGTCTCCGATTCGGTCGCCAAGGCCATCGTGGGGCACGACTCTGCCGCGGTCTCGAAGGTCTACACGCACATCCCCATGGACACGATGCGGGCGGCTCTGGAGAAACTGGACATCCCGAAGTAGAGCGAACCTTCAGAATTCGCCCTTTTGATAGAACTCCCGCAGGAAGGACAGAACCTCGGCTCCGATTTTCGGAGTGTAATCACCTTTCGGCTGTTCCCATTCATGGACGATCCGGGAGACCTCTGCGCCGATGGCTTTCAGAGCCTCGGTGCTGACGGACGGAAGAAAGGCCTTTTTCGCATCCCCACCTTTTAGGGCGACCAGCGCTTCTAGGACGCTCGAAAACGCCGCATCTTCCTCGGCCATCTGAGTGAGCTGCAGGGCAGTGCTTGAGACGGCACCCTGCTTGAATTTCAGCGGCATTAGGCTGACTTCAAGGGCGTCACTAAGAGTGTGCGCCATTCGATCAGGAATCGTAGCGAAGTCCCCCTTCAAGAGCTTGGAAACGTAGGAGCGGCTACGCCCAATCTTTTCAGCAAGAACAAGTTGGCTGAGCCCTCTCGCCTTCATCGCCTTCAGGATCTTTTCTACTACTTGCGCGGTTACTTGCATGGTGTGGAGGAGGCTGGATCTAACTCCTATTTCCTCGTAAACGCAAACTTGGGAATTTTATTCAACAAATTCACTTGTGGAATTTTCCTCAACTGGTAGAGCTCCGCTCAACCGAAATGAAGACACTGAAAGTTTACGACGAGGTTCACCGCGAGGTGAAGAGCGAGGCCGCTAAGACTGGCCGTCCCGTTCCGAATATGGGCAGCGCACTCCTCCGCGCCGCCCTCGACTTGCTCCACGAGGGTAAGATTGAGCTTCCTCCGCCTCCCACCCAGGAGCCCACCGCCGCATCCTCCGAAGACTGATTCCGCATTCTCCTCGCCATGGACTCCGCCGCCGCAGTTCTCGACCGTCTCGACCGTGCGCTTGTCGAAGTTCACGCCGCCACTCAAGCCGCGCTGACTCTCGCCAAGGCGACCGTGAAAGCGACGGAGGCCCGGATTGCCGACGATGACGACTGGACCCGGATGCCTCGCCGCGGCGAGCGATGCGCGGAGGGTTGGTCCCTCCGTAGCCTTCAACGGGAGATCACCAAGAAGACGGTCCGCAAGAAGCGGATCGGCGGCTTCGCCTACTACTCCGCCTCCGACGTTCGGAAACTGATAGCCGCCTAACCGCCACCCGCCTAACCCCATGCCCGCGCCCACTGCCCACGCCAAGCCGACGCAGTCCGCCGAGATCCTGATGTATCTGGAGATCCACGGCTCAATCACGCCGCTCGATGCGATGGAGTTCGGCTGCATGCGATTGGCAGCGAGAATCCACGAACTCAAAGCGCAAGGCCACGCGATCACCTGCGACAAGTCGGACGGGTTCGCGAGATACTCTTTAGCCGCAGTTCCAGCCTAACAAACAACACCGATACCATGCCAACACACTACTCGATCGATAGCTGCTGCCGCCAAACCGGACGCGCCCTCATCGCTGATCTCGTCGCTCGCTACCGCGCCAAGGCCGACCAACTAGAAGCCTTTTCCAGCATGCTCCCCGAGAAGCTGACGGATGAACAGGATAAGACGCTTTGGGACATCGCCCAAGAGATCAAGCGGCCATGAACCCCGACGACCACGCCGTAGCCTGCCGTTGGGGGATCATTGCGCTGATCCTCGCTTCCGTCGGGCTGCTGGTGATCGAGAAGATTTTTACCTGATTCGAACATGAGACTCACCCTGCTTATCATCAACGCCGTATCGAACGCGCTTCTATTCGGGTTCGCCGCCTACTGCATCCAGCGGATCGCACAGGGCGAATCAGTGATCGTCAATGCCGCTCTGATCGGCATCTCCGCGACCTTCGCCGCCGACAACTTCCGCGACGTTTTTCAAGTCGGAGTAACCCAAACGTCCGGCCTCACCCTCGGGGGAGGGATGCACAGCGACTAACTGAGGCCGGACACCTCTCTACAAAAGTCAGAATAACGCCCAATGAGCACGCGATACTTCAAGAGCACGGCCTTCCGAGGAACCGTATGGCGATTTCACGAAGACGGGCGCGGAGAAATTTGGACCGACGACACTGGCGAGTGGACGGACTCCATCTGCTCGATCTCAGACCTCCGGCTCGATGATTTTACCACCGAGACCGACGCTGACGGCAGCCCTATCCAGCCCGAAGAACAATGAGCGCGAACGATAATCTTAAAGCATCCGCCGAACACGAGAAATCATTCCGCGCCAACTTCCGGTTGCGCGACGACTTAGCCGACGATCCCGAGGCGCAAATGGCCTTTGAATACGCCGCCACCCACAAGTTGAACCCTCGGGAAATGGCCTATATCGGCGCTGCCACTGTGCGCATCGAAGCCCTTCGCGCCGAGGTCGCTACTGAACCGCCAAGAGGCAAAGGAGCTTATCGCTTCATTGACCCTAAGTTTCTACAACAGATCCGCGAGCATACGCCATCGCTCAGTAGCGACGAAGCGGTCATCTCCTTCCTCAAGACCTCGGGCCAACACGAGATGGCGGAACACATCCGCAAGAGGCTCGCCGCAGCGCCCGGAGGCGAGGGGAAGGAGGGGCAGTCGTGAAGACGCTCACCATCCACAAATGCCTCGAATGCCCGTCATGCGTGAGCGACGCAAATATCACGCGACTTCAATGCCAACGCATGGGAGGACGTTTCCTCGGCTGGGATGACGAAGAGATCAAAGAAATCCCCGAATGGTGTCCACTGCCCGATCACCAAGAGCCCGCCCCCAAGGAGAAAGGAGAGCAAGCGCCGTGAGCTACATCGACCGATTCACCGGCAAGCCAATCGACCGCATACGCCTGCCCAAACTTAACGGCGAGACCTGCGATGAGTGCGGCAGCGAATGCATCGACAACTGCATCATCTGCGGCGCGCCCCAATGCTGCCCGGCTTGCTGCGCCGAAGCCTGCGAACCAACCCCGCCAACGCCTGATGCGCCTTCTCCTCCATCGCTGACATGACCCGCGAATACACAGACGCCGAGCGCATGGACTGGATCGAGGCCCACTGCTTCGAACTGGTCTGGGATGATACTCGCCCCGGAGTTGTTGAAGCCGGATTCGGTCACACGTTCCACGGCGACACCCGGCGCGAGGCCATCGATCGCGCGCTTGCTTGCCAGAACATGCCCGAAGCGGACCAGCCCGACGACGATGGAGGATCGCTACTCTAACCGAATACACCATGAAGGTATCCGACACCAGCACCTACCTCGAAGCCGTCCGCGCCGAGCCCGCTACCATGGGCGAGGGCCACGTTTGCGAGCATGGCGTGCGTTGGCCTCACGAGTGCAAGCCCTGTGCCGATGCCGCATGGGAAGCATCGCAAGCCCCGCCGCCCGCCCCGGCTTCGGGGGAGACGCCCACGGAAGAAAGCATCCGCGCTTACTTCAACGCGGTTTGCCCTGATACGCCGCTCACCAATGAAGCCTACATCAAGGCGTGGAAGTGGAATGGATGCCAGCCACTGATGGCGGAAGGCTGGGACTTCTCGCGAGAACAAGAACGCCGCGCCGCCGCTGCGGAGTCTTCACGCGAGCATGCGGATTGCGATTGGTTGGAAATGCGCGCCCAGCTCACCGCTGCGGAGGCTGCAATCGAAGCTAACGACAGCGACAGCATCGTGGCCTCGTGCAACTGCTTCACCAAGACCCACCTCGCCGAACACCACAAGCGCGGGTGCAAGTATCGGCTGATCGTCGAGCGTGACGCCGCCAGAGCCGACAAGGAGCGGCTGGATTGGCTGGAGACATTGCCCACCAAAGCCGCGTTCGGCAAAGGCCCATCCGGCCTCTTCCAGTTCTTCGATGGCTACGGTGACTTGGCCAAGCCAGCCGATTCCATGCGCGCGGCCATCGACCAAGCAATGCGCGCAATGCCTACCGAGAAAGGAGAGCAAGCGCCGTGAGTAACCGTCGATACCCTCGCCTCGCTTGGAGTCGCCCATACAAGGGCAACCCTAAGTGCTGGAAAGATGCCAAGTGCCAATGCGGCGCTCACGGTCTCTACAAGGTCGATATCCAGACCAGCCCTTTCCGGGGTGACGACGAGCACGAGTCACGCTGCGAGGCCCACAAGGATCTTGCCCACGTTCCAACCCCGCCGAAGCCATGATCCTCCTCCTCAAGCTCTGGGCGCTCGCGTGCGTCCTCGCCCTGGCGCTCTGGAACGCACTCCTGAACTACAACCGAAAGCACTACTGATGAACAAATGGACTTCATGCGCAACCCTACTTCCGCCCGATGGCCTAGTAGTGGAAACGAAGATCGATGACGCCAGCGGCTGCCGAAATGAGCAGCGGTTGAAGCGGCAGGGCAACCTCTGGTTCACGCCGGATGGTGGCATGTATGTCTATTACACCCCAACCCACTGGAGGTAATGACCCCCACCCCTCTCTCATCTATCATCCGCCACGGATGCGCCGCCGTGCTAGTCGCCTGCGTCTTCCTCCTGGTCTTCATGGCCGCGTTCAAGGTCGCCGTGGCACCTATCGGCCTACTCGTCGGAGTCGGCACCGTGGCCGCGATCATCGGAGCCCGCCAACCTGTCTAACCAAATCGAAAAATGAGCCTAAACGAAATCGGGCGCGAAGCCCATGAGATCAACGCCAGCAACGGCTGGGATGTTTTCAAGCCATCCGACTGGCCAGCAGAGATGCAGCCAGTGACGAATCCGGAGGCTGCTAATGACCGCGTAAAGGTCCGCTTCCTCTGCACCCATATGGCGCTATTCCATAGCGAAGTGAGCGAAGCCACGGAGGCAATCCGCCATCGTGATCGCGAGAACTTCGACGAGGAATTGGCGGACATCGTCATTCGGGTCGCATCGGTCGCGCACGGACTCGGAATCGACTTGGAGCACGTGATCTCCAAGAAGCTCGCGAAAAACCGCACGCGTGGACTTCACCACGGGGGAAAGGCGGTCTAGCCGCGATCATCGGCGCGAGGCAGCCGGTTTAACCTAACGAATACCAACATGACCCGAGAACGAGCCAAAGAACTACTGCCGATCATCACCGCTTTTGCGGAGGGGAAAGACGTCCAATATCGGACCCACCGCAACGACGTATGGTCTCCCGCTACCTCTCCAAACTTCGCCGAACATCTGGAGTGGCGAGTGAAGCCGGAGCCGAGAGAGTTCTGGGTCAACGTCTATAGTACTGGAGATTACTGCGCTCACGATAGCGCGGAGTCAGCCACAAAGGCGCGAACCACTGGTGGCGAAACCATCCGCGTCCGCGAAGTCATCGACCAATGACCGACCACGAACGCGCACTGGCGAAGAAAGCCGCCGCCAAGCTCCTGCCCGCCAAGCTGGAGGACTTCAAGCCGGTGAAGCGACTCCCCGTCGGCGTTTACGACAAGGGCGGAGGCTACCTCGCAAGCCTCAAGCTGCCCGGAGGCGGATGGAAGCAGAAGTATTTCCAGACCGAAGAGCAGGCCGTGAAGGCCAGAGAAGATTCACTGAAACAACCATGAAAACTATCGACACCCCCGACTTTGACGACTGCGAGGACGCGCTCGACTTCCTCAAGTCGCAACTTCCAAACCAGAGCATTTCCGTTGCGCGAACCGTGTCAACGTGGAGTGCCACAAGGTTCACTGTTACCGCTCTTGCTGAGCTTGGGTTGCCCAGCGCGTGCCAGTCGTCCGTGGATCTAAAAACAGCAGTCATCGCTGCGCTCAACGAGCATGAGACCTTGAAGGCTGATCCTCTCTCCGAGCTTCGCAAGGCGGCTGAGAAGCAAGGCATGAAGCTCGTCCCCGCCAACGCCTGATGCGCCTCCTCCTCCATCGCTGGGCGTGTAGCCGCTGCGGCAGCTTCTGGCCGAATAGCGCCTGTTGGTGCTGTCGGGAAGAGGAGCCCGAGCGCGACACGCCAGACGACGAGGGAGGATCGCTACTCTAACCGAATACACCATGAAGGTATCCGACACCAGCACCTACCTTGAAGCCGCCGCTCTGGAAGGCGAGATCACGCTGACCATCGAAGCGGTGCGCCAACCCGGCGGAAAAGACATCGGCACCGATGGTCGCCCCCTCGGCGAGAAAGCCGTCATCATCGCTTACAAGGGGGCGAAGAAGCAGCACGTAGCCTGCCGCACGGTTCAGAAGCAGATCCGCGCGCTCTACGGCAACGACACGGACAACTGGATCGGCAAGAAGATCATCCTTTTCCCCACCACCTGCAACGCGTTCGGCAACCCGAAGACACCTTGCATCCGAGTGAAGAACATTGACCCCGCAACCGGAAAGGCACCCGAAGCATGGTAACAACCCAACTCTCGCCGGGTATTCATCCCGGCCTTGGCATGCGCGAATATCACGCATGGTCGCTGGATAAATCGAAGCTGATCGAAGGCCCGATTTCCGCATCAACGCTGTGCGACTTCATGCCCAACCCCTACGCATGGGCGAGGACGCAAAAAGTCGTTACCGCCGCCATGAACAAGGGCAGCTTGTTCGACCTGGCTCTCACGGACGACGGATCGCTTGATGCGTCCGTAGCTATCAGTGAATTCGATAGCTTCCGCACCAATGCCGCCAAGGACTGGAAGGCGGAACAGGAATTGCTTGGAAAGCTGATCGTCACCGAGGAAGAGGTGGAGCACGCACGGAAGGCAGCGATTGCAGTCCGCGAGCACCATATCGCCGGGGGCATCGTCAAAGACTGCGACTTCCAAACTGCCGTGGTGGGCGACATCGGCGGGATTCCCGCCAAGTGCTTGCTCGATATTCTTCCGGCCAGCGGAACCGAGTGGGAGGAAACCATTTGGGACTACAAGACCACCAGCAACGGATTGGACGATGACTCGATCCGCCGGACGATGGGGCAATACAAATACCACTGGCGCGCGGGCTTCTACCGGACGCTGTTCAACAAGGTTTCGCGTGACCGTCTCTGCGAAGGATTCGGCTTCATCTTCCAAGATGTGACCACGCTTGAGGTTCGCGCCGTGAAGCTTGCTCCGGACGGTTTGTCGCTTGGAACCCGCATGATCGGAGAGGCCGTGAAAGAATTCACCCGCTGCGCTCATCGCGGGATTGGCAGCCGTTATGCCCGCTCGGTCGATGATCTGGACCTCATGTCCTATACGGCCATCGCCGAGGATGAATGGCTTGAATCACTGCAAACAGCCTAACCCCCGCCCAACCGAAAGTGAGTGCTGAACCAACACAAGAAGACATCCAAGGTCTCTGCCTCGCGATGAACGAGGTGCGCGACTTCAACGACAAGGACGGCATCTCCAACATGTGGGGCCACCTCAAGCGATTCCTTGTGAAGTATCCGCAATTCGCCAGCGGTGACATTGCGATGGCGACTCTGCCCGATCCTTTGGCCGATCACCCGCAGCTTAACCTCTAAAGCCATGCCCGTCGATTGGTCACGATACCCGAGTAACTGGAAGCGCATCCGCCGCGGCATCATCCGCCGGTCTGGAGGCTTCTGCGAGTGGTGCCGTGCCGAGAACTACCAGCCTCACCCCATCACCGGCTCCAAGGTCGTGCTGACGATCGCGCATCTTGGTGAGCCCTTCGCCGCTGGATCGGACAAGCACGACAAGCGGGACATCCGCGCCGAGAACCTCGCCGCACTCTGCCAGCGCTGCCACCTCCGCCACGACATCGAAGAGCACGTTGAGAACGCCAGACGCACCCGGCGGGCCAAGCGCGAAGAGCGCGAACCTTCACTTTTCCCACACTAAGCCATGACCCCCGCCCAAACAGCCCGCGCGCTGATAGAGAAGGTCGGCAGCATTCTCTCCGATAGCGAGCGCCTATACCTCCGCCGCGTGCTTGCCGGTATCGAGAAGGCGGCAGGCGAGATGTGGGACGAGATCACGGGAACCTTTGCGCACTTTATTTCATGATCCAATTCCACCTAGCCATCGTGCCGCCGAAGGCAACCAGCCAGACCGCAGGCAAGCGCATCGCGATCATTAACGGCAAGCCGATGTTCTTCAAGAACCAGAAGGCTCAGAGCGCTGAGAATGATCTGACATTGCTAGCCTCGCGGCATGTTCCAGAGAAGCCCCTTGAAGGGCCAATCCACCTTTCCGTTGCCTTCTCGTGGCCATGGAGAGCGAGCGAGCCGAAGAAGAACCGATTGCATGGAAAGATAGCCCACACCTCAAAGCCCGACTGCTCCAACGCGGTCAAGATGCTGGAAGACGTTCTGACCAAGCTTCGATTCTGGAATGACGACAACCAAGTGGCCTCGCTGCAAGTGACGAAGGTCTGGAGCGACGAGCCCGGAATCACGGTGACCATGTGGCCACTTACTCAACCCCGCCCTGACACACGATGAAGACTGAACACACGCCCGGACCTTGGTCCTTCTACACCAGCCCTCAGCCCAATGGATGCCCAATCGTGGGTTCTGGCGGACTTATGGTGGCCATGCTCGCTCACAGCGTTAACCACCCTGACCAGCGAGAGACCGCCCTTGCTAATGCCAGCCTGATCGCCCAAGCGCCGACGCTCCTGCGGCTGCTCAAGAGGATCACGGACAACGCCTACGAGATCGAGTGGGACGCTTACGGACTAAACAACTACGAGGACTTCGACGTGGGCGAGACCATCAAGGAGGCGAAAGAGGCAATCGCCCGCGCAACCGGAGAGGAGAAGCCATGATCCCCGCGCCGACGCCGATCAGCGATGCCAACGCTGGCTTCTACAACATCGGAGGCGAGTTCGTTCTGGCCTCACATGCCGATCCTAAGTTCCGGGACGCTTACTCGCAGGCCGTGAAGCTTGAATTCGCCCGCCAGCTAGAGCGCGAGCGCAACGAAGCCCTGCGACGAGCCGAGGCTGCTGAGTCAGATGCACGGAGCATCCGTGAACTCTGCCAAGCGCAAGGCGTCAAGGACGGCAACCGCATCACCGAGCTTGAAGACCTGATCTCCGCCTTCCTTGGACGCTGCCGCATGGGCGAAGTCGGCAAGGGAATGTTCGTCCAACGTGAGGAGCTTGAAGAGTTCGCAGCCGCCCTCGCGCCAACCAACGAGCCCTAGCCGTGCGCTTCTTCGTGGGACTTCACCAACCTTCTGACGCCATGAACTTTGATTCCGCCTTCGTTTCAGTGAACCGCCTTCGTGGCAGGAAGTCTGACTTCATCGTAGGCGATTGGATCATGGACTCAGGAGCGTTCACGGAGATTGCCACGCATGGCCACTATCGGGAAAGCGTCGACGGCTACGTGGCCCAAATCGAGCGTTGGAAGAACTGCGGCAATATGCTGGCCGCCGTCTCTCAGGACTACATGTGCGAGCCGTGGATCTTGGAGAAAACCGGACTGACGATCGCGGACCACCAGCGGCTGACGATTGAGCGATACGACGCTATTCAGGCCAAGACTTCCGTTTTCATCATGCCGGTCCTACAGGGCTTCGCTCCCGACGATTACGTGGCTCACATCAGCGCTTACGGTGCCCGACTCAAGTTCGGAATGTGGGTGGGTGTGGGATCTGTCTGCAAGCGCAATGGCGATCCGAGCGCCATCCTCGCTGTTCTTGGCGCGATCAAGAAAGCTCGCCCAGATCTTCGCCTTCATGGGTTCGGTTTGAAAACGAAAGCCCTCGCTGATGTTGAGATCCGCGAACTCCTTTACACCGCCGACTCGATGGCGTGGTCATTCGCAGCTCGGAAGCAGGGCCGCAACGCCAACGACTGGAAAGAGGCGAAGTCATTTGAGGAAAAGATCCTCGGTTTTTCGACAGGGAGAATCTCCCGCCAACTCGTGATGGAATCACTACTCGCATGAAACTTCTTTGCCTGATCGCCCATCGCTGGCGACACCTCAAGACCGAAGATCTCGTCCGCGCAACCTCCTATACGCAGCACTGCCTCCGCTGTGGCATGCATCGCGCCTATGTCGATACGGGCGGTCGCGCGTGGGATATGTGGAGCGGACCTTTTACCCCACCCACGCCATGACCCCTTACCTCTGGGCGCTGTTGCTGATCGTCCTGCCCGCACTGATCTGCCGATGGCTGCACGTGGCCAAGCACCCCGCAACCTCCAACCGTTACAGACGATGACATGCGAACACTACATCTATTTGCAGGAGCCGGAGGCGGAATCCTCGCCGGAATGCTTCTCGGTCATAACTGCGTTTGCGCAGTCGAAGTCGAACCATACTGCCAAGAAATCTTACTTCAGCGCCAGCGAGATGGCATCCTTCCTCGCTTCCCGATATGGGGCGATATCCGAACCTTCAACGGACGCCCATGGCGAGGCATCGCCGACATCGTCGCAGGCGGCTACCCATGCCAGGGGTTCAGTAATGCCGCATCGGGCCGGAACCTTGAGGAAAAGGACATCTCGCACGAATTCGTTAGAGTCGTTTCGGAGGTTCTCCCAGCCCACGTTCTTGGCGAAAATGTTTCAAGGGCGGCAGTTGTCCGCGTCTGTGAAGACCTCCGCGACCTTGGTTACGTTTGCCGGTTCGGCAAGGTCTCCGCGAGCATGCTTGGAGCCGACCATGACCGCCCTCGATGGTGGCTTCGTGCATACTCCGACCTGCACAGCGAACTTCGCCGCGCCAAGCATGCAGAAGTGGCCGTGCTGCCGAAACTTCGTGACGGTGTTTGGGAGGCCTTCCCCGACGAACTTCGAATGGCTGATGGGTTGGCCAATCGGATGGACCGACTTAGCGCCGCTGGAAATGGCCAAGTTCCAATCGTGGCTGCGACTGCATGGAATCTCCTGAAGCCGACCCAATGAACCCTCTCCATGAAAGCCTCCGTTCCTACGTAAAATCCGCATATCTAGCGGCTGTCACAAACACGGAAAAAAGTTGGTCACACACCATTGCTATATCTCGCCAAAAATCCGATATTCCCGGTGTTGCGAAAGCAGCCGGGCGTGAGACCCCGAAGGAGCCGTAAAAGGCCCCATTTACCGATGTTTACTGACCAAACAGCCTCCGAACTTGTTCCCAGCCGTGCCGGTAAAGCGCGGGTCTCAACTGGGGACAGCTTCGGGGGTTTTTTGTGCCCGTCCCATGGCTAAAACCCGAAAGCCGAAGTTGTCAGATTACCAGAAGAAGCTTCAAGACCCGAGATGGCAGAAGCGGAGGCTGGAGATATTGGAATCGGCAGAGTGGAAATGCCAGTGGTGCGGAAATACGCGGAGAACCCTCCACGTGCATCACGGCTACTATCGGCGGGCCGCAGATCCATGGGATTACGCCGATGAATACTTCCACGTTCTTTGCGACCCTTGCCACGGTAAGGCCGAGTTTGAACGCGCCGACCTCTACCGAGTGATAGGCATGGTCCCGCCGTCATGCATGGCTGGACTGCACGAAATGACAGTGAGCTTCGCGGCGGG
>Ga0164309_10000358_pt1 | contig 25921 bp, 14 predicted proteins | sample Whisoiple_247_MG_FD_109984 | JGI IMG/M metagenome (GOLD analysis project Ga0164309, IMG submission 109984) | Soil microbial communities amended with fresh organic matter from upstate New York, USA - Whitman soil sample_247_MG | ecosystem: Environmental > Terrestrial > Soil > Unclassified >...
GCTCATTCGTTTTGTCGCGTTCCGTAGCCAACGAGCGAGCCCTCACAGGTGAGTGCGAGAGCGCGCTGCTCGGGCCGTGCTCGCTCCCGGTCGATCCGACAGACACGGGTTTGGCCTCGGTAGCGTCCCACTCCTCGACCTCGACCTCTTGCTCTGCCGCCTCGACGGCGGCGCTGGGGACACTCGGGGAGCCCAACGGCCGATCGCGCTCGAGTGCCCACACCCACAAGGCCAATAGGGCGGCAATGTGCAGAGCACTCGCGAGTCCAAGCGCGCGGCGCTCGACGCCTGGTTGCGACCCCGACTGCAACATCGTCAAAATGTTATCGATGCTACGGTCGAGTGCAAACTGCTGCGCGCGACTCGGGTGAATCCGTGTACTTGGGAGCCTTGTGCCCTCCGCAGGCGCGTGTCATAGCGCAGCATGGCTTGGCGCGGTGTTTGGCTTGGTTCTTGGTTGTTCAGCGCCGGATTCGTAGCCTGCGTCACCAATCACGACGCCCTGGAGAAAAAGCCGAGCGGCCGCGGCGGGAACGGCTCGGGTGGCACGGCTAGCGCTGGCGCGCCCAGCAATCGTGGCGGTTTCGGCGGCGATGCCGCAAACGGCGGCGGGCACTCGGACGATGAGCCACCGGGCGATAGCGTGCTCACGATCGTCAACGGCATCGTCGACGCGCCGAGCGTCGCGCTGTGCCTAGCCAAGGTCGACCAAGACGGCACGGTGACTCCCGTCGGCTCACCGCTCACGGACGCGCCCTTCGAATACGGGCAAAGCTTGGTGCTTCGCGATGTCGACGGGATCGATTTCGAAACGGACGGGCTTGAGCCGATCGTGATCGCGGGCGAACTCGATCGGCTCGCCGACCTCGACTGTGAAGCTGCGATTGCGCGCGCTCGTGACGAAGAGGCACGCAGCGGCGGTGAAATTGGCCAAGGAGGCGCCGCGGGCGATAGCAACGGGAGCCCTCCGCTCGGAGCGGGCGGAAGCGCGGGCGAGGGCGGCACGGACTCAACGGCAGAGGGCGGTAGCGGCGGTGTCGCGCCTGGTCCAGCTCCAGTGCGCTCGCCCTTACGAGTGCGCGGTTTGCCCGCGATTTCTGCTGGAACGTTGAACGCAGGGCGCAGCTTGGTGTTCGTGGCCAACGGCTGCATGGGTGGCGCGACGTATAGCGGCGCGGCCGCCGCGGAGTACTGTGGCGCCGGCTACACCGCGCGCGAACCGTCGGTCTCTGCGATCTTGGTCAGCCTGTCACGACAGGTTTCCGACGAGCACGTGGCGCTGCAGGTCGTTCATGCGTCGCTCGCCAACGCGCAAGTCGATCTTCGCTCGCGACCACCATTCCCGTCGATGGCGAGCGGCGTTGCCATCGCCAGCGTGCTCACCGGTCAGGTCGCCCCGCGCCCGGCCTCGATTCAGAACGCGCTCTTCGATCTCGGCAGCGCACGCAAGTACTCGGTCTCCGTCGAGTCGCAGGGTGACGTGCTCTATGAACAACCGTGGGCGAGCGTGCTGGCGCAAGGAGGACTACCAGCGCTAGAGAACGGCAAAGGTTACGCGCTGATCCTGAATGGTCCCCAGGCGGCTCTAAAGCCCGTCCCGGACTTGTGGAATGGCCCGACCTTGACCGCGATCGCCGTCGATCCCGAATGAGGCGCGTGTCGTCGGGTTTCGCCCGGGCTCAATGATAGAGCGAGACTTCCGCCAATTTCCCGCGCGCATCGTTGATGTGCGGGCTGTTCGGGAAGCGACGGATGAAGGCGCGCAGCGTGTTCTTGGCGTCGTTCCAGGCCTGAATTGCCAGCTCGGCTTCAGCCAGTTGCAGCGTGGCCTCGTCCATTACTTCCTTGTCGGCAGACGCTTCGGACAGCTGCATCAAGATCGGAATGGCGTCGCGATGCAAGCCGAGTTGAATCAGCGCGCGTGACAGTTGGAAGTTCGCCTGTGGACTGTGCGCGGCGTCACTCTTGTACTTGAGTGACTCGCGGAACGCTTGCTGAGCTTCGTGCCAGCGGCCCATGCGGATGTGATCGACGCCGCTCTGATAAGCGATCAAGGAAAGCTCGTTCTTGGCGCGTTCCACGGCCGAGTCGAACACTGCGCGCTCGGTGGGCGAGATGTCGAGCTTGATCACGTCCGGGTAAGCGGCAATCAGCTCTTGGCGTTTGTTCTGCACGATCAGCTGGTAAAATTCGCTCGCCTGTCGGCTCGCGCGCTTTTGGACTTCTTGTCGCTCCTGCTCGACCTTGATGTCCTTTTGCAGCGCGTCCAGCTGGTCGCGTGTTTCCTTGTTTTCGCCCCGCACCGTCTCCAGTCGGATGTCCCAAGTCAGTTTCACGAACACGAGCAAGATGGCGATCGTGACCACGTAGGCGGTGGCGCTGTTGACCACGACTTTGCGTTCGGCGCCCTGCTGGCGCTTGGAGATGCTCTTCAGATCGGCGGCCAAGGCGTTGACCAAATTGTTGGTCTTGATGGTGAGCGCTCGGCTCTCCACGATCTCGCGTTTGATCTCTTCGAGCTCGTATTCGTTCATCGCGGCGGCTCTTCAGTATCCCTCTGGGGCGGCCCGAGCAAGGGCCGAGCTGACTCAAGCTGGCGGAAGCGCAGCGAAAAAGCGGCTAAAGCACGCTGGAACGCCGATTCTAGCTTGAACGGCAGCCGATCCCTCGCTACAGCGTGGCGGGCTCAGTGGCCGAGTTGGTCGCGAGCTCAGTGCCAGGCCGCCCCCTAAAGACGGCGCTCCCCGGCCAATTCTCGAGGAAAGTATGGACACTAGCGACATCCGCAAGGGCCTGAAGTTCATGATGGACGGGAATCCGTACGTCGTCGTCGATTTCCAGTTCGTGAAACCGGGGAAGGGCCAAGCCTTCACGCGCACCAAGATGCGAAACATGCTGAACGGCGGTACCATCGAGCGCAACCTTCGCTCGGGTGAAAAGCTCGAGCCGGCCGACGTCGAGGACCGCACCCTGCAGTTCATCTACCCCGAAGGCGACGCCTACGTGTTCATGAACTCGATGACTGGCGATCAGGTCACCGTTCAGGCCGACGTGGTCGGTGACGACGCGGGTTTCTTGATCGACGGCATCGACGTCGTGATCACGATCTACAACGGGAATCCGGTGGCCATCCAACTGCCGCCGCACGTCACCGTGCAGATCACGGAGACCGAGCCGGGCGTGAAGGGCGACACGGCGACCAACGTCACCAAGCCCGCCAAGATTTCTACCGGCGCCGCCGTGAACGTGCCTTTGTTCATCAACGAGGGCGACTGGGTTCGTGTGGACACGCGCACTCGCTCCTATATCGAGCGCACGAAGGCGCCTTCGAAGACTCCGTGAGCTAGTTTTGGGGTTGTGAAGCCCCAAAATTCGGGAGGGCGGAGCCCCGCTGGATTCGCTCTAGCGGGGCGGGTGCCGAGCTCTCGATGACCGCCACCCGGGTTCTCCTTCATCGCGAGCGCCGCTCACTCGTCACTTGCGAGTCGTGGTGCTCGCGCTTGCTTTGGGGCGTTCGAAGAGGATCGCGCGCCCCGCTTCGATGCAGGCTACTGCGCGCGCATCGTTTGCCACGACGCAGTCCGTGAAGCGACTGGCATCCGCGTGCTCGCTCAGCTTGCCGGTTTGCCAGAGCTCCTTGCGCTCGCCGATCACGAGCAGCCCGAGCGCCGTCGGCGTGACGAGCCAGCGCCCGTCGGCCGAGCGCGGCGTGCCCAACTGCGGCAAGCCTGGGGCCGGCTTTTTCCCGGAAGGGGCGACCGTGACTCGGGTTCCGGCCACCAGCGCATCGAGCCCGTTGTCATCGAAACTGAGCGGAGTGATGGTCACTGCAGGGCCGGTGCCGTGGCCCGTGCAGCTGGCTGGGCGCGCCGCGAGCAGCCGCGTCGTCAACGGGGGGAGCAGCGGATGCGCCGCATCGCTTTCGTTGAACAAGACCTCCGAACGATCGCAAGCGTGAACCCCACCGAGCACGCGTAGGCCGCTTGCAGAAGCCAACTCGAGCGGCCAACTCGGAGCACCGGCTTCGGCGGAGATGGCTGCTTCCGAAGCGCGATCTGCTGCCAGGCGCGTCACCCCCGATGTCCCTTGGATCAGCAACGCAGCATCGGCCTCGAACCAGAGGGGACTGTAGTGCGGCGCCTTGGGCACGAGCGGCACCGTGCGCGCGGCGAGCGCAGGACCGGCTTCCAGCTTGGTCACTGCGCGGACCAGCTCGCGCTCCAGCGCCTTGCGCTGGGCGCTCGACAGTTTGGCGAAGTACCAGCCGTCGCGCTGCAGTACCGCGAAGGCACTCTGTACATCGCCCTGTGCGAGCGACGCGACGGCGTCGCTCATCGTGAGTGAGTCGAGTACGGAGGCCAGCCCGCCACAGCGGAACGGCGCGCCGTCTTCGTCGAAGACGCGCGGTACTCCGCCTTCGGCACACAAGCTGGACAGCAAGCGCAACGAGGTCGCGACGCGTTCACTCGCGATGCCAGTGCGCTTGCTACGCGCTTGCACGGCGATCTTGCCAGCGAGACGCATCAGCGATGCTGCGGGTTCACTCGCCGATCGCGAGGCGCCAGCTGCACGATCCAACCAAATCAAATCAGCCGTCGCGGGCTCGCTCGCGCCCGCATTGCCGAGGCTCACCGATAGCCGAACGTCGTCTCGACCGTCGTGGTCCTGATCCGATGAATCGACCGAAAAATTGAGCGTTTCGTCCGCGGCCGCGCTGGCCGCGCGAACGGTGAGCAAGACCGGGTGTTCGACGTTGGGGGAGACGACCAACAAAGCGCGCGAGGGCGCCCGTGCGATCAGCGGAGGATTGCAGCTGGCCGTGACGTCGATGGTTGCGCTGTGTGGGCCGCTCTGAGTCAGCGTCGTGGTCAGCGTGCAATCCGCGGAGCTAGGCACGAAGCCGGGCAGTGCGGCGATGCTTCGCGCTGGCTCCCCGTTGGGAAAATACCAGAGCTCTCCCGGAGCCGCGTCCTTCTCTTTGGGAGCAGGCACGAGCCATGCGAGCGCCTCTGGCTTTTGGTCGCCGTTGAAGTCCGTCGGCAACACTTGAGCGAATCGACGCCCCGGCGGCGCATTCAGATCCAGGTCCGGGCCTCGCCAACGCTCTGGAGTGCCCGGAACGAGTTCGGCTTTGCGCACCGCGAAGCCCGTGGCCGAGGTCGAAGGAGCAGGCAGAGGCTCGGGGGCGACCGGCGCGGAGGGCTCCACACTCGGGAGTGATGAGGCGACACCGAAGGGGGTGTACGGCTTCTTCGAGCTGCAGCTGTCACAGCCCGAGAGCGCCCAGCAAGAGCTCGCAAGCGCCGCCAACGCGAACGCGCGTTCGAGGTCAAGTGGCCGATAATACGACAGTTTTTGCTGGGGTTCGAAAGGCACTTCAACGAGCTTTGTACGTCGCGCGCTGCTTGGCCAAAAATGCCGTCAGCCCCTGCTTCGCGTCTTCACTCGCGAACAACGCGCCGAAGGCCGTTGCTTCGAGCTCACAAGCGCTAGCAAGGTCGGCATCGAAGCCGCGATTGAGTGCGCGCTTGGCAGAGGCCACGGCGAGTGGTGCCTGTGCCGCGATGCGCTGAGCGTGCTGCTCGCTGCGAGTGAGGAGCTCCGCGGCGGGAAAGATTTTATTCACTAGGCCGATGCGGTGCGCCTCGGTAGCGTCGATGGGCTCGCCCGAGTACACGAGTTCGCGCGCGCGACCCAAACCAACGCGCCGCGACAGGCGTTGCGTCCCGCCAAAGCCCGGGAGCAATCCCAAATTGGTTTCCGGTTGTCCGAACTTGGCGTGCTCGGCGGCAAAGATGTAGTCGGCGCACAGCGCGAGCTCGCAGCCACCTCCGAGCGCGAAGCCGTTGACTGCCGCGATGATCGGGAACGAGACGTCCTCCATCAGGCGACCGAGTCGGTGTCCGGCCGCGCTGAAGGCATAGGCTAAAGCCACACTCAAGCCGGCCATCTCGGTGATGTCTGCGCCAGCGACGAAGGCTTTTTCACCGGCTCCGGTCAAAATGGCTGCGCGTACGCGCGTTTCGGCGGGCGCAGACTCCAAGCTTTGGAACGCGTGCAGCAGTTCCGACAAGACCTGCGCATTCAAAGCGTTCAGCTTGCTCGGACGATTGATGGTCAGCGTGGCGACCTGAGCTTTTTCTTCGAGCAAAATCGTATCGTACATGGCGGTGCCTTTCGCGCTCAGGGTTGACGCGCTTCGCGATGCGCGAAGGAGTGCGTTTTGAGTTTCGCGCCTTGGTCGTCGTAAGCGTAGAAGCCGCGCTTGGTTTTGCGCCCCAGGTGACCGGCGGCGACCAAGTTTTTCAGCAACACCGGCGGTCGATACTTGGGATCGCCAAAATCGTGCTCGAGCACGCGCGCGATCGCCAGCACCGTATCGAGACCGATCAAGTCCGCAAGCTCGAGTGGACCGAGTGGGTGATTGAGTCCGAGTCGCGCACCCTGGTCGATGTCTTCGGCGCTGCCAGTCCCTTCTTGGAGCGCGAAACACGCTTCGTTCAGGAAGGGGATCAGCATGCGATTGACCAGAAATCCCGGCCGATCTTGGCTCACGATCACGGTTTTATGCAGGGCTTCGGCCAAGGCTCGCACCGTCGCCTGCGTCGCTTCGCTGGTTTCTAGCCCGTGCACCAGCTCGACCAGCTTCATGACCGGCACTGGGTTCATGAAATGCATGCCGATCACCTGGCCCGGGCGCTTGGTTCGTCCAGCGAGTAGCGTGATCGAAATGCTCGACGTGTTCGAGGCCAAGATCGTGTGGGGTTGCGTCAAAGCGTCCGCTTGCTCGAACAGCGCGAGCTTGAGTTCGCGGTCTTCGCTGGCGGCTTCGATCACCAAATCGGCGAGCGGAAACGCGCGCTCGCTGCTGCTCGCCTCGATGCGCCCGCTGGCAAGCTCGGACTCCTCAGTCGTGAGTTTGCCCTTCTCCCGGAGACGCGCGAGTTGTTTGTGAATGCCGAGCTTTGCGCTTTCGGCTCGCTCGAGCGCGGCATCAGCGAGCAACACGCGGTAGCCCCGTTGCGCGCAGACCTGCGCAATGCCGGCGCCCATCTGCCCGGCACCTATCACGGCAATCACACCGATTTCGGAAAGCTGCATCGCCCGGAGCTTTGCCCAGTGCGCCGGCTTCGTCGAGCGCCATCCGAATCCAAAGGGTGCTAGCTTGTCGGGACTCGATGCAGGCTCGGGTTCGGTCACGGTTCACGTTCGCGGTCTTTGGGCTGTTTGGGCTCGTCCTGTTCGCTAGCGGTTGCGCGTTTTCACATCCCGAGCCGACGAGCCAGGCCCGCATGCTCGTGCAAAAAGGCCGTCCGGCGGAGGCCGCCCAAGAGCTCGAGCAGCACCTTCGCAAGCACCCCGAGGCGGTGGCGGAGCGGCGGCTGCTGATCCGCGTGTACGCCAGCATGGGACAGCTGGGGCACGCGCAGGAACAGGCCGAGTCGCTAGCCAGAGCGCTCGGCCCTGCGAGTCCAGTTCCCTGGGTCGAGCTGGGCTATGCGCTCGAGCTCAACCATCGCTATGATGAGGCGCTCGATCAGTACGACCGAGCCGCCGAGGTCGCCGCGCGCGATCCACTGGGCCCGTTGACGGCGGGTTTGCGCGCTGCGCGCTGGGGCGAGTCCGAGCTCGCTGAGCCACGCCTGGTGGAAGCCTTGCGTCGCGACTCGCGGAACGCCGAGGCCTGGCATACCTTAGGCCTCACTCGGGTGCGCCTCGGTAACCTCGACGGTGCAGTCGAAGCCTATCGATCCGGACTTCGGGCCGACCCGCAGGTGCTGGAGAATCGCGTCGGCTTAGCAACGATCGCGCTGCTGCGTGGAGATGCTTCGAGCGCCCTCGCGGAATATGACGCACTCGTTTCGGCGCGGCCTCGCTTTGCGGACGCCCACCTCGGCCGAGCTTTCGCACTGATGAAGCTCGGTCGGCTGGACGACGCGCAGCGCGCGCTCGACCGCGCGCAAGAATTGGGCGCGAGTGCCCGGCCACTCGGCGCTCAGCGTCGCGCGCTCGCAGAGCTGCGCTCGATGCATTGAAATGTGGGTAACGAGAGCCTGAGGGCTTCGGCCCGTGTGTGTGCTCGGGCGAGGTGCGCGGGCTGCGGCAAGCGCTCTGCTCACCAGCCAAACCCGAGCAGAAGCCAATTAGAATCGAGCCTTTGCAAGGCTTGTAACGACAGGTTCTGCAGCGTACTGTCGAGCCCCCGCTCTTCACCGAAACCGCGGTGATCGAGTGGGGCAATGAACGGGTGAGGAATGGACTCCCAGACGATCCGCACGGCGCTCGGCACTCTCCAGGCGATACCAGATTCGAACGAGGCGTGGACGGCACTTCGGGATGCCGCAAAAGCGAGTGGCGGCGACTTGTCGACCGATGAGCTGTTGCGGTTGCTCGACTCGGCGCGCGACAAACACGAGAGCCGCGGTGAGTGGGCCGCGGTCGCAGGCATTCTCGACATCGCCTCTCAGGTCACCGAGAACACTCCACGCGAGGCGGAGGCGCTGACCGCTCAGGCCAAGGTCCTCGGCAACGAGATGTTCGATGATGACGGCGCTGCCGTCTGTTATCTGCGTTTGCTCGAGATCGATCCCGGCAATTCAGTCGCCAAGGCGGCGATCGCGGAGAGCGAGAACAAGCGCCAGCGCTACGCGGAGCTCGCCGCTACCTACGCCACCGAAGCCGAGCAAGCGTCGGACGACGTGTACAAGAGTTCGATGTTGATGCGCGCCGCCGAGATGGAAGTGCGCTACGCGGGACAGAGCGTGAGCCTCGAGACGGCCATCGAGCGACTCGAACAAGCCGTGCGGCTCGACGCCAGTAACGAGCGCGCCGGTCGCCTGCTCGAGCACATTTATCGTGGCAGCAACCGTTGGGAGGAACTCGCTCGCGTGCTCGAGCGTTTGGCCGATCGTAGTGAGAAACCAGCCTCGCGTGTCGCAGCAGGCGTGCGCTTGGCGCGCCTGTACGCGCAGCATCTGTCCGACAACGAGCGCGCGGCGCGCGCGTACGATCGCGTTTTGCGCGTCGATCCGGCTCAGGCCGAAGCCAAGGGGTTTTTGTCCGAGTTTTACGGGGGTGACGAGCGCTGGGCGGATTTGGTGTTGCTCTACGAGCGTGAGCTCAAAGGTCGCGACATCAACGACTCCGAGCGCTTGGGCGACATGCTGCAGATTGCGATGCTGCATTGGCGCAAGCTGAGCAAACCGCAAGACGCCGAGCCCTGGTTCGAACGCATCCGCAAGGTCGAGCCGAACAACGAGGGCATGCTCAGCTTTTACCGCGAGTACTACGGCTCGCTGCAGGACGACACACGCCTGATCGACGTGTTGCAAGGTGCCCAACGGGCCGTGCCCGACGGCTCGGCCGAGCGCAAGAAGCTGGCGTCCGAGATCGCCAAGCTTGCCGAAGGCACGGCCAACGCGCAAAAGGCAATCGAACAGTACAAGAGCATCCTGCGTCAGGACCCCGACAGCAGTGATGCACGTGAGTCGCTCAAGCGCCTGTACAAGCAGACCCAAGGCTACAACGCGTTGGTCGAGCTCCTCCGGCAACAGCTCGAGCGCACGCCTGCCGAGCAGTACCAAGAGCGCCTGGCGATCCTGCGCGAGGTGGCGACCGTGTATCGCCAATACGTGCGCAGCGATACGGCGCTGCTCTCGGTGCTGAACCAGATCGTGCAACTCGATGACAAGCTGGACGAGCACGACGTCGACGAAATGCGCGAGCTGGTCGGGCTCTACGACAAGCTCGGCCGTCATCGCGACCTGATCACGCATCAGCTGAAATTGGCCGAGATCACGCCTGATTTCGAAGAGAAGAAAGAGCTCTATCGCGCCGCCGCACGGCGCTGGCTCGAGCAATTCTCGAACGCGCAGAACGCGACGGATGCATACGCCGCCCTGCTCAAGATCGCCCCCGACGACAGCGAGGCCCATGAGCGTCTCGAAGATCTGTATCGGAAGCGCCGCGCGTGGGACAAGCTGTTCGAGCTGTACTCGGCCGATCTCGAGAAGGCCGAGGGAGGCGCCAAGCTTTCGCTCTTGAAAGAGCTCGCGCAGCTGGCCGCCGAGCGGTTGAATCGAGGCGCCGAAGCGGTCGAACTGTACAAGCGGATCCTGGAGATCGATCCCGCTCGCGCGGAGGTGCTCGACGCGCTCGAGAAGTATGCCGAGCGATCCAAGGACTGGCCGACGCTGGCCGAAGTCCTGGAGCGACGCGCGACGACCGTGCAGGACGACAGCTCGAAGCTTGCCGCGCTGCAGAAGCTTGGCACGGTCTACGCGGAACACATCGCCGATCATCAACGAGCCGCGCTCGCTTGGCAGCGCGTGCTCGAGCTGTCGCCGGGACATTCGCGCGCGCTGCGCGTGCTGCGCGAAACGTACCTGCAGAGCGCGGATTACGATGGGCTCGAACGTCTGTATGCGTCTCAGAATGACTGGGACGGCTTGGCAGAGGTCCTCAGCACCGCGGCGGATCGCGCGAAGGAAGTCGGGCAGCGCATCGAGCTCAGTTACCGCGCAGCCGCAGTATACGAACAAAAGCTCAACCAACCCGAACGCGCGTTCCGGTCCTACGATCGCATTCTGACCGCGGATCCGACGGACACGCGCGCTGCTCGCGCGCTCATTCCGCTCTACGAGCAGGACGAGAAGTGGGCGCGCTTGCCGGCCTTGTACGAGCTATTGCTGGAGCGCGCCGAGACCGAAGCCGAGAAGCTCACGCTGCTCGGCAAACTGGTGGAGGTGTCCGGCAAGCGCTTGAACGATCGCAAGGCGGCCGCGCAATATGCACGCCGTGCGTACGAGCTCTCGCCCGACAGCCCAGCCGCGCTGGATCAATTGGAGGAGTCGTCTCGCGCCGCGGGGACGTGGGAAACCTTCGTCGAAGCCGTCGAGCAACGGCTCGGCGCGACGGAAGCCACGGCTTCGCCGCCGCCGGTTGCGCCCGCGGAGCAAGCGCCGCAACCGGGCCGACGGAAGAAGAAGAAGAAGGGCGAATCTGCGCCCGAGGCAGCACCGCCACCGGCCGCCGGTTCCTTGGCGGGGACCCAGCGGCGCTCGTTGGAGCTTCGCTTGGCGCGCGTTTTTGCGGAAGAACTCGCGCGCTCCGAGCAAGCCATCGCCACCTACAAGCAAATGTTGGAGCGCGACCCGGCGGATGCCGAGGTCGCCGCCGCGATGGAAGCGATCCTGCGTCGCGAAGACCGACGCGACGACTTGCGCTGGTTGCTCGAGTTGCGTGTGGAGCACGCAGCCGACGACGACGCGCGTGCTCGCATCTTGAGTGATTGGGCCACGCTCGAAGAGGACGTGTTCGAATCGCCCGAGCGCGCGATCGCGATCTACCGACGAATCCTGCAAGTTCATGATTCCGATCCCGCCGCGCTGAGCACTTTGCCGCGGCTGCTCTTGGCGCAGGGCAATGCCGCCAGCGCCGTCGAGATCATCGAGCAGCACCGCGCGAAACTGACGGGTGAGGAGCGCGCGGAGCGCGAGGTCGAGCTCGCCGAGCACTACCAAACTCGCTTGGGACGCCCGGAAGAAGCACTCAAGAACGCCGTTTTCGCCGTCGAATCGCCGAACGTGCGAGCCCGGGCGATGGCGGTGCTCGAGCGTCTGCTGGAAGTGCCGGAGGTCCGGGCCCGCGTGGCCGAGGTGCTGGCCGCGCAGTACGCGACTTCGGGCGAAGCGCGTCGCGAGGCGCACGCGTTGAACGTGTTGCTGACGGAGACCAAAGACCCGGCCCAGCGCCTGCCGCTTTACCTGCGTTTGGCAGACGCGCAGCAGCACAAGTTGGTTTCCTATGGCGCTGCGCTCGACGTCGTACTCGAAGCCGTACGCAAGTACCCGGGTGAGCTCTCACTCTGGGACCGCGCTGACGAACTGGCGCAATTGGCCGGTCGCCCCACGGATCTCGGCGAGGCGTTCCGCGAAGTGATGCGCGGCAGCTTGCCGGAGGCGTTGGAGGTCGAACTCAGCGAACGCGCTGCCCGTCTACACGAAGATCGACTCGGTGACCCAATCGGCGCAACGCCCTACCTCGAGCGCGTGCTCACGCTCTCGCCCAGCAACGAAGCCGCGTTCCAGCGCCTGAAGGACATTCTGACGGCTGCGGAGCGTTGGAGCGAGCTCGAAGCCTTGTACGATCGGGCCTCGAGCGCGACCGACGATCTTTCACGGCGCGCCGAAATGCTCGTCGAGGTGGCGCTGATCTGCGAAGAGATCATCGAAGACCCCGAGAAGGCCACGCGTTACTACGAACGCATCCTCGAGGTAGACCCGCTGCACGACGTCTCGGTGCGCGCGCTCGACCGTCTGTACGTCCGTCAAGGCAAGGACGAAAAGCTGGCTGCGCTGCTGGAAAAGCGCTTGGAAACAGCGACCGGCGACGAAGCCTTCGAGCTCAAGCTACGCCTGGCCAAGCTCTCCTTGGATCTGCATCAGCCCGAAAAGTCGATGCTCTTGGTCGAGGACGTGCTCGGTGAGCGGATCAATGATTTTCAAGCGCGCGAGCTGACCGAGCGCATGTTGGAAATCGGCGGGCTGCGCCAGCGCGCTGCGCGTTTGCTCGAAAACGTGTACCTCGCGCGCGACGAGATCCGCGATCTCGTGCGCGTGCTCGAAGTACGGCTGGAAGGCTTCGGCACGGATCCGGCGAACGAGGAGCGACGTGAGCTGCTCCGGCGCATCGCGACGCTGCGCGATGATCGCTTGCACGACGACGAGAGCGCGCTGCGCACCTTGTCGCTGCTGGTACCCGCCGACCCGCTCGACGTCGACGCACGCAAACGCTTGCTCGAAATCGGGCGTCGCCTGGGCATGAACGAGCGCGTCGCCGAGGTGTTGACCGAGGCCGCCGAGCGCGCCACCGCGCTCTCGCTGCGCGGCGAGATCCTGATGCAGGTCGCGAACATTTGCGAAGAATTGCTGGGCGATCGCACCCGTGCCGAACGTGTGTATCGTCGCGTGCTGGTGCTCGATGAAACGGACGCCGAGCTCGTGCTGCCGGCGGCGCGTGCCCTCGAGCGCATCTACGTCACTGGTGCCGAGCACGCGAAGCTCGCGGAAATGCTGCGTATTCAGGTCAAGCTCGAGCAAGAGGGCGCGCTTCGCGCAGAGCTCTTTGGCCGTCTTGGTGAGCTTTGCCAGAACGTCTTGGGCGACAATGACGGCGCGATCTCCGCTTGGAAAGCGCGCGTGGAAGAAAACCCCGACGACGAGCAGGCGCTAGCCGCCCTCGATCGTTTGTACGAGGCGACCGAGCGCTACCGAGAGCTCGTGTCGGTGCTCGAGCGCCGCCGTGAGATCTCGACTGACGGCGAGTTGCGCCGCACCCTCATGACGCGCTCCGCCGAAACGCTTTGGAAGAAGCTGGAGGCGGTGCCGGAGGCGATCGAAGCTTACCAGGCCTTGATCGCGGAATTCGGGCCCAGTGGGCCTTCGCTCAGCGCGCTCGAATCGTTGTTCGGCAACGCATCACATTGGGATGAGCTCGCCGAAACGCTGGAGCGCCACCTGGATGTCGCCGAGAGCGACAGCGAGCGCTTGGAGCTGTTTGCAAAACTCGGCGACCTGAAGCGCGAGCACCTGAGTGACGTCTCGGGCGCCATCGCCGTGTATCGTCGTGCACTGGCTCTCGACACCCGTCACGCGCCCAGCCGCCAAGCGCTGGAACGCCTCTTGGACGCGGAAGACCCCGCGCCGCGGCGCGAAGCCGCGCAGATCCTGCATCCAATCTACGAGGCCGAATCCGACTACGAACGCTTGCTGCGCGTGCTCGAAATCGAGGTCCTGACCAGCGAGGATCCGCTGGAAAGGATCAGCGGTTTGGAAGCGGCCATGCGCACCGCCGAAACCTCGCTGAGCGATCCGAAACGCGCCTTCGGTTACGCCGAGCGGGCCGTACGAGCTTCGGTTGGTCATAGCCAACTCGAGCCGTGGTTCGTGCATTTGGAACGCTTGGCCGCCGCGACTGGCAAGCAAGCCGAGTACGTGAAGCTCTTGTGCGAGGTGGTTCCGGAGATCTTCGATGGTGACGTGCAGCTCGCGGTCACGCTGAAGATCGCCGACTTGGCCCGGCACCAACTGGCCGATCGCGAACTTGCCCGGGAGTACTACAAGAAAGCGCTCGAGCAACGGGTCGACGACAAGAAGGCCCTGGGTGCCCTCGAGTCGTTGTACGAGGAGACCGGTGACGCGCAGAACTTGCTCGAAATCTTGGAGCGCCGCGCAGAGGTCGCCGAATCGGACGACGAGCGCAAGCAGCTCCTGTTCCGGCGCGCGCGGCTGCTGTCCGACGTGCTCGATAACAAGAAACGCGCGATCGAGGTGTACGAGAGCATCTTGGAGTTCGGCTTGGATCCCGCAGCCGTCGGCGCGCTCGAAACGCTGTACGCGGCCGTCGCCTCGTGGCCCGAACTGATCGCGCTGTACGAGCGGCAATTGGACGGCAAGCTCGGCAACGCGGCCGATCTGCGGGTCAGCATCGCCAAGGTGGCCGCGCAACAGCAGCGTGACCTGGGCCGCGCCTTCGACGAACTCGAGACTGCGCTCTCCACGGACCGTCAACACGCGGGCGTCATCGGCGAGCTCGAGCGAATCCTGGCGGACTCCACGGAGCCCGAGCACCGGGCGCGAGCTGCCGCTCTTCTCGAGCCGGTATACCTGCTGCGCAGCGACTTCAGTCGGGTCATGGACGCGATCCGTGCGCGGCTGTCGTACGCGAGCGACCCGGGCGAGCGTCACGATCTGTTGTCGCGCTTGGCCAAGCTGTACGAGGAGCAGAAGGAAGATTACCGCGCGGCACTCGACACGATCGCGGAGCTATTGAAGGACGACTTGTCCGACGCTTCGACGATTTCCGAGCTCGAGCGCTTGGCAAAGGTGGCGGGTGCCGAGCGGCGCTTGGCCGATATCTACGCCACCGAGCTGGAAAAGGTGACGAGCGACGACGGCGCAACCGTCAAGCTCGCGCGACGCACGGGTGAACTGTTCACCTCGCTCGGCGATCTGGAGCGGGCACTGGTTTTCTACCGTCGCGCGCTCGCCTTCGAGCCCGAGAGTAAAGAGCTGTTCGCCGCGATCGACGCCATCTTGCTGCGCACGGCGCGGCACGAGGAGCGCGTCGCGCTCTATCGCGAGGCGCTCGACCATCGCTTCGATCCGAACGAGCGGTTGGCTGCGCTGCATACCATGGCCGGCCTGCAAAAGAGCGAGCTCGGTCGACCCGACGATGCGATCGAAACCTATCGCTCCGTGCTCGACGTCGATGACTCGGACACGCGCGCCCTCGACGCATTGACCGAGCTGTACCGCGAGCGAGAACGCTGGGACGACCTGGCCGAGCTGTATTTGCGACGCGCCGAGGCGGCGCCCGCACCGACGCAAGGTGCCGTGCATCGCTTGGCTTTGGCTCGCTTGTACATCAAGCGCGGCCAGCTGGATCGCGCCGTCGATCAGTTGGAAGAGATCGTCAACCAGGTCCCGGCGCATGCGGAGGCGATCGCCGAGCTCGAAGCGCTGCGCAAGAGCGAGGATCAGCGACAGCGCGTGGTCGACATCCTGCGACCGATCTACGAATCACTGGATGATTGGCGTCGTCAGATCACCCTCAACGAGGATCGCTTTGCGCTGGCAGAAGGCGGCGAAAAGGTCGCCGTGCTGCGTGAGACGGCCGAGCTTTGGGAACGCCGCGGGGGAGATCTAGCTCGCGCTCGCCGCGCCTACGAGGCGGCTTTCATGCTGGATCCGGAGGATTCGGACGCCCGCGCCGACTACGAGCGCCTGACGGAAGCAACCAGCGAGTGGGACAAGCTCGCCGAGACTTACGACTCGGTGCTGCGTGAGCAACCCGCGCTGAACAGCAAGCGCGAGCTGCTTTCCACGCTGGCCCGCGTGCACAACGAAAAGCGCGATGATCCACGCCGGGCGCTCGCCGCCTACGCGATGATTCACGAGAGCGATAACTCGGATCTCGAGCCGCTCGAGAAGATGGAGCAGCTTGCCACGCTGCTCAGTGATTGGCCGACCTTGGTGCGCGTGCTGACGGACAAGGCTGACCTGCTCTTGGACGACGGCGAGCGTGCCAGCGTTTGGCGCCGTGTCGGTGAGGCCAAACGCGACATGCTCGACGACGCCGAGGGAGCGATCGTTGCATACGAACGCGCGCTCGAGCTCGACCCCGAAAGCGCATTTACCGTCGATTGCCTGACCGAGTTGTACGAGGCCAAGCACGACTCCAAACGCCTCGTCGAGTTGTACGTGCAGCGCGTCGAGCTTTCGGGCGAGGACGACGCGGATCTCAAGTACACGCTCTTGATCAGCGCGGCGGCGGTGTACGAACGTGACCTCTCCGATCGTTCACGCGCAATCGAGGTCCTGGGCCAGGCGCTCGCGGTACGACCCGGCGATCCGGGCGTGCTCGCGACCCTCAATCGGCTCTATCGTATCGAGTCTATGTGGCCGGAATTGCTAGATAATCTGCGTTTCGAGGCGAGCGCTGCCACGACTGTGGAAGAGCGTTCGCGTTTGCGCAAAGAGATTGGCTCCATCTTGGCCAGCAAGCTCGAGAGCTTCGATGACGCGCTGGAAGCGCAGCGTCTCGCGCTGGAAGACGTGCCAACCGATTCCGAATCAGTGGCCGCCGTGCGGGCGATTGGCGAATCACACGAGGACTTGCGCCAAACCGTGGCCGAGATCTTGGTGCCCGTCTTGCGCAGCACCGAACGCTGGCAAGAGTTGGTGAGCATCCTCGAAATGAGGCTGACGGTGGAGAACGACCCCACCCAACGCATGCAGACCCTGCGCGAAATCGCGGAGGTCCTGGAGACGAAGCTCGATCAACAAGCGGCAGCGGAAGAGGCACTGCTGCGAGCGCTGTCCGAGCGTCCCGAGGCGCCCGAACTACATACGGAAATCGAGCGCTTGGCGCAGGCCACGGGCGGTTGGACTCGCTACGCCGACACGCTCGGTGAGCGCGCTCAATCGATCTTCGAGCCGGAAGTCGCGCAAGACTTGTTCGTTCGACTGGGGCGTGTCGCCGAAGAGCAGTTGAAGAACGACCAGCGTGCGGTGGAAGCGTATTCGCGGGCCGTGGAGCAAGCTGGGGATCAGCCGGAACTTTTGCTGGCCCTGGATCGCCTGTACACGCGCTTGGGCGAAAAAGAGAAGGTGGCGGAGATCCTCGAGCGCCGGGTGACCGTGGAGCACGCGGATCGAGTGCAAGCAGAGCTGTATTTCCGGCTCGCGCTGTTGCAGATCGAGAGCTTCAAAGAACCTGCGCGCGGGCTCTCCTCTCTGCGCATGGCGCTCGATCGCGTTCAAGATCACGAAGCAGCGGTCGACGAGCTCGAGAAGCTGACCTCGCAGCACGACCTGTTCGAGGAAGCGGCCGAGGTCCTCGAGTCCGTGTATCGCGCCCGGGGTCGCACCGATCGCTTGGCCAAGCTGTACGAGAAGCGAGTCGGCCACGCGGATTCGCTGGAGGAGCGCGTCGACATGCGACGCAACCTGTCGCGGGTGCTCGAGGACGAGTGCAAGGATGTGCCCGCGGCTCAGCGGGTGCTCGAGCAAGGCTTGCTGGAGGCGCCGACCGACGGCGCGCTGCTCGACGAACTCGAGCGCCTGGCGGGCATCACGGGTGACTGGCAGGGAGCGGCGACCGCCCTGGGGCAAGCGATCGACAAGCACTCCGATCTCTCGGCGGAAGCAGCGGTTGCGCTGTGCGTGCGTCTCGCGAGTTGGCAGAAGGATCGCGTGGGCAACTCGAGCGCCGCCGAAACCGCGCTCAATCGTGCGCTCTCGTTCGAGCCCGACAACGACGACGTGCTCGTGCTGATCGAAGCCCTGCAGCGCGCTCCAGGGCGCGAGCGCGACTTGTGCGCGACGCTACGTCGACGCGCGAAGCTGCAGCTCGATGAAGAGCGGCGCGAGGAGCTGTATCGTCAAGCGCAAGCGTTGGCGGCTGGCCTGGGTGATGCGGTGCTGGCCGAAAGCGTGCTCCGCGAGTTGCTCGCTCAAGACGACGGCAACCTGTGGGCGCTGGGCGAGCTGACGCTCGTGAGCGAGGCGAGTGGCAACTACCAAGAGACGTTCGAGCTTCTGGTCAAGCGAAGCGAGCTCGGGGCCGACGCGGCCACGGTTCGCTCGCTGCGGCGCAAAGCGGCCGAGATTGCGCGTGACCGGCTGAGTCTGCCGGCCAAGGCCATCGCGCTCTACGAGCAGTTGTTCGAGGACGAGCCGAACGACACTGACGCTTCGGACGCCCTGCGCGCGCTGTACGCGCGGGCGAACCGCTTCGACGACCTCGGTCGTCTGCTGGAGCGCTTGATCGACATGGCCGAGTCACCGGCGGCGCGCAGCGTGCTCCGCATGGAGCTCGCGAAGTTGAACGAGGAACGCTTCCAGGCTCTCGATACGGCGATCGAGCTGCTGAGGGCGGTCATCGACGACGAGCCGGGCCGCCCCGACGCCGTGGTGGCGCTCAGTGAATTGTACGAGAAGACCAAGCGCGACGAAGATTTGGCCGACTTGCTCTCGGGCCAAATCAGCGCCGCTCAAGAGCGCGGTGATATCGCGGGCGAGCTGAGTTTCCAGGTCCGCTTGGGCGAGGTTTACGATTCGCGCTTGGGCGATCGTGAACGCGCGATCGAGACGTATCGCGCCGTGCTCGCGCGGGACGCGCGGCATTCGGGCGCGCTCGAGGCTTTGGCTCGCTTGCTCCAATCCGAGAACCGATTGCCCGAAGCGGCGCAGGTTCTGGATCAGCTGCTCGCTGCAAGCGCGGGTGAAGTCGCGGTGGCACGCGCCCTCGAACTGGCTGCGGTGCAGCAAAAGCTCGGCTCGCCCGAGGACGCGGCGCTCGCGCTCGAACGCGGGCTCGTTCAAGACGAACGCAGCACGGAGCTTCGCTCGCGACTCCGCTCTTTGTACGAATCGATGAAGGCGTGGGAGAAGCTGGCCGCGCTACTTGCCCGCGACGCGGACTTCGCGCAGAGCCCGGAGGAGAGCGTGGCATTGCTGCGCAAAGCGGCCGGGATTCACGCCGAGCAGCGCGGCGATCACGGCAGCGCCGCGGATGCGCTCGATCGCGCGAGCAAGCTGCGGCCGGACGATCGCGAGCTCCTCCTCGCGCTGTGCGACGAATACAGCGCGTCGGGTCGGGGCAAGGCCGCCCAAGACGTCCTCCACAAGATCGTCGAGAGCTACGGCGCGAAGCGCCCGAAAGAGCTCGGCGAGATCCACCGGCGCTTGGCCAAGGCTTACTTGGCGGAGGGCGAGAACCAGAAGGCGCTGGAGGAGCTGGACAAGGCCTTCCGCATCGAGCCCGGAAACGTGAACGTGCTCGTGTTGCTCGGCCAGGTCGCGCTCGATACTGGCGATTACAAGAAGGCGCAGCAGATGTTCCGCGCGCTCTTGTTGCAGAAGTTGGACGAATCCGGACCGCTCAAGAAGTCCGAGGTTTTCTTGCGCCTGGGCGAGGTTCACGAAAAAGTGGGCGAAGCGCCCAAGGCGATCCAGATGTACGAACGCGCAATTCAGACCGATGGTTTGCAGGCAGCGAAGGATCGGCTGGCAGCGCTCAAGGGCAAGTAGTTAGCGGCGCGGGGCCAGCATCGCCATGGCTCGGCTCCGCTCCACTCTGCCCTACGATCCGCGCACCGATCGCATCGCGGATGCCGGCTGGTTGAGCGCAATCGGACGCTCGACCATTCGCTGGGTTCTATCGACCGACGACCTGCTGCACACCTTGAGCGACGCCATTGCGTCGCTGTGGACTCCGGGCGTCGCCGCGCGTCTGACCGTTCAGCGCGTGATTGTGACCCAGATCATGTACACCGGCGTGCAAGCGCTCTCGCTGGTGAGCGTGATCGCGTTTCTACTCGGCTCGAGCATCATCATTCAGACCAACTTGATGGGCTCTGCAGACGGCGAACTGCTCGGCAAGGTGCTGGTCGCCGTGGTGTTACGCGAGCTCGCCCCGCTGGTTACTGCGATCGTGATCGCGGGGCGTTCGGGGACGGCGATGGCCACCGAGCTCGGCAATATGAAGGTCAACTCCGAGGTGCTCGCGCTGTCGTCGCTCGGCATCGACCCTCCGCGCTTCATCGTGTTGCCCCGGTTGGTGGCCTCGATCGTGAGCGTGCTGGTGTTGATGATCTACTTCAGCGTGGTCGCGATTGGCGGCGCGTTCATCGTCGCGCAGCTGACCGCCGCCGCCACTTGGGGGAGTCTGTACTCTGGGGTTTCGCGCGGCGTCATGCCCTTCGACCTCGGGCTATTTTTGCTCAAAGGGGTCGGCCTGGGCGCCATCGTGGGCTGGTTGTGCTGCCACTACGGGCTACAAGTGAAGAGTTCGCCGACGGAGGTCCCGCAGCAAGCGAGCCGCGCGGTGGTGATGAGCCTGCTGTGTGGTGTCGTCTACAGCACGTTCGTGACCGCGCTGTTCTACTGGCTCGTCGGACCGCCAATTCGCTAGCCCAAGAAGGCAGCGAGCCCCATAATCCGTGGCTGGTGGCGCCGCCGGTTTCAGTCCCAAGTTCGCCCACGCAGGGCCTGTTGCTCGAACGCGCGGCGTTCGCTTACAACGAGCTTTGGGTGCTGCGGGAGACGAATCTGCACGTGCCACGGGGCGGAGGTCTGCTCGTGACTGGCCACAACGGCGTGGGCAAGTCGACGTTCTTGTTTCTGTGTGCCGGGCTCGTGCCAGCAACTACTGGACGGGTGCTACTGGATGGCCACGCGCCGCACGTCTCTACCCCGAGTGACTTGATTCGGGGCGGAGTGCGGCGTGGAGTGCTGTTCGACAGCGGTGGGTTGCTCTCGAACCTGTCGGCGCTGAACAACGTCACGCTCGCGCTGCGCTACCACGCGGACGTCTTTGGCCTCGAAGAACAAGAAATCGCACGCAGGGCACGCGCCGCCCTGAGCGAACTCCGCGTTGCCCAGACGGACTTTCACGCGCTCCCCGCGCACCTCTCGCTCGGTGTGCGAAAGCGCGTGAGTCTCGCGCGGGCGCTGGTTCTGGAGCCGAATTTCGTGTTCTTCGACGATCCGGACGCTGGCTTGGACGCTCCCACCCGTACGCTGGTGTACGAATTGCTCGAGCGCTTCCGCGATGATCCGAAGATCACCATGCTCCTGACCAGTAATAGTCGCCCGTTGATCGAGCGCATGTCCGTGCCGATCGTCGAACTTTCACACGGCTATCTGTTGAGCAAATCGGGCAGCCAAGGACCGACTTCACGCGGGCCCTCGTACTGAGAGCCCGCCTGCGGTCACGCTCACTGAATGTTGAGCAGCTCGATATCGAAGACCAGCATGCCAGCGGGCGCTCCGGGACGCTGCGGCTTGTCGCCATACGCGAGTGAGCCCGGGATCCAGAAGCGAGTCTTCTCGCCGACGACCATCAACTGCACGCCCTCGGTCCAGCCCTTGATCACTCCGCCGAGTGAGAAGGTCGCAGGTTCACCGCGCGCGACCGAGCTATCGAACATCTTGCCGTCGGTGGTCCAGCCGGAATAGTGCACGGTGACGCGGTTGGCCGCGGTCGGGTGGATCTTACCGGTGCCGGCCTTGAGCACGCGGTAGGCCAGACCTGACGCCGTCTTCTTTGCGGTCGCGGGCGGCGCTTTCACGTCTTCGGGCGTTGCAGGAGGCTTCACGATGTCGAGCAGTTCGACGTCGAAGGTGAGATCGCCCGTGGGTGCCCCTGGCCGTTGCGGGGTGTCGCCATAGGCGAGCTTGGCCGGGATCCAAAGCCGGGCCTTCTCTCCGATGACCATCAACTTGAGTGCTTCGGTCCAACCCGGAATGACTTCATTCACGCCGAAGGTCGTGGGCGTGCCGCGCGCGACGGAGCTGTCGAACATCTTTCCGTCTTTGGTCCAGCCCGAATAATGAACAGAGACCCGGTCGTTGTCCTTCGGGTGATCCTTGCCGGTGCCTGGCTTGAGCACTTTCACCTTCAAACCACTGGCCGTGGCCTTCGCGTCAGCCGGCGCCGCTGCGACGTCCGGCGGGGCGGGGATGGCGTTGGGTTGCGCGGGGGGAGTCGGCTCTGCGGGCGGCGGCTCCGCGGTCTTGGGCGTCTCAGGTGCGGGGGCGGCGCTCGGCGCCGCGGGGGCTACGGCCTGCTTCTGTTCGCTGGTGCTCGGCTCCGGAGGCGTTTTGTTGCAGGCGAGCAGCGGAGCAAAGGCGAGGGCAGAGCAAAGTGCGGAGAAGCGGAGGCGGTGTTGGCAGAGTAGGCGCATGTTGGCGGGCGGCATCTTCCGCCAAGAAATTGCCCTGCGCAACGCCAATCGCGCCCCGGAAAGCGTTGGTTTTCTGCGCGGTTATCGTTTTGCGTCGCGGGCGTCGTTTGGCTGCACCAGCCGCGTGACGACTGGTCTACCGTGGCGCGAAATGGTCCTCGATCCCGGCGCACAGCACCCGTGAATCAGCTCGACAAACTCGATACCCTCACTGCGGCCGAGGTCGGCACGTCCGCGCACGACGAGCGCGTCGACCAGTGCCGGCTCGGGCCCGTCGGCCTCGCTTTGTATAACGCCGTGTATTGGCCGTACCTGTTGAGCAGCTGCGCGCTGTTGTTCTTTCCGGCGCTCGCGCTGTGGCTGCTCACGTTTTGGGATCCCAAACGCCGCTGGCTCGCCAAATACACGAGCTATTGGGGAGCGCACTATTTGGCTTGGGCGCCCTTTGCCAGCGTTCGCGTCGAGGGGCTCGAGCACGCTCGGCCGGAGCGGCCTTGTGTCTACGTGGTGAACCATCAGTCGATGGTCGACATCCTGGCCGTATTCGCCACTCACCTGCCGTACCTATGGGTGAGCAAGGTGGAGAACTTCTACGCGCCCTTCCTGGGTTGGAACATGTGGCTCAACGGTTACGTGCCGCTCAAGCGCGGCTTCCTCCCCAGCATCCTGCGCATGGTCCGTTCGTGCCTGAAGAAGTTGGCGGATGGGCACAGTTTGTGTGTGTTCCCGGAGGGAACGCGCTCGCCCGACGGCAATCTCATCTCGTTTTATCGCGGCGCATTTTGGGTAGCGACCAAGTGCGGAGTGCCGATCGTACCGATCGTGGTCGAAGGGACTGGCGCCATTCTGAGAAAGAAGCGGCTGCAGATCCGGCCACAACCGACCTTGGTGCGCGTGCTGCCCCCGATCGAGCCAGCGGAAGCCGATTTCGATGACCGAAAGTTGAGGGATCTCGTTCGCGCTCGGATGGCCGATGAGCTGACGCAGATCCGTCACGCCCTGCGCTGAGCGCTTGCTCAGGGTCGTGGCGAAATCCCCCGAAAAAGCAGCGCCACGGCGGCACGAAAGTCGTGACGCACCGTTCACGGACGGGGATGTGGTAATGCGAACCTTCGCGGAGAAACTATGCGGAACCCGCTGTATCTACGGAACAATCCAAGCGAAATCCGCTACGTGAACACTTACGTCGAGAACCGTTTCGCGGAAGAGAACGCGTTCGTTCGCAAGCCGCGCCGCAACGTGGAGCCTTGGCCCGAGTTCGAAGCGGCCAAGCGCGAGCTGTTGCCGGTACCGACCTGGCCCGGTCACGAAGCGGCGATTGAGTGTTACTGGCGCTGCTGGGAGATTGCGTTTCAAAACTTCCGCCCGGCCAACGACGAGAACGCGTTCGTCTCGGACTACTCATCCACGATGTACGACGGTTGCTTGTACATGTGGGACACGGTCTTCATCGCGCTCTTCGGGCGTTATGGCGATCGCGCGTGGAAGTTCCAGAACACTCTCGACAACTTCTACTGCAAGCAGCACCCGGACGGCGGCATCTGTCGTCAGATCCGCGAGAGCAACGGCAGCGAGCTCTACAGCCGTTTCGATCCCGCGGGCAGCGGTCCTAACGTGCTCGGCTTCGCGGAATGGGAATATTTTCAGTCTTTTGGCGATCGCGAGCGACTCGCGGAGGTGTTCCCGGTGCTGGTTGCCTACGGTCAGTGGCACCGGCGCTACCGCACCTGGCCGAACGGCAGCTACTGGGGCACGGGCCTTGCCAGCGGCATGGACAACCAGCCCCGCTCGCCGGAGGGCGAGATCCTGGACCACGCCCATCTGACGTGGGTCGACACCAACATGCAAGCGGTGCTCTCCAATCGCATCGTGCTCGACATTGCGACGGTGCTCGATCGACGCCAAGAGGTTCAAGACTTTGCGGACGAGAATGCATCGCTCGTGCCGTGGATCAACGAGTACCTTTGGGATGAATCGTCCGGCTTCTATCACGATCTTCTCCGTGATCAGACGCGCCTCACCAAAGTGAAGACCATCGGCGCTTACTGGGCGCTGCTCGCTGACGCGGTGCCCACCGAGCGTTTGCCCCGATTCGTCGAACATCTCGATAATTCCGCGGAATTCAAGCGCCCGCACCGGGTCCCCAGCTTGTCCGCGGACACTCCGGGCTACGATCCCGATGGCGGTCTGTGGCTCGGTGGCGTGTGGCCGCCCACGAACTACATGGTGGTGCGAGGCCTCGCTGCGCGCGGCTACGGCGATCTCGCCTACGAGATCGCGAAGAACCACTACGACAACATGGTCACCTCGTTCGAGGAGACCGGGTCCGTATGGGAGCACCACGCGCCCGATGAAGAGGGCGGAGGCCGCGGCCGCAAAGACTTCGTCGGTTGGACGGGCATCACGCCAATCGCCGTCCTGTTCGAGTTCATCTTCGGTTTGCGTCCCGAGTTCACGCGCAATCGGCTGACCTGGCACATTCGCGGAATCGAGGGGTTCAGCGTCGACCGCTACCCGTTTGGTCGCGAGGGCCTCTTGAACTTGAAACTCGAACCGCGCGCGAGCGTGCTCGACCGTCCAATCATCGAAATCAGCAGCAACGTGGACATGACCGTCGAGCTGAGCTGGGCCGGCGGTTCTGAGGTTCTGGAACTGCGCGCAAGCAGTAAATAGCGGAAATCGCAGGGGAATTCATGCGGGCCACGGTGATGATCGACGGCCAACTCGTGGCCAGCGAAGGCGCGCGCGTGAGCGTGTTCGATCGCGGCTTTCTGTACGGCGATTCGGTATTCGAATCGCTGCGCAGTTATCACGGAGTCCCATTCGCGCTCGACGAGCACCTGGCGCGCTTGAAGCAGAGCGCCGAACGCGTGGCGCTGGCGCTGCCAGTCAGCGTCGATACGTTGCGGAGTGAATTGCTCCACGCGCTGAGCGAGCACGGCAATCCCGAAAGCTACATGCGGCTCACGCTCACGCGCGGCGTTGGGCGCTCAATGGGTCTCGATCCAGATCTCGCCGAACAGTCGCTGCGTGTCGCGATCGTGACCGATCTCGCGCGACCGCCCGCCGAGACGTACGAGCGCGGAATTTCGGCGATCACCTATCGCGCCGAGCGGCCGAGTGACGTTGCTGGTGTGGCCGACGCGAAGATTGGAAATTATCTACTCGCGGTCATGGCTGCGCGCGAAGCTCGCGCGCGCGGCGCTCGCGAAGCGCTGATCGAAGACGGCAAAGGGCAGGTGTTGGAAGGTGCAAGCTCCAACGTTTTTGCCGTATTTTCCGGCGTTCTGGTCACCGCGCCGGACACCGCCGCGATCCTGCCGGGCATCACTCGCCGGCACGTGCTTTCACTGGCCCAATCGCAGGGGCTCGAGATCGAGCTGCGCGCGATCGCCAAATCAGAGCTCGCTTCTGCCGAAGAAGTCTTCGTCACCTCCAGCCTTCGCGAGCTGGTACCCGTCGTGACCATCGATGGCCAAAGCGTGGGCAACGGACGACCAGGCGCGATCAGCCACGAACTCCTCCGTGCCTACCGCGAAATCGCAACCCCGCGCGCAAAGTGAGTTTTGATTGGGTAAGCGGGCGCGCCACGGCGCGCAGCGACGCAAAGCCCATGGCCCGGGCGCGGGAACTCCCGCTCGAAGCGGCAAACACCCGACGCGCTCGACA
>Ga0164309_10000359_pt1 | contig 25873 bp, 25 predicted proteins | sample Whisoiple_247_MG_FD_109984 | JGI IMG/M metagenome (GOLD analysis project Ga0164309, IMG submission 109984) | Soil microbial communities amended with fresh organic matter from upstate New York, USA - Whitman soil sample_247_MG | ecosystem: Environmental > Terrestrial > Soil > Unclassified >...
CGCTGCGGGAGCCGGTGCACGCCGCCCGATCGGCGAACACCTGGACGAGCCGGGCGCGCGGCGACGAGCTCCGGTTCTCCTTCCCCGCGGGCCGTGCGCCCGGTCCGGCGACGGCAGGCGGTCAGGCCGAGCCGGGACCCCGGACGGTGCCGCCGTCCCCGCCGCAAGGCGATCCGTACACCGGGCGCGAGGTCGTCGACGGGGCGCTCAGCGCCGCCGTCGTCGCCTACCTCTCCTACGGCAGCACGCCGTTCCCGTGGGCCGACGAGCAGGCGGTCGCCGCACTGCACCCCAACCAGGACGTCTCGGAGCTGATGGCGCGCGTCCGGTCGATCGACGCGGAGATGTCGGGGTACGAGGTCGATTGGGAACGGCACGGATACCAGGGCGGCTGCGCCGAGGCCGCGGCGACGTCGCGCGCCCGCCATCCCGAGCTAGGCCCGGGGGCGCTCGTGGCCCTGGATCGGGCGTTCAGCTACCGCTGGCGTTGAGCAGCGCCGACCTCGTCGACGAACTGCGGGCCTGACGTGTGCATCTGCTCAGGCTGACCAACTGGTCCGCTGAGACGTTCCGCCACGCCGAGCCCGCGGCGCCCGTGATCGGCCGCCGGGGGGCGGGGGCGTCTCGGGGCGCGAGCGCGTGATGAAGCCGGACCCGCGGACCTTCCGCGTACTCGCCGCGCGCCACTACGTGGAGCCGTCGCGCGCGGTGTTCGTCGACGACACCCCGGGCTGCGTCGCGGCGGCGCGTGAGGTGGAGTTCTACGCCGTGGTGTTCTGCGGTGCTGAGGCGCTGCGGGCGGAGCTGATGCGGCTGGGGGTGGTCGACTCGGAGTCGGGGGCTCGGGCGACTTGACGACCAACGTCGTGTTGCTCCACGGGGCCAGGAAGCCGGTGCGACCGCTGACCGATCCAGCCGCTGGTCAGGTCGTGCTAGCCCCCTCGAGGGTGCCCGCGCGCCAGTCGTCCACCAGTGCGACGGCGTCGAGCCCGACCGCGCTGCGCATCTGATTGAGCTGGTGCTGCTGTCGCCGCAACGCGAGCATGACCGACGTCGCCTGATCGACGGCGTCGGCGAGGAGCTCCAGCTGCTTCTGCCGCATGGCGCGGTCGGACAACCTGCTCGCGGCCCAGTCGAAGAGCCAGAACAGGAGCCCGGCCGTAAGGGACACCCACAGTGCGCCGTCGAGCCGTTCGACCCCGCTCAGGTACCGGTCCGCCATGACCGAACCGAAGACGAGCAGCAAAGAGAGGGTCGCAGCTGCGAGGTGCCGGACGCGAAGAGCAGCCTTGCGTCGGCGGGCAAGATTCTGGACGAGTGACTCCAGGAAGCCGTTAGCGTGAGCCTGGAAAGCAATCGAGAGGTTGTGCAGGGCGGCCTCGAACGCGGCGATCTCGGAAAAAGCGCTGTAGGTCGATCGAATGGATCGCAAGTAGAATGCATCAAAGTGGTACTTCTGAGCGAGTGTCCCAGCCGTGAACCGGGAGAGCGCGCTACCCGCTGCGTCGGTGAAGAGGGGCTCGGCGGCAGGGGCGCGGCCGTTCGAGGAGAACTCCTCCAGCGCGATGGCGCGTGCCGTCCGTACCTCGATCTGGTCCTCGATGTACGCCAGGTCGGCCCGCTCCTCGTCGCTCGGGACGGGTGCGGCCGTGCGGGCGCTCGCAAGACGTGTGGCCGCTTGGTCCAGAGCGCGGCTGACCCCGCTCAGGACCTCCTGCGCGCGACCGATAGAGCTGGCGCTCGGCGTCACGTCCCGATCACGCGGACTGACGTACAGCCCGAGGATGTCAGAGCCTCGATCGATCGCGCGGATCTCGGAGATACTCGCGAACCCCGCCTGGCGGATCGCCTGCAGGTCGTCCTCGAGCTCGAGGTCGTCGAAGGGCGCGCGGTCGCCCCCTTCGAGGCCGGCCGCCAGTGCGAAGTCGCGTAGCGGTTCCCAACCGAGCGCCTCCAGCTGTGCTCGTGACCACTCCTCCCACTGCCGTCTGCGTTCTGGGTCCATGCCGTCGGGCGACGGGCCGGGATCGAAAGTCTGTCCCACAGCATCGCTTCCTTTGTCTGGGGCCTTCGCCCCTCGGATCCGGGAGGCCGGCGTTCAGAGCACCAACACGTGCGACGACACGGTCGCCTCGAGCGCCACGGCGACCGCGAGGTCGCGCGCGTCGCCGCCGGGCTCGAGGCGGAACCGCAGACGAGGCTGCAGGGTCACGACGAGCGAGCCGCCGCGCCGGAAAACCACGCCGCGCCGTCCCGTGGCCGCCATCGTCCACTCGGTGCTCGGCCCGTCACCTGGGGCGATCTGGGCCGCCTCGGAGCGCGACCGCGGCGGCTCCTCCCCGCCGCCGACGCGGGCGCTGACGACCTTGCCCGCCCGCGTGAGGCTGCGTGGCAGGTCGAGCAGCGGCCGGCGCAGGGCCGGCTGGTCCACGACACCCTGCTCGGAACCGACGGTCAGGGCGTAGCCGTGCCACGGGAACGCCTCGAACCCGGTGGTCGACTGCGGCGCGCTCGTGCGCTCGCGGCCGACGACGTCGAGGATCGTGACGGTCGGGACGCCGTCGCCCCAGGTCACGGCGCCGTGGTCCTGGAGCGACCAGGCGGCGAACACGTCGCCGAACGCCGACGGGACAAGCAGGTGCGCGGGGGTGCCGAGCGGTCCGGTCGGGCCGTCGCCCGGGCGGAGCTGCTGCGCGACGAACTCGGTCACCGCGAGCCGCCACCGGGCTGGAGCGCCCCGAGCGACGGCGCCGCGGCGCCGGGCGTCTCGGCCCGGAGCGCTGCGGCGTCTACCTGGAACTCGGTCATCCGGTGAGCTGCCCCCTCGATCGTGATCGGCCGGAGGCTAGCAGGGCGAGGGAGGTGTCGTTCGTCCGTTCGAGCAGCTCACCGAGGTGCGGGATGCGCAGGATCCGCCCCGCTCCGACGCGTCCTCCACGCCCGGCCTCTGCCGGCGCTCCGCACCTGGCCCCGCCACCCCACGGCCGACGCGCGGGCGCACGGGGCCGATCAGCACCGGCGCCGACTGGGAGACTCTCAGGGTCACGCGCACGCACTCCCGGGACTTCGGGCCCGCCGCGACGAACGTCATCTCGAACCGCTCCCACCCGCGCGGGGCGATCGAGGACAACGCGTCTCGATGAGCTGGTACTGCTCGCCATTCAGGGGCGCCTGGGTCACTGCGTGAACCTCTCCGTCTTCTGGCTTGGTGATGCCCCGGTGTCGTCGGCCTGACTAGAGCCGCAACGGTTGACATTCCGCAGCAACAGCTGGCTCCCCTCCACCCGGGCGGGCCGCCTCATCCACGGGGATGGCGCCGGACCCCCAGCAAAGCGCTGTGCCGATGCCCGTTCACACTCACGTCGAGGCACGTCCGACGCGCCGCACGAGCAGGGCAACCGCACCCCCAACTCCCAGCGTGGCGATCAAGATCGCCACGACCAGCGAGATGCCAGTCAGTGCCAGACCACCACGGGAGGCGGTCCCGTCGAGGCTCGCGACCGTCTCAACATCCGCCTCTCGTGTGGTCGGGGACGGGGCGGCCGTCTCGCGCGTCGCGTCCTCAGGCGCGACACGCCCCGCCGCCTCCACCAGCGCCACGCATGCGGAGTCGTCAGACGTCGTGGCGAGCGCGGTACCGACCGCCGGTCCACCGCCCGGACCCACCCCGGACAGGCTCACGGTGAGAATCCCGTCCCCGGTGATCGACGGCGCGACGATCTCGGAGATCAGCCGCCCGTCCTCCCCGACCACGTGCTCGCTCGTGACGGCGTCGGACTCCGTGCCGTCGTGCCCGACAGCCCTGGTGGTCGCCGTCACCGTGCTGCCGGGGGCGAACCCCTGAGCCAGCAGCGGCACGACCTCACGTGGCACTACGTGGTCGCAGGCGGGGAACCCGTCGAGGGCGGCTCCGTTCGCCAGCGCGACCTCCGCGAAGGTCGTGCTGCCGACCGCACTCACCACGTCCTCGGGATAGCTCCCGAGCAGACCGTCCGGGTCCGTCACAGGATCGGGGGCCGTCCGGGCGACGGGAGTCGTGCGGCTGGTGGTGACGACGGGTCCCGTGGACGCGAACGAGGCCTGGGCGACGGCAGCCGGCTGCGGCGTGCCGCTCGCCTGGGTGGTGGTGAGGGCGCGGCTCGTACCCGGGACGTCGACGTCGTAGCGCAGGGTCTCGTTGACCCCGATCGCGTAGAGCTGCGCGCCGCGCGAGTTCGGGTGGAAGCTCGCCGCGCTGAGCGGGCTGAAGCCCACCTCGGTCAGCCGCCACAGGGTCGGCCCGATGATCACGGAGTCCGAGTCGCAGAAGTTGTGCCCCTCGAAGTCGTTCCGCACGTCGGCCACGTGGACGTCGGCCCCTGCTCGCCGTGCCCGATCGTGGACGATCTCGGCGAAGGTGTCGACCTGACGACGGAGCCATCGCCGCTCGTCCCCCGAGAGCAGGAGAGGGCTGCACGCTGCGTGGGCCCGATCCCAGTCGCTCACCAGGCGCGGGTACGTGGTCACGACGACCGCGGTGTCGGTGCTGACGCGCGACCGGATCGCCTGATAGGTGCCGGTGAGCTCGTTGCCGATGAGCGCGAGACGGATCGCCGTCCAGTCGTCCAGGCTGACGTGCGTGCCGGACGCGGTCGTGATGAAGCCGTGGTCCTGGCAGACCAGGGTGGTGAAGCAGTGCGTCACGATCGGCGCGAAGCCGAGGTCGTTGCCGCCGATGCTCAGCGTCACGAGGTCCGCGTCTCGCTTGAGGAGATCGAGCTGCAGCGGGATCTCGGGGCGTCCCCCGGACCACATCTGCTTGGGCTGCGGTGTCGTGTCGAGGTTGACGATGCGCGCTCCTGAGCACGCGAGGAACTGGAACTCGGCGTCGTTCCGCGCTGAGAGCGGGTCTCGCGAGTCGGGCAGTGACACCATCCCCGGCCACGAACCGGTCGAGCGATGGCACAGGTTGTCCTGCGGCCCTTGGAGGTAGGGCGGGATGCCCTCCCCGGACGCGTACGAGTCGCCGAGCGCGACGTAGGAGATGTGGTCGGCGACGCGGAACCCGCGGATGCGGGTCACCGTCCGACCGTCGGTCAGGGTCGCCGTCACCGTGGCCTGGTGACGACCCGGAGCAAGCCCAGGAAAGACGACCGACCAGCCGCCGATCGGGTCGATGTCCGCGAGGACGGTGCGTCCACCGACCTCGACCTCGACCGAGCGCAGCCACCCGGGCTGCGACGCGACGAGCGAGCTCGTCAGCGAGGACGGGTCGAGCACGTGCACGCAGGCGTCAGAGCCTGCCGCGGCGATCTTGGCGAGCGCCGAGCTGGCCGAGCAGGGCGCGGTGCCGGCGCCGCTCCCGACGGCGAAGGTCCGCACCCCGATCCCGGATGCCGCGACACGGTCCAACGTGCTCTGGCTGACGCTGGCCTGGCCATCGGACAGGAAGAAGACCCACCGTGGCCCGCTGTAGGGCTCGAGCGTGTCCAGCGCAGCTCGGACGGCGGCGTCGAAGTTGGTTCCGGCCACGACTGTCTGCGGGGCGTACTCGCCGACGAAACCCACGCGCAGCGAGCTCGCGACGACGTTCACGTTCGGGATCACGTCGGTGCCGGTGCCGGTGGTGCCGGGCGAGATGAACGTCGCGTTGTCGAGAGCGGGGTCGATGTCCTCGTCGCGCACCATCTGGGCAACCGCAGCAGCGGTCCCGAACGCGGTCAGCCCGACCCGGATGTGCTCGGCGGAGCCCGGGACTCCGCGGAGGTCGGCGTTCAGCGCGACGACCGCGGAGATCTGGCAGTCGAGCACGTCACCGAATCGGCCGTCGCCGTTGAAGTCGTCCAGCGCGTCGCGGACACCGTCTCCGTTGCAGTCCTGCAGCGGCGAGCGCGTGGAGTCGGAGACGTCCACGACGTACTGGACGCGGGTGATCTGGTCGGTCGTGTCGTCGAGCCGGACCGTCCCGTGGAACGGGACGTCTCCGCCCGACACTCGTTGGTCGTCCCCGGGGAAGTCGACGGTCAGCTGAGGCGCGGGCGATGACCGCTGAGCCGGGACGGTATCTGCCGACCCGGCTCCGGCGACGCCGAGGCCGGCGCCGAGGGTCAGCGCCGCGAGCGCAGCGATGGGCGGTCGGGAACGCACGGGAGGCCTCCTGCGGGATGGCGACAACAGGGCAGGAAGGACCTGCCTCGTGGTCGTGGCGAGAACATCCCTCGTGCGGCTGCGCGGCTGCGACGCGGCTTCTGCCGCATGCTCCCGCGACGAGGCGGCGGTCCGGACCGCGCGGTCCCGGGCTCGGATCGTCGTCGACGTCGAGCGATCGCTGAGCGGTCGCTCGCGGGGAACGTAGCGATCGTCGAACAGTGCGGTCTATGGGTCGTTCGTCCCGAGCGGTGGACCTATCGGGCGTCTCGACGTCGACGGACCAGGACCAGCGCGCACACGGCGAGGGCGCTCGACCCGGACGCGACGACGAAGGCCACGAGGACGTCGGCCCGGAGAGATCCCCGCACGACGTCGGCGGCGGAGACCGCCCCGACAGGTTCCGGCGTCCACGGCTCGTCGCCCTCGTGCTCGAGCTGCTCCCGGAGGTGGAGGACGTCGGCATCAGGACCGATACCGAAGGTCACGTAGGTGAATCCGAACTCCTCGTACGGAGACAGCTCGATCGAGCCGAACGGCTCGGCGCCCCGGGTGAGGTCGCAGGCGTAGATGTCGTCCGGGATCGTGACGACCACGCTCCCGTCCTCGCGCACGGTCTGCTCGGGGGCGACGCAGAACGGCTCGTCCAGGGACGCGGCGAGAGCGGCGGTCCGCAGGTCCCGCAGCAGGTCGTCCAAGGACCGGGGCGTCGCGAAGATGCCCCACCGCCCGACGTTGGGCCGGAACATCGAGAGCCAGCTCTCCGGACCGGGCCGCTGCTCGTACATCGTGTAGTCGTCCCCGCGCAGCAGGTCGTGGACGGTGGCGATCTGCCGCTCGGTCCGGTCCTTCTCGGCCCGGGCGACCGCGGACCACACCGCGGCGGTCACCGCCAACGCGATCACGGCCGCGGCCACCCGCAGCAATGCCCGTCGCCGCGGCGAGCGCCGGCCCCCGGGCAGGCGGCGCCCAGCCGGCCAGCCCGGAGCAGGCCCGACGCCGGTCACCCGGCGCTCCAGATGACCATCGCGACGAGCATGCCGATGATCCCTCCGACGCACCCGGCGACGAACCCGAGCAGGGGGCTGATGATCGCGCGCCCAGGCGGCTGCTTGCCGAGCGCGAGGTGCGCGAAGGCGAGCGCGATGACCGCGAGCGACGCGACCAGCCACACCGGGGCCGGTGCCAGGTCGAGCATGCGTCCGACCCCGACGAGGGCACCGAGGACGAACCCGTGCCCCCACAGCCGGATGAACGGCGCGATCAGGGCGGTCACCCCCGCGAGCCCGAGGTGGACGAACCCCATGACCACGGTTGGCGGGATGTCCGTCCACCAGAGGACGGCGAAGCACACCGCTTGGGCGACCAGGACGAGCACGAGGGTCTCGCGGCGCGCGACCGACCCGGACCCGCGGAGCGCGCGCACCGCGAGCACGACGCCGAGCGCGGCCCCGACGCACGCGGCCGCCGGCACCGCCACGCCGGGGTGGGGGACGCCGAACAGGCGGAGAGCCACCACGAACGTCAGCACCGCCGTGGGCACGGGTCCGAGGACGACGCTGACGACGCGGGCGGCGGGCAGACCGCGGGGCGGGGGAGCGGCGATAGCCTCGGACACGGACCGCACCTCCAGGCGTCACCTGCCGTGCCGGCCCGGGGGAGCCGGATCGCATCATGATCGAGGCGCCGACGACCACCCAAGGACCGGCCCACACGACGATGAGTGGTGGATCCCGCGCCTCATGAGTGGCACCGCCCGCCACAGCCTTCTCACAGCCCCCACCCCCCGCTAGCGTCGACAGCGGACGCGCACCCGCGCGTCCCTGCACCGCAGCACCCCGCCCGCCGCAGCGGGGCCGCCGCGGTTCCGCGGCCATGGGGGGCCTCGGGAGAACGGCGACGCGACCCGGTTCGAGGGTCACGGAGCCCGATCGGTATGGCGTGGACCGTCCGCCACACCGCGGCGCCCAGCGCGCCCGGCGCACCGGACGGGCAGACGTCTCCCACCCGAGGAGCACGCCATGCACCCGCACCCCGCCCGCCGACGCCCACGGTCACCGCTCGCCGTCGCGGTCGTCCTCGCTCTGCTCAGCACGGGCACGATCGCCGCGACCACCCCACCGACCCCGGACCCGACCTCCACGGCCCCGACCACCACCGCCGCCGACCCAGACCAAGACCCCCAGCTCGTCCTCCCACCCGACCAGGGCCCCGGCGACCCGATCACCGACCCGGCCCCCGACGACGACCCCGCCCAGACCCAGCCCGCCGACCTCGAGCAGTCCGGCCGCACGGCCTCCGACGTCGCCGCCCAGATCGACCGCGAGTGCACGAAGACCTCCCCCGAGATCCTCAGCACCCTCCAGAACCTCGGCGCCCGCCAGCAGTTCACGACCGTCCGCCACCGCGGCGACTTCGACGCCCGCACCCCGGAGAACAGCCTCCCGGCCTTCGAGCAGTCGTACCTGCGCTGCCGCGCCGGGGTCGAGACCGACCTGCGCAGCACCGCCGACGGCACGCTCGTCATGTTCCACGACACCCACCTCGGCAAGATGCTCGAGCCGACCTACGACCCCGAGCAGAACACCGGCCCGAACCCGGCCCTCGCGAGCACGACCTGGGCGCAGCTCCAGCAGAAGGACCTGCTGAACATCGCCCGCCAGCCGCAGCCCGGCGTCAAGGTCCCGAGCTTCGAGCAGTTCCTCGACCACTACCGCCGCGTGGGCGGGCGTTCGCTGCTGTACGTCGAGATCAAGAACACCTCGACGAACGTGGCGCAGTCGCAGGCCGAGATCATCGCGGCGGTCGAGGAGCTGACGAGGTTCCACCACCGGTACCCCGAGGCGAACATGTTCGACCGCGTCGTGTTCAAGTTCCGGATGTCGGCGTGGACGTCGTTCCACGACTGGCAGACCCGCGCCCTCCGCGTGACCGGCATCCCGAAGCTCCCGCTGAGCCAGGTGATGACCTCGCGGCAGATCGCCCGGCAGCTCGGCGGCGACGGTGCCTACAAGGACGCGATCGTCGCCGGGTGGGCGCGGACGACGGCGGCGGACCGTGTGCTCTCGGTCGAGGTGACGATGAAGGACTCGACGGCCTACAGCCACCTCACGCTGAAGCAGGGCCCGGCGCAGACGCCGACGTTCAGCAACCTGCAGTACTACGCGCCCGCCGCCAACGCCACGGCCCCGCCCGGGACGATGGCCAGCGCCACGGAGATCGTGAAGCGGCACGGCAAGCCGCTCGGCCAGTTCGTCCCGATCCCGGACTGGGTCATGTTCCGCGACCCGCGGACGTTCTCCTGGGACCAGGTGCTGCGCAACGCCGACGCCGGGATGAGCACGGTGCCGGTGACGCCGCGGGAGGCGTACTTCAACAACGACTCCCGGTGCTGCTACGCCCTGCGCGACCGGATCGACGGCTCGACGACGCAGGACCGCGACCCCGAGCAGAACGACCAGCGGATCCTGCTGCCCTGGCTGGAGGACATCGGCGCGACGTTTCTGACGGCCGATGACACCGACAGCATCGACACGTACTTCTCGACGCGCGGCAAGAAGCTCGACACCGGCGACAACCGGGTCCGCCCGAACCGCCCCGACCTGGAGATGAACTCGCTCATCCACCCGGAGTCGCGGCAGATCCCCTCGCTGCTGAAGTACGTGCAGGTGACGGTGCGGCCCGTGAGCGAGAGCAGCCGCTGGCACGTGACCGGGACGGTCCGGTACACGGAGCAGTGGCGGGGCGGCGTCCCGGCCACGATGCGCGACCACCTGGTGGGGCACGACTCGCGGTTCACGCCGTTCCGCGCGGGCGCCGCCGTCTACGGCCGGGCCCACCTCCACGTCCAGGCCTCCTGGCAGTACAGCAGCGGACCCAGCGGCGACTTCGACGCGGCCGCCCTGACCATCGAGCTGCCCGAGCACATCCGCGACGGCCGGCACACGCAGGAGCTGCGCCTGGCTGACGGCACCCGGCTGAACGTCCAGTACACGGTGTCCCGGCAGTGGGCCGTCGCCCGCGACGTCACCGCGACGCTGCTGAGCAACGACACCTGGCAGCTGTACGGCGGCATCTGCGGGTTCTCGTCCGGCCCGCCGCGCGCGGGGTCGAGCTGCGACACCGGCGACCTGTCCGAGACGCGCGGGTTCTTCGACCTGGGCCGCTCCGACCGGATCTCGGTCGCACCGAACACGAACATCCCGCTCGCGAGCCACGTCGTCGCCGGCGCCCGCCCGCTGGCCATCCGCACCGACGTCTGGGGCCGCCGCGTGCTACCCGACATGTCGCTGTCGGCCGGGACCCTGCCGCTCGACGACTGGGGGTCCGAGTTCGGCGTCCGGCAGACCAGGACGATCGGCGGAACCAGCCCGCACGCGGTCCGCATCGGCTACGTCCTCGACGCGGGGAGCAACCGCGCCGCCCCCTGACCCCGCCGGGCCCGGCCCGGCCGACCCGGCCTAGACCGACCCCACCGACCCCCGGTCCACGAGCTCGCCGCGCAGCGACTCGTGGACCGGGTCCGCAGGCGTCTCCCGCATCAGCTCGACCAGGTGCCCCACCACCCGCGTCGCCAGCTCCTCCACGGGCAGCCGCACCGAGGTCAGCCCGATCAGGTCCAGCCCCGGCAGCACCCCGTCGCACCCGGTCACCGACACGTCCCCCGGTACCGACAGCCCTCGCGCCTGCGCCGCCCGCAGCACCTCCAGCGCCCGCAGGTCCGTCGGGCACAGCACCGCCGACACCTCGCCGGCCTCGACCAGCCCGAGCGCCTCGGCGATCCCGTCCGAGTTCCGGTGCACCGACACCGCGGACACCGACGCCCCGCCGGCCAGCGCGAGCCGCGCCATCGCCGTGGCCCGCACGGACTCCGGCAGCGACACCTGCCGCGACGGCGTCAGCACGGCCACGCTGCGGTGCCCGCGCCCGAGCACGTGCGAGACGACGAGCGCCGCGTGGTGCTCCTCGTCGTAGGTGACGGCGTGGATCTCCGGGTCGGACTCGGGCCGCCCCGCGCGGATCATCGGCACCGCCTCCCGGAACGGCAGCAGCCGCTCCGACGGCACGTCGCCGGTCGCGACGATCAGCCCGCTCACCCGCATCCCGAGCAGCCGGGTCAGCCCGGCGATCTGCCGGGACGCCCCGACGTCGCCGGTCGCGGTGACGGTGAGGACCTCGATGCCGACCCGGTGCGCCTCGGACTGGAGACGCGCGTGCAGCAGGCCGTAGGCGGGGTTGTACGAGTCGCGGAGCAGCAGCCCGACGGTGCGGGTGCGGCCCGCGGCGAGCTCGCTGGCCATCACGTTCGGCACGTAGCCCATGCGCTCGGCCATCTCGAGCACGCGCCGGCGCGTGGGGAGCGAGACGCGGCCGGTGCCGTGCAGCGCGCGGGACACCGTCGCCCGGGAGACGCCGAGCCGGACCGCGAGGTCGGCCTCCGTGAACGGGCGGCGCGCGGCCGGCCCGCCCGAGGTGCTGCTCACGGCGCCCATGCTAGGGGGCGGCCACCGGCGGGGGACCCGTCCGGGCCGGCACTCAGCGCCGCGGGTCGGCCAGCCGCCAGGTGCGCAGGTGGCGCCAAGTCAGCGTCTCCCACCAGTGCCCGGTCCAGCCGGCCGAGCGGAACTCGTACAGCCCGACGAGCGTCGCCGGGAACGACGCCGGGACGGCCGGGGCGGGGACGGCGCGGACAAAGGCCTCGACCTGGTCCGCGAGGTCCGGCTGGGTGTTCATCTCGTGCGAGGCGAGCGAGATGTGCGCGCGGAACAGGCCCGGCCGGAACGGCGACACGAGCAGCGCGTCGATCGTGTGCGCGAGGGGAGCCAGCGCGGCGTTGACGTCGGCCGCGAGGTCGGCGAGCGCGAGGTTCCGGGTGCCGTCGGGCAGCCGGTCGACGTCGTAGGTGACGGCCGCACCGTGCCGGACGATCCCGGAGTGGTGCACCGCGAACCCGGGTCGGTCGCGCAGGACCGGGTCGAGTGCGGCGACGATCTCCGGCACCGCGGCCCGGATCGGCACGGACCCGGCGAGCGTCGCGTGCGGCGGGAACCGGCCGGCGGACACGAAGCCGAACTGCCGCTCGACGCTGAGGGTGATGCTGGTGACGGCCGCGGAGGTCGCCGGGTCGGGGATCAGGAAGACGCCGTAGACGGGCTCGGTCATGGGTGCTCGCTTCGCTCTCGCAGGGGTGGGGCCGTGGGCCCGGGCCGGGGGAGTCGGACGCCCGGGCCCACGGCGGTCAGGTGCTCGGGTGGTCAGCCGAGCCGGTCGAGGTAGTCGGCGATGGCCGCGTTGCCGCGGGCCTCCGCGTCCTCCCAGGTGGCCCGGACGTCGGCGCCGCCCACGACCGCCTCGACGGCGCTCTTCACCGCCTCCCGGGCCTCGTTCATCGCGCCGGTGTGGCAGCCGGCGCTGGGGACGGAGTCGGTGGTGCGGGCGAGCTGGTCGAGCGCGACCTGCTGCACGTCCGTGACCTCGCCCTGCAGCGAGTCGAGCGCCTCTTGCGAGGTCGGCAGGTAGCCGGTCTCGACGAAGATCCGCGCCTGGATCTCGGGCGACGCCAGGTACTGGACGAACGTCGCGGCGGCGGCGAGCTGGTCGGCGGACCGGCCCTCGTCGATCAGCCAGACGGAGTTGCCGCCGGGGACGGCCCCGCCGTCGGGGCTGCCGACCGGGAGCGGCCAGGTGCCGAACTCGAACTCGGCGGCCCGCTCGGCGTCGCCGAAGATCCGCGAGGACTGGATCATGATCGCGGCCTGCTCCGACGCGAACGCGGTGAGCGACGCGCTGCCGTCCGTGCCGGTGTTGAGCATCGCGCCGTCCGCGACGAGGGACTGCAGGTGCTCCCAGATGCCGATCTGGGTGTCGCTGGTGAGCACGAACGCGTCCGCCGGGTCGGAACCCACGCCGTTGTCGGGCGTGCAGTACGTCAGCCCCTCCGAGGCGCTGAACTGCTCGGACCACCACGGGTCGAGGAACACCGTGAGCCCGGCGGTGCCGGTCGCGGCGTGCACCTCGGCGGCGACGTCGAACAGGTCGGTGATGCTGGCAGGCACGGCCGACGGGTCGACACCGGCCTCCTCCAGCAGGGCGGCGTTGTAGAGCACCACCGGCTGGGACACCATGATCGGCACCGAGGACAGCACGCCGTCGAACGTGTAGTAGTTCGCGAGCACCGGCACGAGGTCCTCGCCGTCGAACACGGTCCCGTCGACGGCCGCGACCTCGCCGGGTGCGATCGTGAGGCCGGTGTCGTGCAGGTAGGTCGAGAAGGTGTCGCCGCCCTGGATGACGTCCGGCAGGTCGCCGGACTGCACCGCGTTGGTCAGCTTGGCCATCGAGTCGACGTAGCTGCCCTGGAAGACGGCGTTCACGGTGATGTCGTCGTGGGCGTCGTTGAACTCGTCGACGAGCGCGGTCAGGGTGTCGGCCGGCACGCCCGACACCGAGTACCAGAAGTCGAGGGTCACCGCCCCGCCGCTGCCGGTGTCGCCGGTGGGGTCGGCCGTGGACGGCTCGTCGGACGACCCGCACGCGGACAGCGCCAGGGCGCCCACCGCGAGGGCACCGACGACCCCGCGCTTCCTGATTTCTCGCATGGTGGTGAATCCCTTCCTCATTTGACGGCGCCCTGCGTGAGGCCCTTGGCCAGGAATCGCTGGCCCAGGAGCACGAGGACGATGGTGGGAATGGCGGCGATGGTCACACCGGCGAGCGACGCACCGAGGTCGGTGCCCGATTCGTCGGTGAGGATCTTGATGCCGACCTGCACGGTTCTCGACGCCGGGGTCTCGGACACCACGAGCGGCCACAGGTAGCCGTTCCACGCCGCGATCGCGGCCATGAGCGTCACGGTGACGACGGTCGGCCGGCAGAGCGGCACGAGGAACCCGAACAGGAACCGCATCGGGCGGACGCCGTCGACGACGGCCGCCTCCTCGATCTCCTTGGGGAACGACAGGAACGTCTGCCGGAGCAGGAAGACGTTGTACGCGGAGACCAGGAACGGCAGGAACACCGCGACGACGGTGTCGAACAGCCCGAGCGACCGGATGGTCAGGTAGTTCGCGACGAGGATGGTCTCGCCCGGGATCATCATCGTGAGCAGGATGAACGCGAACACCAGGTTGGGTCGGCGCAGCCGGCCGAACACCAGTGCGTACGCCGCGAGCAGCGCGGTGAGCACCTGCGCGGCGGTCTGCGCGAGCGTGACGACGCCGGAGTTCACCATCTGCCGCAGGATCGGCGCCCGGCCGAGCGCGGCCGTGAAGTTCTCCAGCGAGAACCCGGTCGGCAGCACGTCCCGGAACGTCCCGGTCAGCGCCTGCCCCGGGCGGAGCGCGGCGAACAGCACGTAGAGGACGGGCAGCGCCACGAGCAGCGCGGCGACGGCGAGGTAGGCGATGACGGCCCCGCGGGCCAGGTGGGCGCGCATCAGTAGTTCACCCGCCGCTCGAGGACCCCGAACTGCACGGCGGTGAGGACCGCGATGACGACCAGCAGGATGATCCCGCGCGCCGACGCCGCGCCGTAGTCGGCGGTGCCGCCGAACGCCTTGGCCCAGATGTCGAAGACCAGCGTCTGCGTGGCCCGGGCCGGACCGCCGCCCGTAACCACCTGGATGATCGTGAACTCGCGCATCGCCTGGACCGACTGCGTGACGACGATGAAGAACAGCGTCGGCGTGATCAGCGGGACGGTGACGGACCGCAGCAGTCGCATCCGGCCGGCGCCGTCGAGCGCGGCCGCCTCCTCGACGTCGACCGGGATCGCGTCGATCGCGGCGATGAGCAGCAGGGTCACGAACCCGATCGAGATCCAGACGTCGACGAGCACGATCGACACCAGGGCCATCGTCGGCTCGGTGAGCCAGCCCGCGGGCCGGCCGGTCAGGGCGATGGCGATCTGGTCGAGCAGCCCGTACGTCGGGCTCATGAGCGCGCGGAACGCGAGGCCGGCGACCGCCGCGGACACGGCCATCGGGATCAGCACCGTCGCGCGGGAGAACGCCGTGCCGCGCAGCCGCCGGGACAGCGGCACGGCGAGCGCCAGCCCGACCAGCAGCTTGCCCGCCACCGTCAGCACGACGAACAGCGAGGTGACGAGCAAGGTGCGCCGGAAGTCCGGCGAGCCGAGCATGCTCGCGTAGTTGTCCGCGCCGACGAAGCCCGACGGGCGGCCGAACAGGTCGGAGCTCTGGAACGACAGCACGGTCGTCCGCAGGAGCGGCCAGTAGTTGAACGCCAGCAGCGCCACGACGGTGGGCGCGAGCGCCCCGTACGCCCAGGCCCGCGGTCTGCTGCGTGACCCGGCGCGCCCCCTGGGGGACCGGGTCGCGACGACGTGCTGCATGGATCCTCCGAGTCGTCCCGTCTCCGCGGCAATGCGGAGTCACAAATGCTTTGCGGTCCACCCAAACAGGGTCGAAGTGGACATCCGGCAATCGGCGGTAAACGCCGGTGCAATCGGATCGGCTTGCTCCGGACCGTACACTGATGAGTAGCATGTGACAACATCCGATAGCGCTCCCGTGACGTTTGCGAGAGCGCGTACGCAAATGTCACGAGGAGGTCACGGTGCAGGCAGCACTGCTGGTCGCCGCGGGCGTGCTCGCGCTCGTCTACGGCTCCAACGCCGGCGCGACGATCGCGGCGACGAGCCTGCGCGTGCACGGCGGCCGGCCCTGGCTGGCGCTGGTCGCGCTGGGGTCGGCGGTCGCCGTCGCGCCCCTGGTGCTGGGCACCGCGGTGGCGAGCACGGTCGCGCACGAACTCGTGCCGTCCGGGGATGATCCGGGCGAAGACCGGCTCGTGTTCCTGGCGGCCGTCGTCGCCGCGCTGGTCGTCACCGGGGTGCTGAGCCGCTGGGGCCAGCCGACCAGGCTGACGCTCGCGCTGATCGCCGGGATCGCCGGCGGCGGGCTCGGCGCCGGGCAGGCGATGGGGTGGTCCGCGATCGGGCGGGTGCTCGCGCTCGTGGCGGTCGCGCCGTTCGTCGGCCTGGCGCTCGCGGCCGCGTTGCACCGGCTGTCGGCCGCGTGGCGCGTGTCGCCCGGCGCGGTGCGGCGCTGGCACGTCGGGTCCTACGCCCTGCTGTGCCTCGCCTTCGGGTCGAACGACGCGCAGAAGCTGCTGGCGATCGTCGCGGTGGCGTCCGCGCCGGGCGCGGCGACGGTCGACCCGGTGCTCTGGCAGCTGCTGCTGTGCGGCGGGCTGTTCACGCTCGGCGCGGTCCTCGGCTTGGCGCGGATGGAGCGCACCGTCAACCGCGGCATCCTCGCCGTCCGCGGCCTCGACGCCGTGACCACGCAGACGACGACGGCCGTCGTCATGCTCGCCAGCTCCGGGGTCGGCAGCCCCGTCGGCATGGCGCAGACGCTCTCCGGCTCCCTCGTGGGCGCCGGTCTCGCACGAGGGAGAGGGAAGGTCCGATGGGAGTACGCCGGGAGGGTCGCACTGGCCTGGGCGCTGACGGTGCCCGCGAGCGTCGTGGTGGCGGGCTGCGTCGCGTGGGGCGCCGGGCTGGTCGCCGGATGAGGCGGTTGGCGCGCGGCATCTCGGGCGCGGCGCGGGACGACCTGGTCGACGGGCTCGTCGGGCAGCTGCGCGCGACCGAGGAGGCGTGCGACGTGGCGCTGCGGCTGGCGCGGGGGTCGGTGTCGGCGGGCGTCGCGCGGGAGGAGGTGGCGGCCGTCGAGCACGAGGGCGACGCCTGGCGGGCGCACGTCGTCGAGTCGCTGACCCGCGCGCTGACCTCCTACCTCGACAGGGAGGACCTGTTCACGTACTCGCGGGCGGTCGACGACGTGCTCGACAACCTGCGGGACTTCGTGCGGGAGGTCGACCTGTACGGGGTGCGGCCGGCGCCGTCGTGGGTGGATGTGCTGGAGGAGATCCGGGTCGGGATCCGGGCGCTGCGGGCGGCGACCGAGTGCCTGCGGCGGGACGTGCGGCGGGTGTCGGTGGCGGCGCTCGCGGCGAAGAAGGCGCCGGTGCGGGGGCAGTACCAGCTGGCGATGGCGGCGTTGCTGGCGGAGCCGCTGACCGCGTCGACGCTGCGGCGGCGGGAGGTGCTGCGGCGGCTGGACATCGTGGGGCTGCGGTTGTCGGAGGCGGCGGACCACCTCGCGACCGCGGCGATCAAGCGGGGGACGTGACTCCGTAGGTGGTGCGCCTGGGTGGGCGAGAGCGCCGGTCCGTGGCTCGTCCGGCCCCTAGGATGCCCGCGGTGATCCATCGGGAGGGGCGGCGGTGAGCGGCAGCATGACGCGCGACGGCGGCAGCGTCGGCGCAGCGGGGTCGGGGGATGTCCTCTCCGCGGGTGGGTACACCGTGGACATCGACGCGCTGCGTGCCACGGCGAACGTCGTCCTCGGCGTGGCGGACCGCGTCGACTCCGTGGCCGAGCGTCCGTCGATGCAGTCCGCCGAGGAGTACGGCTACTCCCTGCCGCCCGCCGCGACCAGCTGGGCGCAGGGGTTCCCGTACCCGGCGAAGAAGTGGTGATCTACCCGTGACCTCATCCGACTCCGACGCTCTGAGCGAGGCCGTCGTCGCTCACCTCGGCTACAAGCGCGAGGGTTCCCCGGGAACCGAGGCAGGAGCTGCACGCGCGACCGCAGTCCGTAGAGCGAGCCCGTCTCGGGCATCCACCGTCGAGCAGATGGTCGCCGAGTCGCTCGCCATCCCGGTGGACTGGTCGCGCACCAGCCTGGGAGACGCGGGACGGCAGGTCGCCGCCGAGATGAAGAGTCGCCACCCGGGCCTCTCGGACCTCGCAGCCGATGCGCTGGGATGGAACTTCACCTTCCAGTGGCGCTGACCGGTGTCGAGGAGCGTCGTGCCGTCATGACGGGGGAGTCTGTCCAACCTGTCCAGTGCGAGATCGCTCTTGGGCGACGCCCGAGGGGAGGCGGCACGGAAGATGTGCACAGGAGGAGGATGCCGCGATGACCGGCCCTGAGTTCGAGCCGCTGATCAGGCGCGGGATGCAGGGCGAGACCGTCGACGTCATCGGTGCCCTGCTGCGTTCCGAGCTGGTCGTGCCGAGCGGCAGCGCGGTGGGAGCGAACTTCGAGGGCTTCGTCCCTGTGCTCTTCGACCGCGGCGGGATCCCGATGCTGGCGGTGTTCACCTCGCTCGAGCTCGCGGCGAAGGTGTCGCACCAGGCGCGGTTCGCGCTGACCATGACCGGACGCGACCTGGTGCTGCGCATGCCCGGCGTTCACGGGCTCGTGGTGAACCCGGGTCACGAGGTCGGGTTTGAGCTGTTCCCCGACGCGGTGCAGGCGGTAGCCCGGCGTGCCCAGGAGAACGCCCCCGACCGATGAGCCCCGCGGCCCTCACCCCGGAGCAGTACCGGACGATCGGTCAGGCCCTCTCGCATTTGGCACCGCCGAGCTGGGCGGCGATGGACCTGACGGTCGTCTGCGTGGGGTCGGAGACCCGTAGCCGGCCGGGGTGAGGCGCTTGATCAGCTCGCCCGGTACACGACCGCGCTGCCGGGCGTCGCGGGCACCGCGTACAGCGGCTGCTCCTTCGCCTACGGACCGGGCCAGCTGGTCGTCAACTCCTACGGTGACCCCGGGATGCTCTGGTACTACTACCGCAGCGGTCCGGGTCGGCCCCCCGTGCCCGCGCCGCAGCCGGCTCCGCAGCCGCAGCCGGTCCCGGCGCCGGTTCCCTCGCCGTCTCCCGGCCCGGCACCGGTCCCGGCTCCTGAGGGGGCTCCCGTGCCCGGGTGGGAGCTACCTGGCTGGCTCGGCCCGGTCATCGGTGGAGCAGCGGTCATCGGTGGTGCTGCCCTGATCATCGCGACCCTGGCCGAAGACGTCGTCACCGGGGAGCGGGGATCGCCGACGACCCCGTCACCATCGGCGGGGGTGCTGGCTCGATCAACTGGGGGTGGGGCATCCTCACCGGAACCGTGGCGCTCGGGTTCTGACCCGACTGAGGAGAGGTGTGAACGTGACGTCGACGCCCGAGACGGTCGTGGCCGCCGTCGGCGTGCGAGCGGCACCCGACTGGGGCCGCGTCCTCGAGACGCTCCGCAGGGGCGTCGACGAGCTGGTGAGCCGAGCCGTCGGGATCGAGTTGTCGTGGAGCACCACCGTGGTGGTCCGCGGCGACGACCTGGAGTCCGGCCGGGCGCGCCTGACGACGGACGGCCTGGACTCGGAACGCGTCGCCGCCCGATTCGCCGCCGGCGACCCCGAGTCGGTGACGCTGACGGCGCAGTCGACCGTGATGCGCGAGGCCTATCTCGCGGACCCTGACCCCGAGCGGTACGACCCCCGCATGTACGTCGCCGAGGTCCGGGCCACCTTCCCCTCGCGGATCCCGGGTGGGGCCGAACCGTCCGGTGGGCTGCGGGTGCGCACGACGATGTCGAGGTGGGCGCTGTACGGCGGGGGAGACCGGCTCGACTGGCTGGCCGGCCCGCTGCGCGGGTGGTTGGCGTTCGCCGCCGAGACGATCGGCGCGGACACGGGGTACGTGGCGGCCGAGGACAGCAGCTCGACGGACGACCGTAGCCGGATCGAGCGCGAACGCGACCTGCTGGCGGCCCACCGCGACTTCCCGCGCTGACTGTGGGGGGTCGGCTGGGGCACCCTCCTCGGTCCCGGGCATGTGGCGGCGATCGGCGGGCCTGCGTCGCTGGAGACCGTGCAGGGCACCGTCTACCAGGTTCCCGGTGGTCGGTGGTGGATCGAGCTCGGGCCTGATCCCGGCGCGGTGCAGGAGGAGCAGGCCACTGCACTGCTGGCGGCCCTCGAACTGGCACTCAGGGATGCGGACGATCGCGCCGCGGACGGCGCGTAGAGCCTCCGCCGCTCGAGCGTTCGCGGTCCGTCGCCCGCCCACCAACCCCCGCACGGCTCTCCGGAATCGCCCGAGCCGCCAGCACCACCTGGAACTGCCGCCCCGCGCCGGCGGTAGCGCGCGGGGCGCTGCGTGGCGGAGCGGGCCACTTCGTGCGCAGAGGGTCCGCTCCTCGGCGTACCGACTCCGCTGGGCGACGTCCGAGGACCGCGAGCACTGACGGCTCGGTCGGCACCGTGCGCCGGGGCGTTCGGCGCCCCGGGAAGGGGACCCAGACGCTCCGCCGTCCTGGGTCAGAGCACGAACACGTGCGACGACACCGTCGCCTCGAGCGCGACGGCGACCGCGAGGTCGCGCGCGTCACCGCCGGGTTCCAGTCGGAAGCGCAGGCGCGGCCGCAAGGTCACCACGGGCGAGCCGTCGCGCCGGAACACCACGCCGCGCCGGCCCGTGGCCGCCATCGTCCACTCCGTGCTCGGCCCGCCGTCGGGGGCGGTCCGGGCCGCCTCGGCGCGCGACCGCGGCGGCTCCTCCCCGCTGCCGACGCGGGCGCTGACGACCTTGCCCGCCCGCGTGAGGCTGCGCGGCAGGTCGAGCAGCGGTCGGCGCAGGGCGGGCTGGTCCACGACGCCCCGCTCCGTCCCGACCGTGAGGGCGAAGCCGTGCCACGGGAACGCCTCGAACCCGGTGGTCGACTGCGGCGCGCTCGTGCGCTCGCGGCCGACCACGTCGAGGATCGTGACCGTCGGGACGCCGTCGCCCCAGGTGACGGTCCCGCGGTCCCGGAGCGACCACGCGGCGAACACGTCGCCGAAGGCCGACGGGACCCGCAGGTGCGCGGGAGTGCCGAGCGGGCCGGTCGGGCCGTCTCCGGGGCGGATCTGCTGCCCGACGAACTCGCTCACCGTGCGCCCCCCGCGGGCAGGAGCGCGCCGAGCGACCGCCACAGCTCGGCAGGCGATCGGCGGACGAGGACGACCTCGGTGTCAGGGGAGGGCCGTCCGTCCCGGAGCGGTTCGGCCGGCGCGACCCGCTCCCAGAGGCCGTGCTCGCGGGCGTCCAGGACCGCCAGTCCTCGGACGACGACGTCCTCACCCGCGCGGGACGCGAAGGTCACCCGCCACGCGCACCGTTCGGCGGCCAGGACCGCACCAAGCTCCGGTGAGCCCGCCGGGAGCGCGGCGATCGCGTCACGCACGGTTCCGGCGACGCCGGCGAGGTCCGCACCGCCGGCCAGCGCCACCTCGATCTCGCCCCGGGCCGCAAACGCGGCATCGAGGCCCTCGAGCGTCGTGCGCACCTCGGACGGAGCCGGGCTCGTCTCCGCGTACTGGTGCAGTCCGATGACCAGACCCACCGACGACGGCAGCAGCCGGGGGTCGATGAGGGCGTACTCGCTCTCCTCGGATCCGACCCACCCCTGGGACAGCCAGCAGCGCGAGCCGGTCAGCACCGCGCCGTGCACGCTGGTGCCGTCGCGTCCCGACACCTCGATGTCCAGCGTCACCTGCGCGGCCGCGAGATCGCGGATCAGGTCGGAGAGCAGGGGATGGGGCGCGCCGCCCGGCAGCAGGCCTGCGTCGTGGAGCTCGTCACGGGCGACGGTGACGTCCGTGGTGACCGGGCGGCCCTCCAGCAGGCGCGCAGCGACGTCGAGGTGTGCGCCGGAGAGGCGGACGCGCTGGCGCCCGGAGTCGACGGAAGGCACGGGTGGAGCTCTCTCTCAGTCGAACGGGTTCAGGAACGACACGGCGTCGCGCGCGAGGTCGGTGGCGCTGTCGGCCACCCCGTCCACGGCCTTGGCGGCGGCCTCGTACCCGCGGCCGGCCAGTTCGACCGCGTCGCCGGCGAACTCGGTGATCTCGTCCCAGTTGGCGACGACCTCGGCGCCCGCGTAGACGACCCCGGTGACGACGACGGCGCCGACGGTCACCGGGTTGGGCGCGATCATGGCCGCGGTCAGGCTGGCGTTGAAGCCGACTTCGGCGACGTCGGCGACGTACGCGGCACCGTTCTCCCGGAAGGCGTCCACCGGGTTGCCCTGGGCGATGACGTTGGCGGCGCTCATCCCGGTCGCGGCGACACCACCCAGGATGCCGGCGCCTCGCAGGAGACCGGAGGTGCGCGCGGCGGCACCGAGCCCCTCGTTGGCGGCGATGCTCGCGAGGTTGGCGGTGCGGTCGGTGCCCATGACGAGCTGCGAGAACCGGCCGAGCTCACCGTTGAGGAACTGGGTGTACTGGGGGATCCGCTGACCGATCTGGCTGTCGACGAAGCTGCCCAGGAGTCCCACGCCCCGCAGCGGGCTCGCGGCGGGGTTGTTGAGGAACTTGCCGAGAGAGATCGACTTGGTCACCGCGGCGATCAGTGCCGCGGGCAGCGCCGTCCTCGAGGCCCACACGGCGCCTCGGACCAGGCCCATGTGGTCACGGAGCACCGGCACGCGCGTGGCCCAGTCGGTGAGCATGCCCTCGACCCAGTCGTCCAGGCTCTCGTTGTGCCCCCGGATGAAGGACGGCAGGGTCGACTCGAGCGAGCGCAGGCAGGCGAGCGCGGCATCGTCGAAGGTCCTCGCCGCGGTGGCGTACTGCTGGTCGAGATCGGCCACGCCGTCGCCGTACGTCGCCTCGGCCTGCCAGGACGCGTCCAGGGCCTCGGTCTCGTCCGGGTAGGTCTGAGCGAGCGCCGACCGGTAGCGGGAGAGGAGCGTCGCGTGCTCCGCCTCGAGCCGGTCCGCCACCCCCTGCATCGTCTCCAGCGCGGCGGCGTACGTCTCGAGTGCACCGGCGGCTGTCGTCGTCCCGGCGACCACCTCGTCGAGGAGCGCCGCGAACCCGTTGAGGCTCACCAGGGCCTGGGCCGACGCGTCCCCCGACCACACCGCGCCCACCGAGCCGGCGCTGCTGCGGCACTGCCCGGCGGCGTCAGAGCAGCGTCCGGCAGCCGTGCGCTGGTCGGCGGCCGCCCCGCGCAACGCCGCCGCGTCGCCGCTCGGGCGCGGGTAGCGGGCCGCCGAAGCCACGCCGCCGCCGCCGTCCAGCCGCATCGCGGTCACAGCGGGCCACCGGGACGCCGGGCGTAGTCGGCGCCGCCGGAAGGCGGTGGAGCAGCGAGGACGCCCGCGGTGTCGGCCAGGAGGCCGCGGACCCGGTCATCGGCTGACGCGTAGTCGTCGGCGGTCGCGGTGAGCTGATCGGCGATGACGCCAGCGCTGCTCGACAGCCCGCTGATCGCCTGCGTCCACCACGCGGCGTACGCCTGGAGGCCCTGCGCGACCAGCTCGTGTCCGGCGACACCGGCCACCGAACCCGCGCCGGCGACCGCTGTCTGCGCCGCGTCGAGCGGCTCGCTCAGCGCAGCGACGCCGGGCGCCTCGGCCCGGAGTGCCGCGGCGTCGACCTGGAACTCCGTCATGCGGTGAGCTGCCCCCTCGATCGTGCTGGCCCGGAGGCTAGCAGGACGACGGAGCGGCCGTTCGTCCGTTCGAGCAGGTCACGACCGTGTGCCGCGGTGTTGCGCGAGGCCCGTTCACTCTGCCGGACGACGCCGGACCCTCGCCTGCTCTGCCACAGTCGATCGCTGTGACCACGCCCCCGTCCGAGCTTCTTCCCCTCCTCGACGGTGCCCACGCGCAGCAGATGGGGTTCGCCTTCTCGAGGGAGCGATGGCTCGCGTGGACCGAGCACCTCGACGGTGTCCCCGCGGTGGTCGAGTCGCTCCCGGGTTCTGTGGACCGCGCCACCACCGCGCGCGTGGTTGAGGACCTGCTCCCGTCGAATGTCGCCGGAGCCTTCACAGCCGCGATGATCTGGGGCCACGGCTCGTCGGGCTACGGCCCGTTCCGGACGGCGCGCGTGCTGTCCGGAGCGAAGCAGCCCCGGGGTGTCGGCCTGTCGGACGCGGTGGTGGAGAGGTTGGCGCAGTCGGTCACGATCGCCCGTCGCGACGGAGCGGTGGAGGGCTACAGGTTCCTCAACAACACCGACGGCAAGATCGCCGGCCTCGGCCCGGCCTTCTTCACCAAGTGGCTGTACTTCGTGACGGCGCGCGGAGATGCATCGTCGCGTGTCGCGGCACCCGTTCTGGACGTACTCGTCCTGACCTGGCTCGGTGCTCGCGGGGTGCGCCTCCGTGCCGGATATACCGACGAGTACGCCCGATACGTCGACACGTTGCGCGACTGGGGTGAGCCGCACGGACTCGCTCCCGCCGAGGTGGAGGAGCGAATCTTCCGCCTCATCCGTGACGACGGCGCGCAGGTGGCGACCTGACACCGGCGGCTGCGCGTGGGCGCCCGAGCGACCGCGGTCGGCTCCTGGTCGCGACGGCGCTGATGTCCGCCGTGTCGCTGACGGGGTGCGTCTACGACGCCGCGGTCCCCCGTGTCACGTTCGCCAACGAGTCGGCGGAGGCGGTCGTGGTCGCCCTCGTGTGGGCAGACGGAGCGGGACGCCTCGAGCGGCACGTGCCGGCCGGAGACGCCACCGACGCCGCGCTGAGCGAGTGCGAGGAGCGGTCAGAGCTCGTGGTGACGGCCGAGGACGACTCGGTGATCGGGACGGTCGACGGACCGATCTGCCCGGGTTGGACCCTGACCATCGGCGCCGACGGCGCTCTCGCGTTCGAGGAGAGGTGATCGCGTGCCGCGATGGGGGGACACGGAGATCGGCGACGAGATCGCGCCACGACGGCGACACCCCGCCTGGGACCTGCTCTGGACGGTTCCCGTCGCCGCGGTGCTCTCCGTGCTGCCCATCGGATGGGCGTCTCTCAGCTGGTGCGGTGTCTGGGGATGCAGCCAGAGCGCACGGCGCGGCGATGCCGGCTCGATCATCCTGCCGGTCCTCGTGGTCGGAGCCCTGGTGGGCGCGGCCGTGGTGGTCGTCCCGTGGACGGGACAGCGCGCACTTCGGGCTCTCGTGTCGCTCGGCGTCGGACTGGCCGCTGCCGTGGGCGCCGGGGTCTACGTGCTGAGCCTGTAGGGCGGGGGTCCCCGACATCGGGCCCGCGCGCCGGCGTCGGGTTGTGCGCGGGCATCGAGTGCGCCGGTCGGACCGTCTCCCGGGCGGAGCGCTGCCGCGTTCATCGATCGCCGATCGTCGCTCACCCTCGGGCCTCTGCGTCCACCGCGTACGCATGCTCAGAACGTCGTTCGACGTCGCCGAGTGACGCCGCGTACCCCGGGCTCAGTACACGACCCGCCCCGACGCATCCTTGACCCCCGACTTCCGCCAGAAGTAGCTCCGCACCTGGTCCCGCCACTCCACCGCCGACGCCCGCTGCACCTCCAACCGCTCCCGCACCCGCGCGTCGAAGTCGGCCGGCACCGCCCCGCCCACGAGGTCCTCCAGCGAGGCCCACGCGGCCTCGACCGCGTCGAGCCCCTCGACCGCCTCGGCCCGCGAGTCGTAGATGTGCTGGATCACCGTCTTCCCCGACCCGAGCACGTGGGAGTACGGCACGTGGTGGAAGAACAGTAGAAGCTCGTCCGGGCAGGTCTCGACCGACTCGTACGTCTCCCGCCACGGCGACGGGAACTGCCCTGCGAACCCGGTCCCGGTCGCGACCGTGCGGTCGACGCCGATCCCGTCGCGGTCGGCGAAGTGGTACGTCCCCCAGCGCGAGTACTCGTACCCGTCGACGGACGGCCCGCCGTGGGTGCCCGGGTCGACCATGAACCCGACGCCCAGCGGCGCGGTGTACCCCTCGTACCGCGCCCACGAGCCGTCCATGACCTCGTGCAGCACCGACCGGATCCGCGCCAGGTCGCCAGCACCGGCCGAGGCGAACGTCAGCGCGATCCACTCGTCCAGCACGTCCTCGGCCGTGAGCGTCGAGTCCCACGCCAGCCGCCCGAACGCGTACAGGTTCGCCTGCGCCAGCGGGTGCCCGGTCCAGAACGCGTCGTCGCCGACGTTCGACACCGC
>Ga0164309_10000361_pt1 | contig 25850 bp, 22 predicted proteins | sample Whisoiple_247_MG_FD_109984 | JGI IMG/M metagenome (GOLD analysis project Ga0164309, IMG submission 109984) | Soil microbial communities amended with fresh organic matter from upstate New York, USA - Whitman soil sample_247_MG | ecosystem: Environmental > Terrestrial > Soil > Unclassified >...
GGCTCGTGCCGGGGGAGCGGCGACCGCTGTTGATTTTTTTGCATGGCCTGGGCGCTTCCGGCAAAGGCGCCTTCGACGTCTTGCATTTGGCGACCTTCGGCGCGCGCGAGCGGGTGTTCGTGCTGGCACCGGATGGCAGCGTCGATCGCCAAAAGCGTCAGTTCTGGAACGCGGGCGCGGCTTGCTGCAACTTCGATCGCCAGAAGGTCGACGACGTGGCGCGCCTGGCTCAGCTAATCGATACCTGGCGCGCGCGACCGGACGTCGATTCGACCCGCATTTACGTGATGGGCCACTCCAACGGCGGATTCATGACCGAGCGCCTCGTCTGCGCTTTGGGCGATCGCATCACTGCCGCGGCCAGCATGGCTGGCGCGGCGCCGCCGAGCGCACAAACGTGTACCCCGACGAAGCAGCTCGCACTCTTGGAGGTGCATGGCGATGCCGACGACATCGTTCGCTACACCGGCGGCAGCGTGTTTGATTCTCCGGAGCTTGCGCCGTTTCCAAGCATCGAGCAGGGCTTTCGCGACTGGGCCAAGCGCTTTGGTTGCGCGGGACCGGCGCAGGCAAGCCCCGATCGCGATCTGGACGCGCGGCTGCCCGGCTCCGAGACGCGCGTGCTGCGCTACTCGAGTTGTACGTTCGGCAGCGTCGAGCTTTGGACGGTGCGCGGCGGAAATCATTTCATCGGTACGGGACAGCAAGCATTCGAGGCGATATGGCAATTTCTCTCCGCGCACCACTCGTGATCCGCAGCCCACTCGCTGCGTTGACCCTATCGCTGGCCGTCAGCGCATGCTCGCCGAGCCTGCCCAGCCAGCCAGCCTCCGATCCAAGCCACACCGAATTGCCGAGCCAATTTCGCAATAAGTGCGACGCCGCCAAAGGCCAGTTGCAGCCGTTGATCGTCGAATGGTCCGCGCCCGATCGCGCCACGTTGGAGGCTCAAGCGCGACATGCTCAGCTCGTGGTTCATTACGAGGGCTGCCAGCTCGAGGTGCTGCGAGCATGCACCGTGCCAGCCAAATTTGCCTATAAATATACGGCAATCACGCCCAAGGACGAGCTCGTCACCATGAGCTCGGCGGACCAACTTTACGCGAGCATTCCGGTGCACGCGGCGAGCTTCGAGGGCAAGCTCGCACAAAAGGGCCAACTCAACGCTGCGATGACCATCGTCGGCATGTACGAGGCGCCGAACCTTGCCCCGGCCGTCGATCAATTGGTCGGAGAGTGCGGGCGGGCCACGCACGTGGTCTCTGCGCTGACGGTCGGCGCGTTCGAGTTCTTCGCCGGCAGTGCGCTCGATGCAGGCGCCAACCTGAACGTGCTCGGTGCCGCCGCCGGGGGTGAGCACCAATCGAACCACGAAACCCTGAGTCGCGATGGCAACGTCAAAGCCTGCGTGGACTCCAAGCGTGGTGACGCTGAACCGCCTGAAAATTGCGGCGCGCTGTTGCGGCTCGAATTGGCCGCCTTGCGCGCAGCGGGCGTCGCCGATCCCGAGTGTGGCCCAGGCACGGTGCTCGTCGATCACAAATGCAAAGCAGTCGAAAAGCCGAGCACGCTTGCGCCGGAAGATCAAAACTTCGTCGACGACAAGAACGGCGCGGGTTGGGGTAACCGCTGTTATTCGCACTTGAAGTCGGGCGCGCTGCCCTACGCACGCGCGGCCTGCGCAAAGGCGCTCGAAGCCAACCCCGAACCGCGCATTCGCGGCATGATCCTATACAACCTCGCGCTGATCGACGAAGCCACGCCCGACCCCAAAGCCGCGTGTGAATGGCTACGGCAATCAGCCAGCGTGCGCCCCGGGGTCGGCGCCGTACAAGAGAAGTTCGACGCGCTCAAGTGCCGGGAACTGCTCGCGCATTGAGCGCTGCCCGCCGGGGCACGCACGCGCCTTGACTCGAGAGCGTGCGGGAGCAGACTTTCCGTCATGGGCGGTCTTCATCTCGGGCACCGGTGCGCGCGTGGACGGAGAGACGTGGCCGGCCTGAGCGCCGCGTTGGCGATGCTACTCGCGACCACGGGCGTCGCCGACGCACAGCAAACCGCTGCACCGCTCGTGCCCATCGTGACGCCGCTCAAGGGTGATGATGCGTTCGCGAGTCGCAATGGGCTGTCGGTCGGGGCCGCGTTCACGCCGCTTCGTCTCTCACTCACCAGCGGGATTTTCTCGTACGCGGGTGCCTTCTCGGGTTGTGATGTTCACGCTGACGCGAGCGGCAATTCGGTGAACGGCTTCGCGCTGCAACGCTACAGCTACTTGCACCTGACGCCGCAGCTCGTGTTGCACGGTTTTTCGATCACGGGCTGCCCCGTCGATGCTGGCCTGGGCGGTGGACTCACGTACTCGATCCCTTTGCGGAAGAGCTGGTGGCTGGTTTCGAGCGCCGGGATCTACGCGCAACCCAACCCTGGGGGTGGGGCAACCACGTTCGTCACCAGCGGCGCGCGCATGGACGTGGTGAAGGAGCTGGCTTGGGGCCGCACGCTGAGCGTCGGGCTCGGGACCCGAGTCAGTGGCGGCAGCTTCAACGCGCTGCACTTCGGTGGCAGCTTCTGAGCGCGCGGAGCAGAAATCAAGCCGCGATCAGCGTCGTTGCGCATTCAGTTGCCGCCGCGCGCAGAAGCTGCGTTCCATCCGGGCAGCGTGATTCCTCGTCGTTTTTCGATACTCCTCGCCGGTGCAACCCTCGGCGCGTTCGTCTCAATCAGCGCTTGCAACGGCGTGGCCGGCGTTCCGCCGAGCAGCCCGCAAGCGCAACAGGTCCGCGTGGAGGAAAGCGATCCGCCCGCCGGAGCCACTGCGCTCGGCGAGCTCAAAGTGACTCACGGGCAGGGCTGTAGTTTTACCGGCGATCGCGGCACTCGAGAAGGTGCGACGGCGTTGCTCCGGGAGGCCGCGATTCAGCGCGGCGCCAACTTCGTCAAGGTGACCAAGGTCGTCGAACCGTACAGCGGGCACGACTGCTATCACCGCGAGTTCGTAATGGAGGGGCTCGGCTACCGCCTCGCGGGCACTCCGCAGGTCGTGCCGCCCGTAGCGCCCGCCGCTACCGTGGTCGCGCCGGCTGCGCCGTCCCCGACCGCAGCCTCGTCTTCCGCATCGACCCTCGACTGCACCCCGCCGTGCTCTCCCGGTTACGCGTGCGAAGCCGGCGTTTGTCGCGCGCTCTGCAATCCGGCGTGTAGCGCTGGCCAGGTGTGCCGCGCTGATCGAGTGTGCGTGCCCGCGAGCCCTTAGAGCCCGCGAATGGCTGAGTCGATGATCACACGCCAGTCGGACGCCGCGCGCGACTATTCGACGATCAGCCCTTCGGCGCTCTCGCTCTTGTTGATGAAGTCGGGCTCGTCGATCGCATTCGCCAAGCAAGCCGCAACCTTGCTGTGGAAGGATTCGGTTCCCGACGAGCTCGCACACGCAATGACGGCCGAGAACGCGCGGCGGCGCTTGCGTCACTTCGAGAATCGCTATCGCAGCTTGGATCGATTGCTGGCCGAGTCCGGCTGCGCCAATGTGCTCGAAATTGGCTCTGGGCTGTCGTTCCGGGGGCTCGAGCTCGCGCGAACGAGCTCGACTTACTACGTGGATACGGATCTGCCCGCGCTTGCCGAGCTCAAGGCCGAGCTGGTCGCGCAACTGCACCCCGCACCGCTGCTCGGCACGTTGCGCGTCGAGGCGCTCGATGCGCTCGATGCCAAAGGGTTTGAACGCATCGTCGCTTCGATCCCCGAAGGGCCGTTGGCGATCGCCAATGAAGGTCTGCTCGTGTACCTGAACGCGCGCGAGAAGGCTCGGCTCGCAGCCAATGTGCGCGCTGCGCTGCTCGCGCGCGGGGGCCGCTGGCTGACCGCTGACGTCTACCTGAAAAACCCTGGCGGCTCGTCCCCAACGGTCGGCTACGGGCGCTCGCGAGAGTTCGTCGACGCGCATCGTATCGAACAGAACAAGTTCAGCGATTGGAGCGACGCCGAGCGCTTCTTCAATGATGCAGGCTTCGAGATTGTCGAGCGGCTCGCTCACCAACACCCGTTGCACATCCGCGAGTCGTGGGCGCTCGCAGTTCGACCTTAGACACACCGGGCGCGCGTTCAAATCCGGGAAATCAGCCGAAATCCGAGGTGCGATGCTGGACCGCGATCGCCCCCCAAAAAACGGCCCGCAGCTTCGATACGACGCGCTCCGCTCCGCACGGCGGCTGGTGCTAGGCTCGCCGCGCTCCCAGTCGGTCCCAATCTCTATAGCGAGGCATTCGATGGACGTTCGCGCGGCAGTTGCCAATGGTCCCCAAACCAAACTCAGTCTCGAGACCGTTCAGCTCGACGGCCCTCGCGCTGGAGAAGTGCTGGTCGAAATCCGAGCGACCGGCGTGTGCCACACGGACGCTTACACGCTGTCCGGTCAGGACTCGGAAGGCATCTTCCCGAGCATCCTAGGCCACGAGGGCGCGGGCATCGTCGTCGACGTCGGAGCCGGCGTGAAGAGCCTGAAGAAGGGCGATCACGTGATCCCGCTCTATACCCCGGAGTGTCGCGAGTGCGAGTACTGTTTGAATCCGAAGACCAACCTGTGCCAAGCCATTCGCGCGACGCAGGGCAAAGGGTTGATGCCTGACGGCTCCAGCCGCTTCCGACGTGGAAACGAGGCTCTGTATCACTACATGGGCTGCTCGACCTTCGCCAACTACACCGTGCTGCCCGAGATCGCGCTGGCAAAGATCCGCGAGGACGCGCCGTTCGACAAGGTTTGCTACATCGGCTGCGGAGTGACGACCGGGATCGGCGCGGTGATTCACACCGCCAAGGTCGAGCCGGGCTCGAACGTGGTGGTATTCGGCCTGGGCGGGATCGGACTCAACGTGATTCAAGGCGCGCGCCTCGTCGGCGCCAATCGCATCATCGGCGTGGACGTGAACCCGGCGCGACGTGCCATCGCCGAAGAGTTCGGCATGACCGACTTCGTCAACCCGAAGGAGCTGGGCACCGACCTCGTGCCGTACTTGGTCAACCTCACGGGTGGTGGCGCGGACTACAGCTTCGAGTGCGTGGGCAATGTGGATTTGATGCGCCAGGCGCTCGAGTGCTGCCACAAGGGTTGGGGTGAATCGATCATCATCGGCGTTGCGCCCGCGGGAGCCGAGATCAAGACGCGACCGTTTCAGCTCGTCACCGGTCGCGTGTGGAAGGGCTCGGCATTCGGCGGCGCGCGCGGCCGCACCGACGTGCCCAAAATCGTCGATTGGTACATGGACGGAAAGATTCGGATCGACGAACTGATCACTCATACGCTGCCGCACGAGCGCATCAACGAAGCGTTCGACTTGATGCACTCGGGTGAGTCGATTCGCACGGTGGTCACCTACTGAGAGTCGGGACTCGGCCAGGCCGCGAGCGGTGCGGCCTGCGCCGGCCCGAGCCCTGGCGGGATCGCAAATCTCTGCCGCCTCGCTATTGAACATGAATTTCATTTTCAATCTCATTTGAGGCGTGTTATGCGAACGACACCGTTGTGGTTTCGTATAAATTTTCGACAAACAGCAGGAATCTGAGCAGAAAACGCGCTTACTTCGTGAGCGGCACCCTGGCCGTTTGGTGCGCCAGCTCGGCGGCTTTTGCCCAACCCGCGGGCAAGGCCCCGCCCCCTGCGCCGCCGGTCGCGCCCGAGGCTCCGCCGCCGGATGCCCGTCCCGAAGTACCGCCCGAGTCGGCGCCGCAGCGTCCCCCTCCGGAAACCAAACCGCCGTCCGAGGCTTCGAAGTCCAAAACCAGCGCCGAAGCACCCACGCCTGCGCCGGATGCCGCTGCGTCGCGCGGTGCGGAGCCCGTGCCGACGAAGCCCGCCCCGGACGTGGTCACTGAAGTCAGCATCGTCGGGACGCGCATCGAGCGCACTGCGGGCTCCGCGCACATCATCCGCAACAAAGATCTCGAGCGGATGGAGTACGATGACCCGGCCAAGGTCTTGCAGTCGATCCCCGGTGTGTACGCGCGCGGTGAAGACGGCTTCGGTCTGCGCAACAACATCGGTCTGCGCGGCACGAGCTCCGACCGTAGCAAGAAAGTGGCGCTGATGGAGGACGGGGTGCCGTTCGGCCCTGCGCCGTATTCCGCGCCCGCCGCGTATTACTTCCCGCTGATGACGCGCATGACACAGGTGAACGTCATCAAAGGGCCGGCCGCCATCGTATACGGGCCGCAAACGATTGGCGGTGCGATCAATCTCGTCACGCGACCGATCCCGACGGCGCCCGCGTTCGGCCTCGACGTGGCCGGTGGCAGCTACGGCTACGGCAAAGTCGATGGCTATTACGGCTGGAGCGACGATCACAACGGGGTGCTTTTGACCGGAACGCACCTGCAGAGCAGCGGCTTCAAAGAGTTGAAGGACGACGCCAACACTGGATTTTATCGCAACGAATTCATGCTCAAGATGCAGCATGTGTTCGACCCGCATTCGGAACATCGCCAAGAGCTGAGGCTCAAGCTCACCTACTCCGAAGAGGTTTCGAACGAGACCTACCTCGGGCTGAGCGACGCGGATTTTCGCGACAATCCGCTGCTCCGCTATCCAGTCACTGCGCTCGATCAGATGAAGAATCACCGCACGTCCGCGGTGCTCACGCACGTGATGCACCCCACGCGCAACCTGACCGTGACGACCAACGCATATCGTCATGATTTTCACCGCACTTGGCGCAAAGTGAACCGCTTTCGCGGCGCGAACTTGTTCGACGTGTTGAGCGACGCGGAGAGCTCGCAGAACGCCGTGTATCGAGCGATCTTGGCGGGTGAGGCGGACACCTCGAATCCGAACGAAGTGTTGATGATCGGGCCGAATCAGCGCGAGTTCGTCTCGCAAGGCATCGACTCGCGCGCGACCTTGGCGGGCAACACTGGACCGCTCGCGCACCGCGTCGAGTACGGCATGCGCTTTCACAACGACAGCATCGAGCGCCGTCACAGTGAAGACGGCTTCATCGTCACTAGCGGCAATTTGCTACCCGAAGGCACGCCAACCACGGTCACGGCCTTCAACGAGGCGACGACCGACGCTTTTTCGATGCACGCCATCGACGCCGTCACTTGGCGCAAACTCACGGTCACGCCCGGGCTTCGCTTCGAGCTGATGCGCTCCAAGTTCTTGGAGAAGCTCGGTGACACGCCGACCACCACGTACGGGACCGCGCACGCCCTCTTGCCCGGCCTCGGCGTATACCAAGAGTTGTTTCCGTCCTTTGGCGTGCTGGGCGGGGTGTATCGTGGGTTTAGCCCACCTGCGCCGGGTAGCGAAGGAGTGTCCCCGGAACTGAGCGTCAATTACGAGGTCGGCGCGCGCTACATGTCACGCGCCCTGCGAGTCGAAGTGATCGGCTACTACAACGACTACTCGAATTTGACCGACATCTGCACGCTGTCGAGTGGTTGTGTCGATGCAGGCTTGGACAAACAGTACGACGCGGGGAAAGCACGCATCTACGGCGTCGAGGCCTTCGTGCAGAGTGAGCCCGCGATTGGCTCGGTGAAGTTTCCGCTGTCTCTGGCCTATACGCTGACTCGCACCGAGTTCCAGAACAGCTTCTCTTCCGAAGATCCGGTGTTCGGTGACGTCAAAAAGGGCGACGAGATCCCGTACGTGCCGCGCCACCAATTCAACGCCATGCTCGCTGCCGAGTACGGCCCCGCCAGCCTGTACGGCAATGCGACGTACATTTCCCCGATGCGCGAGCAGGCCGGCAGCGCGCCGCTCGATCAAGTGATCGCGACGGACAAACAATTCGTCGTGGATGTCGGCGCCAGGTACCGCGCGCTGCGCTGGCTCGACATTTACGGGAACGTGCGCAATCTCTTCAACGAGCTCGATCTCGTGTCTCGGCGGCCGTTTGGCGCGCGTCCGAACGCGCCGCGCATGATTCAGATCGGCGTGAAGATCAAACTTTGAACTTTGCCCTGCCGGCGGGGCGTAGACTCTCCCTTCCTCCGCCCAACCTAGTCGCTCCGCCGGCAGAGGGCTCTTCGAGACGTCGGGCGCAATGGGCGCGTTCGACGTGGAGCAACCTCTTCCGCGCAGAAAAGATGTGTTGGACGAGTTTCTGAACCGCAGCTTGTCGCTCGCGCTGCTCAATGTGCATCCGATTGGGGGTTCTGGGGTTCTGGCGCATTGACGGGTAAGCTCACGTACATCCGCTGCGCAGTTGAGTGTGGGACTCGAGCGTGCAGGCAATGCCGGAAAGATCTCACGGCTTCGCTGGCGCAGGTTTAGTATGCGCCGCACTCCGCTGGCGGAAGCGGTGGTACCTGCAGGCTCATCACCCGAAGGTCGGAGGTTCAAATCCTCCCCGCGCAACCGAAGAAAAGCCCGGTAAAAACTGGGACTCTTCGCTTTTGTATTTTCGATTATTTCCGACCACCTCATAGCGGAGCTACTTCGCGCGGATGCGCTCTAGCTCCTCCACGTCGGCGAGGTCCTTGTGCCGACCAGCCGATTTCTTCTTGGCGACGCGGGCGGGCTTGCCGATGTACGGAATTGCATGGCCATCCAGGTCGAAAGTCTTGGCGTCTCGAAGAGCCTCGTCGAAGGACACGCCGCTGATCTTGGATCTTGGTAAGCACCTCAATCTTGAGCGGGGCGATGCCGAAACGATACGCCTCGCCTTCGGTCGCGAAGTCGCCCAGGGCGACCGCGTGCGCACGAAGGGGCCGCGCCAAAGCCCTCGAGTGCGGCAATACGCGCCCTGAATTTGTGCGCGAAGGGTAACGTACGAGAATCCGCTTCGGGTCTTGGCCGCTCCAATGACGAGGAGCACGGGAGCATGAAGCACTGGATCGGTGGCCGCGGTAGGGGGTTCAGGCCAAACAATGTCCGCCGGGCCGTTGGTCGCAGGTGACAAAGCAGCGGTGTCGTGGTCAGGTCCAGTCATGGTCGACGCGACTTCAAAGCGAGTCGAACGTCTGGTGGGGTCGAAGCGCAAGGAACTCGCTGCCCTGGATGACGAGTTCTTCAGAGAGGTCGTCGGGGTGGCAGAAGCGATCGACGCCCTGCGCACGGCCTTGAAGCAGATCAGCGCGGCCCTCGATAATCGGCAATTCGAGAAGGCGTCCGCGATCGGGTACGAGAAGGTGGCGGAAGAGTCCGTTTTCCTGCAGCGGACGCTCGGCGGCTTGCAGGGAGCCTGCCTACACAAGGAGAAGCTCGTCTCCGATCTCGCGCTTACGCTGCGCCGTCCGTACGAGGATGTCCTGCCAAAGGTCAGCGCCGTGATGCAATCCGCGCGCCCACTCGATCGAAAGCAACGCATCGCGAGCCGGAAGAAGGTTCCGCAGATCCGCGCCGCAATCGAGGCGTTGACGCGAGACTTCGGCAAGGATGCCGAGGCACGGACGGACCGCACGCATCGACGCGGGGGACGCACTTGACGACATTCCGATTCGGCAACTTCGAATGGGACGAGGCCAAGGCCCGCGCGAACCTGCGGAAACACCGCGTCTCGTTCAGTGAGGCCGCGACGTGCTTCCTCGACGCCGAAGCCTTCTCGGCCCCGGACAAGGACTATCCCGACCGATTCATCCTGATTGGTCTCTCGCGCCAGCTTCGGGTACTCTTCGTAGTGTCCGCCGAAGCTGGAGACCGCATCCGACTCATCACCGCCCGAAAGGCATCGCCCGCCCAGCGGAAAGTCTACGAAAATGGCCCGTAAGAGCGAAACCGATCTCAGTCGTTACGATTTGGCCCGCGGCACCCGGGGCAAGTACTTCGAGAAGGCTCGACGTTCCTTCGAGACGATCGTCGTCGATAAGAAAGTCGCGGCCGCGCTTGGTGGGCCCGAGGGCGTTGCCGCGCTACTCGAAGCACTCGTCAAATCGCTTGGGCAGGCGAAGAAGAAGCGGCGGGCGGCGTAGCAGTTGCGGTTGGCGCTACCTCGCTACTGCCACCCAATCGCGATCGCCTGCTCGAATGGCAACACACCTCCGCACCCCCCTGGCTAAGGCGTGACATGAAGCCCCCCTTGTTGGGCCGCTGTTCGAGCGCCTCGAGCGCTTCGTCGACCGAAACACGTTTTGCTGCGCGCCGCTTCTAGAATCAGGCCGATCGTGCCAACCGCCGCGAGCCCGACTGACGCGCATGCTCGGCGCGCTGCAGGGTCGTCCGTTAGTAGCAGCGAGGTTGGGTGCCTCAGGGCAAACGCGATGGCTGGTGTCTCACCCGATTGCAGCGAGAATGCGTCCCCGCGCAACCGCAAAAAACGCGGGCTCGAGAAGCTTCGCGCTGTTCGCGGCAGCCGTCCTCGACTCGCTGAGCTTTGCCGACATCGCTGCCAAGATCGTCGACCTGATCACCGCGACGGCTCCGACGATCTTTCCCCGTAGTGCAGCGCCAGGTCCGTTCGACCGCGGTACGCTACTCCGCGACACGGCTACGCGCCGACCGACTTGAGCAACTCGGCAATGTCGCCGCGGGTCAAGGTGGCGCCGAAGCGGCTATTGCGGCGATAGATGACTCCGCCTGCGGGGCTGTAGACGGTGACGAACCTTTCCTTTCCCGTGAACGCGCAGTCCAGTGCCAAAACAGAGGATTTCTCGCGAGCGAACTCCGGCCCGAGCAAGTCACCAAGCGCTCGAGGGTCAACCACCTGGTAGTGATACGGGTATTGGGCGAACACCTCCGAAGGGTTCGCGTTCTGCAGTTCAGGGGAGCGTTCGTCCGGCGTCAACGCATAGTCAGGAATGTAAAGTGTGTGCTCTTTCACACTCAGCAACCGAGTACGCTCCGATTTTTCCTCGTACATCGCTCGGCGCAAACCCGATTCGAGATCGCATTGGATCGACCGCAGATAGAGCGCTAGAGTCGACGGATGCCAGTTGTAATACTGGCGTGCTTTGGGCCCCGCACCTTCGAGTTGTTGGACTTTGCTGAGAGGGTACCTACAGTACCCTTGCAGGTTGTCGCTTTCGCCGAGTGCGTCCACCAACACCAGCCCATACTGCTCCGGCAGCCCATTGATATTGTAGAACGTGTCGACGGTGAAGTACTGATAGCGCTTTGAGTCTTTGAACTGGTCCACTTGGTCGGGCATCACGACTTCAAGGGGCGTCATGGTCCAAGCCTGTCGCAGAAGGGAGCGGAAGGAGTCGAGCTCCCCACCGTCACCTGGCTGCAGCACGAACACGGTTGTTTTCGCTTTCAGCGCGCTGACAGTCGCAGGGGCGAACCGCTCTTCGTTGCTAAAACGAGGATTTCCCGAACCAACTCGCCACCCAGAGCAGCCACCCAGTGTTCCAAAAGCCAACACCGATTGCAGCCACTGCCGCCTCGAAATTTCCGCGTTCGTTTTCATTGTTCCTCGCGCGTCGTCTTGCGGTTTCGGGTGATTGAGACCGACGCCCTCTCCTCGCATCTTCGCTCTATTCAGTACATTTATGGTTGTCAACCACACCCTTTGGTATTGAGCTTGGCTCACCGCCTGCCGCAGCTGCCCCGAGCTGAGGCGGCCGCATGCGCCTGCTCGCCTGCTGCAATGTAGCGGCATACGCCGCGTGTTGCGCCCTCGGACGTGGAAGGCGCGCGCGCTTGAGCTCTATCAGGCGCCTGAGTGACAGCACCTTAACACACCCGTCACTTCTAGTTCTTCGCTCGACCCGATCAAATCGTCGCAGAGCTGGCTTTCGTTGATTGAACCGAGCAAGTCGAGAGCACCAGCAAGCCGGCTGACTCCGCGTTTTGATTTGTGGGTTCTGCCGTTGCTACTCGTCGCCGAACGCCTTCACGTCGGCGATGTCTCGAGGTCGCTTTTCGATGAGCGCGCTGCGCCCGATGCACGCCTTCCCCCGCGCGTTCGTCGCGCGGGTCTGATAAAAGCAACTATCCCATGTCGCAGCTCCGCAGCCCCGCAAGTCGCACGGTCCTCGCATTTTCGTCCGTGGTCACTGCCGCTTTGTTCCTCGCCAGTTGCGGTGGCGAGTTTCACGCGGGGGGCTCGGCGGGAAAGGCCGGCTCTCCGGCATCAGCCGGCAGAGACTCGAGCGGCTCGGGCGGAAGTGGAGCTTCCGGGGGCGGAGGAATCTCGGGCACCGGAGGGACGGGGGACGCAACCGGAGGGGCGGGGGACGCAACCGGAGGGGCGGGGGACGCAACCAAACATCCAGCTTGGCGGGTCCGAGAGGCGCTCTGCGAATGGACCCGCGCTTGTTGCGAAACGGCGGGCTTTTTCGGCGTCTTCGATCGTTGCGTAGCGCAGTCTTCCGGCGACGCCGACCAGTTTCGCGCGAGCATCGCCGCGGGTCGTCTGTCGATCGACGACGACGCGCTGCGGTCCTGCGCCGACCACATTCGCTCGTCATACCTCGGCTGCGATTTTTTGAGCTCGGCTCTCGACACGTTCGCGACCTTCTCGGACTGCGTTGACGGCATAGCCGGACACGTTCCGATCGGCGCGGCCTGCACCCTCAGCGAGGATTGCATCGGCGCCGGCACTGGCCGCGTGAAATGCATCGACGGCTTCTGCGTGGACGGCGCCCCCAACATCCCGGACGGCGCGGCCTGCACGCTCGACGACCGCTGCGACACAAACTCCTATTGCGATGGGACTTGCCGGCCGAAGAAGCCCGTAGGCGCGAGTTGCACGAGCGGCCACGAGTGCGCGCCCCTCCACTGCAATCAGGTCACCGGCACCTGCGCGACGCTGCCGGATCGCGCGGAGTGCCACCCCTGAGCTCTGGCGGTCAGGAAAGTCGAGTAGCGCCCCGCGCAACGACTGAACCTGGAATCGAGAAAGCGATTCCGCGGTTTGCTCTCGTACTGCAGTTCCGCGGTATTCTTTGAGCGCGCGATCACGAGCGTCTTGCCGTGCCGCTTCGGCGACGAGCTCGCTCAAGACTGCGGAGGCGCTGCCGTAACACGCAACTCCGGACTCGCCTGTTGCGCAGCGCTCCGGCCTATTCCGGGTTGAGCCCGAAACGTCCGAAGCGCTGTCAGCGCATGATCACGAAAATACGGGCGCCACGACAGAGGCGCACATCATCAGTAAAGGTTGGTAAACGTCACGTATTGCGCGCAGGTACCCCCACCGCCGTTACAGGTGCCAGTGGTGACCGACACGTAATAGTTGTGTACGACGGCTTCAGACATGAGCTTTGCCATTGTAGCGATTTGGTCGGCGGTTTGATAGCGATACAATGCGCTACCGCTGCAGGTCCCGATGGTAGCGTTGGCTGAGCACAGGTTGTACGCGCCCGAGCTACTGCCACCGCAGTTTTGCCCGGTGGTGAGCTGCACCAAGATATATCCGTAACTGCCAGCGGTGCTCGAACCAGGGACGAAGGTCGCAGCGCAGACGTAATCCGCTTTGGCGATGCCGCCCGACAACACCACCCCCGCAAAAGCCGCTACTCCGACGATCAGATTCTTAATCATCTGTACCTCGCTCACAATGTTTTGAACCCGCAATCGGATTTGCGACAGTGCATCGCATTCCCGATAACCCGCGAGGAGTATATCGTGGAGCAGAGCAGCGGAGCAACAGCGAACTGGCGATCATGATCGCATTTTCTGCGGGCTTTACTGGCGAAAACCGTCGACCACAACTACCTCCCTTTCACGATAGGACGGCTTCGAGACGAGCAGCTGAGTCACGTCTTCGAGCAGCAACCCCGAGTCCGACGGAGCTTCGGCGCGCGAGCAACGTTGGGCGCGCGCCGACGAGAGGTGGCGTGTTGGCGAGTGCCTCGAGCTACGATCGAATCGCGTGCAGCTTGGGCGGCGGCTCGCTCGGCTCAGGCAAAATCCAATCAGCCTTGCCCAAGCCATCTTCGATTCGCGAGAGATCGACTTTGGGATCGATCAAGCGGCGAATCGCGCGGCCGTTGAGCGAAACCCAAGTGTCGGCCCGCACTTCGATGGGGCCCAGGCCTTTCGCTTCGTAGTCATCGCGAATGCGGTGCGCGAGCTGCAAGATGAGATCGGGTTGGCTCGACATCTCGCGTTCTTGCAGACGGGTGAGGTATTGATGAGGCGCGATGTAGAAGGTGCGGTTTACGCGCGGCGCGCGCACCACGAAGGTGGTGCTGCCATTCTTCTCGCGCACCATCACCCGCCAAGAAAAGCGCATGCCCTGCTCGTGCCAACGCACCGAACCACCGTACGCTAGAAAGCGCAGCGGAAACGCGACTTGAAACAAGCAGTACGCTGCGGCCAACGCGAACGCGAGGCGAGGCCTGCGCCCGGACCGCGCAGTGACGCGCAACGACGGCACGCTCGAGGCCGGCAAGCGTGCCCTGAGTTGAGCCGGCAAGCGCGCGGCAAGCTTGCGCGGCCAACTCGCCGAAAAGAACACCAGCGCGGATAGCACCATGATCACGGGGAACATGCCGATCGGAAACAGCAAGCTCGTGACACTGTGGAAGCCGATCACCACCAGATAGGCGTATGGCCGCACCCTCGGGATCATCAACCACCAGGGGATGCTCGTATCGAACAAGAAGCCCGCCCAGCTCATGACCGGCGCGGCCCAATCTTGCGCCAAAGTCGGGCCTATCAGCGGCGCGTCGGCGCGCGACAAGAGCCAGATGCGCAGAGGCTCCGCGTGAAACAGCCAGTCACCGTGGGCCTTGGCCAAGCCGGCAAAGGTGTACACGACGGCCACCTGAAAGCGGAACAGGTACAGCCAAGCCGCGGGCACCGTATCACGCGCAATGCGGGGCCGAAAGCGAGCATCGAACGACCACGTTTGCCCCGCGGGTGAGCATGCCAGTAAGAGCGCCAACAAACTGGCGAGGTAGTAGTGGTTCAAATAGGTCGTCACGTCGAGCAACTGCAGGTACGTGAAGCCGAGGAACAAGCCGAACGCAGCCACCCGAAACATCAGGCCCAGGCTGACCAACGCGCACAGCGCTGCCAGCAGCCAAAAAAACGTATGCAGCTCGGCCGCGGGCGGCACCGTGGCCCAAGAAAATCCCCAGTATTTGAAGTGAAACTGCGGCGCGACGAACAGTTGATCGATCCAGCCGTAGGCCAAAAACCGCAGCGTGCTGGTCAGCAGCGTCAGCCCGAACAGCACGCGGAATGCGGCGAGCCACGCGCTGTCTACGGGAGCTCGAAGCGCTAATCCGCGCGCGCGCAGCTGTTCAATCATTGTCACTGCCCGCGCCAGCCGGAAGCTCGAGATCGAGCACGGTCACGAATTCGGACTTCAACAGATCGGTCAACTGTTTGAGCGCCGTATAGACGGCCCAAACTCGGTCGGTATTCTGAGTAATGGCCGTCTCTAGCGGGGGCTCGAGCGCGTCGATCGCGCCTTGCGCACCGTCGAGCGCGCCGAGCATGCGGCCGCGCAAGTCACTCGCGCCGATCGCATCGAGCCAATCATCGAAGCCGAGGCCGGAATAGTGAGCGCCGCAACCCTGGAACAGCCGGCGAAAGCCGAGATAGTTCTGACGAATGTTGGCGGTCGAGACATTCGCGTAGCGCGACTCGAGGGCCTCCGGGCAAAGCCCGGAGACGCACTCGGAGACACCGAGCGGGATCCCGAGCTTGTAGTCTTTCACCTCTTTCTCGATATAGAAAATGCCATTCCAGACCGCGTTCAGCGCGGCTTGCTCGCTCGGATAGACACTGCTGCTGCCGGGCTGAGTGAGCTTTTGCCTGAAATTGCCGCCCGCCGGGTCCCACGCTTGCAGCAGCTTTTGCGTGTTTTTGAGCACGTCCGCAGCCACCGCCGCAGCGTACGCCCGCTTGCGCGTGACGATCTCGTCGACACCGAGCGCGGCCCAGGTGCCCTTGCTGTTGATCGCCGAATACTCGGGACATTGGTTGTCCGTGCCCGAATAAAACAGCAGATACTCCGCCGCCCCGAGACCGCGATAGTTGATCAGTGAGCTGCCGAAGCCGGTCGTCGCGTACAGCGTGTCGGCGAGCGCAGTTTCGACCGGACAGCGTCCACCGAAGCGCCAGGCGTAGATTTGATCGCGCAGCTCCTGCGCGCCGGGATCTTGATCGGCGCTGCGGGCAGCGGGACCAAATCGAAAAATTTCCGCCACCTGCCAGCTGGAGTTCGCGCTCAGCCAAGCATCCTGCACCGCGCGCGCAGTCGCTTCCGTCGGCGCGGCCATGTTGGTCTTTGCGGCTTCGTCCAACGCAACCGCGCGGGCTTCGAAGTCGCGATAACGAGCCACCGCGCAGTCGGCGACTTGACGCAAGAAGGCGGCTTTGCTGAACGTTTCCTCGGGGATTTCCGGCTCCAGCGGGTCTGGGTCCATCCCACCGCTGCCGCCACTCGCGTGGCTGCCGCCGCTCGACGTTTCACCGCCGTTTTCCGCGACCGAACCGCCGCCTTGGGCGGAAGCGCCCGCGCTGCCGGGCCGCGCCTGCGATCCACCCACGGCCGGCGACGACGATCTGCCGCCGGCCGAGGAGGAACCACCACGCGACGACGTGGCGCCGGTGTACACGTTTTCGTCGATCACGAAACTCTTGCACGAGAGGACTGCGAGCAGCCCCGTCGTGACGAGCAGCGCGACCCGCCCGAATTGCTTCGGGCGCAACGCCAAGAGTCGTCGCACGGTGTTCACGGCTTGTCGAGGAGCAGGAGGATGCCGTCGGTGTCGTCGGTCGAGCCAGAAGCGTGGCCAGTCAAGCCGACTGCCGCGATCTTGCCGTCCGCTGGTTTCACCGCGCCCGACCAGAAGAAGTCACCCACGCTGCCGAAATCGTAGGCGGTGCAACCATAGGGCGAGCCAAAGCTGGTGATTGGCGCACCGTTTGGCGAGAGCAGCACGAGCACGGCATCTTGCTGACCACTGCTCAAGCTACCGCCGCCGAGCAGGACCGGACGGTCATCGCTCAGCACGATGGCGCGACCGTTGTCGCCCAAACCACCCACGTCGAACCAGGTGCGACCGGGGGTGGTGGTGCCCGTGACACCGTAGCTCGTGTCGAGCACGCCGGATGCAGTCAAGCGAATCGAAAGGATGTCCGAGGTGGTGTTGGCGGACGTCGCGCGGCCATAGCCGACCGTCACGAGCTTGCCGGCATTGGCGCCGCTCTGAACCAAAGCGCCGTACGCCTCGGCCGCCGTGCCTACCGGCTCGGCGAACACGCCTGCTGCACCAAACGTCGTATCCAAGGCCGAGCCGTTCTCCAGCAGCTTGAAGATCACTGGGCGTTGCGTGCCACCGTAGCTCGAGTACCCCGTGACGATGAGCTTGCCATCGCTCAGCACGCTGGCGGTGCGCACCGACGCGCTGGCCTGGGCGACGTCGAGGGTGAAGACGCCCGTTGCACCCAAGCCGAAGGTCGTATCCTGCGTCCCGTTCTCGGTGAGCCGCACGACCGCAAAATCGGTGTCCGTGCGCGGAGTCGTGCCGTCGGCTTGGAAGCCAGCAGCGCGTGTCGCCGCAGTCACGATGATTTTATTGTTCGACAGCACGTTGAGCCCCCATTGCGCGTCGGCCCCCGAAAGCGACACGGCGCCGGTCGTCGCGTTGGTGACCTTGGTACCCTGGTTCAACGGCAAGATGTGGATACCGGTGTCGTTGTCGCCGAACGTGGTGTCGAGAGTGCCATTTTCGTTCAAGCGCAGCACATACACATCGCGATCGTTGTTGAGCACGGTGTCCGTTTGAGCAGTCGTGTAGGCCTCGACGGTGCCTGCGACGATCAGCTTATTGCCCTGGAAAGCGAGCCCACGCGGCAACTCTGCCAAACCAGCGAGGCCGGACGCAGTGACCTTCACGTTGACCGTCGCGATCCCGTTCGTCGCCCAAGTCGTATCGATCGCACCGGCTGCGGTGAGCCGAACGACTACCGTCGAGCGATCTTCCAGCGCACCTGTGCTGGGTTGCGTGTAGCCCGCTGCGTACAAGAAGCCGTCTGCGCCCCAGACAGCAGCGAACAGACCATCATTGCCCGCCGACAGCTCTACCTTCTTTCCGGAGCTCGTGTCGCGCACGCAGTTGGGCGTCAACACCACCGGCGCGCCGCCAGAACCCGCCGAGCCGCTCGTACCACCGGAACCGGCAGAGCCACTCGCGCCACCGGTGCCGCCCCCGCCCGCACCAGCCGCGCTACCGCCCGTGCCTGCACCTGCTTCACCGCCCTCGCCGCCCTCACCGCCTTCGCCAGCGACATTCTCGTCGCCCGCTTGACCGGCAGCCGCTGACGCCCCGCCTTGGCCTGCGCCCGAGCCGCCCGCCTTTCCGGCGTTTCCCCCGCCCGCTTTGCCACTGCTGCCGCCGGCACCCGCCTTCGGTGCGTCATCGCCACCGCCATCGCTATCGCTACAAGCTGCGAGGAGGCAGGTCGCTGCGACGCAGGCCAGGCCCAGCGCGTTTGCTACGTGAAGTCGGCGTTTTCGAGATCCAGACATTGAGAACTCCGTGTTTTTCGTTGAGTGGCCGTTTCGCAGGCCCATGGGCCGGCTCCTTCTTTTCGAGCACAGCCACCACCAAGTGATATTGATAATGAACATCATTTTCAATAAGCGTTGTCAAGACATTAAGAATGCGCGGCTTTCCGACCGTCTGGCGGGTCGCTCGGGCTCCGGACCTTCCGTGGTCGCCGAGCGGCACCCAGCGCGGATGCCTGCGGCTGTCCGTCCGAGGCTCCCAGGCACCCGCACGCTTTGGCTTTCGCCCCACGCGGGCGCGCGCGCCGATTGCGTCCCCACGCGAGCGCCCTACGGCTCCGCGCTCGGCGATCGAAGCGAGCGCGGGCGCATTTCGAAGCTGCGCGTCCCGCGCAGCTCGCGCGCACACTTAGAGACAATTCAAAAAACCCTCCAATCGCCTGCTTGCAGAGACGCTCCGCAATCGTGCGGTGCGCCTCCTAGGTAGGCTCGGTCGGGGTTCTAGGGTTGGCTCTTAAACCGCGATCTCCACGACCGTTCTCTGTTCGAGAGAGCATGGCGCAACAGGCACAGCGAGAGATCGACGAACGCTTCAACGAGTTGAGTGACAAGGATACCTTTTGGGGTCCCTTGCTGGCATTTCGACCCGAGAAGAATCAGTGCATCAGCAGCTTTCGCGTCGCTACGATGGCTGCGACGCTCGGCGGCTTTTACGGCATGTTGCTGAACCTGGTGCTCGCGCTGATCTGTCGCAACACGACGCAGCGCGTGCCGGCTCTGTACATGATGCCGGCAATCCTGACTTCGACCTACTTCGCCGCATTCCAGCTCACCCTCGGGCCAGCTTGGAATCGCCGCGCCAAGCTGCTCATTCGTCGCGCCGACTACCTGCAGAGTATCGGTCGCCGCGACAGCTGAGCTTTGCTTTTCCGCGCTCCTCGCAGCAGAGCGGCTCAAAAAAAAGTGCGGAGGGGGAGACGCTTGCAGCGTCCCTGCCCTCCCCTCCGCACCCCGGAGTGTTGCTCTCGTGTCCTTCGATTCAAAGAGCACGGAGGAGCGTCCCGTCTCCTCCGCGCTAAGTCTTCTGGCCGCTATTCGGCTGCCACCGCCTGGGCGTGCGCGTCATGATGCTCTTCGTGCACGGCAGGCGCGCTCACGGTCGCAAACTTCGCGCAACCGAACAGTAGTCCCGCCGCGCCGAGGTAGGCGACGCTCATCATCGGCGACTGATTGATGCCAATCGCTTCACCGTGCATGAAGCCGAAGAAGGCCAAGCCAGCAGAGACTGCCGCGAAGGCAGCGGCCTTGGTGAACGCGCGATCGATGATGAAGGCGCCAATCGCGCCGAGCATCAGGCCACCGAGGATCGACCCGCCGCCCATCACTTCGAGGCCGCGGTACAGCACGCCCATTTGGCCGAGCTTGTCCAAACCGACCTGAGCGGCGCTGGTGCCCGCAGCTCCGAGCGAATTGTCGATCAAAATCTTGCCCCACGCGGCAAGGTGCGGCGTGAGCGCGAGCACGATCGCGGGAGCGTGGGACTTCGGGCTCTCTTGGAACGCTTGCGAGCCGATCAACATGCCGATGTACAGCAGGATGGGCGAAATCGCGACCACGGGCACCAGCGCGACCATCACCGAAATGACGCCGAACCAGGCCAAAACGATGACCGTGACGCCAGTCGCCGCCGAGTAGCCGATGCGGCCGCCCATCGCTTTCCAGCCGGGATGACCGATGTACACCGCGTTGATGAACGGATTGCCCATGCAGCAACCGATCAGGCTGACCACGCCGTCCGCAGTGAGCACACGCGTGGTGGGGAAACTGTCGCCCGCGATGGCGGCGCTCTCTACGTTGTCCAGCGCCTCCACCAAGTCGTAAATCCCGAATGGGATCGCGGTCACCAAAATCACGCCTAGGAACTGGAAGCCGGAGAACACGTGCCCAAACGCCGGCAGCGGGATCGAAAACCCGAAGTTTGCGACCGAGTCTTTTAGCTTTTCGGTGGTCATGCCGCCGAAGTTGTAACCCAGCGCCGTCGAACCCCACGCGATCAGCGTGCCGGCGGCGATGGCGACCAAGCCGGCCGGAATGCCCTTGAAATAGCGCACGCCGCCGAACCAGCTGGCAAGGATGATGGTGAAGCAAACTAGGCCGATCACCGGCGTCATGAACATCTCGAGCGCGGGACGCATGGAGATGAACGACACCGAGACGCCTGCCAAAGTGCCGAGCAACGCCGCACGAGGCGTGATCTTGCGAATGACGGGGGCGATGAAACCACCGGCCATCAACACGAAACTCTGCACGAACACCCAGCACAAGCCCGCCTCCCAGCCCTTGATCGGATCACCGGTCTTGAGCGCGATCGGCAGCATGATCACGAACACCACGACGAACATGTGCGGCACGCTGATGCCCGAGGGCAGCGCACAGACATCGGTGCGCCCAGTCTTTTTGGCCAGATTGTAGGCCAGGCGTGCGTAGTACACGGTGCTCAGACAGAGCATCAACCCGGTTGCCGGTAAGATGCGTCCGAACACGATGTTGTCGGGCATCTTGAGTACGAACCTCAAGAGTCCGGTGAGTACGAGCAAATTGACCAGGATGTTGGTGCCGAATCCGAAGTAGGCATTCCAATCACCTGGGGTCCACAGCTTTGGTTTCGCACTTTCGGTTGTCATCGCTTTGATCTCCGTCGTAAGGCGCGGGCGCGCCTACGCTTCTGGATTGTTTCGAAGCGTTTTCAGCTATTGGGCGAGATGCACTCGGCAGGGAGCGCACGAATCACTACGATGGCGATCTGGCCCTTCGCTCGGCAACTTGTCTAGCGCCAATTCCCGCACGCACTGCTCTCAAAATCAGCGCACTCGGAAACGCTCGCGCGATCGCCGGAGAATTTCCGAGCGTGCGCCCGCTTACAGCTCGTCGAAGACGGAGATCAACTGCTCGGCAAACGAGGCTGCAGCCACGGGCAAGACCCGCCCACGACGACTGGCGAGGCGGAGGCTCGCCTGTTGCAACTCCGGATCGGTGAGCGGGATAGATATCATGCCCGAAACATCCGGCTTCTTCCCGATATGAAACGAGAAGCACAGACCGTTGCTGGCGCGGGCGAACATCTTCGTCGTTTCGATCGAGTTGGACACGACCGCCGGCTCCAAGCGAATCGAGTGACGACGCAGGGTGAGATCCATCAACGCGCGCGCCGCCAAGGTCTCGTCCGGCATCGCGATCGGATAGGCGACGCACTCGCTCAAGCGCAGATGGGTGCGCGAAGCGAGCGGATGCTCGGGCGTGACCAGCACGCAAAGTGGTTGGATCGCCTCGGCCAAGACGGCCACCTCGGGATCGTCGCTGTGCTCGTGCGTCAGGATGAGCTCGACTTTGTCGCGCAGCAGCGCCGAGGCGATCTCTTTGGGACCTCCGACGCGCACCGAGAAGCCGACTCCCGGATGCTTTTCGTGATACTCCGCGATCGCATCCGGCAGCATGCGGCCGGTCACCGACTCGGCGACTGCGATGTGCACGCGACCGTGCACCAAGCCACGCAGCCCGTCGATCTGAGCCTCCACCAAGCGCAGCTCTTTGAGCGAGCGCCTCACATAGGCGAGCAAGAGCTCACCGGCAGCCGTCGCGCGCACGCCTCGCGGAAGGCGCTCGAACAGAGGGGAGCCAACTTCGGCTTCGAGATCGAGCACCCGCCGATTCAGGGCTGACGAGGCAATGTGCAGCGCTTCAGCCGCTTTGCGAATCGAGCCGTGGTGAGCGACCGCATCGAGGTACGAAAAGATGGTCGGTGGCTGAAGTCGCCACGAGGCGCCGTCACCACCCGCCGTCGCACGCGCGGACGCGAGGGATGTTCCCTTGTCGGAACGGGCAGCAGGTTTGCGAGGCACGGTTAGACGGGAGAATGCCGCGAAGCTCGCGCTCGCGTCTACGGCAGCGGCGCTCTCCGCCACACTCGGCCTGCTTTCTCCCTGCTTTCTGGCTGCTTTCTGCGCGACCCACGAGCGCGAGCGCACGCCCTTGTGACGCGATGCCTCGACGCGGCGCGGTCGCTCACTGCGGCAATGGGTCGCGACAATGCGACCACGGCGGATTGACCTGAAATCAGCCTGAAATATCCGCCGCTGCGCGCGCGCTCCGTTTGGTCTGTTTATTGCTGATGCCCTGTTCGCTTCTGTCCAGGCGTCTCTCCGTGAGGCCGTGCGCGGGACTGAAGCAGAAAAGGAACAATCATGAGGCATCTCGGACTTTTTTTGATGGGGTCGCTCGCACTTTCCGCATGTGCGTCGCAGAACACGCCACCCGCGGCCTCGTCCAGCACCGTGGCGCAAGCGACCAACGAGCCCAATCGCGGCCCGGACTTTGGCCCAGCGGCTTCGGATGGGCTGGCAACGTCGCCGGCGGAGCGACGAACCCCGAGCGCGACACAACCCACGCCGGCGATCACTCCGCCCCAGTCAGGCACCACCACCCAGGCCGCTCCTCCGACGCAAGAGTTTGCGACGGGTGAACGCGAACCCGCGGTCGGCACCAGCAGTGGAAACGCAGCTGCCGCCCCGTCGGATCGTTCTTCTGCGCCGCGCACGGACGCGGACAACTCGCGCGTCAACCAGCGCGATCGGAACAGCGCGGCGTTGACCCCGATGGATCAAGGCTCGAGCGCTTCGGACCGCGCGATCACCCAGCAAATTCGCAAGGACTTGATGAACGACAAGACACTTTCGTTCACTGCGAAGAACGTCAAAGTGATCACCATCGACGGCAAGGTCACGTTGCGCGGCCCGGTCAAATCCGAGGCTGAACGCAGCGCGATCGAGGCAGCCGCACGGCGAGCCACGGGCGATGGCGGGCGCGTCGACAGTCAGTTGGAAATCAGCAAGTGAAGGAAAGTGAACCATGAAAAAATCAGTGATTGGCATCGTTGAAACCCAGATCCAAGCCGAGCGCGTGGTCGACCAACTCCAACAACGCGGCGTCGCATCCGGTGACATCTCCGTATTGTTCCCCGACAAGCGCGGCAGCAAAGACTTCGCCCACGAACACCACACCAAAGCGCCGGAAGGCGCCATCGCCGGTGTCGGCGCGGGTGGCGTGCTCGGTGGCACACTCGGCCTGCTCGCCGGTATCGGCGCGCTCGCGATTCCGGGCGTGGGCCCGTTGATCGCCGCTGGACCGTTGATGGCGACCCTCAGCGGTGCAGCCGCAGGTGCGGCCGTCGGCGGGATTACCGGCGGGTTGATCGGCATGGGTGTGCCGGAGTTCGAAGCCAAAGCGTACGAGGGCAAGATCCGGAACGGGAACCTATTGATTGCCGTTCACACCGAAAATAGCGAAACCGAGAAGCGCGCGAAGGAAATCTTCGAAGCTAACGGCGCGCACGACATCGCCGTGACCGGTGACTCGAGCGTCCCGAAGAAGAGCGAACAGGTCTCGCGCTTCTAGCCGTGAATCCATGGGCGCCGGCACGGTCGAGGCCGGCGCCCGTCATTCAGCAGCCAGGGCGCGCACGACCGCTTCGATGCCGCGGGTGACTCGCGCTAGAGCGTCGTAGTTCAGCTGCTCCGGGCGATCGGACGCACGGTGGTAGTTCGGGTCGCGATAGAGCGCGGTGTCGGTGAGCATGATGGCCGGGTAATTGGCGCGCCGAAACGACCAATGATCGGACCAATCAATCCCCGGGAAGACCGCAGGCAGCGCGGCCCCCTCGGAGGGAAATGGTTCGGCCTTTCGAAAGACACCAATCGCCTCGCGCAGCAACGACCGCGAGCCGAGATCGCCGACGAACCCGAGGAAGTTGCCGCGCGACGGATAGAGCAGCCCGATCGGGAACGGATAGTGTTGCGAGTCGGCTTGCTCGGTATAATAGCCGAGCGTCTCGAGTGAGAGCATCGCGACGATCGAGTCACCGCGCAGACGACTATTGTCGGCGTTGACCCGCGACCCCATGCCGGCCCGCTTGAAATACGGCGGTTCCTCGTTGACGAAGAACACGAAGCGCACGCGGCGTTGCGCAGGCACCGCTGCGAGACGAGCCGCCAGCTCGAGCGTTGCGGCGACCCCGGAACCGTTATCGTTGGCTCCCGGTCCGGTATCGATCGAGTCGTAGTGAGCCCCGACGACGACGAGGCTGCCAGTGCGTTTGCCGCTGACCTCGAAGATCACGTTTTTCGCGTGGCCGCCCAGTGCGCCGACGTCTTCGAATTGCAGCAGAGTCGCGCTGGTCTCGAGCGGCTCCAAGCGTGCCGCCAAGTATTGACGTGCGGCTTCGAGATTCTCTGCGCGCTCCAGGCTGCGAGTCCCAATCTTGCCGGCGAGGGCCGTCACGTGTTCGCGCAAACGACCGCTGAGCTCGCGCAGCTCGGGCGTGCTGGCCGGAAGTGCCCCCGCGTACGAACTCCCGGGCATGTAGGTTGTGTAGACAACGCATGACGCAAGCAGCAAAAGGATGCTGCCGTAGAATATCAGTCGAGCTTTCGAGCGCATCGGCACGGTCTCTCGGTCTCTCGGCTATCCCACGCGGAGCGTGGTACGATTGGGAGTGGCCGACTCGAGTGAACCGCCGGCGGAACAGGAGGTAATCTTACCGCACCGCGGGGCGTTCCGTCGCTTGGTCGCGCTGGCTCGCGGCGTGCGCAATACCCTCAAGGCCTTCATACGGTTGCTGGGCCGGCGCAAAGAACAACGCGAAGTCATGACCATCTTGGTCACCGGTGCCAGCGTTGGCATTGGGCTCGAACTCGCAAAATTGTTGCGAGAAGGCCCGCACCGGGTCGCCCTCACGGCGCGCACCTCCTCGCTCGCTCGTTTCGAAGAGGAAGGGCTCGTCCCGGGCGAGCGGCTTTTGCTCCTACCGCTGGACGTCACCATCGATGAGCAAAGACGCGCGGTCGTTCGCGCGATCGAGGAGCGCTGGGGCGGCGTGGACGTGCTGGTCAACAACGCTGGGATCGCCTACCGCGCGGTCGCCGAACACGTCTCGGAAGCCGAACGCTTGGCACAACTCGACGCCAACTTTCTCGGTCCCATGGAGCTGACTCGCTTGGTTTTGCCGCACATGCGCGCACAACGCTACGGCCGCATCATCAACGTCTCGTCCGTGAGCGGAATGACGGCCATGCCCACGATGTCCATCTACAGCGCCTCAAAGTTCGCGCTCGAAGGCGCCTCCGAATCCCTGTGGTACGAGATGAGACCGTTCGGCGTGCGCGTATCGCTGGTGCGCCCAGGCTTCATCAATTCCGACGGCTTTCGCAAAGTGCTCTTCACCGCGCAAGCCGAACGCGCGCTGACCGATCCGAACGACCCGTATCACGCTCACTACGCGAACATGCACGAGCTGATCGAAGGCCTCATGACGCTCACCTTCTACACGGCGCGCGACGTTGCCGAGACCATCCTCGACGTGATCGAGCAGAAGAACCCGCCGCTCTGGGTCGCGGGCACGCTCGACGCGCAACTCTTCGACTTCCTCCGTCGCATCATTCCCTCCGGCTTCTA
>Ga0164309_10000364_pt1 | contig 25749 bp, 20 predicted proteins | sample Whisoiple_247_MG_FD_109984 | JGI IMG/M metagenome (GOLD analysis project Ga0164309, IMG submission 109984) | Soil microbial communities amended with fresh organic matter from upstate New York, USA - Whitman soil sample_247_MG | ecosystem: Environmental > Terrestrial > Soil > Unclassified >...
CCCAGCCAATCGTGCCGCGCGGACAGGTAATCGCTACTCGCGTCGACCGCGCGATAGACGACGGGAAAGTCGCTCGGATCTGCGCTCTCTCGTGAGAGCGGCTGTACACCATCCTTGGCCAGAGCCATCACACTGAGCGGAACCGTGTCCGCTCCGGAAAGCGAGATCCGCGGCAGAGTCGTCGGGTACCCTCGCTCGGTCAGGCGCACGGTTTCGGTGCTGCCACCATCCGCCGGTACGTCGTAGATTGAAACGCGAAATGGAGGCGACGCCGCGCTCGTGAATCGCGCGACTCGCTCGGCATCCGCGGGCAATCCAGCATCCGACAAACGCCGGCGAAGTTCGAGATCGGTCCCGACGCTCGAGACTTCGACGGCAGCTAGGCTTTTCGCTTCCGGCAACCCAGTGTCATGCGGCTCGAAGCGTTGCTGCGTCCCGCAGCTAGCAAGCGGCCCAACCGGCGCGGCGACCCGCACCCGAGTCGCAAAATCCAGCGCGCGCAACCAAGCGTGCGCTGCGGGCGCGGGTTCGACCGCTGTCTCGGCAGTCACCAGAGCCAACCGAGTTCGTCCTTGCAGCCGCACGCTGAGCCAAAGCGACGAATCGTCAGCCATGACCTTGGCCAGCTGCAGCTCCGAGACTTGCGAAGCATCACTGACCGCGAGCAAAGCTGCGGTCTGCGCGTTGCTGCGCCCCGGAAGCAAGCAAGCGATACCGCACAACGCCAGCCTAATGAGCTTTCTTGACACGACCCAGCTCAGAGCAACCGATGTGCCGCGCGTTCTCTCGCGAAATCCCGGCGGATTGTCGGGATTGTCCGGGTACCGTGAACCGCCGTCCGGCACTGTATCCGCGCTGCAACACTGTCGATCCCGCCGCGGGACCACAACGACACTTCAACTCAAAGCAGTGACGGACCCACCTGAATGGGCAATTCGGCTTCGACCCGTGCCAGCACTCGACACACCGCCTCCGGCTCGCGGCCCCTGGCGAACGGGTCGCTCAGGAACGGCGCTGCTGCGAGCGCCGCGCGCCAAGGCATCGACGATAGGCTGGCGTCCCGCAAGCGATGGACGAAACGTAAGGTGCGCAGGGAGTCGAACCAGGTGTGAATTCGCCGCCGCAAGATCGCACCCGGTGGCGCTTGACCCGCGGCGCTCGTGAGCGCCGCGAACACGCCAAGGTCACTCAATACCCGCTGAATGGGCTCGGCGAGCTCTGGCAACCGAAGCGCGACGGCGCGCTCCAGCGCGGCGACGTCTGCGCTCTCTGCAAACGTGGACAACCCCTCGAGTACCGCCGCCAAAGCCAGGAAGACGCGCGGGGAGTAGAGCAAAAACTCTTCACCGCAGCTCAATTCTTGCGCAATCTCACGGGAGCGCCGCCCGGTTCCAAAAGGTACGCGCTCGGAGGCGCGTGCTCGAATCCCGATCGGCGTCAGCGCAGGACGACGCAGCGGCCCAACTTTGGCGAGCTTATCCAAGAGATGAAAATCCTCGGCCGCCTCGCGCTTCGGAACACCGCGCACACTCAGATATGCAGGCGCAGCCACGCACAGCGTACTGCCAACGCTCTGATAAGCGTAGCTCGATCCTGCTGCTGCAAGACCGAGCACATAGTAGCGAAGTGAGATCTCGTACAGCACGGTGGCCGCGTCGATCGCGCCGTCCCCGCCGGGTTCGTGACGGTATGGCCAGAGCCAAGCAGCACTCGGCGAGCTTTCCGCAACGGGCTCACTGAGGCGCAAAAAATAGTCAGCAGGCAACGTGACGTCAGCGTCGCTCATCGCGAGCAACGGACAGCGCAGCTGCCCGCGCGCCCAGAGTGCAGCGGCTACATCGCCGCCCAATTTGCGTGCCAAGCCCACGCCTTCGCGCGGCGGTAAGCGCACTCCGAGACTTGCGCGATCGAGCCACAGCAGATCGTAATGTTCGGCGTGACCGAGCCAGGCCCGCGTCGTCACGCCTTCATGAGTGATCGCGTGCGCTGTCGGAAAAAGCTGGCTGAGATGCGTGAGAAGCCGCTGGTTCTCGGCGTGAATCGCGTCACTTGCTGCATCCGTCGCGTTCACGACCAGAATCAACAGCGCCCGCTCGGGCGCTCGGGCTAACGCGCTCTGGAACCCGTCCAACAGGGACGGCGCCTCGCCGCACACGGGCACGACCAGCGAGGCGAGGTAGCGTTCCGAGACCGCATTGGCCAGCGCTACCTCGGGCTCGGCGTAGCGCGCGAAGTACTTGCCCCCCTCGCCCGCGTGCGACTTCAATGGACGGCTGCGCGGTGCGGCAAACGCCGCACGAGCTCCGCCTCATAGTCGAGCAGAGTTCCCGCGCGCTCGTCGATTTCCGGGTCGTCGAAGTAGGCGCGAGCCAAGCGAAAGAACAAGCCATGGTGCCGAGCCTCGGCGCGAGCCAGATCCAGATAGGGCTGTGCGAGCGGCGAACTCCGCTCTTTCAGCGCTTCTGCCACCATGAACAGACGCTCGCAGCCACGCGCTTCGACGATCCCCGCAACCAACAATTTATCGAGCAGCATGCGGAGTCCGCCGTTCCGCACCTGGGACCGCAGCGCGTTCACGTACGGGTCCTTGTAGTCGTCCGCCAAGATCAGGCCCCGCTCGTGCACGATCCGATACATGATTTGGAAGTGTTCGAGTTCTTCGCGGGCAAACTCGATCATCGGCTCGATCAGCTCATTCTTGTCGGGATAGCGCACGACGAACGACATGCCGGTTGCAGCCGCTTTGCGCTCACAGGCAGCGTGATCGAGCAGGAAGGCATCGAAGTCGGCAAACACCACTTCCAGCCACTCGGGCGGAGTCTTGAATCGAAGGTCGAACATCGCGGAAACGACGCTATTGCAGAGACCTGACGGTTCGGCAAACCCCGCCGCGGCCAGCGCGATTTCGCGCAATATTTTCGATGACTCGGCGAGGCTCCGCCGGTTTCGTTGGAGCGCGGTCGGCTTTTGGTTAGCGTGTCACCGCGTATGGCAGGCTATTCAGGGACGCCGCTTCCTCGGAAGCTCGGGCTGAAACCCAGCGCGCGCTTCGGCACGCTCAATGCACCGGACGGTTTCGCGAAGCAGCTCGGCGAGCTACCCGCAGGGGTGACGCTACGCGATGCTTCACGAGGCAGCACGCCGCTCGACGTGATCGTGTGCTTCGTCAGTTCACTCGCCGAGCTCACGCGCCTATTCCCCCGCGCTCGCAAGCGGCTCGACTCGAGCGGCGGACTCTGGCTGTGCTGGCCCAAAAAGGCGTCCGGCATCAAGACCGACGTCGACGAGAATGCGATCCGAAACCTGGGGCTGGCTTCGGCCCTCGTCGACAACAAGGTCTGCGCGATCGACGAGGTTTGGTCGGGGCTACGCTTCGTGGTTCGCCTGCGCGACCGGCCCGGCAAGTAGCCTTACTCGCCCACCACGTGGACGACCAAGCGCCGGGCGTGTGGCGCTCGCCGGTGCTCCCACAGATACAGCGCTTGCCAGGTGCCGAATGCGAGCCGGCCCGCGGTGACGGGAATGGTCTCCGATGTTTTGGTGACAGCGGAGCGCGCATGCGCCGGCATGTCGTCCGGCCCCTCGTCGTCGTGCTCCCAGGCGCGAGATTCAGGGGCGAGATCCGCCAAAAAGCGCGTCAGATCGCGGAGCACTGCCGGATCCGCGTTCTCCTGAATCACGAGGCTGGCCGAGGTGTGCTGTACGAACACGGTGCACAGCCCGGTAGCAATCTTGCTGCGCGCAATTGCCGCATTTACCTCGGAGGTGACGTTCCACAAACCTGCTCCACGAGAGCGTAGTTCGAGCGTTTCCTGGTGCAGTGCCACGCGCTCTGGTATGCGATCATTTCGTCTTTTACGCCAGATCTCTCGATGGGCGATGGTTGGATAAAGAGCTCGGAGGAATCTCCCCCGCGCAGTGGCCGCTGGGAACGCGTTTCCACACTCGCGGCTGAGGCGTTCTCCGCCAAACCGTGGAGCCACCGACTGTGGCTCGTCGGTCGCGGCCTGGTCACGCGCGACACGCTGCAAGCGGCAAGCGCCATGGCGTTCGACTTGTTCATGGCTGCCATCCCGATGCTCGCGCTGGCAGGCTGGCTGTTCGCGGGCTTATCCCGCAATAGTGACGCAGTACTGCTGAGTACCTCGCTGTTGGTCGATCTGACACCGCAAGAAGTGCGCACGCTGATCTGGAGCCAGCTTGGGCAATTCTCGGTCACGGCAGTCGCGCCCGTAGCCTTGCTCGGCGCTTTGTGGCTCGCGTCATCGGCATTCAACACGCTGATGGCGGTGCTGGAGGTCACGGTCGTGGCTCAGCGCAGGCCATGGTGGAAGCGTCGCTTGTTGGCGCTGGGTTGCGTGGTTTCGAGCATCCTATTGTTCACCGCCAGCGCGACGCTGGCGGTGAACCTTGCGGGTGGACCATCGACCGTCGTGCGACTGATCGCTCGGGGTGATTTCCCGTTTTTGGACCACGCGAGCCATTTCCTACTGCTGGCCTTGGTCGTGCTGATCGCGACCTCGTTGCTGGCGGGCTTTTTTCGGATCGCGGTGATCCGTCCGGGCGTACGCCGAAGGGTGTGGCCCGGAGCCATCGTCACGATTGCGGCTTCGGGCAGCGCATCCGTGGCCTTCGCCTACTATGCCGCCCATCTGGCGCGTTTCGCGCTGTTTTACGGCACGCTCTCCGCCGTAGCGATCACACTGGGCTGGCTTTGGTTGATGTGCCTCACCCTGCTCTTGGGCGCCGAGCTCAACCTGCAACTCGAAGATCTGAGCAATCAGCCGCTGCTTGGGAGGCCCACGCACACGCCCCAACCGGCGGGCAGCTGCGACGCCGACTGACACTTGCCCTCACCGCAGGCGCTACTGTCTTGCGTGTTGCAAAGCTTTAGACACGTGTTGCTCGCGGCAGAGCAGATGTGCCCCCAAGCACACGGACACGCTTGCCCCACCTTCCCGGTCCCCGGAGGAATGCAGGTGGTGGTGCCATCAGCTCGCACGACCATGCACGCGGTCCCGGTCTCGCAGGCACACCCTCCAGCTTTGGTGCAGGGATAGGGCGTGCTCAAGTCGCAATTCTTGGCGTGAACGCAGACCGGGATCTGAAGGGCGTATTGGTCGACTTCCGATCTGGGGACCGAGTTAGTGAGCGCGTCTCGCATCGGCCGCGGCGTGCAGTAAGTGCCGGATTTGCAGTCGTCCGCATCCTGACAACAATAGGGCTCACACAACCCCGCTGTTTGGTCGCCGACGCAGCCCAAACCCGCTTGGCAATCAGTCGAGGTTAGACAGGGCGCGTTTTCCCCTCCGGGCCCCGCGAGCTCGCAATGGGAATACGGCGTGTTCGGTTCGTCGTCGGAACGCCGAACCTGGCAGCCGTACTCCGCTGGCGTGGTCGGCGTGACGTTCGTGGCGCCCGCAGCCCCTGCGACGCTCGACTCGCCCGCGGCAGCGCTGGCGCCGTCTTCACCGGTGCTGCCGCTCGCGCCGCCATCGCTCGCGCCGCTCGCGGCAATCGGGCCTGCGCTGTCGCCACCAGCGCCACCCTCGCCGCTCGTTCCGCCTTGGCCATAAGCATCGGGGCCCGCATCGCCGGCGGATGCGGCCGGCGGCTTGAAGTCGCGGCACGAGTCGGGCGAGTCCGGCACGCAACCGGGCGTGACCGACTTGATGTTGTGACACAACGGGTTCAGCCCGAGCATGCCGGCGTCGCGCGGGTTGCCGTCAGGCTCGACCGAAGCGTCGGCGTCGGTTGACGCGTCGGCGAGACCGTTACTTCCGCCGCTGGCGCGGGCAAGATTGTCGCGGTCGCCAGTCGCGGCACAACCCCAGGCGAGACCGAACAACGCAGCCGTCGCAAACGCGGCGAAGAAGGCACGGCGAAAAGTCATGAAACGCTAAGCTCGGGCGCAAGCTTAGCAGAGGGCGCGCACTCGAGCCCGCCCCCTGCTTCCCGCTTCCCCCACTATTTGAGAATCACGCTGCGAACCACGTAGTTATTGCCCTTGTCGTACACACGGAGGCTGAGCAGCGCAGGGACCGCGGGAGCGAGCTTGCTGACATCCGCGTCGAATTCCTCACGCTGCTCGTCGAAAATGCCGTCGGTGGGGTAGAACGGCGTCCATTCGTCGGAGCCAGCCAGTGCGATCTCGATGCGCGCGATCGGTCCCACGCCATCCAGCGCCACGCCTTGCACGCGCTTGCCAACGACCTTGAGCCCCTCGACCACTGGCGGGGTGTTGTCGACCAAGATGACGCTGCTCTCCATCGTGTCGCGCGTGACGCGATCCGGCGGATTGGACAGCTCGTCGGTGGCCACCAAGCGCAGGCGATAGCGCCCCTCGGGCAGATCGGCCGTGTCCCAGCTGTAGTTCTCTTTGGTCAGCTTTTCTTGCGGCTTGAGCAAATCGAACCAGGTGTTGCTGCCGAGCTGACGGAACTGCAGCCGATAGCGCAGGTCGTCCTTGTCCGGGTTGTCGACCTTCCAAGTCAGCGCGATTGCGGTCTCGGGCTTGCGCGTCACTGGCCCACCCGAAGCGCGAAGCGTGTCATCGGCGCCTTCGCCGTTGTCGCCTTTTGCTTCCACGCTGGTGATCACGGCTCGCAAATTGTCCGTGACGAACGAGACATCGATCTCGTTCAGCACGGCGTTCGGGTCGTTCGCGAATCGACCGCGCACCTGCAAGTAGCGGGCGGGCGGACTGTCGATGAGCGAGGGTTTGGTGAAACCGGCACTCCACGCGCTCCACGTGTCGTCGGGCTCCTTGGTGTTACCGGTGCGCGTCGAGATCTGGAGCGGACCAGAGGCGTCCCAATCGAGCTTGCCGAAGCGCGCGCGCAGCCCCGCGTCGAGCACCTTGCTGGTCCACACGGCGTCCGCACCGCCGATCCCTTTGACGGGATGCGCGACCGGCGGATCACTCGCGAGCACCATTTGCTCCTTGCCCGAGAGCAGCAGCGCGCCGACTTGTCGCTCATCCACATCTGCGACGAGCACCGAGTTATGGCTGGCATCTACGGTGTACACGCGCCCTTCCACGCCCGTACCGACATACGGGCGACCGTCATCCGCCAATGCCAGGCTCGTGTAATGCTCGTCGTTGTCGTCGAGCAATTGATCGGGCGCGCCGTCGGCGCTGAATTTGTACAACGTGCCCTTGCCCTTGGTCTTGGGCGCGGAGTTGGTGGGCGCGGCCGGCGTGCCGTCCGTGCGGTTCGAGCGAGACGGAGGCTGGTTGCCAGTCTTGATCTCGTTGGCGATCGCGAACACCTCACCTTGCTTGTTCACGGCGATCGCGCGCACTTCCGTGCGCTCGAAGTCGTACAGCACGCTGGCTTTGCCAGGCGCGGTGATCTTGTACAGCTTGGCCTTGTCGCTCGCACCGGCGTACACCGTTCCGTCGGGCGCGATGGCCACGCTCATCAAATGTTGTTCGGGCGCGTCGAAGTAGATCTGCGGCTCCCCGGTCTCGGTGATTCGATACAGCTTGCCTTCGGGACCAGTGGCGGCAAAAAGCGCCTTCTTCTTCTCGTCGTACGCGACCTGCCAAACGTGCTCGGTGCCCTTCAGCGTCACCAGATCCGTGAGCTTGCCGTGGTCCCACTTCATCACCTTGCCGTCGGGCAACGTACCCATCACGACCGCGCCGCCCCAAGCTTCGGCAAGCGACGTGATCACCAAGGCCTTGGTCTCGGCCAGCACCGTGACCGCGCCTCCGGAGAGCTTGAGCAACTTGCCTTCGTTGCCCGTGCCGAGCAGCACCGAGCCATCACGCTGCGGTAGCGCCGCCCAGATGGCACTGCCCGGTGATACCGGCACACTGCCCAGATTGAACCCGGCGCGCACGTGGCCGGCGGAATCGATGGCGACTCCTTTCAAATCACCACCCTTGAAGTCAGCAGCCTTCGAGAGCGTGAAGCGACGCGTGCCGACAGCCGAAGCCTGCGCCGCAGCGAGCAAGCCAGCACCCAGGAGCGAGTAACGGAGAAATCGATTCATGGTGACCATCTGCGAGAAGAACGGAGAACGGAGAACGTGGGAGCGACTTTAGAACGACGAACTCAACGCAATACTGGGCGAACGGTGACGGACACTCGGTCACGGCCCACCATGAACTGCGGCAAATCGACCACTACGCGCGTGGTGGTCGCGAAAGTCTCGGGAGCAATCGAAGAGGTTGCGGGGCGAATCGCGTCGAGCGCGCCCGGGGGCAAGTCGTGAGCCACGCGCCCCTTGAACGTGACCCCAGAGTCACCGGTGTTGAAGCTGACCACGATGGATTTCGCCGGATAAACCGGGTTCTCGAGGTTCGTGATCAGCTCCGCCAAACTGTCCGGCGCGGGTTGATCGCGCTCTTCGGCATAGCCCGGTTCGATATCGAGATTCACGGTCTGACCCGCGAGGTGCGCGGGGATGGGCACCGTCACCACTCGCGTCACGTCCGGACCGGAGAACGGCACGAACGTGAGCCGAATGTGCGCCGGCTCACCAGCGTCGATCTCGGACTCGAGCAAGCTCGCGCCGCGCAGCCGCAAAATGTCGCGCGCGTAGCGCAGCTCGACGTCCATGCGCGCCCACTCGATCAACGCGGGCTGCCACGGGTTGTTCAAAACAGTGCCGATCGCGCGTACCAAGTTCGAACGCACGAACTCGCCGGCCTCCGGGGTACCACCCATCGACACGCCGTAATCTTGGAGCGTCAGCTCGGGGTAACCCTTGATTTTCAGCTTGCTGGTCGCGGTCCAGCTCACGTCCTGATGCTCGTTGGCAACGGCTTGTAGCGCGCTGCCGAGCGCCACCGAGGTGAACGACGGAGTCATGAACTTGTCATGCGCAATATCGAAACTCCAGTTGGAGTTGGCGAAACCCGGCGCGCCGTGGATGCTCATCTTGAGCGGAATCACGGGCGCCTTCGCACCGTGTGAAACGACGATCGCCGATTGTCGATCGTTGACCAACGCGCCCACGTCACGCACGGCCATGCCGATCTTGAATGAGCGCTGATCGCTGGCCAAAAACCAAAGCACTTTGCCGATCGCCGTGGGCAACGCGGTCACGCCGAGCTCGCTCATCGGATGCCCGAACGCGACCAGCTTGTCGCCCTCGACGCGCGTCACCGTACCGAGGCCCATGGCGCTCATGTCGCCGCGCACCAACTGCACACCCACTGCGCCACCGTCCACGTAGCGCGTGGGCGCCGAAGCCTCGGCGCTCGCGCCACCACCGGCTTGGAGCGGCTCGAGCCCCAGCGGCGCCATCAACTGCTGCGCAAACGCAATCGAGCGGCTGCTCATGCCGCCCATCAGGATCGGCGTCGAAACCGGCGTCAGCGCGCTGACCTGCGATTTTCCGAGGCCAATCGCGCTCGCCAACTGAGCCGCGTGTTCGCGCACGTCGTAATGACCAAGCTCGCCGCGATAGCGCCGAGCGCCGTCGTTGCTCGCGTGGCGCTCACGCGCGGCGGGCTTACCCGCCACCGGCACCAATTTGAGCGGCCACCCGTCGATCTGATCGGGCAATGGGCGCGCCATCTCATCGAGCATGTTCCGAATCGGCGTGACGCCGGCCACCGGCTCTGAACCGAAAGACCAACCGTAAGCGTACGCGCCGATCATCTTGTCGTTCAGGTAGATCGGACTGCCGCTCATGCCCGCGACGACCTTGGTGATCTCGAGGCGCGGATGCTTGGTCTTGACCAAGATCAGGTCCTGCTTCGGTCGGAAGTTCTTGAGCACGTCGATCACTTCGACGTCGAAGCGCTCGGGCTTCGTGCCCGAGAACACGGTCAGCCCATAGCCTTTCATGCCCGGATGAATCTCGCTCACGGGCATGATATCGGGCCGATTGGACGATCCGTCGGCGTGGGCCGGGCGCAGACCGAGGGGCAGCGGAAGCAGCAAGCCGGCGAGCGCGGCAGCGAACAACAGGGAGGAGGAACGCACGGTTTTGCGGAGTGTAGCAGGCTAGAAGGGCCACCGCGCAAACCGACAAATAGCGGCCTTTTGGCCAAATATTGCCAGCTCCCGTGCGGCGCTTCCGCTATCTTGCCCGCCCGTGGACCTTGCCCTGATGTTCGGACTCGCCGCCTCGCTCGGCCTGCTCTTGGCGAGCCACGTCGCGCTGAGCGTCGGCCTCGGCGCGCTCGGCCCTTGGCACCGCGGCCTACTCGCCTTCGTCGTCCCCCCGCTGGCACCGTTCTGGGGCTATCACGGCAAGCTGCACGCGCGCTCACTGCTGTGGATCGTGTCGTTGGTGATCCACGTCGCGTGTCTGACAGCGGCGGCGATCGGGAACTGACGGCGGGGAACTCGAACGAGGGAGAGCATAAATAACTCTCAGGTGTTATTTTCGTAGCTGCCCCGTGCGCGGTACGGCGCGGAACGGCCTGCGTCCTCGCGCTCTGCGCTGCGGGCGCAGGGCTGCCCAAGCGCTGGCCTCCGGCCAGCGCGGTGCGCCTACGACGGAGTGCGGCGTGGGGTGCGCGGCGTCGGTGTGACGGCTTTGGGGGAAGCACAAACAAGGGAGAGGGGGCGTGGGTAGCGCATTCGACTTCGCGGCGCGGCGGCGGAGTGCGGCGCGGCGGGTGGTTCTGGGGCCGTCGCCGAGGGAGTGTTTCGCGACGGGAGAGGTGATCGGCGGCTCCGTGTGCGTACGAGTTCGTGGAGTCCGCGCTCGCGGGCAGCGAATGAAGAGACTTGGTGCGGCGTTGCGAACTCCAGGAACTCGTCCGCCGTTGTTTTTGTGGCGAGCCTGCGGCCGCCGGGGCGAATTTGCTTGACCGAATTTTGGGGGAGCGAGTGTCGGTGTTGCGAGGGGGACGAGGATTTGCGTTTGAGGGCGCCTGGTTTGGGCGTGATCGGGCGATCGTGATGCGGGTCGATCGAAAACCGATTTCGAGCTCAGAAATCGCTCTACTGGCGTTTTAAAGGCACTCGAAAGTGCATGTTAGAAGAGTGACATGGGGCAAGGCGATTATGGGTTGAAGTCGATCGCGGACGAACAGCTATTGGCTGGACTCGCGAGCATTGTCGCTCGGCGCAATCAGATCACGGCTGAGTTTCTCGCATACCTAGCGGAGTTGGACGAGCGGCAGTTGTTTCTCGATCTCGGCTACTCGTCACTGTTCGAGTACTGCGTGGAGCAGCTGAAGCTGTGCGAGTCGACGGCAGGGCGACACATTGCGGCGGCGCGGGTGTGCCGCAACCATCCGGAGGTATTCGCGTTGGTCGCTAGCGGCGCGTTACATGCCTCCGCGCTCAGTTTGCTCAAGAAGTATCTGACGATCGAGAACGCCGCGGAGTTGTTCGAGCTGTGCTCGAATCGCAGTGCGCGCCAGGTCGAGCTGTTGCTCGCAGCACGCTTTCCGCGCCCGGATGTTCGCGACTCGATTCGCCGTATGCCCACGCCAGCAGCGTCTACTCTCAACGTCGGGAGTTCCGCACATGCGCAGCCGGCTCTCAACGTTGGGAGTTCGACCAACCTGGCGACAATGGAAAGTCCCTCGCCCGAGTCACCCGCTGATCAGCAGAGGGCACCCACCGAGTTGTCCTCCGAGGCACCAGTCGCACCGCGGGCGGAAGGGTCGAAGCCACGACGATTCGAACCTCTGTCTGCAGATCGCTATGGCGTGCATTTCGCGGCAGACGGTGAGTTTTGTGCGCTGCTCGATCGGGTGCGGGGGCTTGCGGGGCATCGGCTGCCCAGCGGCGATCTGATGACGTTGCTCAAGCACGGGCTCGAAGCGTACGAGCGTGAGCTGGAGAAGGAGCGATTTGCAGTCCATGGCAAGACTCGCCACAACCGTGACGAGGCGCAGCGATCGGCCGCGAACTGCATACGAGATGTGACAAAGCCAGACCCGCGCGCGACCGATGAACCGAAGCTCGCCCCATCCACGACCGGTGGAACGAAGCACGCTCGCCCTACATCGGATCACCCCAATTCCGCGGGGCAGCCACCGAGGCCGCGGAGTCTGAAACGGAGACGGCGCTATCCGGCGACGGTAACGCGCGCGGTGTTTCTGCGGGATGGCAAGCAGTGCAGCTATCTGTCGCCGGAGGGGCGGCGGTGCAGTGCGCGGCGGTGTCTCGAGCTCGATCACATTGAGCCTTTGGCGGCGGGCGGCGCGGACACGATCGAGAATCTGAGGTTGCGTTGCCGAGCTCACAATCAGCTCTACGCACGGCAATATTTTGGCAAGGCCCGCGTCGACGCGGCTCTGCAAGCCAATCGACGACGCCGCTCCGTACGGGCAAGCGTAACGCCGAACCCAGGGTGACCGAACCCAGGGTCTGGGCATTCATCGCATTTCGCTGGTCATTTTCGGGCGGAACAGTTCGCGCCAACGCACAATCAAGTGTGCGCTTCGTGCCGAGGTTCTTGTCCGGAAATGTTGGGTGTGCGGCGCGAACGGACAAGCCGCATTGCCGGACAAACTTTGGAAAGCCAGAGGCCTCGCGGTCACTGCATTCCACGCATCTCTCGCTGGGCAGCCGAGACTCGACGCCGAAGGCTGGGACGGGGCGCGGGAGGCCGCGTGACCATCAACAAAAAGAAGCGCCTATTTCAAGGATGCCGTCCCCAAGGTTGGGAACGCGCGCCGTTGCGGCGCGAAGGAGCGCAATCTGGGTTAGGCTCGCGAGCGTGGCGAGGGCTGAAATTACTCACGCGAACTGTGCGCACTGTGGGGCTCCGCTGGCGATCAGTGGCGGGCCGGTGTTGGTTTGCCAATATTGTGGGCGCGAGCATCGGGTCAGTCTGCCGCAATCCGCGGCGCGGCCGGCTCAGCCTTATCCGCAAGCGTCGGCGAGTCAGGCGCGTTTTCCATGGCTGCCGCTGCTCGGTTGGGGCGCGATCTTCGTCGCGTTCTGCGCGTTCGCAGCGGTCCGGTGGTTGCTCTTCTCGCCCGAATCGGTTGAGCGCACGGGGATCGGCGAGCGACCGCGCACTCTGCCGAACGTGCCGCACAGTGGCGCGCCGGACGCGTGGTTTGGGCGCGCACCGGTCTTTCTGAAGGGTGACGGCGAAGTGCCGATCCTCGTCGGCGTCGCGGGCTGGCCGAACATCGGCTACCAATTGACGGCGTTCGATGGTGCGACGGGTAAGGTGCTGTGGCGCGCACCAGCAGGCAGCGGCTCAGACGCTTACGCTGACGGGCAGAGCTCGGTGCTACTCGCCGACCCCGGCAATCGACTATCGCGCTTCGACGCGCGGAGCGGCAGTCAGAAGTGGAGCATCACTCTGGCGGAAGGCATTTACGATCTCACGTTCGGCCCGAATTGCGCCAGCATTTACCTGAGCAGCGGTAAGATCTTGGGCATCGCGCTCGAATCTGGCCAGGCCGGAGCGTGCACTCCGAGTAGACCACCGGTCGCGCCGGTCGTGCGCGACGCGCTGACAGATTACCGCGCGGTGAGCGGCGATCTCTCGATCCTCGGCTCACTGCGCGCAGACTCGAAACCGATCAATCCGGAGCCGACGCGACTTGCCGTACAAGTCACTCGCGCTGGGCGCGAGCTGTGGCAGGCCGCACCAACTTGGCTCGAACCGGTATGGACTTCGGACGGATTTGCGCGATCGATGACGCTTACCTCGAGTGGTGTATTCGTCTTCGGCCGGCACGCGGGCGACGGACTTTCGCGGTGGTTGTTGCTCGACCTCAACACCGGGCGCAGCGTGTACGAGAAGGCCGGCACGACCAAGCTCGACTCCATGATCCACTTGGCGAGCGGCGGAGGCATGGTGTTCGTCAGTCACGATCTTCGACTCGAAGCCTATCGGGCCGCGAGCGGTGAACTGGTCTGGTCCGCCGGCAGGAGCTAGGCGTCACTTTCGCTCGGGTCTGGCGTCACTGGCCACGACGGCCAGAGCGAACCCTTCACTCACCCAACGATCGCGCAGCTTCTGCGCAAGGTTCTTGTGCTCACGCCAAGGAACGGCGACTGCGACGACCAAGCAGCCATCGGCGTACGCGGGATACGCGGCCCAGGCGCCAGAGAATTCGGAGGTGGTGAAGCCCAGATTCACTCGCCCATCGACCGCGCGCGATTCGAGGATTTTACCTTGCCACTTGCCGAGGCTGGTCTCGAACGGACTGAACTTGACGTCGAACGGGTGTGTTTGCGGCAAACCCCAAGCCTCGAAGTTTCGCATGCACGTGTCGCTCTTCATCGGCGTACCGGCGGGCAGCGGGCGCGTGAACGCGATCACCATCGCGTGATGTTCGTCGCCATAGCGAAAGCCGACGTAATGCTCGACGCCGAAGTAGCGCACGCGTTTCCAGTTGTCGGAGTCGGGGAGCGGGACGTTCACTTGTCCGTCGCGATCATTGCGCGTGCCCCAGGGCGCACTCGCGAGTCGCTCGAGCGCTGCAGCGTGCGGATCCGCCGCGTCGCCACGCGGCTCTTTCACGGTAACCGTGGCTGGAGTCGGAGTCGATGTCAGCGCGGGCTTCGGAGGCTGCGCTCGACCGGCGCACGCCACGCCTAACAGCATCGGCAAGAGGCAAAGACCCCGAACACCGACCTGATTCGCCCGAGCCTGAAATCCGAAGCGATAACGCACACCAGTGATACGCCGCACTCGGCGAAATATGACTCATCCTGTTCGACTGCGCTGCGAGCCGTCGGTTTCCGCTGTGTTTACGTGGGCGCGGCATTCCCTACATCCGCACCGACACGAAAGTGTTGGCCCGACTGACGCGAGCCCCTGACCGCGTCGGGTGGAACTTAGGACTTGTGCCAACGGGGCTCTGCGAAGTCTTGCCGGGACGAGACAAGCCCGTATACTGGCGCGAACGAGGGTAGTGCATTCCTCGGCTCGGCCGACCGAGCCTACTGGCGCCCGGCGGCGACCTCAGAGGATCGAATAACCAGTGACCTCGGTGGATTTCGAGCACCGATTCAAAGCGCTGGCGGATTGCTCAGCCGACGCGATCTTCATCACCGACTTTGACTCAGCAAAGTTCGTCGAGGTGAATGCACGGGCCTGTTCGCTCTTCGGGTACGAGCGCGAGCAACTGCGCGGGATGACGGGCCGTCAGCTTCAGCCGCCGGAAGACGCCGCCATCGTCGACGCCATCGGTCGTGAGCTGGCCGAGCGAGGCAGCGTCCATCGTCCGGCTGTTCGGCTACAAAAACGCACTGGCGAGCACTTTTTTGGCGATCTGAGGAGCAGCGTCTACCTGGCGGACGGCCGCAAACTCTACGTCACGCTCGTGCGCGATATCTCAGCGCATTTGTCGCGAGAAGCGGATCTGGAAGAAGCATATCGAGCGCTCAAGGAGAGCGAAGCGCACCTGGTTCGGTCATCGCGCCTGGCCGCGATCGGCGAGATCGCGGCGGGTATCGCCCACGAGGTGAACAACCCAGCGGCAAGCACGCTCACCAACCTCGAGCTCTTACACGGCGATCTGAGGAAGCTCGCGGATGAGATTCGAAAGCCAGACCGCACGGTCGCTTCCTTGGTCGCCGCCATGGAGCTGTTTTGCAACGAAGCGCGCGAGAGCGTGCGGGATTCGTTGGAAGGGATTCAGCGCATTGCGTTCATTGTCAAAGGGCTACGGGGCTTTGCGCGAATCGACGGGGACGACGTCGATAGTCTCGATATCAACGAAGTCGTGCAGACGGCGGGCAACTTGGTCCGTCATCAGATCCGGCACGTCGCACGGCTAGAATTCGACCTTCAGGCCGACGAGCGTCTGCCTGCGAGCCGCGGTCGCCTGATTCAGGTGGTGCTGAATCTCCTGCTGAATTCTGCGCAGGCCATCGAAGAAGGCGGCGGCGGTCTGGTCTTGGTCAGCACATCCAGCACGAGGGACGGCATTCTGCTGCGCGTGGAAGACGACGGGCCTGGCGTGCCACCCGAAATGGCGCAACGGGTCTTCGATCCCTTCTTCACGACCAAGGGCGCCGATCGCGGGACCGGGCTTGGTCTGTCGGTTTGCGCAGACATCGTTCACCGTCATCGGGGCACATTCCGCCTGTGCAAAGGCAAGCTGTCTGGCGCGTGTTTCGAGGCATTTATCCCGATTCAGACCGGGCTCTTACCGCGCATCACCCCTACGAGTTCACTGCCTCCCCCGGGCCCGCCGCTGCGCATTCTGGTGATTGATGACGAGGTCATGCTGATTCGCGCGTACCGCCGGTTACTCGGACGCCAGCATGACGTGGTCGCTGCCTACGGAGGTGAAGAGGCGCTCGCGGTGCTTTCCTGTGACCAGGCGTTCGATCTGATCCTTTGTGACCTGATGATGCCCGGAACGGACGGCGCGGGAGTGTATGAAGGCTTGCAGCAGACCTACCCCGACCTGCTCGAACGCGTGGTATTCTCGAGTGGCGGCCCGACGAGCGCTCGCGCTCAGGAATTTCTCCGTCGACCCGGAATCGTGTGCCTAGACAAACCGATCTCCAGCGAGGCGCTGCTCGACTTCGTAGCTCGTCGCCAATCAGGAACGATGCGGATCGTTCAACTCGAACCACCGAGCGACGCACCTCGCGATACCCGCAGGGGTGTTCGAGCCTGAAGATCAGCACGAATCAGTGGGATAGAATTTGAGCAACGATCCGACCCTGCCGATCGTTGCTGCTCCGCAGCACTGCCAATCGCCCGCGGGGCAGGTGATGCGCGCGGCCGAACGCTTCAATTCCGCGGTTGGTCACGAGAATCGCGGTTTTCTCTCCTGGCAGCGCGGCTTCGTGCCGACGCTCGAGCCCCTCACCCGCCTCAGCCGTGACTTTTCGGCCTGGGATCAACTGGTGGACGAGCTACCCGTCCTCTATCGCGATTTGACACTGCGTCGACGCGTCGAGCAGTTACCGTTGCTCGACGCATCGGAGCAAAATCTCGACAGTAGCGGCCTACTGCGTGCCGCGGCCCTGCTCGCGATCGTCTCGCACGCCTACTGGTACGTCGAGCCGAGACCGATCGACGTACTGCCGCTGTCGATTCAGGCGCCTTGGCAACAAGTGCGCAGCCGTCTCGAGCGAACTCAGGAAGTGCTGAGCTACACGGACCTGATCGTCTACAACTGGCGAAAGCGTCACCCCACGGCGAGCGCAGAGCTGCGCGTCGAAAATCTCGCGCTCTTGATCCCGACCATCGGCAATCGAGAAGAACGCGTATTTTATCTCACGCAGCTCGAAATCTTGTCGCAGGCGAGCACCATGGTGCGCGCGTTCGTCAACGCTCACGAGGCAGTGTTGCGCAAGGACGAGAGCGGCGTGGAGCGCGCGTTGGTCGAGATCATCGACAGCCTCGACCGCGTCGTGTCCGACTCGCTGCTCAAGATCAACCCCAACCCATACAGCGAGACGTACGTCGATCCCGTGGTCTGGGCGAAAACGGTCGCGCCGCTCGCGGTTCCCATCCATCCCGGGGATCAGGGCCCGAGCGGCACGTCGTCACCGATTTTCAGCGCCCTCGACATCTTCTTTGGGCGCAGCAAAAACGCTTCTTTTCTTGGGCGAGAGATCCAACAGCTGCGCCAGCACTATCCGCCATTTTGGCGGCAATTCCTGGACGCGCTCGGGAGCGTCTCGGTCGTCGACTTCGTGAGGACGACGCAAAAGCCCAACCTGCTCGGGGCGCTGCGCGAGGCGATGGAAATGTACGCCGGTGAGCACGGCTTCCTCGGTCGTCACCGCATGAAGGTGTATGGCTATCTCGAGCTCGCTTTCAAAGTCGGGCGCTCGGTAACGATCGGCGGTTTCGCCGGCGCGTTCAAGGATCGGACTTGGGACGAGGTCGACAGCGAGCTCGAAGCTTCGCGTTTCGAGCGGCGCGCGCACCAACAGGCGGCGTATCAGCACGCACAGGTCGAACGTGTCGTCCCTCCTCCCGAGCAAGATGCCTCCGGCGCTCGCCGCGTGGTGCTCGACGTCTCGCAAAGCGGCGCTCGCTTCCGCGTCGGCAGCCGCTGCGCGGTCCTACCAGAGAACCGCGATGCCATCGTCGAGCGCACGCTGGCCGTTTTGCTCGCCACCGGCGAGGAATTGATCCCGCTCACGCAAGAGTGGCAAGCGGCCATGCGGCTGCGCTTCGACGAAAATCCCCCGCAAGCGCTAACGATACGCGAGCTCCTGCGCTTCGGCGCGCTCCGTCCGGTCGCTCCGCGCTTGGCCGAAGCGTTACACGCGCGCACTCAGGACCGCCGGCTCCTGGCACAAATTCGCGCGGGCACGATCCAGCGCTGGGAACTCGCCGACTTGCTCGAGCTGCTTTCCTCGAACGGCCTGTCCATGCTGCAGCTGTGGCAAGACGAGTTCGGCAACGTCGACGAGCGCCTCGCGCGCTTGCTCCCGCCGGAGCGTGCGCGTCTGTACTCGATCTCCGCCGTCGAGCAGGACTCGACGGATGCGCCTCCGCGAACCATCGAGCTCACGGTCGGACAGCTCCGTTACTCCGCCGATCCCGCGCGCCTGACGATGCCGCCGCCAGGTGCCAAGCCATCGCTCGTCGGCGTGCAGGAGCAGGCGACGAACCGCGGCAGCGCGCGCGCGGGCACGGCGTCGTCGTTCCTCAGTCACGCTCGTGAGGATCAACGCCCGGTGCCCTTTCGAATCGAGCGTCCAGCGCGCTTTCAGCCTCCGCTCGACGCGACTCGCCCCATCATTCTCTTTGCCGCTGGCACGGGCGTCGCCCCTTATCGCGCGTTCATCCAGGAACGCGCCAAGGCGAGTTCGCCCAGCCTGTGCTGGCTCTTCCTGTCGTTGCGCGCCCCGGAAGAGTTCTTGCTCGGCTCGGAGTTCAAAGCTGCCGCTCTTGCCGGTTTTCTGCGGCTGAGCATTGCGTTCACGCGCTCGGGTGCGGAGCTGGTCCTCGATCCGGAACACGGCTTTTTGCCAGCGCCCGGACCCACACGCAGAATTCAAAACTTGATCGAGCCGCCGGACATCGCGCGGGAGCTCTTCCGACTGGTTCGGCCGTCTGCCGAGGGAGGCGCCGGTGCCAGCGTTTACGTGTGCGGCAGGAGCGGCTTCGCGACCACGGTGTTCGACTGTTTGAATCGCTCGTTTCAGCGCTGCATCGAGGAAAGCCCCCATCCGACGACGCACGCGAACGCCAAGGATTTGCTGCGTCGGCTCGCTGGCGAAAATAGGCTCGTGTTCGAGCTGCACACGGACGCCAAACCGATTGCCGACGAGTCACGTTGGATCTCCACGTCGGAGGTCGCGCAACGCAACAACGCCAAGGCGGGCTATTGGTTGATCCTCGATCAGGTCGTCTACGACATGACCGAGTTCGCCGAGTTGCACCCTGGCGGGCGCAGCATCGTGCACGCCTACGCGGGAATGGACGCGGGCCATGGTTATGCGCGCGCACACGCGCAGCAGCCGGACGTCGACGCGATGCGCGAAATGTATCGCATTGGTCGGATTCGCCCGCTCTCGTTCGAGAACTTTGCCGCGACCGTCGCGGGCCCAAACGGGCCCGCCACGGTGAGCTGTCGCGCCTCGTACCAAGCGTGGGTTCGAGCACTCCAGCTGGTCGTGGAGATGCAGAACGTCCACCTAGCCGATCTGAGTCTGCAGGAGTCGCAGATCAGCCCAGTGGAGCCTGCGCACGTGCGGGGCGCCTACAAGCTGACCCGCGCCGCCGAGACGCACTTGCGCTTCCTGAGAAATTCGCTGGCGTTGTTGCTCCGGGAAACGTTACCGGCGCTCTGGTCGATCACCCGCGGGATCTTCGCTCCAGAAGTGAGCGAGGCCTGGATGAACGAACGGCTATTGCACGTGACCCGCGATCAGCGAAGCTCCTACGTGAAGGCGGTCTCGGCCGAGCTAGTCGATGACTCCCAGCGCTGGGTAGAAAGTGATGGGCCTCTGGCTCTCGCGCTCGACGCCGCGCGCGACGAAGACACACGCTTACTCGAAGAGCTGAAACACGAGTTCACCCACGGCGTGCAAGTCTTCGAAGAGTTCGAAATGGAGACGCGCCAGCGCGGCGCCGAGGCGCTGATTGCCAGCTGCCGCAGAGCGATGACCTCGGTTCAGGAATACCACGAGCGGCTCGACGCCCGGTGGCGTGGGATTTTCGCGGCCCCGCCGCTGCGACATGGGGGTCGGACATCCACGCTTTGGCCGGCCGCGAGCATTCGCCGACTCCACGACAGCGAATTTTGGCTTCTGGAGGAGTTTCCGGAGCAGCAGATCGCCGTGCTGCACCGCACCCCGTTGCCGGCTTCGTCGCTCGAGGAATTAGCTGCCGACAATGACGCACTGCTCGCGGCGCTGCGCGAAGAGCACCGCGGGTTCGGGCTGGTGGTGGACACCCGTGAGGCGCCGCTGCGCAACGACAACGCCTTCGAAGAAACCATGGCCAAGCTGCGCGTCGAGCTGACGTCGCATTTCCAACGCTCCGCGGTGCTGCTCGACAGCGCACTGGGCGAGCTTCAAGTCAGCCGCTTGGAGCGGGACGAAGGCCGCAATACGTTCATCACGCGCAGCGTCAGCGCTGCGTTCCGCTTTGCCGCTGGTCGTCGCTGAACACTTAGCTGTGCGTGACGCGTTGTGAATAATTAAACAGGGATGCTGGAAGCAAGCGGGCCGCGCGCCAAGTTGGAAAGCGATCTTGCCTCAACGTGAGCCCACTCCAATAGCCTTGGCGCGTTGATTTCTCGACGGATCCCGCTGGAGCCGCTGCGAGCTTGGTGTCACAGTCGTGGGTAGTCGTTCGCTCTTAACCCTGGAGACATCACTTGTCCTCTCGCTACTTCACTCTGCTCGCTTCGCCTCTGGCGCTGGTACTTCCACTCGCGTTCGCGGGCTGCTCGGCATCCGGGGACGCCGGCGGGTCCGAAATCCGGCGTGGCTCGGGTGGCAGCGGAAACTTCGACCCCGGGACTGGTTCAGGCAACAGCGGGCCGACCAACACCGGAACAGGTGGCGGGACCGGGCTCGGCATTGATACAGGCTCTGGCATGGCCGGAACAGGCGGCGCGAGCACCTGCGGCCAAGTGCTGAAGGTCACGTACCGCGACTTCAAGGGCTCCAACGAGCCCGGTGGCCACTCGGACTTCGAAGCCTCCGGGCGCATGGTCAAGCAGACGGACGGCGGCATCTACAAGGGTTGGAATGATGTCGGCTGCGGGCTCGTGACCAACATGCTCGGTACAGACAGCAAACCCGTGGCGTTTACCGGAAAGCCCGACCAAAACGATGGTCTCGGGATTCCGGCCGGCGATGGATATCAGCGGCGCTCAGTCACCGGGACCGGCTGCTGGAGCTCTTCGAACCCAAATCCGACCGGCGTTTGCAACATCGGCACTTGCGAGAAGTGGACCTTCGCTCCCCCCACCTGGTCCATCAAGGACGGGAACAGTTTCGCGCAGTGGTACAACACCACCCCGAACGTCAACATGGAGATCCCCGGCGAGCTGATGCTCACCGAAATGCCCGCGGGCTCCGGCGTCTCCGTGTACGACTCGAACGCGTTCTTCCCGATCGACAACCAGGGCTTCGGCAACACACCGGGTCAAACGCACAATTACTCCTTCACGACCGAGATTCACGTGAAGTTCCAGTACCAGAAGGCGCAGAAGTTCACCTTCCGCGGTGATGACGACTTGTGGATCTTCGTGAACGGCCAGCTCGCGCTCGACGTTGGTGGTCAGCACCAAGCCCTCGAAGGGACGATCGATTTCGACCTGCAGGCAGCCAAACTCGGCATCACCGTCGGCCAGACGTACGCAATGGACATCTTCCACGCGGAACGTCAGACCACCGACTCGAACTTCCGGATCGAGACGAACATTCGCTGCTTCGAGCCCGTCACTGTCGTGAAGTGACGTGAGTGGGGAGCACGCCTGAGTCCGGCCGGGCTCAGGCGCGGCACCTCGGCGTTTCCGTTCTTTTGCGCAACTCGCGCAGGTCGGGGCCGAACAGTGGGGCGTGGTATATTCCCATGGCCATGACCGATTGGTTCCTCGCGGCTCCTCGTCCGAAACGCAACTACGTGCGGCCGCCAGTGCCCATTCATTTCCCGGATTCGGCGCTGATGCCTGAAACGGGCGTGCACCTCGAAGTGCGCACGGCGCTCTACCTATTGGTGCGAGACTTCGTGGGCACGCGCGGGGCCGTTGGCTCTGAGCAGTTCATGTATTGGGACGCTACAGATCCACGCGCCTGTTTGGCACCCGATCTGATCGTTCGAATGGGTGCCAAGCCGGGCCCTTTTCCAACTTGGAAAATCTGGGAGCGCGGCGCGCCGCATTTGGCGGTCGAAGTGGTCAGCCCCTCCGACGTGAGCGAGTCCGCTTGGACGGAAAAACTCGCCGGCTACAGCAAGACGGGCGTCAACGAGATTGCGCGGTTCGATCCGGCCGATGCAGAGCACCCGCTGCGCTTGTTCGATCGCTTCGATGGCGGTGATCTCGTCGAGCGGGATCTGACCGACGAACACTCTTGGTTGTGCGATACGCTCGGCGTGTATTGGTGCGTTCGCGAGGACGCTACGCTCGGCCGCGTGTTGCGACTCGCCTTTGACCCACTCGGGGAAAAGCTGGTGCCAACCGCGATTGAACAAGAACGAATCGAGGCAGCCGCACGCATTGCCGAGCTCGAAGCCGAGCTTCGGCGACGCCCATGAGCAGTCTGCGTGTGACGTTGCTCGGCTGGGCAATGACACTCAGCGCTTGTTCCGTCGTCAACGACCCCGCAAAACGCGAAGCCGATCTGAATCGCTTGAGCACGTTGCTCGCGCAGAAACGCGCCGCCGAACGGGCAGGAGGCTCTGAACCCCGTGATTTCCACTACCACGGGTGTCCAGAGGCCTTGCTTGGCACTTCAATCGAAGAAATCGAAAAGCGCCTCGGCACCACGGCTTGCAGTGAGCGGGAGCCAACCTGCACCTACTCGTTCTACTACATGCCGAGTGCCTGGACAGGCGGGTGGCCAGGAGCTGACCCTCACCTTCGACGACACTGGACGCGTGAGCGATGTCCAATGCTACGCCACGCAGTGAAGCAACGAGGTCAAACCTCGAAGCTCGACACCTTGACCGCGTTCAAGTCGTGAATGCCGAGCCCGAACTGGCCCGCCGCGCGAATGTACGCTGGTTCGCGGCCGGCCTCTTTGAGTGACGGCAAATTGCGCGCTTTGCGCTCTTCGTCGATCACCTTCCAACCGTAGCTATCCATCGCGACGGGGTCGGTCGCGACGTAAACCGCGCCGTGCGGGATGCGCGTCTTCGGATCCTTGTCGAGCGGACCTTTGTCGTACGTGATCTTGAACGCATCCGTGATGTGCAGGCGCACCCGGCTGGTCACGATTGGGTGATTGTAGAGCATGGCGATTTGCGGGCTCGCGTTGTGCTCATGGTGCTCGTGCGGATTGTTCACGTTGCCGTGGGTGATGTTCTTCAGCGTCCCGGTGTAACCGCAGATGCCGTGGTCCTTCATCATCGTCAGGTTGATGACCGCGGTGGCTTCCGTGAAAAAGCGGCAATAACGCGTCTTGATGCCCTGATAGACCTTGATGTCGGGCATCGGGTGGTCGTTGTTGTTGTGCGTGCCCGAGCGCACGCCATCCGGCAATTTCCAATCGCGCACGTTGACGCGCGTGCCGGCGAGGAAGGTCGGGTATTGCTCGTACACGGTGATCTTGTCAGCTGGCACACCGAGCTTCATCAGCCCTTCCACGAGCGGCAGGATCAGCTCGAAGTTCGTGGCCATGGTGTAGCCCTTCTGGCCGGCGATGCCGTTCGGCTTGATCGCCACCACGTCATCCTTGTGGATGAACTTGGCGAGCGCGTCCGCCAGCGTCTTCTCGCCGGTGAACTCGGTCAGCGCTTTCTCCAACATCGACCGTGCGACCTCCGGCTTGGGCCAGAGTTGGTTGGGCTGCATGTAGGACGCAAACTCGCCCTTGGCAGCAACTTTCACGATCTTGCCGGGCACGTTCAGCGGCTTGAAGCCGGCCGGGGGTTTAGCGGTCAGCGCCTCGATCTGTGCGGCCTCGGCGGAGGTGGTTTCCGCCAGGGCGCTGGCCGCAATGCCAGCCGAGGCAACGCGCAAGACTTCACGGCGAGAAACGTTCGAGGACCGGGTAGAGCGCTTTTGCATTTCGTTGCCTCCGTCGAAAATCAGAGAACTGGGCAAATATCACGCACAGGGAGGCACCGCAAACCATAGCCCGCCGGAATTTGGCCGTTCGCCAGGCATTCGCCAGCTTGCGCCAGGCAGGACACACGCGATAGCGGCGTACTTTCCGCCGTTATTGAGCAGCGTGCGCTCGGCACGGCGTTCGCAATCTCCTGTCCCAGTCACGCGGTAAGTCCCGCGTGCAGCACAGGAGAAATACGAAATGGACCAGAGCAAAATGAAAATCGCGTACGTCATCACCCAGCGCAAGGATCGCAATTTTTGGAACCGCGTGGGCGTTGCGTTCGTTAACAGCGACGGCTCGATCAACGTCAAGCTCGAAGCTGTGCCGGTGAGCGGGGAGATTCAAATCCGCGACTACCAGCCGCGCGACGAGTTCGGCGCGACCAGCACCCGCAACCACTCGCGTGAAGCGGTCGAGGAAGAGCCCTACGCGGAGCTTGCCTGAGTGTCACCCGCGGCTTCGACCGCGCGAGAAGCAGGCGTGCTCGTCGACGCTCCTCTGATCGAGGGACGTGAAGCACGCCACTTCTCGCCGGCAGAGGCCGAGCCTCGGGGGGACGATGGTGGGGGTCCGGAGGCCCCCGCCGCTCGACCTTCCTGGTTCGGGCGCACGCGGGCGACATTTCGAAATAGCGTTTGGGCGCCAGTCGCGCTCAAACTCGTGGGACTCGCGTTGGCGATGGTCGCGCTCTCGGGCGTCGGAGTCGCATCGATGTTGAGCGGTGCCAATGGCGTGCCGGTACCTTTAGCCGGCATGCTCGGGGCAGACATCCACAATGCGTGGTTGGCCAATACTCCGGCCGCGACGCCGCACGCGAGCAGCAGCTCGAGCGCGGTGGTCGCACAAGCGTCGGCCATTCCCCCAGCAACGCCGGCCGCCAGCAACGCCGCCGCCAACGACACGGTGGCGCCTGCAGCCGCGGCTGCAGGCACCTCTGAAGGCGCCAAAAAGAACGCCAGCACGGGCATGACCGAAGACGGCAAGGTCATCCTGAATCTGGCGAGCGTGGAAGACTTGCGGCATTTGCCCGGTGTAGGTCAAAAGCGTGCGGACGCCATCTTGGTTTTGCGCACGCGACTCGGCCGGTTCAAGCAAGTCAACGACCTGTTACGAGTGAAGGGCATCGGCGTGCGCGGCCTGAAGAAAATCATGCCCCACGTCGTGCTCGATGCGCCGAAGCCAGCAATCTGATCCTCGAAATTCGAAAGTGGCAAACGACGCGCCGGCGGGCAGCTGCACTGAGCAGCCCGCCGGTATTTTGGTGTGGCGCGCCCGAGCGTGTAAAAAAGCCGCTTCAGCGTGACTCGAGCCAGAATCTTGACTGCCTGGGTGTTCGGCGCCTGCCTCCTGGGCTGCGCGGGACGAACACTCGATCCCACCGCTGAAGTGCGGCCCGCGCTGCCGGAGACTCCACCCGCGGCGAACGCACCTCCGAGGCTCGCCCCGCCCGCAACTTCGAGCGCGGCTCCAGCGTCGAGCGCGGCTCCAGCGTCGAGCGCGGCTCCAGCGTCAGTCGCCGACCCGACCGAGCATCGCGACTCGAACGCCACCGCTTCAGCGCCGCAGTCGACCGCCGAGCAAGCTTGTCCCGCGGGCATGCGGCACGTGCACTTCGACCATTGTCCCAAACTCGAACGGCAATGCC
>Ga0164309_10000367_pt1 | contig 25659 bp, 22 predicted proteins | sample Whisoiple_247_MG_FD_109984 | JGI IMG/M metagenome (GOLD analysis project Ga0164309, IMG submission 109984) | Soil microbial communities amended with fresh organic matter from upstate New York, USA - Whitman soil sample_247_MG | ecosystem: Environmental > Terrestrial > Soil > Unclassified >...
CGCGCGCACCGCGACGTTCGCACGGGATCACGCATTCCGACTTCACCGGTGGAGTCGCGCCGCGCATCTCACCCTTTCCGGCCCCTCGGATCCCGAAGCCTCGTCTTTGTGTGGAATCATAAGAGCCGCAGAGGCCGCAGAGAGCTGAGCGAAGAGGATTGGGTTTTGCGCATCGCGGTCGTTCACGTCGCACGTCGAGCACATCGACGTGAATCGCAGACCCCCAAAAATCTCTTTCTGATCTCTGTGGCCTCTGCGGCTCGGCGGTTCAAACTCAGGGATCGTTCCGAGCGCGTTCAGAAAGCGGAAACGTGCTCTGTGACGCCGAAGGCTTTGACGGCTACGCGAGCTGCGTGACCATCAAAGATACTCGGCAACCTTCGTCTATCGCAAATATGCGAGGCGGAAAAACTGTGCACGGCTGGCGACGCCGCATTTTGCGTAGATTTGTGTCACGTGTTGGCGAATCGTTTTGGGGCTATTATTTTCGCGTTCGGCGATTTCGCTGCTCGAGAAGCCTTCGAGTAGTAGCCGGGCGACTCTCAGCTCTTTGTCCGTCAGTTGTGCGCGGAGCAGGATTTCTTCGACTCCGTGATTGAGCGGTTCGGCACTTTTTAGCACGCGCTCGATCACTTCCAGCAGTTTGGGCGCTCGGAACGGCTTTTCCAAGAAGTGCGCTGCGCCCTCGTTGAGCGCGATCTTGAGCTTTTCGACGTCTGCGTAGGCGGTGATGATCACGACAGGGGCCCGCACTCCCTCGCGGCGCAGTGCGGTCATCAAGGATAGCCCGCCCATGCTGTCGGTGCCGAGCACCACGTCCGTGACGACTAGATCGATGCAGTCTGCGTTGCGCGCTGCGCTCAGTGCAGCGGCTTCATTTTCGGCCGTCAGCGCGCTGTAGCCCGCGCGTTCCAGCGCGCGACCCAGCAGCTCACGCGTGTCGAATTCGTCTTCGACGAGCAGGATGGTTTTGCGAGCGCTCATGGTTGCTCGCTCAGCGGGAGCTCGAGCCGAAATGATTTGGTGGCTTGGGGATCCAATGACAGCTCGCCGTGCATGGCCCGGGCGAGCGCCCGCGCGATCGGTAGGCCCAAGCCGAGGCCGTGGCTTTTCGTGGTGCGCAGTGGATCGAACAGCGTCGCGCGCACGCTCGGGTCGAGCGCCGGGCCATCATCCGCCACGTGCACGATGGCGCGGCCGGCTTCGGTGCTGAGCGTCATCGTGACCGTGCCGCCGTGCGCGGCGCGCAGCGAGTGCAGGCTATTGTCGAGCAGGTTCTCCAAAATCGCCCGCAAATATCCGGGATCGGCGCTGATCGTGACTTGCGCGGGGCACTCGGCGCTCACGCGTACCGAGGTTTCGCCGAGGGCAGTCACGTCAGCGGCGAGGGTTCCGAGCAAGCGATCGAGCGCGATGGGTTGCGCTTCGGGCTCACCGTTGCCTTGCATGGAGCGCAAGGTCTCCAAGTGCGCGAGCGCGCGCCGGACCTGAGCGTGCGCGCGTTCGACGAGCTCGCCGCGCTGCGCGCTGTCGTCGGCGCAGGCTTGGTATTCGTCGAGCAAGAGGCCGAGTGCGTGGAGGGGATTGTTCAGCTCGTGCAGCACCGCCGCGGCGAGCACCCAGACGGCTTGGTCTCGCTCGACTTTCAAAAGGCGCGCGCGCAATGCTTCGGCCCGGCTCGCGGCTTCCTCGGCGGCTGCGAGTCGCGCTCGCAGGCGAAGCTGATAGACCGTGAGCCCAATCAGCCCTCCCGCGAGGACCGGGATCAGGTGGTCGATTGCGTAATGCGCGCTGGCGAGGAGCCCGGTCAGCGTCCCGGTGCTGAGCTTGGCCTCGGAGACCAGATCAAAGCCCACATATGTCGCTCCGGCGAGCAGACCGATGACCAGATAGCCGGCGAGCGGCCATTCTTTGCGAGGAGACACCAAAAACTCCGCGAATTTCATAGCACGACCGCCCCAACCGACCCCACCATCCGACATTTGCCCGATGCGCTGGACTGCGTGCGCAGCGTACGTTTTGAGCCTGCATGGCCTCCCGGAGCTCGTTCTTTCGCCTTTCCCGCGCGCTCGCGCTGCTCGCGGCGGCCACGACGCTTGCTTGCTCCAGCTCGGACGCGAACCAATCCGGCGACGCCTGCACGCCCGATGACGCGGACGGCATCATCGATGAACCCTCACCGCTCTTGGTCGTGGTTACGGATAGCGAGTTCAAACCGAAGATTTTGACCACGCAGAACTCGTCCGAGATCACTTTGACCCTCGACAACCAAGGCACCACACCGCACAGCTTCGTCGTTGATTGTCTGCCGACGCCGAACAGCGACGGTTGCCCGATGCAATCGTGTTTTCCGAGCGAAGCGAAGGTCGAGCCAGTGCTGCCGGGCGAGCAAGCGACAGTCGTTTTCGAGTCGCCGTTGGTGGAAGGGATCTACGTTTTTCACTCCGATGTGCCGGAGGACACTGAGCTCGGGTCGGGCCAGTTCATCATTCAGTGAGGTACTCGCGCTGTCGTTCCTCGGGCGTGGCTGCGCTGTTCGCGTTCGGGCTGTACGGCGTACCCGCGCGCGCAGAGCCTTCCGCTGAGCCGTCGTCCGAACCGCCGGCAACCCCCGCAGCGCCAGCGCAGGAGATTGAGGTCCGCGGCGTCCGTCCGGAGTCACCCCGAGGGGTAGGGGATTTCCGGCTGCGCCGCGAGCTACTCACGGCGTCCCCGCGTCAACAAACCAGCGAGCTTTTGTCGGCAGCCCCCGGGTTTTTCGTCGACCACGAGGACGGCGAAGGCTTCGGGAACGACGTCTACTTGCGCGGCTTCGACATGGAGCACGGCTCGGGCATCGAGATGCGCGCCGGCTCGGTGCCGCTCAATATTCCGACTCACATCCAAGGCCAAGGTTACGCGGACGCCAATCTGATCATCCCCGAAACAGTGTCTCAGATCCGCGTGCTCGAAGGGCCGTACGATCCGCGCCAGGGCGACGCCGCGATCGTCGGCAGTGCCTACTTCGACTTGGGGGTACCGGAGCGCGGTGGCTTGGTGCGGGCCGGTTACGGCTCGTTCAACCAGAAGCGCTTAGTTGGGATCTTCGCGCCCAAGTTCGCCGGTCCTGAGACCTTCGTCGCGGTCAGCGCGCGTGACACCGACGGCTTCGGACAGAATCGCGCTGCGCGCGCAGGCACGCTGAACGCACAATACGGCGTCGATTTGAGTGAGCGCGATCATTTGCGCGTATTGGCGATTGGGCGAGCGGCGAAAGCGAATCTGGCGGGCGTCGTTCGAGAAGACGACGTGAATGCCGGGCGGATCGGCTTTTACGATTCGTATCCGTATTACGCCGAGAATCAATCGGTGCTCGCGAACACGCTGATTCTCGGCAGCGAACTGCGGCATCGGAGCGCGCGTGGGGATCTGTGGACGGTTGCGCCGTTCGTGATCTGGACGGACTTTCGCGCGCGTCAGAACTACACCGGCAATCTACAAATCTCGCGCTCGGACCCGAGTCAGTTTGGCTTGGGCGATCTGTTCGAGACCAACAACCGCGAGATCGCGGCGGGGTTCAACGCGTCAGCGCGCCGAGCGCCGCAGAAGTTCGGAGCGAGCACGGAGCTCGGCGTCGAACCCGGAGTCTACTTGCGCTACGGCCACACGCAGCAGAGCAAAAACCTGCTCGTACCCGAGGATTTGAGCGTCTGGGATCGACGGCTCGACGCGGCGCTCGGCACCCTCGATGCTGGCGCCTATCTCGACTTCGAGCTCCTTCTTTGGAGGCGTCTACGAATCTCGGGCGGGCCGCGCGTGGATCTGCTCACCGTCTCGATCTCCGATCAATTGGCGAACGGCACTTCTGCGGCGACCAACTCCGGTGGTGCGGAGCGCACGGCAACCGGCGTGTCGATTGCGCCGCGAATCAGCGCGCAATACTTTCTGGCCAAGCCGCTATCCTTCGTCGCCTCCTACGGTGAGGGCTATCGCTCTTTGGACGCCGCGCATTTGCAGCAAGGTGCTACGCCGTTTTCCAAGGTGCGTTCGGTGGAGGTCGGCGTGCGCGCACAGCTGCCCAACGAGCGCTTCACGTCTACCGTGGCCGTCTTCGAGACACGCGTCGGAAACGAGCTCGTGTTCGTAGCCAACAACGGTGGTTTGGAATCGCAAAATGCCAGCGTGCGGCGCGGGATCGTTGCCTCGATGATGACCAAGCCTTGGCGTTGGCTGCTCGCTTCCGCGTCGCTGTCGGTCAATGACGCACAGTACGAGACGCGCATCGCCGGGATCTCGCACCACGTGCCGAGCGTGCCGCCGATCCTGTTTCGGACTGACGTGAGCGTGCGCGGTCCACTGGGCAAGCTCTGGCAGTTGCCTTTGAGTGGCCGACTTGGGGTCGGTTACACCTTCGCTGCCGCCCGGCACCTCAATGACACCGTTCGCGGCCCTAAAACCAGCGCGCTCAACTTGGGCGGCGAACTCCGATCACGCCAAGTTGCGTTGGGAGTGGATGTCTACAACGTGCTTGGCCTGCAAGTGGCCGACAACTCCGACATTTACGTCTCGAATTGGAGCCTGAAGCCGGGCCAGCAGCCCGCTTCGATGGGGATTCATTCGGTGGCGGCGCCGCCCACGACCGTGCTCGGGTCAGTGAGCCTCTTTTTCTGACGATTGGGGTTGACCCGATTTGCCTCGTTTAGAGAGCAGTTTCAGAAAGTTATCCGTCTTGACCGGTGTTTAGGTGCGAGCTATTCCAAAACCACGGAGGCCGAGTGGCCTCCTCCTGAAAGGCAACGATCATGAACTGGGAAACGCCGAGCTTCGAAGAGATCGACATGAGCGCAGAGATTGGTTCCTATCAGGGAGAAGACGACAACGGTCTGTGAGCGCCGTCCGTTGCACCGCCGCTTCTGCTTCGCCTGAGCGCTTTCGCTCGTGTGAAGAGCCGCGGCGGGCGGGAGGAGGAACGTGTTAATTCGTGTTTTGGGCTCCGCAGCGGGAGGTGGCTTCCCGCAGTGGAACTGCGGCTGCCCGAATTGCGTTGGCGTTCGCCGCGGCACCATTCGTGCGCAGGCTCGCACGCAAGAATCAGTCGCCGTCAGTGCTGACGGAGATTCGTGGTTCTTGCTCAACGCGTCGCCGGAAATCCGGCAACAGATAGAGAGCTTCGACAAGCTCCATCCTCGTGTGCTGCGCGACACGCCCATCCAAGGCATCGTGCTGACGAACGGGGATTTGGATCACACACTTGGGCTCTTGTCGCTGCGTGAGTCGCAGCCGCTCGCGCTCTATTCGACCAGGCGCGTGCACCGTGGCTTCAGCGAAGGCAACGTGCTGTATCGCACCTTGCAGCGCTTTGACGGGCAAGTCACCCTGCACGCGCTCGAGCTCGGGGGGCCCGAAGAGCCCTTGCGCTTGCTCAACGGCGTCGCGAGTGGCCTGCAAATGCGGGCGTTTGCTGCGCCTGGTAAAGCTGCGTTGCACCTCGACCAATCCACGGGCGAGCCGGCAGACAACATCGGCCTCGTGATCCGGGACGAGCGGACCGGTAAACGGCTCGCCTACATTCCGGCGGTCGGAGCGAGCTCTTCGGACGTCGTGGCTGCCGTGTCGACCGCGGACGCCGTGTTCTTCGATGGCACGTTTTGGTCGAGTGACGAGCTGATTGCGCTCGGCGCTTCGACCCGCCGCGCCGAGGACATGGCGCATTGGCCGATCGGCGGTGGCGAAGGCAGTTTGGCGTTTTTGAGCGGGCTCAGCGCAGAACGCCGGATATTGATCCATATCAATAACAGCAACCCCATATTGCGGGATGATTCGACGGAACGCGCGCTCGTGCACGCCGCCCGGGTCGAAGTCGCGTTCGATGGAATGGAGCTCGAGCTATGACCGAACGCGCGCCGCTGTCTTCTGCTGAGTTCGTGGATTGGTTGCGACGTGAGGGAGAAAGCCGCTACCACGATCGGCATCTCGTTCACGTGATGATGCACGAAGGCGAGCTCAGCAAAGCCCAGCTGCAGCAATGGGTGCTCAATCGCTACTATTACCAGACGCGAATTCCGATCAAAGACGCGCTGATTTTGTCCAAGTCCGAAGACCCCGCGTTTCGACGCGCATGGATCCGGCGCATTCACGATCACGATGGCGATGCGCCGGGTGAGGGCGGACTTGCGTTATGGCTGCGCCTAGCCGAGGGCGTGGGGCTTTCGCGCGCCGAAGTGGAAGGGCTGGGTTCGGTCCTACCCGGCGTGAAGTTCGCGTGTGATGCCTACGTGACCTTGGTGCGTGAGCGCAGCTTGATGGAAGCCGTGGCTTCGTCGCTCACTGAGTTCTTTGCGCCCGACTTGATGAGCCGTCGCATTCAAGCTTGGGAAAAGCACTACCCCTGGGTCGACCAGGACATGCTGGCGTACTTCCGCTCACGCGTGCCTCGCGCCAAGCGCGATTCCGAGGAAGCGATCGCCTTCGTGGTTTCGCAGGCGACGACCTACGAGCTGCAAGAACGCTGCGTTACGGCGTTGATTCGCAAGACGGAAATCTTGTGGCACTTACTAGATTGCGTGCAGGCTGCCTACATTCCGGGACGCTCGGGAGCCGCCGCGGGGGCCGCGTGAGCAGCGACGCGAGCCTCGAGCTAAAGCCAAAGCTCGCGCCGAAAACCAAGCTCCGCCTCGATCCCAAGACCGGCAAGCACATCCTGCTTTACCCAGAAAAAGGACTGCTTTTGAACCCGACCGGCGCGGCGATCTTGCAGAAGTGCACTGGCGAGCACTCACTCGAAGCGATCGTGGCACTGCTCGCCGAGGAGTTTCAAAGTGACGCGAACACGCTGCGCCCCGAGGTGCTCACCTTCGTGCAGGGGTTGCTCGACCGCGGCCTACTTCAGGCCGCGCCGTGACTACCGAAGATCGGCTGTACACGCTGATTGCCGAGCTGACCTATCTGTGTCCGCTGCGCTGCGTCTATTGCTCGAATCCGACCAATCTGGCAGCGCACCCCGATCGCCTGAGCACGGCGGATTGGTTGCGCGTTTTCAAGCAAGCGGCTGAACTTGGTGCGCTGCAACTCAACCTGAGTGGCGGCGAGCCGCTCTTGCGGCGCGATTTGGAAGAGCTCGTGGCGGGTGCGCACGCGCTCGATTTCTACAGCAACCTGATCACGAGTGGGCTGCCGCTGACGCGACCGCGTTTGCTGAAGCTGAAGGAGGCAGGGCTCAGCAGCGTTCAGGTTTCGATTCAGGACAGTCTGCCCGCCGAAGCGGAACGCATTGCGGGTCGCAGTTCCTTCGAGCAAAAGCTGGAAGTCGCACGTTGGGTCAAAGAGCTGGACTTGCCGTTGACGCTCAATGTGGTGCTGCATCGCCAAAATTTGGGGCGAATTGCCGAGATCATCGCGCTCGCCGAGAGCTTGAATGTCGACCGTTTGGAGCTCGCCAACACGCAGTATCTCGCCTGGGCCCTCGACAATCGCGCTGCGCTGCTGCCGAGCGAAGCGCAGCTCGACAGCGCGCGTGAAATCGCCAAGGCCGCGAAAGAGCGACTCAAGGGCAAGATCGAGGTCTTGTTCGTGCTACCGGACTACTACTCGACCCGACCGAAAGCGTGCATGAGCGGGTGGGGGAAGCGCTACCTGCTCGTGACTCCAGATGGCTTGGCCCTGCCTTGCCATCTGGCGCACACGCTGCCCGGGCTCGAATTCGACAACGTGCAAGAGCGCTCGTTGGACGACATTTGGCATCACTCGGCGGCGTTTGCGGCATTTCGCGGTGAGGCTTGGATGCCTGAACCGTGTAAGAGCTGCGATCGTCGCGAGCTCGACTTCGGGGGCTGCCGCTGCCAAGCCTTTCATCTCACCGGCAATGCCGCAGCGACCGATCCCGCGTGCGCGTTGTCCCCGCAGCATGGGCTCATCACCTCCGCACGCGCTGCAGCGCAAGAGGCGCCCTTGATCCCTCTCGGCTTGCGCTATCGCGAAATTCGTCGGTAAATCGGGGCGATTTGCAGCGCCGCGGTCGTGCACGGAATTTGCACGATTGGCGATGATGAAGTCGCTCAAGGACAACAAGCTTTGGCAGCTGGTGAAGGAGACGGGCACCGGCTGGGACGAAGACAATGTGACCCGGCTGGCGGCTGCGCTCGCGTACTACACGCTGCTTTCGATCGCGCCGCTGATCGTCCTGGCGGTGGCGGTGACTGGATTGGCTTTTGGCGAAGAGGCTGCGCGCCAGCACATCGCGCGGGAGCTCGCGGGCGTGGTCGGATCGGGTGCTGCTGAAGCGATTCAGTCGATCGCAAAGAACGCGCGCGCGCCAGGGACGGGGATCTTCAGCATTGCGGTCGGTGTGGTGGTGTTGCTATTCGGTGCGTCCGGCGTCTTCGGCGAGCTGCAAGGCGCGCTAAATACGGTTTGGGATGTGGCACCCCGGCCCGGGCGAGGCATCTGGGGCATCGTCAAGGACCGCTTCTTTTCGTTCACGCTCGTGGTCGGCGTAGCGTTTTTGTTGCTGGTTTCATTAGTGGTGAGCGCGGCGCTGACTTGGGTGGGCCAGTTCTTCGAGCAGACGTTACCGGGTGGTGCCCTAGTCTGGCAGGTGTTGAACTTCTGCATCTCGCTTGGCGTAGTGACCGCGTTGTTCGCGCTGATGTTCAAGACTTTGCCCGATGTGCGCATCCACTGGCGCGACATTTGGGTTGGCTCAGCGGTCACCGCCGGACTATTTACGCTCGGCAAGTTGTTGCTCGGTCTCTATCTGGGGAGTGCGGGAGTTTCTTCGGCGTATGGCGCTGCCGGCTCGATCGTCGCGCTGGTGATTTGGGTCTATTACTCGGCCCAGGTGCTGCTCCTCGGGGCCGAATTCACCGAGGCCTACGCGCGTCACTTTGGTTCGCGCATCGTGCCTGACGAGCAAGCGGTGTTCATCGAGCGCGCCCATGCGCGTGCGCGTGACAGCTCGGAAAAGCTAGTGCCGCAGCGCGAACACTGAACGCTCGAAGTGGGCTAGCAAGTCTGCGACATCGTCGTAGATGGCGATGGCTCCGCTCAAGGCCGAGTCAGGGTGTCCGCCACAGCGCAGCGCGACGGCGGTGACGCTCGCTTTTGCGGCCGCCTGCACGTCGTAGGGTGTATCGCCCAACAATACGGCCTCGCCCGCCGAACATTCGGCCTTGCGCAGCGCGGCTTGCACGATGTCCGGGTCGGGTTTGGAGTGTTTCACGTCGCTCGACGAGGTCTGCTGATTGACGTAGGGCAGAGCGCCGCACACTTCCAGGAGCGGCGTGAGCTCCTCTTCGTTCGCGGAGCTGGCGACGACCAACTTCAAGCCCAGGTCATGGAGCCTTCTCAATAGGGCTTCTGTTTGCGGAAATGGCTGCAGCTGCGGCAGGTATTCACGCGCAAAGAGCACTCTGCGCTCTTTGGCTAGGCGCTTGGCCTCGTGCGAGCCTTGCGAAAGCCCGGTTACCTCTGGAATCAACTTATCGCCACCCTTGCCGATCAGCTCGCGCACCCACTCGAACGTTCCCGGGTAACCGTTTCGTTGGAAGACTTCCAGCCACGCCTGCGCGTGAGCGTCATTGCTATCGACGAGCGTTCCGTCGACGTCTAGCAATACCGCTTGAAGGGGTTTCATGCCCGTCTTGCCCAACTCGGGCAACGACGGCAGATGCTGATCTGGATCGATCGTGACGCCGAACTGTTGTAGCGATTGAGCGAGCTGTGAGCGGTGATCGGGCATGACGGCTCAGCGAACGAAGAAGCGGTAGCGAAGAGCAAGCCTCGTACCGACAATCAACGAACCTCATCGCGCTGAATCCCTGGGTGCTCGGCCCGCTTTCGAGGCGCTAGTGGGTGAGCTCAAATGCCTCGCCCGCGCAAAGTCGACACGACGAAGCGACGAAGTGAAGCCTGCGCGCGGGTTCGAAAGCGCGCATGCGCTTGGCACGAGCGATGCAGCATCGCCAGCATGCCGAGAGCGATCTGGAGTGGCAGTTTGGGTTTTGGGTTGGTTCAGATCCCCGTGACGTTGCATGCGGCGGAAGAGACCGACGAACTGTCGCTGACTCTGCTCGACAAGCGAGACTTCTCACCCGTGGGTTACGAGCGGATCAACAAAAAGACGGGCAAAGAGGTGAAGTGGGAGGACACAGTGAAAGGCTATGAATCTGGCCCAGGCAAGTACGTGGTGCTGACGGAGCACGACTTCGCCGAAGCCAACCCCAAAGCCACACACCAAATCGACATCTTGGATTTCGTCGAGATGTCGGAAATCGCTCCGCACTACATCGACAAGCCGTACGTGGTCGTGCCCGCGAAGTATGGCAAGAAGCCGTATGCCTTGCTGCGCGAGGTGCTCAAGCGGTCCGGCAAAGCGGGCATCGCCAAGCTCGTCTTGCGCACTCGGCAACACTTGTGCGCGGTGATTCCGCATGGCAAGGCGCTGTCGCTCCTCGTGCTGCGCTTTGCAGACGAACTCCGTGGCACGAGTGACTTGGAGCTGCCCGAGGAGAACCTGAAGAAGCTCGGCATCACCAGCAAGGAACTGGATATGGCCGAGAAGCTTGTCTCGGGCATGGTCGACAAGTGGCAACCCGAGCGCTACCGCGACGACTATCGCAAGGATCTCCTCTCGCTGATTCACGCACGCGCCAAGGCAGGTGACGTGAATAGTGTTGCGAAAGAGCCGACAAAGGCGGCGCGAACGCCGAAGTCAGCCAAAGTCGTCGATTTGGTGGCGCTGCTGGCCAAGAGCGTCCAATCTGGCCAGCAGCGCAAGTCCGCGGCGCACAAGGCGCCGAAGCGAACGAGCGCAGGGCAGGGTGCTTCCGCTACGAAGCGCACCGCGAGCAAGCGCCGAGCGACGCATATGCCGAGCCATCATCGCAAGTCTGCTTGATCGACGAACCTCGATCCGTATTCGGAGCTTCGCAATGAGCCTCGCCACGTATCGGCAAAAGAGAGACTTTGCCAAGACCGAAGAGCCGTCCGGCAAAGCGCGCCGTAAGCTGGGCAACAGTTACGTCATCCAAAAGCACGACGCGAGTCACCTGCACTATGATTTTCGTCTCGAACTGGGCGGAGTGCTGCTGAGTTGGGCGGTACCCAAGGGCCCATCGCTGGACCCGAAAGTAAAGCGCTTGGCCGTTCAAACCGAAGACCACCCCCTCGAGTATGGCGGGTTCGAAGGCACGATCCCTGAAGGCGAGTACGGGGGGGGAACGGTGATGGTCTGGGATCGCGGAACGTGGGAACCCGAGGGCGACGCCAAGCAGGCCTATGAGAAGGGGCACCTCTCGTTTCAACTTCACGGCGACAAGCTGAGCGGCGGCTGGCACTTGGTGAAAACCAAGCGCCCGGGGCAAAAACAAAACACGTGGCTATTGTTCAAAGCCAAGGACGAAGCTGCCAAAGCCGGTGATACGCAGCTTTTGGAGGAGCAGGCGGAGAGCGCGCTCACCGGGCGCGACTTGAAGTCGATCGCCGCCGGTACGCCGAGCAAGCGTAGCGCGAAATCCTCGAAGCGCGACGCGATGCCGAAGAGCGTCGAACCGGAATTGGCCACGTTGGTGAGCGAGACACCGAAGGGCGACGACTTCATTCACGAGGTGAAGTTCGACGGCTATCGCGTGATCGCTCGGCTAGAGGCGGGCAGAGCTCGCTTGCTCACGCGCGGCGGTGAAGATTGGACGGCGCGCATGCCCACCCTGCAAAGTGCGCTCGAGAAACTGAAGGCGGAGAGCGCGATCTTGGATGGCGAATTCGTCGCACTCGACGAGCGCGGAGTGACGGACTTTCAGCTGCTCCAGAACGCATTCAGTGGCAAGAACCGCGCGCCGCTCGCGTATTACGCCTTCGATCTTCTGTATCTCGACGGCAAGGACTTGCGCTCGCTGCCGCTGATCGAGCGCAAGGCGAAACTGCAAGAGTTGCTCGGACGTTTGCCGAAGTCCGAGGCTACGTTGCGTTACAGCGACCACACGCGAGGCGATGGATCGCTCTTTTTCGCCGAGGCCGCCAAACTCGGCTTGGAGGGCGTGGTGTCCAAGCGGGCGGATTCTCCCTATCGCTCGGGGCGCGGCAAGGACTGGCAAAAGAGCAAGAGTCTCGCTCGACAGGAATTCGTGATCGTCGGCTTCACGGAGCCAGGTGGTGGACGCTCACACTTCGGAGCGTTACTGCTGGGTGTGCGAAGTGATGCTCAGCTCGTCTATTCTGGACGCGTGGGCACCGGATTCACGGAGAGCTCGCTGAAGGCGTTGGCTGCGCGTCTAACTCCGCTCGAGATCGACGAGCCCAAGCTAAAAAATACTCCCCGCGGCGCCGAAGTCCGCGGCGTGCATTGGGTCGAGCCCAGGCTGGTTGCAGAAGTGGCTTATACCGCAATCACCCACGACGGCCTGCTGCGTCATCCAACGTTCAAAGGGCTGCGCGAAGACAAGGCAGCCAGTGAGGTCATCTTGGAACAACCCCGTGCCGTCGTATCGCGTTCCCGAGTTAAGAAGACGCCGCCGCGCGCGGCTGCACCGCTGACCCTCAGCCATCCGGACAAGATCCTCTATCCGGAGCTCGGTCTGACCAAGCGCGAACTCGCCGACTATTACGAAGTCGTCAGTGAGTTCATGTTGCCGCACGTGATCAATCGACCGCTGACGCTGCTCCGCTGTCCGGAGGGAAGGCAAAAGCAGTGCTTCTTTCAGAAGCACCCGGGGGAATCCTTGGCGGAAGGTTTGGTGCGTGTGCAGGTCCCATCGTCGGATGGCAAGAGCAAATACGCCGCCATTGCGGATGCACGCGGTCTGCCCGCCTTGGTACAGATGGGTGCGCTCGAAGTGCATGTTTGGGGTGCCCTCGCCAATGATGCAGAGCATCCAGATCTTCTGGTGTTCGACCTGGATCCGTCGCCCGAGTTGGACTTCAAGGAGACGATCCGCGGCGCGCGAGCATTGCGTGGGTTACTCGAGGAACTGGGGCTTCAAACTTGGCTGAAGACCACGGGCGGCAAGGGTTTGCACGTGACCGTCCCGATCGTTGCGCGCGCGGATTGGAACGAGAGCAAAGAGTTCTGTCGCGCGGTTGCAGAGGAGCTCACGCGCCGGGAGCCGGAGCGGTACGTGGCCACGATGTCCAAGGCCAAGCGCACGGGCAAGATCTTCGTCGACTATTTGCGCAATACCCGCGGGGCGACATTCATCGCTCCCTATTCATCGCGTGCCCGAGAGAACGCCACAATTGCCATGCCGATCGCCTGGGACGAACTTTCGCCCAAGTTCAAACCCGAGCGCTTCAATGTGCGCAATGCCGCACGTTATCTTCGAGAGCGAGGAGCTGATCCGTTCGCAGGGCTGTCCAAGGCGCGGCAGAAGCTGCCCAGTGCCGCGAAGGCCGCACGCATCTTCGGCGGGTAGGCTGGAGCACCGGCTCTCAGCTGGTGAGCACCGCCAAGACCTGTTTAGCGGCGCGAGCGCCGCTCGCAATCGCGCCGGCTACGGTGCCCGGATAGTCGTGGTCGGTGGCCTCACCTGCGAGAAACAGCGCATTACCAACGGGCACACTCAATTCGGGGGCGGCCCGAGACCCACCGGGCCGGCAAAAGCTGTATGCGCCTCGGATAGTGTCGTCATTCGAAAAGTCATGATGTTGAATCGGGCAAACGAGTGCCGCCTCGAGGGTAGCCTCGGGTAGACCGAGCAAAGCGGCGAGACTCGCCAGGGCCAAGTGCTTGCGCTGCTCTGTCGATTCGCGCGCGAGCTCCTGAGCCTTGGGTCCGCCGGCCCATGCAGTCCATTGCACGAAGCTCACGTTTTCGATCGCCCAAAAGGTTTCGAACAGCGCGCTGGGATCGTGAATAAAGGCGTCGCGAGGCGCGGCGTGCTGGGCAAAGTCACGCGGGAACTGCAGCATCACTCGCGCTGCCTGGCCCATCCCCAGTTGCGCGAGGGGGCCGGTCCAGCTGCGCACCGCGGGTTCGAAACGAAGGCTCTCCCCGTCTTGCAACACCGGAAGCGGGACTGTTACGACGCAGCTACGCGCGCGAATTTCGCTCGCTGAGCCCGCCACGCTGAGCTCGACCGGACCGTGAAGCTGCCACTTCACCAGGCAGACGCGCGATTGCAGACGGACTTCGACCTGCGCTTCGAGCAGCTTCTTGAGGCAAAAATCCACCAGTAGGCCGTAGCCACCGCGGATCCGAAACTGCTCGTGATTGGCCGCTAGCGACTGCGCGTCAGAGAACAAGCTGCGGATCCCGACCTCGTCGAGCGGCGCCGCTTCGAAGCCTTCCACCAACTGCCGCACGAGCTCACGGGTTTCCGTTTCGATCGCGTTCTGCTCCAAAAATGCGCTGGCGGTCGTGTCTTCCTCCTCCGGCTGAAGACGATCGAGTACCGCGCCGAATGTTTGCCACGGATCGGACAAGTCGCGAAAGGCAGCGCCGGACTTGGCGACATGGCGTTCGTTCAACGGGAGGAGTTCAGCTCCCGCTTCACGTGCCAACGCCCAAGTGGGTTCTGGTTTGCCGTGAACGAATTCCGCGCCGAGTTCGCTGGGCAAAGCGCCGATCAGCCCTGGCACCGTCCAAATGCGGCCGCCGACGCGGCTCGACGCTTCCACCACGATGACGCTCTTGCCAGCCTCCGCGATCGAGCGCGCTGCAGTTAGCCCGGCCATGCCGGCACCGATCACCACCGCGTCGTAGACTTCGCTCACGTGCCGCCCTTTGGGTGCGCTTGAACGAAGCCCCAGATGGCATCAATGGCAGGCGGCTGGAGTGCAACATAGTGCCCGCCGCCCTTGACGGTCCAGAGCTCGACGGAGCCTCGGCAATCATCATAGCGTTGAACGCTGGTCTCGCGGTCGGGCAAATACGGCTCGAGATCGATATTGCCGACCGCGTGTAGAGCGCCACTACACGATAAGTGTTCCGCCCAGTACTTCGCGGTATCTGGTGCAGAAGGGTGAGGCTCCACGTCCGTCCGGTCGAACACGGTACCGCCACCATAGTGCACGATGGGGTCAGCGTCGCCATGGATGTCGAGTACGGACAGCGCGCTATGCTGCGTGCAGGGCACCTCCGAGCTCGGGGACGCACCCGCGACGCTCACCACGCCCGCGATGCGATCGCCGACGTCACAGGCCAAGCGTTGCGCCATGAACCCGCCGTTCGAGTAACCGATGACGAACACGCGCTTCGCATCGATGGCAGGGTTCGATAAATTGGCGTCGAGCAATTCGCGCAGTCGCTTCACGTCGTCGATCGGACGAAGATCGAGATTGCAGCAGCTTTTTCCGGCATTCCAGAAAGGACGCCCGTGCGCGTCGTGGGCGCCTTCGGGTGCGAGGTAGGCGAACTTCTTTTGGTCGGCGATCTGGTTGAGTCCAGCCTTGGCGATGAGCAAAGAACTCGGGACCCCAAAACCATGGAGGAGCAAGAGCAGCGGGACACGCTCACCGGCTTGCAGGGTATCTGGCAAGCGTAGCTGGGCGGGCGGATCGAACGCATGCGCTGGATCGCTAGGAGCCATCGGTGGTGATCCGCTCGAGCTCGAGCTCGTAGCAAGAGCAATCGAGGCGTGGCGCGGTGCCACGTTCGACAGGCGCGCCGCACGCTCCGGCTCGGAGGCACACGATAGACATGCCTGGCACGCGACGATGAGCAGCGACATCACGAAGCGCGGCTGCATACGGCGCGATGAACGACGTGAAACGATCATGGCTTCGACCAACCGGAACAATGCAAGCGTCGCACCAGCGAAAGCAGCAGAGCCCACGGCACAACGATTGCACGAATCGAGACCCTACAGCGCAAGCAAATTGGAGAATGGTCATGATTTCAAGCCAATCGAACTCTGCGAATCAGTCGTATTACGACACGCGCATGCCGCCGCCCGAGATCCCGACGCGTCGAGCACCGTGGTTCATGAAGGCTCTTTGGGCATTGGCCCTGCTGCTCGTCGTCGGTATGGCGTACTCCTTCTGGCGGATTTCCGCCGTTCCAACGCCGCGGCTCGACATCCCGCAAACTCAACCGATCGAAACGACCAACCGGCGTTGAGCGCAACCCGAGAGCCGCCACGAGAAGGGAAGTCGATGAACATCACCACATTGCGAGCACTCGCCGTGATTGCGCTGCCGGCCCTGGCATTCATTCGCTGTGGCGGTGAGCAGAAAGTCGCTGAAGCGCCGAGCTCGATGCCCAGCGCCGAACCGCCCACCGACCAAACGCACGACTTGGACGCCAGCACGGCGCAGACGCCGCAGGGCATCGACGTCGCTACTCCGAAGGAGGCTGAGACCAAGCCGCCTAGCAAGAGTTCATCCACTCCGGCCACGAACAAACACCCAGGTTGAGTTTAGCGGTCGCCGACTCGGCCGCGCCGTTGGGCGGCCGAGTCCCGCGGCAATCACTTGCTGGGCGGCGGCGCGTTCACTGTGTCGACTTGCGGAATCGGCGGTTTGCGCATCTCCAAGATCGCGCTCGGGCGCTGAGAGCGCAGCAGGGGAGTGAGCGTCACTTTGCGTCCGAGCGCTGCAGACTGGACGATGGCTTCCAAAATCTGCACGTCCGCCAGTCCTTCTTCACCAGAGGGCTCAGGTTCGAGATTTTCCAGAATGCAGCGGGAGAAGTGCAGCAGCTCAGGTGCAAACTGGTCGTGTTGCGCCGTCGTCGTCGCCTTGGTCTTGCCGTCGATGGTCAGCGTCTCTTCGCTGCGCTCGTGATAGCCATAGGCCGAATCGAGCTGCAGATCTCCCAACGTGCCCACGACTCGGAACTCGGAGACCCGCGCTGCGCCTTGACTAACAGTGAACTGCGCGACGCGATCCTCTGTGAATCGCAAGATCACCGAGGTCAACTCGTCAGTGCCTGCGAAGCGCGGACTGTGACCCTGAATGCGCACGGCCGTCGCCTCGATCGGTTCGTCCTGGAATAAGTAGCGAGCCGCATTGACGCAGTAGATCCCCATGTCGAACAGCGCGCCTCCACCCAAATCAGCGCGGGTGCGAATGTCACCCTCGCGCACTTGCTGACTGAAGACCGAGCTGAAAATGCGCGGCTCACCAATCTCACCGCGGCGCAGGCGTTCCACTGCGCGCAGGTTGGCTTGCTCGAAGTGCAGTCGATACGCGGTCATCAGCTTGATGTCCGCGTCGTGGGCGGTCTGGATCATGCTGCGACAATCCGCAACAGTTGCGGCTAGCGGTTTTTCGCACAGCACGTGCACTCGGGCGCGTGCGGCACGCTCGAGCGCGCGCCGGTGCTCCGTGTTGGGCGTGGCGACGTACAGGGCGTCAATCGCGCCGCTCGCTAAAATGCGGTCCAAATCGTCGTAAGAACCGGTGATATTTACCGAGTAGCGTTGGGCGAGCGCCGAGCGTTTGCGCTCGTCCGAGGAGATCAGCGCGACGAGCTCTGAGTTCTCCGCGGCATGCGCGAAAGCGGGTAGCACGGCGACTTGAGCGATGTTGCCCAGACCCATCACGGCGTAGCGAACTTTGTGGGGATTGCTAGAGGTCATCGTTCTCTCCCGAAGTGCCGTTTGGCTGATTGCGAATGGCTGCGAAGTTCGTGCCAAGACGTTCCTTCCTTGTCACTTGAATGCTCCTGGCTTGCCATCTGAGGCATGCATGCTCAGTACTCGTGAAACGCAAAGTCGAAGCCGCTACGGGCCGGTCCCGTATCGGCCGACAGTTGCAACGCTTCGTGCTGCAATGCGCGGCGTTCGCTGTCACCGGTTGTTTGCTGGCAACGTCGAATCCGAGCGCGGGGGCGCTCAGCGGAGAGCGCGGGGGCGGCGCTTCAGTGAATCAGCAATCCACGGTCCCAGCGGTCACCGTCGTGATCGTGACCCTGGATGGCGTGCGTTGGCACGAGGTGTTCGAAGGCGTCGACGCGCAACTCGCCGCGAGCCACGGTATCTCACCGAATGACGTGGTGAGTGCGGCAGAATTGACGCCCAATCTGCATCGCATCGTTGCCACGCACGGCGCGGCTTTGGGAGCGCCGGGGCACGGCGCAGCAATCAGCGCGTCGGGGCCGAACTTCGTCTCTTTGCCCGGATATGCAGAGCTTTTGAGCGGACGACGCGCCACGCGCTGTCGCGACAATCAGTGCACAGGCGGCGGCGCGCGCACGCTGCTCGATGAATTCTCGGCGAGTTCCGCGCGAGGGGCGTCGCAGGTCGCGTTTTTCACGTCTTGGCCGGACATCGCGCGGGTCGCGAGCGAGCGGGGCACCGTTGCCGAGCCGCTGCCTCGCTCAGGGAGTTTTCGTCCGGACGCGGTTACCGCGGATCTGGCGATCGCGCATTTGAAAGCGCATCCCCCCAAGTTCATGTTCCTGGGCCTCGGCGAGCCCGACGAATTCGGTCACCAGAACGACTACGCCGGCTACTTGAACGCAGTGCGACGAGCCGACGCGCGGATCGCGGAGATCGACCAAGAGCTGACGCGACTCGCCGCTCACGGCACGCGCACAGCGCTGTTCGTGACCGCGGATCACGGACGCGCCGACAGCTTCGTCGAGCACGGTGCGAAGTTCCCGGAATCTGCGCGTGTTTGGCTCATTGCAGCGGGCAGCGCGCTGCGTGGGTCGGGCTTCGTGGCAGCGCCGAGTCACCGCCGCTTGGCCGACCTCGCGCCTACCGTGCGCCAGATCGCTGGCCTAGCGCGAGATAGCGATCCTGAGGCAGGAATGCCTCTGAGTGAGTTGCTCGGATCCGCAAATCAGTAGTTCGGAGTGCGGACGCGCGCGCTAGGCTGGTGCGCGTCCAAATGACGTTTTCGGGTTGGTCGCGCGTCCTGTTGGCGAGCGCGTGTCTGCTGACGCGTGCGGCGGGTGCAGCCGAAGCATCAACTACCGCTGACGCCAAGCCGTCGCCGGGAGGCACACCGCCGAGTCCTACTAGTGCGCCCAGTCACGAGCCGGAGCTCGACCTGCTCACGTTCTACAAGGACAATTACTTCATCACCGGTTTCAGCATGGAGACCGAAGCCAAATTTCAGTTCAGTGCCAAGTTCGACATCTGGCCGAATCGTGGCCAGCACGCGCTGTACTTCGCGTTCACGCAGAAGTCGCTCTGGGACATCTATCGGACGTCGCAGCCGTTCGCGGAGAGCAACTATGCGCCAGAGCTGTTTTATAGCTATTTTCATGCGCCTGGGCGCTACGATCCCGATCCAGGCTGCGGCTTCTTTCTGGAGCGTGTCGGCGCGATTCACGAATCCACGGGCGAGGGAGGAGACAAGTCGCGCGGCTGGAACCGCGTCTACGGTGAGTCTCGCTTCGCTTGCTACGACACCGCACACCGCTACCTAGCGATCGCCCTGCAGTTGTGGGCGCCGCCGTTCGGAACGAAGGATAACCCCGACATTGCGAGCTATCAGGGCTACGGTGAGCTCTCGTTGAGCGTGGGCAGTGACCGCGGGCGCGGTTGGCTCGGGGACTGGGAACTTGCGAGCCACGCCCGCAAGGGCACCAAGAACTGGCAGGTGGGCAGCGTCGAGCTCGATGGGCGTTGGCGGCCTCGCTACGGAGATTTTTGGCGATTCACACCCTATTTATATGCGCAGTTCTTCACCGGCTACGGTGAAACGCTGCTCAGCTACGATCAGCCCACGACTTCATTTCGTGTCGGGATCGGGTTCACGGATCTGAGCACTCGTTCGGAGTAGTGCGCGCAGCCGTCGAGCGCGACAAACGCTCGGCTACCGACCACGCGAAGAGCACTGCCACAGCGGCTGTCGCGAAGGCGCGAGGCACGAACTCGGCGAGTAGCGCAGGCGGCAGAGACGCGCCGCCGAGCAACGTGCTCAGCACGGCGATACCGAGCACACCGCCGAACTCGAACGCCGATTCGCTCGTCGCAGCTGCGATTGCTGCTCGCTGCTCGCTGACCGAACCCAGGACGAGCTCGGTAGCCGTCGCAAAGGCGCTTCCCGAGCCCGCGCCGAAGGGCACGAGCGCGGCGCACAGTAGGAGATCGTTTTGTCCGTGGCTGGCAACGGCAAGCAATGACGCGCCGATCACCGCCGAGACGAGGCTAATGCTCAACGCGCGCTCGGCGCGCCAGTGACGGATCAAGCGTGGCGCTAGCAGCGTACCGAGGAGCATTGCGGCGGTCAGCGGTAAGCTCATCAGTCCCGAATTCAGGGCGCCTTTCGTGCGCGCCAGCTGCAGGTACTGCGCAAGCACGAACGAGACACCAGAAAACGCAAAGTAGCTGATGAAGATCACCAGCAGGGCTTGTCTGAAGCGGGCGGCGCTGAAGAGGGACAATTCGAGCAGCGGGTGCGGTGCGCGCTCCAGCCAACTTCGCGCAAGAAGCAGGCAAACGAACGCGAACCCGCTGCTCGAGAGCACCTGCGGCGAAAGCCAGCCGTGGCTCGGCCCACTCAGAATGGCGAACAGGGCGCCTACAGCGGCGCCCAGGCACAGTCCCGCTCCGCGGAAGTCCAACGGCTGATCGCGGCGAGGGAGATCGGCTGGAACGAGCCGCAGGCTCGCCCACGCGCAAAGAACGATTGGCGGAACGTTGGCCAGCAGCACGGCTGGGAGTCCACCATGGTCAACCAATAGCCCCGCGAGCACTGGGCCAAGCGCTGCGCCGACGCTGAAGCTCGCCGTCCAGACAGCGATTGCAGTCGGCCGCTCGCGCTCGTCGAACGAATGCTTGAGCGTGGCCAGTGTGGCTGGCGTCACGCACGCCGTTGCCGCACCCGAACAAGCGCGCGCCACGATCAACCAAAAACCAAAGCCCGTGAACGCACCGAGCAAGGACGCGCCGCCGAACCCGCACAGACCAAAGATCAGCACTCGGCGCGCTCCGAAGCGCTCGCTGAGCGAACCTCCGAGCAAGAGCAAGCTAGCGTAGACGAGTAGGCTGGCCTCGACGGTCCAGCGTTGCAGTTCCGGGCTGATGCTGCCGACCCGCGTTAGGGTTGGCAAAGCGGCGATCAACTTGCTGTTGTCGAGAGCGACGCAGGCGAAGCATGCGCTCATCAGCAGCAGTAATCGGTAGCGGTTCACGCCTACTGTTTACGCCATTTTTGCGCGAACGTGGCCGGCCGACCTGCGCCGCGCTTGCACTCGACGACCTCTTCTCCGCGCTCGTTTCGCATTCGAGCGAGCTGCCGTCGCTCGCTGAGACGGCCTTGATTGTGCCCAGAGCGCTGGCAGAATAGCGTCCAGAGCGAGTATCCTAGCGGTGATGAAGCAGCGGCCCGGGCCGACCCCGGAAGTTCTAATTGCGGTCGGCGAAGTGGGGCGCGAGCTTGCGGCAGCAGGGCCGCTCGAAGCGCGTTTGGGGGGTGCTTTGCGGGTGTTGGAGCGCCGGCTCGGGGCGGGGCGTTCGGTCATCTATTTAGCTAATGGCGACGACCGGTCGCTCGTGGTTGCTGCCTCTCATGGCCTCGATCCCGATGCGTTTCGCCCACGTTACTCCGCCGGAGCCGCAGGGCGTGTCGCCGCAACCAACCAGCCGATGGTCGTGCCGGTGCTCCGACATGACCCGATGGCGCTCTCTGAAATTGCGGATTTGTCGCGCTGGGCCGATATCGGCTGGAATTTGGTGGCCGTTCCGGTCAGCGCGCGCGGGCGTTCCGTCGGCGTGTTGTCGGCGTACTTCCGCCATCGCGATCCGAGTGGCTTCGGCGAACGCTTGGGCGTACTCGATGTCGTCGCCGGGCTGATCGGCAAGACGCTCAAAGAAGAGGAAACGCGCCCGGATAGTGATCCGGCAGTCAATGAGGCGGCCGCGCTGCGCGCCGGCGCCACGCAGTTCGAGTACGCCAACATGATTGGCGACAGCGGCGTGATGCGCCAGATCTATGAACAGGTGAGCCAGGTCGCGCGCACCAACGCGACCGCGCTGCTGCGTGGCGAGTCAGGCACCGGCAAGGAGCTCGTCGCGCGCGCGATTCACCAAAACTCACCGCGCGCGGCTCAGCCGTTCATCAAGGTCAACTGCGCGGCGCTGCCGGAGTCGCTCTTCGAATCGGAATTGTTCGGCCATGAGCGCGGCGCGTTCACCGGCGCGCACGCCCGAAAAAAAGGCCGTTTCGAGCTCGCGCAGGGCGGCACGCTCTTCCTCGACGAGATCGGCGAGCTGCCCATGACGACGCAGGCGAAGCTCCTGCGCGTGTTGCAATTTCGAGAGTTCGAGCGCCTCGGTGGTACCGAGACGTTACGTCCGGATGTGCGTATCGTTGCCGCAACGAACGTCGACATCGAGCGAGCCGTCTCCAGCGGGACGTTTCGCGAGGACCTCTACTACCGAATCAACATCTTCACGATTACGCTCCCGCCGCTGCGCGATCGCCCGCAGGATATCCCTGCGCTGGCGGAGTACTTCATGCGCAAGTTCACCGCCGAGCACCAGCGTAAGATCGGCCGCATCTCTACGGCGGCGATGGATTTGCTGAGTCGTCAGCCGTTTCCGGGCAACGTGCGCGAGCTCGAAAACGTGATCGAGCGCGCGGTCGTCGTGTGCAAGGGCTCGGTGATCCAAGAGTCGGATTTGCCGGAGGCCTTTCGCGTCGCTGCTACGGGCAAGGAAAAGCTGACTTTGGTCGAGGCGGTCGAACGTCTCGAACGGCAACTGATTGAGGAAGCGCTCGAGGCGGAGTCCGGCAGTCTGGTAGGAGCTGCCCGGGCCTTGGGGACGACCGAGCGAGTGGTGCGTTACAAGGTGGGCAAGCTGGGCATCGCCACCAAACGTTTTCGCCGCTGAACCCTCCCGACAAATTTGTCTGTTTCAGGCCGGTTAACGACCTGCGCTTCGTTTCAGGTTGTCGATCTAGCGCTGAAAACTCGGCGTACGGTGAGCTGCGCGAAACAATGCGAAAACATAGAAACTGTCCGACAATTCTGTAAGTCCACTCAAGAGGGTTACGACAATTTTGTCGAGGAGTGCTCGATCGCCGATTTCTTCGCTGTTTCGCGATCTCGAAATAGGCCCACTTACGAGGTGGATTGGTGGGGTGGCACGGAGGTTGCTGTACGGCAGCTACGATGGAGTTGTCGGTCCCGGTCAAAAGCAGCGTTCGCCCCGTGGTGGCGTTGCTCGAGGCGCGTATGAAGAGTGAGCTCGCGCGCCTCGTCGAGAAGCACGGTGGAGCGCCGCTGTGCGTGCCCGCCATGCGTGAGGCTCCGCGCATCGAGCCAGAGGCAGTGCGTGAATTGCTCGACGAGCTGCGTGACGGTCGACACGAGATCGTGATCTTCATGACGGGTGTCGCCGTCGCGCTCTTGTTCGAGTTGGCTCAAGAGCTCGGTCGTCACGCGGAGTTGGTGACGTCGCTGCGCAACGTCAGCACCGTCTGTCGTGGACCGAAGCCGACGGCGGCCTTACGCGGCTTCGGCGTGCCGCCCACGCTGAGCGCGCGTGAGCCGTTCACCGCGGCCGAGTTGATCGACGCGCTCAGTGATCTGGAGATTTCCGGACGCGGCGTGCTCTTGTTCAACTACGGTGAGCGCAGCGAGACGCTGTCCGAAACACTGCTCGCGCGCCGCGCGGATCTCAGGGAATTTTGGCTGTACCAATGGCAATTCCCGGCTGACGCCGCGCCGCTCGAGCAGCTCGTGCGACGAATCGTCGAACGCTCGGTCGACGCGGTTGCGATCACGTGCCAAATCCAATTTCGTCACCTGTACCAGGTCGCCGAGCGACTCGACCTGGGTCGTGAAATGCTCGACGCGCTCCGCAAAGACGTGGTGGTTGCAGCAGTCGGCCCAACGTGTCGCGCAATCGTGGAAGTTCACGGCGTGGCACCGCACGTCATGCCCGAGCATCCAAAAATGGGTCCTCTAGTGATGTCGTTGATGCGCTACCTCGATGCCAAGCAAGGCACCGAGCGTCGCGCAACAGCGGCGATACGTCCTTGAATCAAATCGAATAGACATTTCGCAATCAAACTCTGATCCACTCGACTTCGAGCACGCGACGACGCCCACGCGTTGCTGGGAGCGGACTTATCTTTGGCCGCCGCGCCTTCCGACCTTTTGCCCCACTTTTTTGAGGAGAACCCTGTGTCCAAGAACTACTTCGAGAGTCCCAAGCCGCGCCTGATCGTCGTTGGCAACGGCATGGTCGGTCACCGCTTCGTGGAGCAGGCCGCGGAACGCGGTCTGTTGCGCACGTTCGAGATGGTGGTGCTGTGCGAGGAGTCCCGTCTCGCCTACGACCGCGTGAATCTCTCCAAGTGGTTCGAAGGCAAGTCCGACAAGGACTTGTCGCTCGTCGGTGATGGGCAATACGAGGGCTTGGGTGTGGAGGTCGTGCAAGGTGACGCGGCCGTCGAACTCAACCGTGAAGAACGCACGGTGCGCTTGGCGTCCGGGCGTGTGCTCGCCTACGATCACCTCGTGCTGGCCACGGGGTCGTACCCGTTCGTGCCGCCGATCAAAGGCTGCAACGAGCCGGGCTGCTACGTGTATCGCACGATCGATGATCTGATCGCGATCCGTGATGCCGCGCAAACGGCGTCGTCCGCCGTCGTCATCGGTGGTGGTTTGCTGGGCTTGGAAGCCGCCAAAGCCTTGCTTTCGCTCGGTCTCGAAACGCAGGTGATCGAGTTCGCACCGCGCCTGATGCCGCTCCAGGTCGATGACATGGGCGCCACCGTGCTGCGCTCGCGCATCGAGGAGCTCGGCGTGAAGGTGCGCTGCAACACGACCACGCGTGAGATCCTGCTGGACGAGAGCGGCCACGTGAACGCGCTGCTGCTGGCCGACGGCACGCACTTGCCGGTCGACATGGTGGTGTTCTCCGCTGGCATTCGTCCGCGCGACAAACTGGCGCGTGAATCGGGGCTGCGCCTCGGTGAGCGCGGGGGCATCGTGATCGACGGCTCGTGTCGCACCAGTGACGAACGCATCTTTGCCATTGGTGAATGCGCGGCGTTCGACGGTCAGACCTACGGCTTGGTCGCGCCCGGCTACAAAATGGCCGAGGTCGCCGCGGCCACCATCGCGGGCGAGGGTCAGGCTTTCGACGGCTTCGACATGAGCACCAAGCTCAAGCTCATGGGTGTGGACGTGGGCAGCTTCGGCGATGCCTTTGGCGTGACGCCCGGATCGCGCGTGTTCACCGTGTTCGACGGTCACGCCGCCGTGTACAAGAAGCTGGTCGTCTCTGCCGACAAGAGCAAACTCTTGGGTGGCGTGTTGGTCGGCGACGCTTCGGCGTACAGCCAGCTCTTGGTCCACGTGCAGGCCGAGATGAAGATGCCGGAGCGCCCGGAAGACCTGCTGTTTCCGCCGCGCGAGGGCGGGGGCAAGAGCGGCTTCGGCGTGGACGCGATGCCCGACGCGGCCATGATTTGCTCGTGCAACAATGTCGACAAGGGCGGCATTTGTGGCGCTATTCGCGACCAAAAGCTGACCACGCTGGGCGCGGTCAAGAGCTGCACCAAGGCGGGCACCAGCTGCGGTTCCTGTGTCACCTTGGTCGACCAGTTGCTCAAGCTCGAGCTGAAGAAGGCCGGCGTCAAAGTCACGAATCACCTGTGCGAGCACTTCCCGTACAGCCGCCAAGAGCTCGCGCACCTGATCCGCGTGCAGAGCATTCGTTCATTCGACGATATGATCGAGCGCCACGGCAAGGGACAGGGGTGCGAAATCTGTAAGCCCGCGGTTGCTTCGATCTTGGCCTCGACTTGGAACGACTATGTGCTCGAGCCGCAGCACAC
>Ga0164309_10000368_pt1 | contig 25629 bp, 10 predicted proteins | sample Whisoiple_247_MG_FD_109984 | JGI IMG/M metagenome (GOLD analysis project Ga0164309, IMG submission 109984) | Soil microbial communities amended with fresh organic matter from upstate New York, USA - Whitman soil sample_247_MG | ecosystem: Environmental > Terrestrial > Soil > Unclassified >...
GATTTGATCCCCACCTTCCGGACTGCCGAAGGGATGCGCGCCACGTCCATCTGCCATCAGCAACTACCCCGCGCGTCGCAGCCGGCAGCGTGGGCATATTGCGAACTTCGAGGTGCGCTGCCCCGGAGCGTGGGCGCCCACTCGTCGTACCTTCGAACGCCGGCCCCAAGCGCGCTTCGACGCCACCCGCGAAGAACCCCGAGAACGCCGCGTGATCGCGTGATCGACACTCATCGAACGAAAAAGATGCTTCGCACACGCGCGCGATCGACGCTCATCCAACGAAAAAGATGCTTCGGATCCGAAGCATCTTTTCTGATTTGATCCCCACCTTCCGGACTGCCGAAGGGATGCGCGCCACGTCCATCTGCCATCAGCAACTATCCCGTGCGTCGCAGCCGGCAGCGTGGGCATATTGCGAACGAACTTCGAGGTGCGCTGCCCGGAGCGTGGGCGCCCACTCTCCCTACCTTCGAACGCCGGCCCCAAGCGCGCTTCGACGCCCCCTGCGAAGAACCCCGAGAACGCCGCGCGATCGACACTTCGAGGTGCGCTGCCCGGAGCGTGGGCGCCCACTCTTCCGACCTTCACGTGTGCCCCCATTGCGATGAATGCTCACCCAGCGAGTCGTCACCGACGGCAATCCTCCCCGACCCGATCGCGAGTCGACCATCGGTTCGTACGTCGAGTTCGCATTCGAACCGCAATTTCGAACTGCGAACCGCCTCCTAAACTGACTCCAATGTTCGACTCGGACGCGCTCCGCAACACCTGGGTGACCTCCGCGCGTTCTAAAGTTTGTCCGGAAACCTGCCTTGTCCGTTTGCGCACTCGCGCCGGACAAGCCGCTTTTCCGGACAGCGATCGCCCCGCGCGGACCGAACCCACGGATTCGCGATGAAGTCACCCGGGGTGCGGCGCAATCGATTGGCGATGCGATGTCAGCGCTTCGGGCGCGAGCATCGCATCGCGGTGAGGGGCTCAATCAGCGCAGGAGTACGAACACGATCACGAGCGCGATGCCGACGAACAGTGCGCCGCCGCCCACTGCCAGCAAAAGCAGCGCGTTCGAGCTCTTCGGCACGCCGGCGATCGATGGCGGAATCGATTGCGGAGCGAAATTCGCATTGGGCTGCGCGGGTGGTACGGCCGCGCCGACGCCTACGGGGATCGGTGGAGCGGGGGCGTTAGTGAAGGGATCGCCCATCGCGTCCAAGCTGTCCGATTCACCAAAGAACGAGTCGGCGACGTTGGCCACTTTCGGAGCGCTTGCGGTCGCGAGCAGCGCGGGCATGGCGGCGTTTACGCGCGCGGTGAGTTCGGCTTCTGCCGTCTTGGCCCACTCCGCGTGCGTGCCGGTCAGGCCGTAGGCCGCGCCGACCGCGTCAGCGAGTGCGCCCACTGAAGCAATGCGATGCGCTGCCGTCTTTTTGAACGCGTGCGTCATGACGCGATCGAGCGTGGGCGGGACCGGATGCTTTTGACCCTTGCCTGCCTCACTCGGCGGCGCGGGCTCTTTGGTCAGAATTTGGAGCAAAATGCTGGGGCCGTTGTTGCCGACGAAGGGCACGCGACCGACCACGCATTCGTAGATGATGGCCGCGAGCGCCCAAACGTCCGCGCGGTGATCGAGCGTATCGAGCCCCTGCGCTTGCTCGGGGGCCATGTAGAACGGCGAGCCAATCGTGGTGCCGAGCACGGTCAGCTTCTTGGCTTGCTCGCCTTTGTCCTTGGCGGAACCGAAGTCCAAGAGTTTCGCGATGTCGCCCTCGGGCGTTTGGCACAAGAACAGATTGTCGGGCTTCAGATCGCGGTGCACGAACTTGCGCGCGTGCGCTTGATCGAGGCCGATCGCCACCTGGCTCAGCATGCGCACCATGCGCGCGGGCGAGATCACCTGTTCGCGCTTGAGTGTGGCGCGCAGCTCCTCACCGTAGAGGAACTCCATCGCGAGCACGTAGCTCTGATCGGGTGTGGGCTGGAAGTCGAGCACCTCCACGATGTAATCGTGGGGCAGCATCTTGCTGACTTCGAACTCGCGCTTGAAGCGCTCGACCGCAATCTGATCGCGTGAGACGTCGGGGTGCAGCACTTTGAGCGCCACGTTGCGGCGCGCCTGCATATCGAGCGCTTCGTACACTCGCCCCATGCCGCCATCAGCGACGACGCGGCGCACCTGATAGCGGTTGCACAGCAGCTGTCCGATGCGCGGGTCTTGGTCGTCCGCCAGCACCGGAACTTGAGTTGCACTCGAAAGCTGTGCGCCGTCGACTGGACAAAAGCCGGCGTCGTCCGGGTACAGGCGTCCGCAGGCGGGGCAAGCTTTCATTCAGACCGACACGCTTTCGGCGAGTTCCGCCGGCTCCCGCACAACGATCAAGGTGCGCCCGACTGGCTATTGTCACCGGTCACACCGGGGCGATAGTACAAGATGCGGTTACAGCTCGGGCACTGCTCGAATTTGTTTTCGCGCGTGAGACCTTGGAACAGCATCGGCGGCAAGCGCATGTGGCAAGCCGAACAGGTTCCGTCCGTCGTGGAGCTGATGGCCGTACCGCGGCGACCGCGGATCATCTCGTAACGGCGGTACAGCGTCGGCGGCACGTTCGCCACCAAGCCCGCGCGAATCGCCTCCTTCTCAGCGACTGCGGCGTCACCTTGAGCCAGTCGGCCCACGGTATCGCCCTCGACGGCATTCAGCTCGGCGAGCAGCGTGTCGCGCTCGGCCGTGACCGCTGCCATGTCTTTTTGCGCCTGCTCCAAGAAACCGTCCAGCTTCTCTACTTCGATCTCTCGATCTCGGTACAACTTGCGCAGTTCTTCGATTTCGCGCTGGGCAGCGTTCGCTTCACGTTCGGTTCGACAGCGAGACAGCTTCTCGCGTGAGCGTTCGACTTGAATGCTCATTTGCCGAACTTCGCCCATCAAGTCACCGCGCGTCTTGTCCATATCGCCAGAATTCTTCTGGCTTCGGGCGAGTCGCTCCTCCAACGAGGCCAACGTCGAGCGCTTGGCATCAAGCCCTTCACGCTCCAGCTTGACCGCCTCGCGGAGCTCCTTGAGCTCCACATCGAGCGCCGCTAAATTTTCGAGATTCTCGATTTGCGCCTGGATTGTCACTGTCTAAAACGGCTCCTCGCGTAACTCTTACTGCTCACGTTTGCCACGAGCTGGGGGTCAGTGGGCCCACCTGGGTTCGAACCAGGAACAACCCGGTTATGAGCCGGGGGCTCTGACCGATTGAGCTATAGGCCCAAGCTGGTGCACACTTCGAGTGACGGCGGTTTGAACCCTCGGCACTCGGTGTGATCGTGGCCGCTCCAACGCCGGGTCGCGTCGCTGACGGGTCCCGGACGTTGTTGAAAGCAAGCTCCACGCCGCGAAAGCTAATCGAAGCGCTCGCAAGGGGCAACGGAGTAGGGCATGCCGTCCGTCGTCGGCCTCCGGGCAGGACAAAAAGGCTGGTATCGGGGGTGGCGAAATGACCCGCGGGCCAGAAATCGCGTCCCGCGACGGATATGTTACACCTACAAGCTCCCCTGCCCGCGCCCCGCGGGCCGTCGATTGCCCGTACACCCCGTGCAGAAATCAATGGAGTCCCTGGTCGTCCGCGGTGCCACGCAGCACAACCTGAAGAACGTCAGCTGCGAGCTGCCGCGCAATCAGCTGGTGGTGATCACGGGACCGAGTGGTTCGGGCAAATCCTCCCTCGCCTTCGACACCATCTACGCCGAGGGCCAGCGCCGCTACGTCGAGTCTCTTTCGGCCTACGCGCGTCAGTTCCTCGACCAGCTGCCAAAGCCGCGGGTCGAGAGCATCGAGGGCCTGAGCCCGGCAATCGCGATCGAGCAAAAGGGCCTCGGTAAGAGTCCCCGCTCGACGGTCGGCACCGTCACCGAAATCGCCGACTACCTGCGCCTACTGTACGCGCGGATCGGCGTCCCTCATTGTCCCAAGTCCGGCAAGGTGCTCCGCGCCTACACCGTGCAAGAGATCGTCGACTCCATTTTGTCACGCGGCGAAGGGGCGCGCCTAGCGTTGCTCGCGCCGATCGTGCGCAAACAAAAGGGCGACCTGAGCGCGGAGCTCGAGCGCCTGCGTCGCGAAGGCTTCGTGCGCGCACGCATCGATGGCGAACAAGTCGACCTCGGTGACGATCGCGAGCTCGATCGGCAGAAGACCCACGACCTCGACGTCGTGGTCGACCGCATCGCCGTGCGCGACGGCGCCAAGGGCCGCGTCACCGATTCCGTCGAACTTGCATTGAAGCTCGGTGACGGCACGCTCTTGATCGACGCGGTCGACGGGAGCGAACCCGTCGTGATGAGCGAGCGCTTGGTGAGCTGGGAATTCGGCATCACCTTGCCGCCGCTGGAACCGCGACTTTTCTCGTTCAATAGCCCGCACGGCGCGTGTCCCGCCTGCGACGGCCTGGGCGTCCGCTCGGCGATCGACGTCGGCCGCATCGTGCCCGACGAGAGCCGCTCACTGCGCGAGGGCGCGATCGCCGCTTTCGGTCGTCGCGGCTCGGTCGCCACCGCGACCGAAGTCTCACGCGCGGTCGAAGCGTTGGGGCTCAACCCGGACGTGCCGTGGTCCGAGTTGCCCGAAGTGCAACGCCAATCGTTGCTGTACGGAAGCACCGGCAGCGGTGGCAAACGCAAGAACGCGACGCCCAGCTACGAGGGCATCGTGCCGCGGCTGCAGCGCATGCTCGACACGGGCGCGTTCGAAGAAGGCGAAGATCACGAGTCGGACGACGGCGGCATCGGCCCGGACGATCTCGGACGGTTCATCGTCACTCAAACGTGTGAAGCGTGCGGCGGAGTCCGGCTTCGACCCGAGGCCTTGGCCGTCAAACTCGGCGGGCGCACCATCGCGGAATTGTCCGCCATGCCGCTGCGCGGTTTGCGCGAATTCCTGACGGCATTTGCCGGCGAAAGTGCGCTCGCGCCGCGCGAATCCGCGATCGCCCTGCCCTTGATCAAGGCGGTCACCGAGCGGCTCGGCTTCTTGCTCGAGGTCGGGCTCGACTACCTGTCGCTGGAACGCACCGCGCATACCCTCTCGGGTGGCGAAGGGCAACGCATTCGCCTCGCGACGCAGATCGGCGCGTCGCTCGTCGGCGTGCTGTACGTCTTGGACGAACCGAGCATCGGCTTGCACGCGCGTGACAATGCGCGCCTCTTGCAAGCGCTCCGTCGCTTGGTCGACAAGGGCAACAGCGTGCTCGTCGTGGAACACGATCGCGACGCGATCCTATGCGCCGATCACGTGGTCGACATGGGCCCCGGCGCGGGCGCGCTCGGCGGACAAATCGTGGCGCAGGGCACCGCGAGCGAGATCATGAAAGATCCCGGCTCGATCACCGGCCCCTATCTATCCGGTGAAAAACATTTGCCGGTTCCGACCGAGCGCCAACCACCCAGCGAGTTGATGCTCCGCATCGTGGGCGCCAAAGCCCACAACCTGAAGAACATCACCGTCGAAATCCCGCTCGGTTTGATCAGCGCGGTCACCGGCGTCAGCGGCTCCGGCAAAAGCAGCCTGATCGTCGACACCTTGCTCAGCGCTGCGCGCGCGGCGCTGTACGGTGCGACCGGCTGGGTCGGTCCGTGCGAGCGCATCGAAGGGCTCGAGCACATCGACAAAGTCATCAGCATCGACCAAGCGCCGATCGGTCGCACCCCGCGCTCGAACCCCGCGACGTACACCGGCATCTTCACGCATCTGCGCGAGCTGTACGCCGGGCTGCCTGATGCTCGCGCGCGCGGTTACAAACCGGGCCGCTTCTCGTTCAACGTCAAAGGCGGCCGCTGCGAAGCTTGCCAAGGCGACGGCGTATTGCGCGTCGAAATGCACTTCTTGCCGGACGTGTACGTCACCTGCGACTCGTGCGCCGGCCGTCGCTACAACCGCGAAACGCTCGAAGTAAAATACCGCGGCCTCTCGATCGCCGACGCCCTCGACCTCACCGTCGACGAAGCCGACGAACTCTTCGAATCGATCCCGCGCATCCGCCAAAAACTGACCGCCCTCCGCCAAGTCGGCCTCGGCTACATCCAACTCGGCCAACCCGCGACCACGCTGTCCGGCGGCGAAGCCCAACGCGTCAAACTCGCCAGCGAACTGTCGCGCAAAGCCACCGGGCGCACCCTGTACGTCCTCGACGAACCCACGACGGGCCTCCACTTCTCCGACATCGAACTCCTCACGCACGCCCTCTTCGGCCTGCGCGACGCCGGCAACTCGGTGCTCCTGATCGAACACAACATCGAACTCATCGCCTGCGCCGACTGGGTGATCGACATGGGCCCCGAAGGCGGCAACAACGGCGGCGGCATCGTCGTCGCCGGCCCCCCCGAAGAAGTCGCGCGCACCCCCGGCAGCCACACCGGCGTCTACCTCAAACAAGCCCTCGCCGACGTCGGCAAGCCGCCCGTCAAAGCCGCCGCCAACGGCAAACGCCCCGCCAAAAAAGCCGCCAAAGCCCGCTAATTCCGCGCGAACCTCAGCTGGGATTTTGGGGGCGCCCGACCCTTCCGAAGCGAAATAATACTTCGGGAACGCCCGGACGTGGCTCCGTGCAGGGAAGACCCCTTCCGAAGCGAAAAAGATACTTCGGATCCGAAGCATTATTTCTGAAGCAGAACCCTCCTTCGCTCGCCCGCCCCACTCCAAACGCCTGCTCACTTTCGCCGAGGCGCGCTGGAGCACAAAAAGACGACGGACCCCCGCGCAGGCCTTTGGCCTGCGCTTGGGGGTCCGGACGCGCGCGGGTGTGCGCTTTGAGACGAGCTGGGATGAAGCTCGTGGGGGTTGTGTTTGCTGCGAGGCGCGCGGCCGCCGCCACGCGACGTCAGGTGGCTAGGGGCACCACGCAACCACAACTTTAGGTAAAGTCTTTTTCGACGCGCTCTTGGTCTTCTTTGCAGCGGATGCAGAGCGTGGTCTCCGGGCGCGCTTCTAGGCGCTTGACGGAGATTTTTTCGCCGCAGTCGTCGCAGACGCCGAAGGTGCCCTTGTCGATCTTTTCGATCGCCTTGCCGATCTTGTCCAAGAACGCCTTCTCACGACCGCGTAGGCGAAACTGGAACGATTGGAGGTACTCGCTCGATGCGAGATCCATCTCGTCCGGCAGATCGTTGGCGTCGAGGGCCATGTCCTCATCAAGCGTCTGTTGCGCACGCTTGATGATTTCTTGGCGCCTCGCCTCGAGCATGTCCCGGAATTTTTTTAGCTGGACTTTGGTCATCGGTAGCGCACTCGATTGGCTTTTGGCTGACTATCGCGTGTGGCAATCAAGAATTGCCTGGCAGGGAACACCCCCAATTCTGGGGGCCGGTTAAGATAGGGACCCGCCTCGGCTCAGTCAATAGCCGGCACCTAGAATCGCGCTGCGGTCACCGTTGCGGTCTGAGGCCAACCGGACAGGGTGATTTGCCGCTCTGTTGGGAACTTCAGCCGCGATTTTTGTGGGGCGTCTTGCCCGCGTGCTGCCTGTGCGCGTTCGCAACGCAGAGCGTCACCTACAGGCCGTCGCGGTAGGCACGCACGGCATTGACGATGGCGTCAGCGATTTTTTGTCGAAAGTCACCGGTGTTGAAGCGCGTTTCGCCGACCGAATTGGAGATGAACGAGGTCTCGAACAGGACCGCGGGCATGCGCGCGCCCGCCAGCACGTAGAAGCCCGCGCGTTTGATGCCGGAATTCGGGATGTCGCCGTAGCTCGGGGAGAGTGAGGCGATCGCCGAGCGTTGCAGCAGTTCCGCAAAGTGGTTGGACCGGCCCGCGCTGAGGTTGCCATCGGCGCGACGCAGCGCGCCCGCGAGTTCCGCTGCGGCTTCGGCGGAGGCGTCGTTCTCGCGCGCGGCGAGGCGCGTCGACGCCGCGTCGCGCGAGTCGTCGAGCACGAAGGTCATCACGCCGCGGCCTGCGCCGTCTTCCGTCGCGTTGCAGTGAATGGAGATGAACAGGTCGGCTTGAAATGCGTTGGCGCGCGCGGTGCGTTCATCGAGCGCCACGTAGTCGTCGCTGTCGCGTGTCAGTAACGTCGAGATGCCGAGCTCGCGCGCGATCAGCGGCGCTGCGCGATGCGCGATGTCGAGCGTCACGTCTTTTTCGCGCAAGCCGCTCGGGCCGCTCGCTCCCGGGTCGTGTCCGCCGTGGCCCGGATCGAGCACCACACGCCGCACTTCGCGCGGGCCGCGCGTGCTCTCTTCTTTGTGTTGCGGCGGCTCTTTCGAAACGTCGATTACCAGCCGAAATGGCTCTGGCATGTAGAACACGTGACGATAGGCGACTCCGCTCAGGTCGAGCACCACCCGCGTGCGCGTGGCCTCTGCGCCGATCCGCACGCGCGTCACGAGTCCGCCCACGTCGAAGGCTTTGGCCCCTTGATACGTCGCGCCGTCGATGTCGACGAACAAGCGCGGGCTCTTGCTGCCCTCGTCCAAGAAGCCAACCTTGTACGTTGCAGGTCGTGTCACGTACACCACGACACGCGCCGCATCTGCCGCAGCATAGCGCTCGATCTTCGTGACGCGTGCGGGTCCACTCTGCGCACCAAGCGTGGGCACGATCACGCCGTCGTTCGGCGCGGATGGACTCGCCGCGCTCGGTTCGAGCGAGGCGGGTGTCTTCGGAGATCCGGCAGCGCTTGCGGGCTGCGCCGAAGTGGCGCCTTCGTGCTCGATTTGCGCGAGCACGGCAGGCGCGGGTCGGAACGCGCTCAAGGTGCCCAAGATCTGCTCGACACGCCGCTTGCAGCCCTCATCCGCAGCTGGCGTCAGGCTGACGCGATAGACCGCCTGAAACGTGACCTCAGGATCGGCCTTCAACTCACCTTCCAACACCGCCGCCGAGACGGCCGACGAACAACGGACCGCGGGCTCGCCGCGAGCCGCCTGGCGGTACAATTCTATGGCCTCGAGTGCGTCGGCCTCGCGATGGTCTGCACGGAAAATTCGTTCGCGCAGGCGCGCCGCGTCGAGCAAGAGCTGCGCGCCCGCTTTGCCGCCCTGCTTGGTGCCAGCCACGGCCAAGGCATCGGCGCGCGCGACGGCTTCAGCGCGCTCGGGAATTACCGTCGAAACCCCGCCCGCGCCTGCCGCAGCTGGGTTCGAGCGACTAGTATCGGAGGCATGATCGCGACAGCTCGACGCACACAACAGGCCCAAAAGCAGGGGCCATGAGCGTCGAATGCGTGGGGGCCTCAAAAATCGCATGCCGCCTGCGCTTGCTCATAGCGTGCCCTTGCCGAATCGGCCAAACCAGCGGCTGCGTGCGTTGCGCCGCTATGATGCACGATGCTAGCCTCTGAATTGCAATTGATGCCCGATTCAGCTGACAAAGGCCGCCCATCGTCGGCGCCATTGAGCGTCGAAGACGCCGATCGACTCGCGGATAGCTTCCACGCTTTTTGGGACGACGAGCCAGCGCCAGCCGCTGCCGCGCCGGTCATCGCCACAACGCCGGCTGCCGCCACGGCAATTGCCGAGCCGGCCGCGCGCCCCGGCGCGGTCACCGCGCCGATGCCCGTCGCTGACCCGACGCCTGGCGCAGTGACGGCGCCGATGCCCGCCGTTGCCCCAGTGCATCAGGAAAAGCCGGTCGGCAAACAGACGCTCATCGGCATCGCTCCGATCAACATCGAGCGACCGCCGTCTGAGCCGCCGCCCTCCTCCTCCCCAGTCTCATCGTCGCCCTCGGCGGATGTGCCGGGTTACGCGGTCGCGTACACGCCCAAGGATCCTCCGAGCACTCCCGCGGTGGTGATCGCGCCCGAAGCGCAATCGTCCCCCGACAACGATCCGCCACCGGCAAAGCGACGGCAGTTCTCGCAAACCATGCCGGCGCAGCGCGTGCGCTCGTCTCCTCACGCGTCGGTCGCACCGCCCGCAGTGGCTGCACCCATAGCGATCGCTGATGACTTCAATCCGTACGCCCCCAAGAAGGGAAAGGGCAAAGTCATCGCGCTGGTCACGGGCGGAACACTGCTGCTGCTCGTTTCCGTGGTCGCCATTCGTGGGCTGGACGGAGCGGCTCACCACTCGCCCGCGCAAGCTTCACCTGCGGCTGCCGTGCCTGCAGCCGATGTCGTGCGCGCAGCTACCGTCGGTGCCGCAATACCTACCCCGGAGCCCGCCGAACCCGCGCCAACGACCGCGCCGGAATCGCCGACGCCCACGCGCTCCGTAGCGCGCGAGCCTGAATCCTCGGTAGCGCGCCCCACGAGCGAGCGTGTGCCGGCAAAGGCGAAAACAAAGGTTAAATCCGAGGCAATCGCGCCGGCGCCACGCCCCACGACTCGCGCGGCTTCCCCCGAAGCGAGCCCGCCCGCGCCGAAGCCCGCAAGCAAAGGCGTGATCGTTCGGGACGCGCCGTTCTGAGATCGATTTCGTCTTCGGGAAATGCGACCTATTGTCCGAGCGTCGATGAGAAATTTCAGTGTTCGCGCGCTGCTGTGCTGTTCGCTTTCGTGCGCCGTGTTGCTTGGTGCGTCATCTTCGTTCGCGGCGCCCGCGGCACGCTCAGGCGATGAAGACGCCACGACTGCGATCGCGCGCGAACGCTTCAAGGAGGGCGTCGCCTTCTTCGACCAGAAGCAATACGACAAAGCGCGCGTCGCGTTCCTGCAAGCGTACGCGCTGAAAAAGCACCCCGCGGTGCTGCTCAATCTCGCGCAGAGCGAGCTGCGCTGTGGCCACGAGGTCGACGCAGCCAAGCACTTCTCCGCCTACCTACGTGAATCCACCACGGCGAGTGACGCCGAACGGCAAGCAGCCGAAACCGGGTTGAGCGCCACCAAGTCCGCGGTCGCCTTGCTCGACGTGAACGTGGACGAGAGCGGCGCCGAGATCTACGTCGACGGTTCGCTCGAAGGAATATCGCCGTTGCCCGGCGCGCTGTACGTCGCCCCGGGGGTGCACACCGTCGAGGCTCGCAAAGGCGGCAAAACCAAAGCCCAACAAGTGAACACCAGCGCTGGCCGGCAGTTCATGGCGGACCTCAGTTTTGCGCCGAAAAGTCTGCCCGCGGAACCGGCTGTCGCGGCTGCCAGCCCGAACAAGAACGCCCCGCCGCGCGAAGAAGCGCCGCCTCCGCCGGAACCCGAGCAACCCCACACCAGCGCTGGGCGCAAACCATTTTTCAAATGGTTGGTCACGTCACCCGCCGGAGTGGTTGGGCTCGGCCTCACCGGTGTCGGCGTGGGTGGCGGCATCGGCTTGGCCGTCGCGTCCAAGAAGAGCTACGACAACGCGGATTCAGTCGCCGCACAGATCACGCACGCCGCCTCGCAAGACAGCATGATGCAGAATCCGGACACTCGGGATCTGTGTAACGATCCGCATGCGTGGCTGGTCAAAAAGAACTTCATGGGGGACATCGCGGGCCGCTCGAGCCAGTACAACGCCGCTTGCGCGAAGTACCAAGACAACGTGAGCAACGGCGATCAAATGAAGACTTGGTCGACGGTCGGCTTCGTCGTCGGCGGTGTCGCTGCGGCGGGCACCGTGATCTTCTACTTCGTCGACCCAGGCGCGAAGGAGAGCAGCGGTAACGAGGCTCGGAGCGAACAGCGACGTGTCTCGCTCGTGCCGAGCATCGGTCCGGGCCACACTGGGCTGACCGTGATGGGCAGCTTCTAGCCAGCTTTTTCGCGTTCTTCAGGCTCTCCGCCGCTCGGCAACGCGGGCGCTTTGGCGAGCCGAGAGCGGAACGTGCTGCGCGGAACCCCCGCCGCACGGGCGGCCCGGCTGACATTGCCCTCGCACAATTCGAGCAAGGCGCGCGCGTCTTGCACCGCGTTTCGTCCATGCGGCGCTTGGCGACTGGCGTCGTCGACGTGGCGCGCCGCGATCTCGAATTCCGCGCTCACCGCTGCGCGATACAGCACCGCGGCAAGCTCACGCACATTGCCCGGCCAGCTCTGTGCCACCAAGCGCGACAGCGCCGCGCTCGAAAGCACGCGTTCACCGACGTCCCCGCGCATGCGACGCAACAACGATTGGCTCAGCTGCGCGATGTCACTGCGGCGTTCACGCAGCGGCGGCAGCTCGACCACGACCGTCGACAAGCGGTGATACAGGTCCGCGCGAAAGCGACCTTCGACGACGCGCTGATCGAGCTCGGCCCAGCTCGCAGAAACCAGACGCACCGCGACGCGCAGCGCTTGAGCCGCGCCCACGGCCCGCACCATGCCGTCTTCCACCACACGCAGCAATTTGACCTGAATCGAGAGTGGGAGCTCCGCGATTTCGTCCAGAAAAAGCGTGCCTTCGTGGGCCTGCTCGAACGCGCCCACGCGACTCGTCACCGCACCAGTGAACGCACCGCGACGATGACCGAACAGCTCTGCGTCTGCCAATGACTCCGGCAGCGCCGCCATGTTCAGCGGAACGTACGGTCCGTCACGCCGCCCCAGCTCGTGAATCGCGCGAGCCACCATGTCTTTGCCGGTGCCCGACTCGCCCTGGAGCAAGATCGGCACGCGCGACTTCGCGTGCAGTCGCACGAGCCGCGCCACGCGCAACATCGGCGCAGAGCTGCCGATCACGCCGGGCAGCGGATCACACGGCGCAAGCTGCTCGTCTTGCTCCAAAGTGCGGACGCACACCGCAGACCGTCCGACCACGAACGCCGCACCCGACTCGGACAACAACGCCGAGCTGACTCGCGCGCCGCCCACGTACAAACCATTCTTGGACGCCAGATCCTCGACGAAGATCCCGGAGTCCGAAACGCGCAGGCGGCAGTGCAGCCCGCTCACGGCGGGATCGTGAATGCGCAGCCGCGCGGCGCTACCGCTGCCCAGCGTGAGCTCCTCGCCCTGCCGCAAGGTCACGCTCCTGGGCTCGTCTTCGGCGCCGAACTCGACCCGCCACGGCCCGGGCAGGCGGGCGCGTGGACATTCGACCGTTTGCGACGTGTTCTCGACGGGGGGAGGCTCGGTGGGCATCACGCAATCCCCATCGGGCAGAGCCCACGCCGGGTTGCGTCAAAGCTCGTCGCGGGGGTTTCGTGAGCTCGCGGCCGATGCTAACAAGGCGCCCATGCGAATCCCCGTCGCGCTCTGCGCAGCCCTGGGCCTGGTTTTCGTGGCCCACCTCGCCAGCGCCGAAACTCCCGCCAGCGCCTCCCCCGAGCCCAAAGCCGCGCCGGCCCCCGCGACTCCAACGCCCGCGATTCCACCTCCCGCTACTCCCGCTGCCGCCCCGGCAGCAGCACCAGGCGCAGCGCCGGGCACGACCACCCCTGCTGAAGAAGCGGGCCCTGTCGTCGTCCCGGCCGACAACGAACAACCCCCGCTCGAGCCGATCCCCAACGCGCACGACACCCTCGGCGGGCATTTCGTGCTCGGCGCCGCAGTCGGCCCACGTTGGCCCTTCGGCGATCTCTCATCGACGCGAAACGAACAAGACTACATGGGCGCGGCCCTGGCCGTGAATCTAGACGCGGGCTACGGCCTCAGCCGCAACGTCGTGGTCGGCGCTTGGGGCGAGTTCGACAACCACTACGCGCCTTCGGGCTGCAAAGCGTGCTCGGCCACGAGTCTCGCGGTTGGCCCGTTCGTCCGCTACCACTTGGTGCAAGGCACGCGCTTCGATCCCTGGGGCTCATTCGGCCTCGGCTATCGCGCGATCAGCGTCGACACTGGCCCCAGCACGCTTCACTACTACGGCTGGGATTTCCTCCGCCTGACGGTTGGTGGCGATTGGTACCCCACGTCCAACTTCGGCATCGGCCCCTACTTCACTTTCGACGCCGGCACCTACGGCAGCCACGTCCATACGGGCCTCAGCACCGGCCTCCGCCTAGTCTTCGACCTACCCGGCAAATAACAGGAGCAAGAGGGGGCGCCCGCAATCCAGCAACGCACCTCACAGAACGCATTGTTCCCGTCACGGTGCGAAGGCGCGCGAACGCGCGCATTGGCTCATCGCCGGGCGAAGCGCCTGCTCAGAGCACTCCCTGAATTTCACCGCCGAGCCGCAGAGGCCGCAGAGATCTGAGGGAGATTTTGAGGTTTCCCGATCAACGACGCAGCGCACGTTGTCACGCCGAAAACCGCCTCGAAGAGCAAACCCGATCTCCTCTCTCTCAGATCTCTGCGGCCTCTGCGGCTCGGCGGTTAATCTTCTCCCGCGTCCGCGATGCAATGAGTCGTCGCACAGCGGGTCAGAGCGCGTTTCGTGGGCGCTCTGACCCGTTGCTGGGGCTCAGACGGCGATGGCGACGCCTAGGGCGCGGCGGACTAGGGAGTAGTCTTCGCTCACGAAGTAGAGCAGGACTTCTTTCATCTTGTCGGCGGCGGATAGGTCGCCCGGAGCTTGCGCTTCGGCGCCGATTAGCTTCTTCGAGATTTCGAGGTCACCGCAGACGATCATGCCCGCGCGGCAGGCAGTCAATTCGACGGCCTGATTCCAGCGCTTGATGTTCGCTTTGGCGCCCTCTTCGATGAAGCGCTTCACCACCAAGCGCAGGTGTTCGAGCTGAACCGGTTGCATGTACTTGGCGAGTTCTTGCGCCGTGGCCCGGATCTGCGCGGCCATGTCTTGCGGCATGGGCGTGTTCGGCGAAGCCAACATCACACCCGCGTAGAGCATGATGGTGAGCTCCGACTGAGTCGGGAACAGCGTGCGGATGTAGTGCTCCGGGCGGTAGTGCGCCAAATGCTTGCCGCACATGAACGTCAGCTCTTGCGGCTGGAAGCCGGTGAGCACGGTCTGACCGGCGACGGAGGCAGGCGGATTCGCCGGCACCGCGACGATCGCGCCCGCGACGTCGTTGCGCACGTACAGGTCTGGCGCTTGAACACCGAGCACCTGGGCCGCCCAACCGAACGTCTTTGCAAACGTCACGGTGGAGGTGGCCGGATCCTGACGGAACTGCTTGGGCAGCACCGGCAGCTTGTTGGTCGCCTGGAGCTGCGCCACCTTCGCCGCCAGCGCAGCCGGCGCGATCATCATGAAGATCTTCGAGATGTAGAGATTCTCGTCGGCGTGGAAAACGTGCTTCGCCCACACGTCGTCGGACAGACGGCCCTTCACGGCCAACATGCCCTGCGGCTTGTAGTCGTCGAAGAAGCGCTGCTCTTCCTCGTCGGCCTTCTTCATGAACGCCATCGCGGCGGCCAAGCACCAGGCTTCGTCGTACGCTTGCTTCTGCAAGTACAAGCGGTACAGCGCGCGGTATGGATCGATCTTGAGCGGCTCGGCCTCCAAGATCACGCGCTGCTCGGCAATCGCCTCGTCCCAACGTTCGCCGACCTCGTACAACTCGGCCAAGATCTGACGCACGACCACCGCATCCGGCTTATTGGTCGCGGCCATCTTGAACGCTTCGATGGCCGAGTCCGTCTGCTGCAGACGATCGCGATAGATCAAACCGAGCTGGTGCCAGAGCGTGTGCTCCAGGTCCGCGTTGCCCTTACCTGCCACGCGATGCAGCATCTTGCGATAAGCGCGCTCGAGCTGCTTCCAGTTCTTCTGCTGGGTGAGCACCTTGTTGATGCGCTCGAAGGCCTCGAGGTAATTCGGATTCAAGTCGAGAGACTCGTTGAAGAGCTCGACTGCGCGATCCAAATCCTCGATCTTGTCGCGGTACAGCTGGGCTTGCGTGAAGATGTAGCGCGCTTTGATCTCGCGCTTCTCTTCGTGCTCGGCGATCGCTTGCAGCGTGTCGACCATCTTCTGCCAGTCGGCGGCCGACTGGTAGAGCTGCAAGAGCTTGTGCAAGAGCACGTGGTCTTGCGGCTTCAGATCGCGAGCTTCTTCCAAGGCGTCGATCGCCTTTTGCGGATTCTTCTCGCGCTCGCTCCAGATGTCGCCGATCTCGTTCAGGATCTTGAAGCGCTCTTCACCGTCGTAGACGCTGTCGAGGATCTGGCGCTTGTACGCCGCGACCTGCTTCCAATCATTGCCCTGCCCGTAGGTCTCGACCAACGCCTCGAGGGTTTGACGGTGCTCGCCGTTGAGCGCGAGCGCCTTCTCGAAGTTGTTGATCGCTTGCTTGGCTTGGCCCTGCTCGCGCTTGATTTGACCGAGCCGGTAGTAGACGTCCGTGCGTTGCTCGGTGTCGTCCTCGGCCAGCGCCGTGAGCACCTTCTGATAGTTGGTGAGCGCGCTCGGCCAGTCCTTCAACTGGAACGCCACGTCGGCGATGCCGCGGATCGTTTCTTGATCCGTCAGATCGAGCTGGTTGGCGTTGGTGTACGCCTTGAGCGCCTTGTCGTTATTGCCGAGCGCGGCGTGAACCTTACCGAGCAACTTGAACAGCGTATGCTGTTCGGCCTTTTCCTTGTTCTTGCTCTTCCGGACCAGCATTTCTGCCAGCGGTTCAGCGTCTTGGAAACGACCAACGCGGATGTACTCCTGAAGCAACGGCAGCGCCGCTTCTTCGCAGTCCGCGTCGCACTGCATGGCGAGCTCGTACGCCTGCACCGCGAGCTCGTGCTCGCTGAGCATGTCGTCGCGGAGCTTGCCTAGCTCGACCAAGAGCTTGGCGCGCGCACGCGGCGTGGGCGTGTTGAGTTGCTCTTGCTCGAGGTAGCGCGCTGCGCGATCCCAATCAGACTCGTCGATCGCGATCGTGCGCAGGGCCGCGAGGGTTGGCAAATGCGCCGGATCGAGGTCGAGCGACATCTCGAAGCGCTCTTGCGCTTGCCGGCGATCGCCCAGCTTGTCTTCGAGCGCCTTACCGATGCGGTAATACATCTCGACACGCTGATTACCGTCCGAGGTCAGGTCCGCCACGCGGGTCATCGATTCGATGGCCTGAGCCGCGTCCCCCTGCTTCTCGTACAGCTTGCTCAACGCTTCGAGCGCCGGAACGTTCGTGTCGTCGATGTCGACGATGTTGCGGTAAGCGTCGATCGCGCGGTCCGCCTCGCCGACCTCTTCTGCGTACACCGCAGCGATCAGACCGTAGAGCTCCACCTTCGTGCTGCTGCTCGCAGCCTCGCTGATGTGACGCTCATAGGTGTTGATCAGGTCCAGCCACTGCTTGAGCCGGCGATAGCAACGCTCGAGAGCAACGTAGGCACGTTCCTCACCGGGCGAGATCTCGAGGGCTTGCTCGAGGCGGGTCGCGGCGATGTCGAACTTGAGGAAATGCTCCTCTTGGATGCCGGCCAAGCGCAGCAGCACTTCGACGCGCTCGCGCTCGGTCTGCACCACATCCAGCTGGCGCTCGAGGATGCCAATCAAATCCGACCAGGCTTGCAGCGACTGGTAGATGCGCTCCAAACCGCGCAGCGCGAGCACGCTGCCGCCGTCGATCTCGAGCACTTCGCGATACACCCGACCGGCGCGCTCGAAGTCACCCAAGTTCGCCTCGTACAGAGAGGCCAAGCGCAGCTTGGTGGCGGCGATCTGCTCCTGATCCGTCAAGGCTTGCACCTTGGACGTGAGGATGTCGGCCAATTCTGCGTGATTGGCGCGTTCTTCGTAGATCTTCTCGAGCGCCGTCAAAGCCGGCAGATAGAGCGGATCGACCTCGAGCGCGCGCTTGTAATACGAGATGCCTTGGTCGGCCTGGCCCATGTTCTTGAACAGGAGCTCGCCCATGTCGACGAGAATGGCCTTGCGGTCCTCGTTCGAGGCCGCAACGTTCATGGCCAAGGTCAGCGTTTCACCGACCTTCTGCCATTGCGCGCCCATCCGGTGAATGGCCGCGATCTGGCGCATCACCTGGACGTTGTTCGGATCGAGCGCGACGACCTGCTGGTAGTACGGCTGAGCGTACTCGGCGTGGCCGAGGTCCTCGCCGTACCACTTGCCGAGCCGCAAGCAGAGACGGATCTTCTGCTTGTTGTCGGTCTGCTCGGGCAGCCAGGAGTTCGCGGTGTTGATCAGCTCGCCCCAGCGGCCCGTGGCTTGCGCCATGCGCTCGAGGTAGCGCGCGGTTTCGTCGTCGCCGAAGTCTTCGCTGAACGCGTTGACCAAGGCGTCGAAGGCTTGGTTCTTGTCGTCGAGGCGCTCCTCGAAGACGCGCGCGATGCGCCGCAGGAGCTCGTTTTTCTCCTGCACCGACTCGCGCGTTTCCAAGCGATTCAGATACAGCTCGACCAGCGTTTCCCAACGTCCAGCCGCGGTGTGGAGGCGTTCGAGCGCGTCGAAAGCCTCTTGGTGCGCTGGGTCGATGCCCAGGATCTGCTCGAACGCGGGAGTCGCCTGATCGTAGTCGTGAGCTTGGTTCTTCCAGAGCTCGGTCACCTCGAGCAGTTCGCGCACGCGCTCGGTCGGTTCAGCCAGGGCGCTCGCGCGCTGCATCTTCACGCCGATCACGTCCACCCAGCGCTCATCGCCGCGGTAGATGGTCTCGAGTTCGGCCATCGCTTCGAAGTCGGTCGGATCGACTTCGAGCAAGTGGCGCCAAGCCTCGGCCGCATCGAACGGCTGCTGCAACACCGAGCCGTAGGTCTTACCGAGCTCGCGGTAGATCCCCTTGAGCTCTTCGGCCTCGAGCAACGCCGCTGCGCGATCGATCGTCGCGTGCAACGCGCTCACCAGTTCGTTCGGATCTTGGCGCGTACGCCAGATCTGCGCGGTCGCGCGCAACGCCGCGACATTCGAAAAATCGATATCGAGAACGCGCTGCCACGTTTCGAGCGCTTCATCGTCGCGATTCAGCTGTTCGCTGAACAGCCGCGCGCGGCGGGTCAGTACGATCACGCGGTCTTCGTCGGACTCGGCAATGTCGAAATGCCGCTCGAGCACGTCAGTGAGCTCGGCCCACTTGCTCTGCCGCTCGTACAGGCCCGCGAGCGCGCCGAGCGCCTCGGGGTCCTCTCCTCGCAGGTCGAGCACGCGCTTCCAACCTTCGATAGCGCCCTCGACGTTGCCCAGGCGCTCAGCGGCCAGATGCGCCATCTTTGCGCGGATCTCTGCCTCTTGTACGTCACCGACGGCGTTGTCGAGTTCGCGTTGATAGACCGTGTTCAGCTCGCTGAACGCTTCGCTCTGTTCGTAGATACGACCGAGCGCGCTGATCGCCGCCTCGTTGCTCGGCTCGAGCTTGTCGAAGATCGCGCGGTAAGCACGCACCGCGTCTTGGGTCTGACCAAGGCGCTCTTCGTATACCTGACCGAGGCGAGTGTAGAGCTCCACGCGCTCGTGATCGTCCTCCGTGGACGCCGCGCGTTGCTCGAGCACGCCAGCCAACTCCGGCCACTGTTCGAGTGAGGTGTAGATGCGATCCAAGTTCGCGAGCGCATCGGCCTCTTGCGGGGCGACCGTCAGCACGTAGCGGTAGGTCTCTTCAGCCTTCGCAACGTCTGCCAGTTCCTCTTCGAAGACGCGCGCCAAACGCTTGCCGACCACTGCTTGAGTCGGGGCATCCAGTCCCTCGATACCGAGCACGTCTGCGTAGGCGTTGGCGAGCGGCTCCCAACCGCCGTCGAGCATGCTGGCCAAGCGCTCGATCTCTTCACCGGTCCGCTCGTCCAGCGGACTCTCCTTGATCGCGCGGACGTGGACGTTGAACGCCAGCACCGGATCGAGCAAGCGCTCTTCGGCGTCTTCCGCGATGCGGTGGTGCATGGCCACGCGCTCGGCCGGATCGGTCGTGTGCGAGAGCTCTGCTTCACGCACGCGGATCAGCTTCTCCCACTCACTGGAGGCTTGATACAGCGGCTCGAGGATCGCGCCGACTTCGAGCTGCTTGGTGCCGCTCTCGAACAGCGCTTCGAGCGCGCGCAGCGTGTCTTCATGCTCGGGCGCCGCGCTGATCACCTCGCGGTAGGCAGCGATCGCCTTGTCCAAATCGCCCAGGCGAATCTGGTAGACCTGGCCCAAGCGATACTTGAACTCCAAGATCTCGTCCGGGCTCTGACCCACCTCGGACTCACGCACGAGCACGTCAGCCAGATCCTGCCAACGCTCCATTTGCGTGAACAGTCGATCCAAGGCGCGCACGGCGCTCTGGTTCTCCGGGTCCGCAGACAAGACTCGGCCATAACGATTGACGGCGTTGTCTAGGTTCTCCAGCTGGACTTCGTACACCTGCGCGACACGCAGGCCGAGGTCCACGAAGCGCTCCGGATCCGTCGCGAGCTTATCGAGCTCGGTGTCGTAGAGCTGAGCCACCGCGGGCCAGCGCTCGATCATCATCGCCAAGCGTTCGAGCGACCCGAGCGATTCCTCGTTCTGGCTGTCAACACCGATGGCGCGCGCGTACGTCTCGAAGGCACGCGAGTGATCGCCCAGGTTCTCCTCGTACAACCGCGCGATGCGGTGCAAGAGCTCGACCTTTGCGAAAGCGTCTTCGCTGAAGCGAACCTGCACCTCGAGCACGCTGATCAGCTTCTCGTACTCACCGGTCGCGTCGTACACCGGCTCGAGCACGGAAGCCGCGGCGAGCGGCGCTTTCTTGCCGTTCTTGATGCCTTCGAGCGCGGTCAGCGTCGGCGAGTGATCGGGCTGAATATTGAGGATGTCCCGATACAGCTCGACCGAGCGATCGATATCGCCCAAGTGCTTTTCGTACAGTTCGGCGATTCGGTACTGGTAGCTGACGGCTTCGGTCGGGTCCGGCGTGAGCTCCGCCTCGTGCTGGAGAATGCTGAGCAACTCGTTCCAGTTGCCAGCGGTCTGATACAGCACGTCCAAACGGCTGAGCGCCGTGAGGTCGTCGGGGTCGAGCTCGAGCACCTTTTGGTAGGTGTCGATGGCTCGGTTCACGTCCGAGAGCTCGCGCTCGTAGACCGCGCCCACTTGGTAGAAGATAAGCTTCTTCTCTTCCGTATCGAGGACCAGATCGGCCTTCTTGGAGTACACGGAGAGCAGCTCTTCCCAACGCGAGAGCCCCAGGTAGAGCTTGATCAGCGCGTCGATGCTGCGCAGATCTTCGCCGTCGATCTCGAGGATCTTCAGGTACACGCCGATGGCGTTTTCCTGACGCTCGAGCACGTCCTCTTCCAACTGCGCAGCCTGGTAGAGAGCGGCTTTTTGCTGCTCGACGTCTTCCAGGATCTCGGCCTTGCGCTGCAAGATCAGCGACATGTCGCCGTAGCGCTCGGCGGTTTGGAACAGCGTCTGGAGCGACTCGGCCGCGGCCAAGTTCGTCGGGTCGATGCTCAGCACCTTGCGGTACAGCTCGATGGCGCGTTCGCCATCACCCACCATGTGCTCGTAAACATTGGCGGCTGAGGAGTACAAGCGGCTGCCCAGCTCGGGGTCCTTCTGCGCGACCGCCAATTGCTCGAACACACGCGCGAGGTCGGTGAAGCGCCCCGTCACGCGCGCCAAGCGATCCAAGCCGCCCTGCGTCTCCTCGTGCGAGGGGTCGACCGCGAGTGCACGCGCCAACGTCTCGAACGCCGCGTTCACGTCACCCGCTGCGTCTTCATGCAGCGCCGCGATTTGATGCAGTAGCTCGACTTTGCGCGCCGGCTCCTCCGCCTGCGCGACCTGCACTTCGTGCACGCCGATCAGCTTCTGGTAGTCCCCCTGCCCGCGGTACAGCGGCTCGAGGATTTCGGCGATCGCAAGCGAGTGCGCGCTGTCCGCGGACAACCGCTCGAGCGCGCCGAGCGCGGTCTGGTTCGTGGGATCTCGCTCGAGCACTTGACGGTAGCCCTCGATGGCGGCTTCCGGTTGGCTCATTTGGCGCTCGCGCAGCGAGGCCAAGCGCAGCATCAAATCACGCTGTGCGGTGTCCGTGTCGGCTAGACCAAGCTGAGTCTCCAAGTTGTCGGCCAACTCCGTCCACAGGCCGCGGCGCGTGAACAAGCCGTCGAGCGCGTTGAGCGCGACTTGGCTGGTTGGATCGAGCGCGAGAACCTCGCGGTAAGCCGCGATCGCTTCGTCGGGCTTGCCCAGCTTCTCCTCGTACACTTGGGCCATCTGCGAGTAGATGGCTTCGCTCTCGGCGCCGTCTTGCGCGAGGTCGATGCGGCGGCGGAAGACGCCGATCAGCTCCTCCCAGTGACCCGTGCCGCGATACAGCGCGTCCATTGCCTGGAGGGCTTCCGCGTCTGCGGGGTCTAGCTTGAGCACCTTCTCGTAGCTCGCCGCGGCCTGCGGCACTTTGCCGAGCCGCTCTTCGATCGCCGCCAAACGCATCCAGTACTGGCGCGCCAGCGCGGGTTCATCGAGTGAACCGGCGACGTCATTGTAGATGGTGCGGAGCTTGTCCCAAGCGCCCGCTTGTCCAGCGAGCTGCTCGAGCTCGAGCAGGGTTTCGCCCTGCGCGGGATCTTCCTTGAGCGCACGCGCCTGTGCATCGAGCGCGCGATCCAACGACCCGAGTTGGTTGGCCGAAGTGGCCGCGATCTTACGCAGCAAGAACACGCGGCGTTCCACCTCCGAGTCACTCGCCGCCAAGATCTCGAGGGTGCCGATCAGCTTCTCCCAATCACCGCGCGTTTCATAGATCGCCTCGAGAATCGCCGCGGCTTCTGCGCTCAGCGACTCGCTCTTCAGCATGCCCTCGAGCGCCAGGCGCGCGCCTTCGTGATCGGCATTGATCAGCAGAATTTCCCGATAATTCGCGAGCGCGCCCGCTTCATCACCCAGGTATTCGAGCTCGGTCTCTGCCAGTCGGAACTTCAAGTCGACGAGCACGTGCTCGTCGGCCTCGAGCTCGATGCGGCGACGCAGCACCTCGGCATACGGCTCCCAGCTCTTGGTCTTTTGGTACAGCGCATCGAGCGCGGCCAGCGTCGCGGAGTCCGCCGGGTCGTCCTCGAGCACGGCTTGGAACGTTTCGATGGCCGCCTTCGGATCACCGATCTGAACCTCGTACAGCTTGGCGATCTCGTACAGAATGCGCTTGCGCTCTTCCGGCTCATTGGCGAGTTCGCGCTTCTTCTCGTACACGTCGAGCAAATCACGCCAGCGCTGGGTCTGACGGTACAAGCGCTCCAACGCACCGAGCGCGACCTGATTGTCCGGATCGCTCTCGTACACCGCGCGGTACTCGGCCAACGCGTCGTCGACGCGCTTCGCCTCTTCCACGAACACTCGCCCCAAACGCAGGCGCAGCGCGTTGGCAGTGCCGACGTCGCGCTCTTCGTCCGCGCTCAGCACGGCCGAGCTGTAGGCCGCGATCACGTCGTCCCAACGCGTGGTGACTTGCGCCACGCGCTCCATGTCCGCTTGGCTTTGCGCGTCGGCCGGCGCGAGCTTGAAGGCCGCCAAATAACGCTCGAAGGCCTTGGCCTTGTCGTTGATGCGCCCCTCGTAAAGGCCGGCCACTTCACGCAGCAGACCGAGGCGATCATCCGCGTCCTGCACGTGCAGGAGCTTGACTTCGATCGCCGTCGCTAACCCCTTGGGGTTATTGGCGGTCGTGTAGATCGGAATCAGGCGTTCGGCAGCAGCGAGGTTGTTCTCCTCGAAGCTCAACACCTTTTCGTAGGCCTTCGCCGCGCGATCCGGCTTGCCCTTTTGGGTCATCCAGAGCTCGGCGATCTTCATCAACATGCCGATGCGCTGCGCAGTGTCCGTAGCGCGAGTCTCGTTGCTCTCCAGCACGCGGATGAACTCATCCCACTTGCCGGTGTCCGCGTAGAAGACTTCCAAATCGTCCCAGCGACCGAGCGTGACGTAGCGCTTCTTGAGCTGCTCTTGTGCGCGCCGATCGTCGGGTTGGAGCGTGAGCAACGCGCGGTAGGCGTCCACGGCTCGCTCTTCGTCCTTCAGGCGGTCACCCGCAACCTGACCGAGCTTGTTCAAGAGCTCGATCTTGGCGGCCGTGTCGTAGGTGACGTCGGCCAAGCGCGCCAAGACGTCGGCCAATTTGTCGTAGTCGCGCGAACGCTCGTAGAGCTGCGACAGCGCGTTCAACGCGTCCACGTCGTCGGGATCGTTTTCGAGCACGATTGCCCAGAGATCGATGCAAACTTCGGGCTTCTTGACCTTGTCGGTCGCGAGCAACGCAATCTGCTTGTACTTCGCGGCACGCTCGGCGCCGGAAGCGAGCGCGCTCGCTTCACGCATGCTGAGTTGGATCAACTTCTCCCAATCACGACGCTTCTCGTACATCTCGCGCAGGTACGCGATTGCAGCGGCTTGATTGGGATCGACCTCGAGCACCTTTTCGTAGGCGCGGACCGCTTCTGCCTGATTCGCAAACTTGGTCACGTACAGGTCGGCGGCCTTGGCATACAGCTCCGCCTTCTCTTCCGGATCGGACACCGCGTCACCCAAGGCGACGAGCGTCTTCACGTATTCATTGAAGCGCTTGGCGGCTTCTTGCTGCGCGAGCTTCTCACGCAAGGACGCGACCAACGCCTCGTCGGTCGCCGGCGCACTCGCGACCGGCGCTGCCACCGCTGCAGCAGCAACTGTTGCAGCAGGAGCCGTCACCGAAGCAGCCACCGCTGCAGCAACGGCAACTTCCGGCGCAACCGGCGTGGCAGCGGTCGAGGACGGTACCGGCTCGACTGGCGGCGCTTCGACCACGACTGGCTTTGCGGAAACGGGCGCAGGATCGGCGGGGCGCGCGGATGGAGTTCCGCCCAATTGCTCACCGATCTGCGCCTCGAACGCCTTCAGCGCGGGGTGCGCAGGATCGACGCGGCTGAGCCGCTCGAAGAACTTCCGCGCGCGGATCAAATCCCCACGCTCGCGCCAGGCCATCAGGCCACCGGTCGCTAGCAGGTAATTGGCTGCAGGGGTTGCACCCGCGCGATCGGACAGCTCGTCCGCCAAACGGATCACGCGTTCCCAGTCCGAACCACGCACGCCAATCGCGTCCTTCAAGAACGTGAAGGCAGCCTCACGGCTCGGATCGAGGCGCAGTGCCTCTTCCAGGAATTGACTGCCCACTTCCAGGTTCTGGTGGCGCAGCGCCCAGCGCGCTCCAAAGCGGAACGCCGCCTCGGCCTTTGCGGCTGGAGACTCGAGTTGCTTCAGTGACTCACGCTGTGACTCGAGGATCGTCTCGGTGCGTTGTGCGTCGACGAGCAAGCCTTCATACAGCGCAGCAGCGGCGGCGCTGGCCGAATCGACCGAGTACGCCTGAGCCAAGACGCCCTCGTATTCACTCGGCGCGAAGCGGCGCGCAACCCGCGCGGCGCGCAGGAAAATCTCCGACTTTTCGCCGGCTGAATCGGCGGCATGCGCGTCACGCAAGAGACTCGCAATGCGGTCTTGCCATTCGTCCGCGCCCACTTGCGCGTCGAGCAAGCGTTCGCCAATGTCGCCCGGCTTGCCCTCCGCGTTCTGCAGGGCTTTCGCGTACGCTTCGGCGGCACGTTCGTACTCGCCCACGTCACACAAGACGTCGCCGAGTTCACGGAACAGCGCAGTCTTCACGCTCGCGTTCGGCGCGTTCTTCAGCTGCAGTTCGAGCAGCTTCTGCACCATGTTGAGCTTGCCCAGCTCCCAGTAGATCGCGCGCGCTTCACTCAGCGCGTCGAACAGCGCAGGATTGAGCTTGTACGCATCTTGAAAGTGCTTCAGCGCACGCACGCCCTGCAAGAATTGGGTATGCAGCACGCGGCCGAGCCGCAGATGAATGTCCGCCTTCAGCGTCGCATCCTGGGTAGCCCCCAGGCCCTGCTCCAATGCTTCGACGATGCCGTGCCAGTCGTGGTGGCTCTCCAGCTGTTTCAGACGCTGCTCTAGATCCATGCTCCCTCGGGCAAGCTACTTAGCGCTGAGGCCCGCGCGGCGCTGA
>Ga0164309_10000369_pt1 | contig 25605 bp, 19 predicted proteins | sample Whisoiple_247_MG_FD_109984 | JGI IMG/M metagenome (GOLD analysis project Ga0164309, IMG submission 109984) | Soil microbial communities amended with fresh organic matter from upstate New York, USA - Whitman soil sample_247_MG | ecosystem: Environmental > Terrestrial > Soil > Unclassified >...
GAGGCGCCTTTGCTCAGCCCGAGCTCGGAATACAGGTCGCGCGCCATGGTCCTAACGGATAGCAGAAGTCCGGGGTCCCCGGTGCGCAAGGGGTCCGCGGGCACGCTTCGTGGCGTGAACGACAATCATGTCTTCGGCCAGGGCTAGGGGCGCCCCCGTGTAGTCGGCGGTCAGGCGTACGGTGAAACCTTCGTAGGTCAAAAGAGATTCCAGCTCGCGGGGGAACCACTGGCGGAGGACGAGCCGGGTCGTCAGGCGATCCGCGGCGCGAGGGCGCTTGCCACGCAGCCAGTGGTCGCTCTCGACGAGCAGGAGCTGCCGCATTCGGTCGTATTCGTAGCGTTCGTCGTGCTCGACCGAGACGCCGCTTTTCGGGTGGCGTAGGGCGGGCAGACGAAGGCGCTCGTCCGGATCGGCTTCGGTTTCTTCCGCCGCGGGCAGGGGCACGTCGAAGACCAGCTCTGCGCCGGTCGCCAAGCCTTTTGCGGCTTGGCGAAGAAACCGCGCCAGGTCTTGGAACGAGTGCAGGTGGCCCACCACGTTGAACGTGGCCAGCACGAGGGCGAAGCGGTCCTGGGGCTCGAAGCTGCGCATGTCGCCACGCTGCAAGCGGACCCGCGCGCGGACGGCCGGATCGAGCGTGCGCAGGCGCTCCTTCAGCCGGCGGAGCATCGGCTGGCTGTTGTCCACGCCGACGACCGTATGCCCGCGCTCCGCCAGGGGCAGGGTGACTCGGCCCGAGCCGCAGCCGTACTCGAGGATGGGCCCGCGCGCCTCGTCGGCGAGGGCGAGAAAGTACGCGATGTCGTGCTCACGCCCGGTGAGCGCGGCTTCGTAGAGATCTGGGTCGTCGTAGCCGCCAGACACCGGCTTGCTCGACGAGCCAGCGATCAGGGACGGGCCTCGAGCTCTTGCACGTACTCGGCCACGGCTTCCATCGACGGGCGGTGCCAGTGGACCTTGCCCTTGGCGATCTCACGCAGGGCGATCACCGCAGCCTTGTTCTTGGAATTCACGAGGGCTGGTTCTCCCTTCATGAGCTCCCGACAGCGCTGGGCGGCGAGCACCACGAGCGCAAAGCGGTTTTCTTCCTTCTCGAGGCAATCTTCGACGGTAACGCGGGCCATTGGGGGACGCCGAGCCTAGGACCAAGGACCGACGCCGGCAAGGCGGCCGACGCCCTCGTCGCCCCGCACCGGAAGCCGATTCGCATCATATTTTTAAGAAGCTGAAATTGCTTGGTAATTTCCTCGTCCCAGCGGCATCGGCCAGTTGGCCGGGGCGGCGGCGCAGTTGACAGCCAGCCGCAGCCGCACAATTTGGCGGGGCCTCGTGTCCAAGTCTCTCGTCATCGTCGAGTCGCCCGCCAAGGCGCGCACCATCGCCGGATTCCTCGGTTCGGACTTCGTCGTGGAGTCCTCGATCGGCCACATCCGCGACCTGCCGCGCTCCGCCGCCGACATTCCGCTCAAGTACAAGAAGGAGCCTTGGGCGCGTCTCGGGGTGGATACCGAGCACGGGTTCAAGCCGCTCTACGTGGTGGACGCCGAGAAGCGCGAGCACATCAAGAAGCTCAAGGCCCTGGCGGACAGTGCCCCTGAAATCTTGCTGGCGACTGACGAGGATCGCGAGGGGGAGTCCATCGCTTGGCATCTGCTCGAGGTCCTGCAGCCCAAGGTGCCCGTGAAGCGCATGGTGTTTCACGAGATCACGCAGAAGGCGATCAAAGAGGCCATCGCGCATCCGCGGGAGCTCGACCGTCGGCTGGTGGACGCCCAGGAGGCTCGGCGCATCTTGGACCGGCTCTACGGCTACGAGGTCTCGCCCGTTCTCTGGAAGAAGGTCATGCCCCGGCTGTCGGCCGGACGGGTGCAGTCGGTGGCGACGCGCATGATCGTCGAGCGCGAACGGGAGCGCATGGCCTTCCGCTCGGCCAGCTACTGGGACATCGACGCCGATTTCGAGGCCCCCGAAGGCACGCCGAAGCAATTTACCGCGACCTTGTCGGCGCTTGGCGGCCAGCGCCTCGCCACCGGCAAGGACTTCGACGATGCCGGCGGGCTGAAGAAGGACCTCTTGCTGCTCGGCGAGGCCGAGGCGAAGCGCTTGACCGAGTCCTTGAAGGCCGGCGAAGCACGCGTTTCGTCGGTCGAGCGTAAGCCCAATCGGCGCAGCCCTGCAGCGCCGTTCATGACCTCGACCTTGCAACAAGAGGCGGGTCGCAAGTTGCGCTTCTCGTCGTCGCGCACCATGCGCGCCGCGCAGCGCCTCTACGAAAACGGTTTCATCACGTACATGCGTACCGACAGCACGACGCTGTCGGAGACGGCCATTTCGGCCGCACGCAGCGCGATCGGCGAGCTCTATGGCCAGGAGTACCTGCCGAAGGCTCCGCGGGTCTACAAGAACAAGGTCAAGAACGCTCAGGAAGCGCACGAGGCCATTCGCCCTGCGGGCGAAGCGTTCCGCCATCCGGACGAGGTTTCGGCCAAAGTCGGGCCGGACGAAGCCAAGGTCTACGAGCTCATCTGGAAGCGCACCGTCGCCTCGCAGATGGAGGACTCACGCGGTGAGAGCGTGGCTGTGGTGATCGCGGTGACGGCGGGCAAGGACCAGGCGGAGTTCTTGGTCCGCGGCAGCACCATCACCTTCCCCGGCTTCCTCCGCGCCTACGTCGAGGGCAGCGACGACCCGACCTCGGAGCTCGAAAACCGGGAGCGCCCGCTACCACCGCTCAGCGAAGGTCAGTTGCTCGCTCTGCAGACACTGACGCCGAATTCCCACGAGACGCAGCCGCCGGCTCGCTACACGGAGGCCTCGCTGGTCAAGCGGCTCGAAGAGCTCGGCGTCGGTCGGCCGTCCACCTACGCCTCGATCATCGGAACCATTCTCGACCGTGGCTACGTCTGGAAACGCGGCACGGCCCTGGTGCCGTCGTTCCGCGCCTTCGCCGTGGTGGCGCTCTTGGAGCAGCACTTCGGTGATCTGGTGGACTACGCCTTCACCGCCCGCATGGAGGACGAGCTCGACGAGATCGCCGGGGGCAAGCAGGCTTCCGGACCGTGGCTCGAGCGCTTCTATTTCGGCGCCAAAACCGAGCACACTCGGCCGCTCGACCTGGGTCTGCGAGCCCTCGTTTCCGATCAGCTGGAGCGCATCGACGCGCGCGCCATCAACACGTTGCCGCTCGGTGAGGATGACGCTGGCGTGCCCATCTTGGCTCGCGTGGGGCGCTTCGGTGCGTACCTGTCACGGGGCGAAGACACGGCCAGCATCCCCGACGACGTCGCGCCCGACGAGCTCACGCTGGACAAGGCCAAGGAACTTTTGGCCACGCCCGGCGGCCTTCGGCCGCTCGGTACCGATCCGGCGACGGGCCTGACCGTCTACACGCGCACCGGCCGCTTCGGCGCCTACGTGCAGCTCGGTGAGCACGAGGACGGCGCTGAGAAGCCGCGCACTTCGAGCCTGCTTTCGACGCAGAAGCCCGACACTCTCAGCCTGGAGGATGCCCTCCAGCTCTTGTCGTTGCCGCGCCTCGTCGGCAAGGACCCGAGCGACGGCAAGGACATCTTCGCCCAGCTCGGACGGTTCGGTCCCTACATCTCCAAGGAGAAGGACAGCCGCAGCCTCGAGGGTGAAGCGCAGATCTTCAGCGTGAACCTGGAGCAGGCGCTTGCGTTTTTCGCCCAGCCGCGGCGCCGTGGGGCACGCAAGGCCGTCGAGCCGCTCCGCGAGCTCGGTGAGGACCCGGTCAGCAAGAAGACCATCACGCTCAGGGAGGGCCGCTTCGGCCTCTACGTCACCGACGGGGAGACGAACGCCTCGCTGCGCAAAGAGGACGATCCAGGCAGTTTGACGCCGGAGCGTGCCCAGGAGCTGCTGCAGATTCGGCGCGAGACGGCGCCGCAGAAGCCGCAAAAGAAGGTGGCCAAGAAGAGCGCCAAGGCGGGAGCCAAAACTGGCGCCAAAGCCGGCGCCAAGGCCCCCGCCAAGAAGGCTGCCGGGGCGCGGCGCGCCAAGGCGGCTGGAAGTGCAACCGAGCTCGGCGTCTCGCGCGTGGTGAAGGCCAAGAGCAAGGCGAAGAAGCCGGCGCCCAAGCAGAGGGCGAAGGCTCCCGCGGCCGAAGGCCCTGCCGCGGGCCTCGACTGACGGCGAGCTCAGGCTCCCGCAGCCGACGCATCCGTGCTCTTCGGCAAGAGCTGGATGATGTCGGAGCTCTTGCTCGCACCGCTGGGCCGCTGGCCGAGGCTCGAAGTGACGTCCACCAGCGCGTCGACCAACGCCCGGATGTCGTCGAAGCCGTTGTGGCGACTCATCGTGAAGCGAATGCTCGGCTTGTTGAGGGGAACGGCCGGGAACGTGCTGATGCAGACGAAGAAGCCGCGCTGGCGCAGGCCCTTCACTGCAGCCTGCGCCGCAGGCACCGAATCGAAGTGCCGCATGAAGATGGGCGTTGCCGAATCCGTCGCCAGCACGAGGTCCGTCTGGGCGATCAGGCTGCGCGCATAGGAGATGCGTTCCTGCAATTCCAACTGCATATCGGTGAACTCTTCCGTCAGATGCAGGCGGGCGGATGCGAGCCCGCAGCCGAGACCGGCCGGGGCAATCGGCCCGGAGAAGATCATGGGCCCCCCGCAGCGTCGCACTCGATTGCGCATTTCGGCGGTGGGCAGTGAAAGCGCGCCTCCGGATGCACCAAATGCCTTCGACAAGGACACCGCGACCACGACTCGATCGAGGTGGCGCAGCTGGTCGAGAGCCGCTCCGCGCCCGTGCTTGCCGAAGACGCTCATCGAGTGCGCGTCGTCCACGTACAGGTGGAGCTTCGGGTAGCGATCGAGCAGTTCATTGAGCCGCTCGAAGGGCGCGAAATCTCCCAGCATCGAGTAGATGCCGTCGCACAAGTACCAGACCTTGTCGTAGTGGTCGCCGGCGTCCCGCAAGCGCTCGTCGAGCAGATCCATACGGTTATGACGGATGAGCTCGATCGGGACGTCAGCCACCAGGTCGGTCGCCATGTGCACGCTGGCGTGGACGAACTGGTCGAGCAGGACCAGATCGCGATCGCCGATCAGCACCGGTAGCGCGGCGAGGTGGGCATACGTGGTCGACAGCGTCACCAAGGTCGGCCGACCCATGACCTGCTCGAGTGTATCTTCCAGCTCGGCGTAGAGTGGGCACTCCAGATAAATGCGCGAAGCGGAGAAGTTCGAGCCGAACTCGACCAGAGCGGCGCGTCCTCCGGCCAAGAGCAGCGGATGACGCTCGAGCCCCATGTAGCTGCAGGAGCCGAAGTTGCGATACGTGTGACCGTCGACGATCCACTCGGCACCGTCGGACGAGCCGGCCACCTGCATGATGACTCCAGCGCGCTCCGATTCGCCGACGATTCGATCGACGCTTTCTACGCGCCGGCCGCGGGTGAAAAAGCTCCTAGTCTTGGCCATGATGCCCTTCCTCTCCGCCCAGCAGGCGGCTCACATCGAGCTCGGGATGCGCGTGCGTCTCGTCCCAAAGCAGGCCGACCACACGCCACTCTTCGTCTTCGAGCACGAGCTGAATCGAATTCACGCCGCGGTTCAGCGCATCGCGCGACGCGCGGTTGCAGCGCGTTTCGTACAGGCTCCACACTTGAGCCATGTTGCCGAAACGTTCTACCCGGCGCGCCAGCTCGAATTCGTGGAAGCTCGTGTACGCACCGGCGTCGAGCATGCTGCGCACCATCTGCAAAAACCCCGCCCGATCCATGTAATCGGTCGCTTCGGGTGAGAGCCGGGTGATGCGCGCATGCTCGGAAAACACGCGTTCTAGGCCGCTCCAGCTCGGCTCGTCGCCTTCCTCGAAGGAGATCACCGAGTAGAGCTGGTCCAAGATTTGGGCAATGGAGTCCTCTCCAGCCCGTGCAGGGCCAGTGCTGTCGGACATTCAAACCTCCAGAAGAGTTGGGTCGCGCGCAGCGAATTGGTTCGCTCAGCGCAGCTTCAAACTAAAGCTGGCGGTTCGTTTTGGTCCATAGTGATTTCTTGGCGAACTACTGGAACGCGCTCGTGTTTCGCGAAGAGCGCGTGCGTCGCGCAGCGTCGACGAGTCGAAACGAAACCGATGACCAGGCGCTCGTCGCCTGATCATCCATCGCCGCTCAGTGTCCGCGGCCTTTGAGATAGGCGCGCGGCGATTGCCCGCGCAGAGCGCGAAAAACCCGATGAAACTGGGCCGCGCTGCCGAAGCCTGCCGCCAGTGCCGCGTCGAGCAAGTTGTCGCCGCGTTCGTCGACGAGCACGTCGAAGCGCTCGAGGCGCAGGCGATTTCGGTACTCGACGAGCGACAGTCCCATCTCCGTCTTGAACACGCGCGCGAGTCGACTGAGCGAGAGGCGTAGCGCGTCGGCGAGCTCCTTGCCGCCCAGCGACGGATCCTTGGCGAGCAAACGCAGCGTGCCCACCACCACTGGGTGGGCTGGCGCAGTGAGGCCGTTCTGTCCGGGGCGACCCGGGCCGGGCCGCTTGTAGTCGATGAGTACGCCCAGCATCGAAGCCAAGAGGGCCGTCCTGGCTTGCATCTCGGGTCGCATCGGCACACCTTCGATGCCACCGTCGTTGAACAGCATGCCGAGACGGCCGCGTGCCGAGCGGATCGGCGTGGCTGCGACCCAACCGGTGCCAACGACGCGCGTTTCGCGCGCCTCTTGCACGACGATCGGGCAGTTGTCGATCACCGTGAAATGGCCAGCGCCGCTCTCGGCGCGCTCGAAGGCCGCTCGGTCGCTGCCCCCCATTTCGTACATGACGTGGTGCTCGTCCACGGTGCGCCGCTCGAGGTCAGTCCCCCAGGTGCCGAGCATGAGGTTCCGCTGCTCATCCAGCAAAAAGAGCGCCACCCGGCGGAGGCCAATCACCTCGCGAGCGAGCTCCACCGCGCGCCTGAACACGTGATCCACGTCGTCCTGGACCAAGAGCTCGGCGAACGCGCTCAGGATGGCGTCCGACTCGTCTTGGGGTGACGGCCGGATGGACGGACGGGGGGGATTCGACCCCAGAATGACCGTCCAATCGACGCGGCGCCTAACCAACTCCGGCACGACGGGGAGCTTAGCATGTTAGCGCAGGGCTGAGCGGGCGAGGATTGCCTTCCTTACCGGCTTCGCGGCCATAAATGGGCCTTTTGGGAGGGCAAATGAGTGGATGCGACGCGCTGGCCGTGTCACGGATCGAGTGAACGCAGGCTCGTCTGCGTGACGGGAGTTCCTGCCAAGGTGCTTACTTCCAGTGCAGTCACAGCCAGACTCGTGGCCGGCTCCGGGGGGGATAAAAATGGCCCCTGGGGGAGGCCCTGGCTGGCAAGGCATCGTCAGTGTAGGAGGCTCGGCCCTCCGGCGGCATGAGCTTCGAAGGACAAGGCGCGATGGGCGGTTCGGATCCCAATTTCCACCTGTTCCTGTTGATTGGGCAGTCGAACATGGCCGGCACGCCCACGCCGGAAGCGGTCGACCAGGCCCCGAATCCGAGCATCCGCGTGCTCGGCTACGAGGACTGCGGCGCGCCCCACGATCGCGCCTATGACGAGTGGTCGGTCGCCGTTCCGCCCCTGCACGGCTGTGAGGCCGGGCTCGGCCCAGGTGACTATTTCGCCAGGACGGTCGCCCGGAGCTTTCCCGAGGCCAAGATTGGCCTCATCCCCTGTGCCATCCCTGGCGTCGACATCGACTTCTTTCGCAAAGGCGTGGTCTCGTCACGCCGGAGAGAATTCAAGATCCCCCCCGATAATCACTGGTCGGGCGCCTATGAATGGGTCGTCTCGCGCGCGAAGCGCGCCCAAGAAGCGGGCGTCATCCGCGGCATTCTCTTCCACCAGGGCGAGTCCGACGTGGGACGAGCCGACTGGCCCGGCAAAGTCGCCGAGATGGTCCGAGACCTGCGGACCGATCTGGACCTCGGCCTGGTGCCGTTCTTGGCGGGCGAGCTCATGTACAGCCGCGGCTGCTCCGGTCACAACCCACTCGTTGCGAGGCTACCCGAGCTCATCGAAAAGGCCTACGTGATCTCGGCGGCCGGGCTGGCCCCGCAAGACGACTACCACTTCAATCTCGCCGGCCAGCGCACGCTGGGCACGCGTTACGCCGAGAAGTTCTTGGCTGTATTCCGGCCGTGAAAGGTTTCGGCCCGCTGACCGCCACGCTCAGTCGGCGGCGTCGCGCCAACGTGTGAGTCGACGCGGGTAGCGACCATCCTGCACACCGCGCGCCGTCGTCCGCAGAAGTTTGTCCGTGAAGGAGAGCAGCCACGCTGGCACCTCGCCGCCCCGGAGCTCGATCTGCACTTGGCCGTTTGGGGCGATCGTCGCCAGCCCGTGGGCGCTCGGTGCCGTGGCGTCGTCTCGGGCGCTGTCCTCGCTCTCGCTACCGAGGAACCAGCGGACTTCGTAGTGCGCCCCTCCAGTCTCCACTTCGAGCAAGCGGAGCTCCGTGCGGGCCCCGTATTTGGTCAGGAGCGGCTTTGCCACCGCGGCTCGCAGGGGTGAGTCGCTCATCGGACCAGCAGCGCCTCGAGCTTCACGCCCTCGGCTTCGAGGGCCTGCGCCTGAATCTGCGTCAAGGACGCGATGCCGACCAGCCCGAGGTCGATCATGCGGTCGATGTCCGTGCGAGGTACGGCGCGCCCCTCCGCCGTGCCCTGGACTTCCACGATGTCGCCACGGGCCGTGGCGACGAGGTTCAGGTCCACGCGCGCCGCGCTGTCCTCGGCGTAGCAAAGGTCGAGCGCCAAGCTGCCGTCCACGTGGCCGACGCTGACGGCCGCGATCTGGTCGACCAAGACCGGGCCCTTGAGATCGCCGCGTTTCTTCATCCGCTCGAGGGCCAGACAGAGCGCGATGAAGCCACCGGTGACCGACGCCGTCCGGGTGCCACCGTCGGCTTCGAGCACATCGCAGTCGATCGTGATCGAACGTTCGCCCAGCCGGTCCAGGTCGACGGTGGAGCGCAAGGCACGCCCGATGAGGCGTTCGATCTCCTTGGTCCGCCCGCTCACGGAGCGCTCACGGCCGTCGCGCCGGTCCCGCTTCACGGGGCCCGAGCGCGGATGCATCTGGTATTCCGCCGTGACCCAGCCGCGGCCTTTGCCCTCCATCCACGGTGGAACGCTGGCGTCCACCGAGGCCGTGCACAAGACGACCGTCTTGCCTGCCCGGTAGAGGGCGCTGCCTTCCGCCATCGTGTGAAATCCGCATTGGATCTGCACCGGGCGCACGCTCTCGGGACTCAGTCCTTGTCGACGGTCGGGCTTCATGAGCCGGTGTGTATCAGAGTCGACAGGCTGCTAGAAGCGGGAGCATGGCACTTGGTTCGGCCGAGCTCACCATCAGCGAGGTCTTCGTCTCGGTGCAGGGGGAAGGTCCGAGCGCCGGAAAACCGGCTGCCTTCCTGCGTCTGGGTCACTGCAACTTGACCTGCAGCTACTGCGACACCCCGTACACTTGGGATTTCGCGCGCTACGACGAAGCCACGGAGCTGCGGCGCGTCCCTTTGCACGAGCTGACCGCCTTTTTGCTCGACCAGTGCCCTGGCCTCGTGGTGGTCACCGGCGGCGAGCCGCTCATTCAGCACAAGCTGCTGGAGCGCCTGTTTTTGGAGGTCGATCAGCGCGCGGCGGAGCGGGCCGAGCCGCCTTGGCCAGAGGCGGGCGGGCGCCTTTCGATCGAGGTCGAGACCAATGGCACGATTCGTCCCGTCGCCGGGCTCGCCGCGCGCGTGAATCAGTGGAACGTGTCGCCGAAGCTGCGCTCGAGCGGGGAGCCGCCCGAGCGTCGCTTTCGAGAAAATGCTCTGCGCTGGTTCGCGGAGCAGGAAAATGCCTTCTTCAAGTTCGTCGTCGACACGAGCGAGAGCGCGGACGAAGCCCTCGAGCTCACTCTGTTCCTCGGTGTGCCGAAGCACCGCGTGCTCTTCATGCCCGAGGCGAAAAATCGCCGCGAGCTCGAGGCGCGCGAAGATCTCGTGGCGGACTGGGCGAGGCAGCGCGACGTGCGCTTCAGCAGCCGCGTGCACCTCAAGCTCTGGGACGGCGAGCGCGGGCGTTAACGTTCGAGTCCCCAAACCGTGAGCGCACTATCGAGACGCTCGTCGGGGTCGCGGGTCTCGGGGGCGACTCTTCGCTCGAACTCCGGACCGATGCGTCGCCGCGCCACGGTCCACATCGTGCGCAGGAGGGTGAGGTCACGGTCACGCCGATCCTCCAGGCAGCTTGGATCGAGGCTGATGTCGCAGAGGGCGGGCAGGTGGCCGTCCCTGCCGAGCAGGCGCATGGGTCCGAGCAGTGCCGAGTACGCTCCAGCGCGGTAGGCGATCTGCAGGCGCCGGGCGGCAAACGTGGTGGCGCCCGCGTGCGCCAGATCGAGGGCGGTGCTCGGTCCGGAAGCGAGCTCGACGCCGAGGCTCCGCCCGAGGGTGTGGGTGAGATCGGTGGTGGTGAAGAGGCCCGGTATCGTGCGCGACAGCAAGTGACCTCCGGGGTGCCGAATCAAGAGCAAGCTCCGCAGATATTCCTCGCTCAAGCTGGCGTCGTCCTCGTAGGGGATGTGGGGCCTCTCGCCCGCAGGGATGTCCCCCATCACGACCAGAAGCGTGGCGTCGTCGGGGAATGTCGCCGAAAGCCAGGTGAAAAAGCGCGCCAGCCGAGCGTCCAAGTCGAGCAGGGCCGCTCGCCGCAGGCTCTCGAGTCGCTGCCAATCCTCCTCCGGCATCTGCTGGCGGACGACCGGGCGCCTGGCGCGAATGTCCCCGAGTTGAATGGCCGCGCGGCGAGCATCCAGGTCGCCGCCGTACTCCTTGGGCGGCAGGGCGCGTGCTCGATCGAGGTCGATGTCGAAGGGCGGGTGGCCACCGCGCAGATGGAGCACGGCCAAGACCGGGCCGTCGTCCGTTTGGTGTGAGCTCAGCCAGGCCTGTGCTTCGTCGATCGGATCGGTTGCGGCGCGGTCCTCGGTCGGCGAGATCGACACGTAGCGCTCGAAGCCCCGGCCGAGTCCGAAGCCTTCGAACGAAAAGGGCACCCCGGTAAAAAGACCGGCTTGCCCGCCGCTGGCGGCCAGCGTCTCGGCCAGCGTCGGGCGGCTCGTGGGCAAACGATCGGTGTCCTCGGCGACGCCGTGTTGCCAGGGTTCGAGGCCCGTGAGGAGTGACGCCATGACGCCGAGCGCGCTCGTCGTCGGGTTGCGGTACTCCGGATAGAAGGTGGCCGAACGGGCCAGTGCTGCCAGGCTCGGCAAACCATGCTCGGCAAAGGTGGCCGGGCGATGCTCGCGCAAGAGCCCAGACAGGGTGATCACGATGGCGCGCTTGGCACGAGGGATCGGGCTCTGCACGATCTGCGGAAGGACGAGGCGTGGACCGGCGAAGGCGAGCCGCGTTCCCGACGTCACGCCGGTCGCACGCAGCTCGAGCTCGACCGCTCGCCCGGCGTACGCCGAGAGGTCGAGCTCGACGGACCGCCACACGGGCTTTTCTTCTTTCGAGTCGAGCAGGTAGGACGACAGCACGGCACGCTGTCCGGAGCTGATCGCCGAAATCTCGGCGCCGCCGGAGCCAGTGCCCCAGAGGCCAATGTCCGTGTGCACTCGTGCGCCGGCGGGTACCCACACAGGGCAGCGCCACGCGCTCCCCGAGCGCAGCACCACGGCCGGCCGCTGATCCCCGCCGATGTCGACTTCACGCAGGATGTCGCGCCGGGCGGGCGGCAGGTCGCTGTCGTCGTCGTTCGGAGTCCCGAGCCGGATCCAGCTGATGTCGAAGGTTCGGGCGGCGTCGGACCGACCGGGCAAGCTGAGCGTCAACCGGTGCGGGCCCGGCGCCAGGGTGAGCTCGCGGACCTTCACTCGAGTCACCTCGGGCGCTGCGCTGGGACGGAGCGTGGCGATGCGCTGGTCGTCGATGGCAAGGGCGGCCCGATCCGCCCCGCCTGCAAGCACGAGCGCGGACAGGACGCTGATCGTGAGGGGAGAGCCCACCCAGAAGTCGAAGCGCGCCTGGCGCTGGTCGATCCGAGCGTAGGTCGTGCCGCCGTGGGTCACCCGTGGCCACGCTGGCGGCGCGGCGAAAGAGAAACTGTCGCGGGATTCGGAGCCTTTCTCCCCGAGCTCGAGCACGAGCCCGCGGTGGTCGAGGTCGCAGTCCCCGGCGAGGTCCACCAAGTCGACGAGCGGATTGGGCGTGAGCGCCACCCGCGCGCCCGGGTTCGGCTCCGTCTTCGGGACCGGGGCGTCCTCGGTCGGGCGCTCCCGGCAGCCGAGTAGCGCCGAGACGGCCAGGAGGCAGAGAGCGAGCCGGCAGCGCAGGGCGCGCTCGGGGCGCCGACTACTTGCCGCGGAAGATCGCGCGGGTGGTGCGTCCGGGCTCGACGTTCGCCGTACCTTGGCGCATCGAGCCCTCTTTTCGGATGCTGACCTCATGCTCGCCAGGGGTGACCGGGACCCGCCGCAGGGGGCCGCGCCCGGTGAACACGCCGTCGACATAGACCAGCTCGTCCTCCGAGGTCACCACCTCGATCAGGCCTTTGCCTGGCCAAGCCATCCCGGGCGGCAAGGGAGCGAGCTCCGTCGCCATCGGGGGCGGGGGTCCGGCTGGCACGGGGGTGGTCGCGCTGGGGTCCGCCACGCTCGGGGCGGAGCTCCGGGCGCCGTCAGTCGGGCGCTTCATCTCCCCGAGCTCTGGTACGGCCGGGCTGGTCTTGGACAGGCCAACCTTCGAACCGACGAGGTGCCGGCTGCCGAAAAACATACCGAGCGCCGCCACCAGCGCCAGGATCGGTCCTGCGCTCCGTCGACCCAAGGCGCGGAGGTTCCTCTTCGGGAGGTCGCGTGGGCGCTGTGTGCTCGCCCCGACGTCGGTCCTTGCTTGCGGAGCGGAGGAGGCGGTTGGGGCTGCCGGTCGGCGCTCCAGGCGCTCCCGGAGGGCCTCACTCATGTGGCCGGCGATCAGCCGTCCGGAGTCGAGGCCGCGTCCACCGAGATCCAGGGCGGCGACCTTGGCCGTCGAGAAGAGGGCGCCAGCGCGGCGAAGCAGCACGGCCGGGGGCGCCGGCTCGTCCCAGCCCTCGGCGGCGGGCGCTTGTGCGTCCGCGTCACGGCTGGGTAGGTCCTCGGGCGGGCGGCTCACGTCGACCCCGAGGTCGCTCGTGGAGTCTGCGGTCGGGCGGCTGCGTCCGATCGAGTCGGCGAAGCGGGTCGACGGGCGCGGGCTCGGCTTGATCGGCGGCGGGCTCGCGCTCGGGAAGCGCAACCGGCGGACGACCGGAGACGCCGGTGAGTCAGCGGGAGACTCGCTTGGGTCGGAAAGCGCGGCGAGCCGCGGTCGGGGCGCGCTGGGGGCCTGAACCGAGCCGCTTCGGCTCGCAGCCGCCGCGTGCGGCATCAGCGGGGTCCCCGACCCGGGCGCTAGCGCGGGGGGAGGCAGGTCGGGCGCGCGCTCGGGCGGTGGGTCGGAGCTCGGGAGCTCGGGGGCCGGGGCTCCCAGATCCGACCAGTCGAGGTCGAGTCGGCCCAGGTTTGGAGCGGGCCGGGGGGCCTCTTCGATGTCGAAAGAAAAGCCGCGTGCGCTGGGTTCGTGATGCAACCGTCCTCCAGACAGAGCGCAGGAAATGGCTCCGACTGTGCCTGGGGTAACATGGGGCCCGCTGACGGGGCCAAATTTTGGCCTCCTTGCGAACCAGGGTGGGCGCTAGAGGGGCAGACGGCCGCGGAACACGCGGCGCGCCGGGCCGGTGAGCGTGACCCTGCGCTCCTTCGACACGACCAATTCGAGGGCTCCGCCGGGCAGGCGGACCTCGATGGGGGCTTCGGCCGGGGCGAGCCCGAGCGCGACCGCCGCTGCGGCGGTCGCAGCAGCGCCGGTGCCACAGGCGAGCGTTCGGCCCACGCCGCGTTCCCACACCGCCAGATCGAGCCTCCCTGGGCCCACGACGGACGCGACCTCGACGTTCGTTCCGCCGACGATGCTGGCACTCAGACTGGGGCCCAGAACGTCCAGCTCGGCGTCGCTGATGGGCTCGCGGAAGACGATGGCGTGGGGGTTGCCCATCGAGACGCGCGTGAACGTGGCGGCGCCAGCACCGAGGGGATGGGTCACTTCGCCCTGGGCTTCGGCTCGCCCGAGGTCGGTCGTCACCTGCGCCCGATCGGCGCCGGTTCGACGCAGGATGCAGGCCCTGGGGCCGGCGTCCGTCTCCACGACGAAGTCGTCGGTTGGCCGCTGGTCCCCGGTCAGGGCGAGTGCCGCGCAGCGCAGCCCATTGCCGCACATCTCGGGCCGCGAGCCATCGGCATTGAGCACCGTCATGCGCGCGCGGCCTCGCTCGCCGCGAGCGGGGTCGACGGGGCTCAAGAGCAAGACGCCGTCCGCCCCGATGCCGAAGTGTCGATCGCAGAGCGCCATGGCCTGCTCCTTCGTCAGCGCGGTGGGCGAATCGACACGGACGACGATGAAATCGTTCCCGGTCGCCTCGTATTTTTCGAACTCGAGCTCCATGGGGCCGGCGCTCAAGCTAATCCTTCGGGCCGGGCTGGTCGAGGAGCTTGGCGGGCTCGGCCGGCGAGGTGTACCTTGCTGCCAGATGGCGCGCTTCGGCTCCAAGGCGAGAAACCTAGCTGCACTCGGGCTGGTGCTGGGCGCGACCTTGCTGATCCGGACAGAGCTCGCCATGGCGCAAGAGCCGGCCGCTGCAACGCAGCCCCCGGTCGTCCCCGCTCCCACCAGGCAGGCTAAGGCCGCCGAGGTGCGCCGTGACCCAGCGGGCAAGACGGGCATTTCACCCGTAGCGGAGGCGATCGCGCGCGGTGATGCTGCCCTCCTCGCGCGTGATTTCCCGGCTGCGACCGCCGCCTACCAGGAGGCCATCAAAGCCGACCCGAAGAAAGCGATCGGGCATTTGCGCATGGCGTCTCTGCACCTGGTCTCGGGGGAGCTCGATCAAGCCACGGTCGTCTTGGAGACCGCGGAGCGCTTCACGGCGGGAGATGCCCGGCTGACGATTCAGGTCTTGGCGCTCAAAGCCATGCTGCTCGAGCGGCGCGCCGCTTGGGAAGATGCCGGGCTCGCCTGGAGCGCCTATGCGATGCTCGGGCGCGCGGGCGGTGCAGCAGTGGCCGATTCCCTTCTGCAAGACGCCATCATGACGACGTGCGCCGAGCGCAAGACGAAAGTCGCCGCCGTGCCCGAGCGCGAGGCGGCCTACGCGAAGGTGCGCCAGCGGATCGAGAAAGGCCTGGCCGAGGCCGAGCCCTCGTCGGTGCCCACGGTACCGGCTCCCGCCGCTCCGTGAGGCTACGGGGCGCCGTCTTCGTCGGAGCGCCCGCCCAGCACGGCGAGCGCAGTCGTGAACGAGAAGCCCTGCCGAGCGAGGCTGGCTAGGGCCTTTTGCCGCTGCTTCGGATCCGCGAGATCGTAGCGCTGCATGAGCCGCCGCCGCTCCGCGTAGCGCTTGGCCGCAGCGAGCTCGTCCTGTCCTTCGCCCGAGACCGTAGCCAGCGCCCGGTCGGCCCCGCTGCGGTCGATGCCCTTCTGGCTGAGCTTCTGCTGCACCTTGGCGCTGGAGGCGCCTCGGTTGCGCGCGCTCCTGGCGTAGTGCTCCGCGAAACGTTCATCGTTGATCACGCCCGACGACTCGAGACGAGACAGAACCTCGGCGACCTCCTTCGGGTCCGCCCCGCCCTCGGCGGCTTTGCGTGTGAGCAGCTCTTTCAGCTGCTTCTTGGTCCGATCTCGATGATCGAGCTTCGTCAGCGCCACATCCATCAGGCTGGGCTGCGCTTTGGCAGACTTTGTCTTCGCCTTGGCGGGACGTCGCGCAGCCATACGGAGAAAAAACGGCCGAGCCGGCTTTCTGTCAGCCCGCGCCGCTCTTGCGCAACTCGTTCAGTACCAGCTTGCTGACGGCCTTGAGCGTCTCGAAGACGCCAGTGCCGTCGCGCGCGTTGGCTTCGAAATCGGGCACGCCGCGCGGGTTGAGCTCAGCCCGCAGCTCGTCGAGCGGCACGGTGTTGGGCAGGTCCCGCTTGTTGTACTGGATGACGAACGGCACCTTCTCGATGTCGTAACCCTGCTCCGCCAGGTTGTCGCGCAGGTTGTCCATGCTCTCCTGGTTCGCCTCCAGGCGCTCCATCTGCGAGTCGGCGACGAAGATGACGCCGTCGACTCCCTTCAGGATCAGCTTGCGGCTGGCGTCGTAGAAGACTTGCCCGGGCACGGTGTAGAGGTGAAACCGCGTCTTGAATCCGCGGATCTCGCCCAGTGAAAGCGGCAAAAAATCGAAGAACAGCGTGCGCTCCGTCTCGGTCGCCAGGCTGATCATCTTGCCTTTGGCGTCCGGATTGGTGCGCTCGTAGATGAACTGGAGGTTCGTCGTTTTCCCGCAGAGACCAGGACCGTAGTACACGATCTTGCAGTTGATCTCCCGAGCCATGTAGTTGATGAAGCTCACGGGCAGTCGTCCTTCTCAATCGTTGAACAGGCTGTCGATGTCGTCGTCCGTGATCTCGCCGAATGGCGAGGCCGCCCCCGGCTCTTGCACCTTGTTGACCAGATCTTCGAAGATCTTGCTGAGCTCCTCGGTTGCCTTGCGCACGCGCAGCCGGACCAGGCCCAGGCTCGACTTGGTGTCGAAGATGACCACCAAAATCACCCGATTTCCGACCAGCTGGATGTGGATGTTCTGGTTTTCGCCCTCGTGGAACTGGGTCGCGAACTCGTTCTCGCGCAGGAGCTTCGCAATCCCGCCGGTGGCGGCGATGTTGCCAGCCGTCAGCGAAGCCAGGGACGTCGTGTCGATCTCTTCAACGTCACCGCTCGCTGCGATGAGCTGGCCGTTCTTGTCGACGATGAAGACGACTTTGGCATTCGCCTCCTTCACCAGGCGGTCCACGACCGCCTGGATCTGGTGGAATTCCTCTTCGTACATCACCATCTGCGGGTTCGCCATGTCTGCCTCCGCGGGTTCGCCGACCTGTCCGGTCCTTCGCACCCCGCCGGCTCGGGACCTCGTGGGTCCGAATCTTGTGGGATGCTGGACCGGAGTGGTGGACGACTCCGAGTCTGGTGCCGGAGCATTTCACCGGCACAGATCTAGCTTTTAATATGACGGCGCTCGCTACAGCAAGCCTTGCTCCCGAAAGGACTTTGGCCCCATCGGCCGAGCCGCTATAGCGAGAGCACGCATGGACCCGGCTTTGTCCCGCCTTTGTCGTTTTGGTGAGGGTCATGCAGGCGACAGGTCGCCCGAAGTGTGGGTGACGGTCGCTTCGCGCTGCCCATTTTCGCCGGTCGAGGCGAGAGACGTCCGAAAGAGGAGAAGCGAGCGTCCATGACCCGCCCCGCCGTGACTCGTCCGGCATTGCCTCGTCTGGTGCTGCGTCTTCCGGAAATATTCGGTGTGCGCCGCGGCCGGCTCCTGCCGGTTCTGGTCGTGCTCCTTCTGTGCGTGAGTCTGCTCGAACGTGTGCGCATCGCGGCCGCGGCGACGCCGGCCCCGACACTCGCCCCGACGCCAGGCGAGCGGCTCGTTACGGCTCAGCTCGATTTCGAACGAGCCCAGGGGCTTGCCGGCTACGTCGCCCTGCGCCGCATCTGGCAGGCGTGGGAGGACGCCGATCCACGCAAGGTGGAGGAAGCGCTTCTCGTCGCTGCCGAAGATCCGGCGCGGCCCGAGGCGCTCCGTGCCTACGCGCGCTCCCTCACCGCGTACGCACGTGTGCGTCGTGGCGATCGCGTCAGCGCCGAGGCGACGTTCCGCGATCTCGGCTTCTTGACCAATTGGATGGTCGTCGGTCCGTTCGATAACGAAGGGAAGAGCGGGTTCGATCAGGAGTTCGAACCCGACGTGCAGCCCGCGGCAGCGATCGTTCCTGGCCAAGCGTATTCCGGCAAAGAGCGGCCCGTTCGCTGGCGGCTGACGCCCGATGTGTTCCGATACGGTTGGATCGATCTCGGGTCGATGCTGCGGCCCGAAATGAACGTGTGCGCCTTCGCCACGACCTTCGTCGAGGGCGCCGCCCGCGCTCGCCCGATCACGCTGTGGGCTGGCTCACGCGGGGCGGTGCGCGTGCTGTTCAACGGGCAGGTCGTGCTCGAGGACAAGGCGTATCGCGAGTTCGACGTCGATCGGCTGTCGGCGACGGTAACGCTGCGGCCCGGCACGAACCGCATCACCGTGAAGGTGTGCGGCGAAGAGTCCCCGCCCATGTTCGCGCTGCGCCTGGCCGACGAGCGCGGCAGGCCCGACAAGACGCTCAAAGGCATTGCCGATGTCGAAAGCAGTCAGCGGGCCGAGGAGAACGTTCGCCAGACACTCGCAGCCAAGCGGGCGCTGCCGCGTCACTCGGCGAGCCTCGACGGACCGATTGCGCTCGTCGATCGCATCCAGAAGAGCAAGGGCGCTCGCGCGGCCGACCTCGAACTGGCGGCACGCTACCTGGTTTTGACCCAGGGCGACGACACCTCGGCTCACCAGGCGCGCGACTTGGCGACGCGAGCCGCCAATCTCGGCAAGGACGTCGGTCGCTACCTTTTGGCAGCCGAGCTCGCCGAGGATCGCAACGGCGCGCGCGGCTTTCTCGATCAGGCCAGTCAGCTGGGCCGCGAGTCGGATCCGCGGCTACTCCTGGCTCGCGCCGAGCACCTGCGTTCCGGTCCGAATCCTCGTGAGGCGTTCGAGCTCTACGATCAGGTGCTCGCGCTGGACCCGGACAACCTGGATGCGCTCCGTGGTCGCGTGGACCTCTACAACGCGGCGGGGCTGCGGCGCACGGCGCTCGACCTTCTGGAACGCGCCCACGAAAGGCAGCCGCACTCGGTGCTCCTGGCCAATATGGTAGCGTCCCAGCGCTTGGCCCTCGGATTTTCGACGGCCGCGACCGAAGCCGAAGATCGCTACGCGGCGCTGCGCGCAGACGACACCGCCTACCACAGCACGCGCATGGAGCTCGCGCTCGTCCGGCGCAACGCTGCCGACACCGAGCACTTCCTGGAGCGGTTGGTGAGCGCCGAACGCGACAGCCCGTGGTCGTATCGGCTGGCTTCGCGCGTGCACCGCGCACTCGGGCAGGAGAAGAGGGCAGAGACGGACCTCGAGGTCGCGCGGGCCATCGCACCCGAAGACGTCGGCATTCTGCAGGCGCTAGCGGATTTTCGGGGACGCGCCGGTCGACGTGACGAGCAACTGGCACTCTTGCGGCGCGTGCTCGAGCTGCAACCCCAAGCCGTCGACGTACGCCGCCACGTCGAGCACATCGAGCCACCCGAGCAGCCGGCCGACGAAAAGTACGCCATGCCCTCGCGGGAATTCCTGGCCAAGCGTCTGGCGCCAGCCGATGGTCACCCCAAGCGCACGCTGCGCGACCTGACCGTCAGCACCGTGTACGAAAATGGGCTGTCGAGCGAGTTTCGCCAAGTGGTGTTCCAACCGCTGACGGACGCCGCGGCAGCTCTCGCCCGCCAGTATGCCTTCCAGTACGAGGCCGACCGCCAGCGCGTCGAGCTGCGCGGAGCCAAGGTCTACCGCGTCGATGGCACCATCGACGAAGCGATCGAGAGTGGCGAGGGCGCTGCCGACGACCCGACCATTTCGATGTACACCTCGTCGCGCACCTACTACGTGCAGTTCCCGCGCCTCGAGCCGGGCGACGTGGTCGAGCTTCGCTATCGCATCGACGACGTCACGCCGCGCAACGAATTCGCCGACTACTACGGCGCGGTCGTGTTCATGCAGAGCGACGAGCCCATCGCCTCGGCCGAGTACGTGCTGGTCACGCCCAAGGCGCGCAAACTCCAGGTCGATGCCAAAGTGCCGGGCCTCGTGCAGACCACGGCCATCAAAGACGATCAGCGCATCTACCGCTTTTCGGCCGAGAACGTGCCCGCCATCGAGCCGGAACCCAACATGCCGCCGTGGTCGGAGCTACTCGCATTCGTCCACGTCTCGACCTACCAGTCCTGGTCGGCGCTCGGGCGCTGGTACTGGGGCTTGGTCAAGGACCAGCTCGACCTCGACGAAGAGACGCGGCGTTTGGCCCGCGAGATCACCAAGGACCGTACGACCGACCTCGATCGGGTCAAGGCCGTCTACGAATGGGTGATCAAGAACACGCGCTACGTCGCGCTCGAGTTCGGGATCTACGGATTCAAGCCGAGGCGCTGTGTGCAGACGGTGAACCGCGGCTGGGGCGACTGCAAGGACAAGGCCACCGTCATCGTGACCTTGCTGCGCGAGCTCGGCATCGACGCGAAGCTGGTCATCGTGCGCACCGGCATGCGCGGGGACTTCCGCTCCAAGCTGCCGAGCCTGGCCCCGTTCGATCACGCCATCGCCTACGTCCCCTCGCTCGACCTGTTTCTCGACGGCACGGCCGAGTACACGGGCGCGACGGAGCTACCGGCCATGGACCGCGAAGCCATGGCGCTGCTCGTCTTGGACGGTGACGCCAAGCTCGTGCGCCTGCCGAGCGTGGCCTCCAAGGACAACGTCATTGCCCGCGAAATTTCGGTCGACCTCAAGAAGAACGGTGCGGCCGAGGTGGACATCGCCTTCGATGTGCGGGGCTACGCGGCGCCGGGCTTCCGGGCGCGCTACGAGGCCAAGGCCACCCTGAAGGACCGCCTGTCCACCGACCTGGGAAGCGAGTTTCCTGGGCTCGAGGTCGCCGCGGACGGGATCGAGACCGGGAACCTGGAAAACGTGGACCAGCCGGTCGGCATACGCGTGCGAGGACGGGTCCCGCAGTTCGCCAGGCCAGAGGGTAGCGAGCTCAGCTTGCCGGTCACCGCGCTGGCGGACCTGACCTCGACGTACGCTTCGCAATCCAAGCGTAAGCAGGACGTGCGCATCGTTGGTTTCTCGACGCGCGAGGAAACCGCCCGTGTGATTCTGCCTCCCGGCGCGCACGTCGTCGCAGGCCCACCCGATGCCCACGGCTCGAGCCGCTTCGGCTCCTATTCGGTCGAGACGACACGCGACGGCAAGGACGTCGTGGTCAAGAGCCGGCTGGCGCTCGACGTCACGCGCGTCTTGCCCGCCGACTACGCCGCTTTCCGCAAGTTCTGTCAGGAGGTCGACCAAGCGATGTCCCATCGTTTGCTCGTGAGCCCATGAAGCAGCTGCGTCTATTTCGCCTGGGCGGCGTCGCCCTATTGCTCGGAGTTTTGGCGTGCGGGAAGCCCGCCGAAACGGCCAAGCCCAATCTCACCGAGCTGCGCCGTTCGGCCGCGAGCTCCAAGGACGCGGACGCGTCGGCCGACTGGCTGCTGGCCGAGCTGCTTCGGCCCGGCGGCTCGGCCGAGCAGGCCAAGCGCGCACGCAAACACTTGGACGAGCTCGACCGTCACACCATGACCTCGGAGCTGGCCCGCGGCATGGACGACTTCATGCACGGTCGCATTCGCGCCGCTGGCGACGAGTTTTTCGGGGCGCTCTCCTTGGCGCGAGCGTCCGAAGATCCGCGTGCACCTTTGGTGGCTTGGTATGCCGCTCTGCACGCGCAGGATCTGTCCCGGCATGTGCACGACTTCGGTAAGAAGCACCAGGCGGACGTCGAGCTCTTGTTGCGTGAACCGGGTCACATCGGCTTTCGGGCCTACGCGGTGGTGGTCGACCTGTGGGCACGGCAGGCCTTTGCCCGCGCGGAGTCGGATGTCGACGAGCGACTCGCGTCGCGCCTCGGCTGCGTGAAGGAAGTGGGCCTGGTGGGTCCCTTCGGTGAAGGCGTGGCCAGCGACATCCTGCGGCCCTTTCCGGCCGAAGACGCGGGTCCATGGCCCCAGTCCTGGCCTGGCTCGCCGGGTCGACCCGATCCGCGGCAGCTCGAGGTCGAACGCACCGGCTGCGACGTCGGGCCGACGGGCAGTGTGGAGTCGGGCATCTTCTACGCGCAGACGTTTCTCGAACTCGACAAAGGCGAGGACTTGGTGCTGTCGGCCTCGGGCGCGACGTCCATTTGGGTCGATGACCACCTCGTGCTCGACCGTGACGTTCGCACCTGGGGGGTGTGGCCGCGCTTCGGCGTGCGGCTCGCTCTCGGCGCTGGGCGGCATCGGGTGCTGTGGAAGGTGGGCGACGGCGGCACGGCACTGCGGGTCGTGCGTCCCGACGGAAGGCCCTGGACCGGCAAGGCGAGCGTCGACACGAGACTGTCCTACTCGCACGAAGCGCCGCGCGTGCTGGCGGATCCGAACGCCATCATGGCCTACATCCAGCCGAGCGGGGTGCGCGACCCGGGCGACGACCTGACGCGCTACCTGGCCGCCTACTTGGCGGACCGCGAGGGGCAACCGGACGTGGCAACGGTGTTGTTCGAGCCGCTGGTGAAAGATCCGGCCACGGCGACCGGAATGTGTCTGGTCACGGCCGGCGGGTTTGCCGAAGGCGATCCCATCTACGATCAGACCCAGACGCGCGAGCTCGTGCACGAGCTCGAAGTGCGGGCGATCGAGCGAGACCCCGACCTCTGGTACCCGCGTTTGCGCGCCGCGCTGTGGGAGGCGGAGCAACGCGGCCCGGTGGAGGCCGTCAGCGCCATCAATACGCTGGTCAAGGAGTTTCCCCAGGTAGCTGCCATCCACAATGCCATGGCGCGCACCTACGAGCAGCTCGGTTGGGCGCCCGAGCTCGAGCGCACGATCGAGAACCTGGTCGACAAGTTCCCCGACGATAGCGGCGCCATCTCGCTCGGCATCGATTTGTACGAAGCGCGCGGCGACACGAGCAGTGTCGATCGCCTGCTCGCCCGGGTGCGCGCCCTCGATCCCGACAGCGAGGTCATGCTCGAACGAGCGCTAGCCCGCCGCGACTACGACGGGGCGCTGGCCGAGCTCAAGCGCCTCGCCAAGCGCCGGCCATCCCGCGAGGACCTCGCCTTGCGCATCGAGGACGTGATGGTGCGCGCGGGCAACGACGAGCACGCGTGGAAGCGGCTCGAGGAGGCGATCGCTCGTGAGCCGCGCGACGTGCATTCACGCTTGGCCTTGGCCGATGCAGCCGTCGTGCGCGGCGAGAAGGGCGCCCTGGCCAAGGCGCTGGTCGACGCCGTGGAGGCCGGTGCCGATCCGTCGATGATCGAGGAAGCCATCGACCTGGTGGAGGGCATCACGGAGCTCGAACCGTACCGGCTCGACGCCCGCAAAGTCATCGCCGACTTCGAGGCCAGCAAGAAGGAACATCCGGGAACGGCCGTCCGCGTGCTCGACTACGGCGCCGTGCTCATCCGCTCGGACGGCTCTAGCCGTTTCCTCGAGCACGAGATCGTGCGTGTGCAGAGCGAGGAAGGCATCAAGCGCTTCACCGAGATGGACACGGGCGGCTACACGCTCCACCTGCGTGTGCTCAAAAAGGACGGCCGCGTGCTCGAGCCGGAGGCCGTCGAAGGCAAGCCGACCGCCACGATGCCCCACCTCGAAATTGGCGACTACGTCGAACAGGAACGCATCATTTCGCGCTGGGGCGAGGGTGAGAGCGCCGAGTACGAAGGGCCGGCTTGGTTCTTCAAGGAGGAGGACGTCGCCTACGCGCGCAGCGAGTTCGTCGTGATTGCCCCCGCCACCAAGAGCCTGCAGCTCGAGAAGGTCAACGGCGTGCCAGAACCGACGACGGTTCGGCGCGGGCTGCAAATCAGTCACCACTTCCGCGTCGACGACAGTCCGGCGGCACCGGCGGAACCGGGTAGCCCGCCAGCGCAAGAGTTCTTGCCCCGGGTATCGGTGGGTTGGGGCCTGTCCTTCGAGAAGCGCATCGAGCGCACGAGTCGCAGCCTGGTGCCGATGATGGCGGTCGACCCGCGCATCCGCCGCATCGCGCAGAACATCGTGCGTCAGGGTGCCGGTTCGGCCGCCAAAGGCGAGACCGCTGCTGCCGCGAAGAAAAAGGAAACCGAGCAGCTCCGGCAAGCGCGCGCCCTCTACCACTGGGTCTTGGACAGCGTGCAGGAAGGCGAGGAGACGGACGGGCGGCGTGTGGTCGTCAGCCGCAGCGGCAATCGCTGGCGCGCCTTCGCCACGCTGGCCGAGGCCCTCGACATCCCCGTGCGCTGGGCACTGGCCGAGAGCCGCATCTCCTCGCCCATCGTGGGCGAGATTGGCTCGGCCAATCGGGCCCTGTCACCGGTCCTGCTCGTCGGCAGCGGCACGGCCGCAACCTGGCTCACGATCGAGGACAAGTTCGCGCCCTACGGCACCGTCCCCGGCCACCTGCGCGGAGAGAAAGCCTACCTTTTGGGTGGCTTCGACGCCGAGACCACCACGGTGCCCCCAGCTGGAGCGGTCGACCGCATCGGCTACCAGGGCACCGGGACCCTGCGTCCGGACGGCTCGGCGCGCCTGTCCCTCAGCATCGTCTTTAGCGGTCAGTATGCGGCAGGACTACGCAACGGTCTGTCGCAGATCCCGGCGGGCCAGCTCAACACGATCATCGAGTCGCAGCTGCTCGGCCAAAAGCTGCCGGGAGCCGAGCTCGTTTCCTACGAAGTCGTCGATCAGGACAAGCTCGATCGCGCCCTCGTACTCAAGGTCGTCGTGGAGGCGCCGCAGTTCGCCACGCGCACGAGCGGTGCGCTCCTGCTGGGGCCGCCGTTCATGCCGCGGCTGACCGGAATGACTCGCCTGGCCGATCGCAAGACGCCGCTGCTCATCACGGACACCACGGCCCAAGGCTTGGACCTCAAGCTCACCCTGCCCGCCGGCACGAAGGCCATCGTCCGCAAGTCCTCGGCCGTGCATCCGCGCTCGCGCTTCGAGGTCCAGGACCAAGCCGGCCCCGGCTACGTGCACCTGATCCGCGACGTTCAAACCGACGCCGGCCGGGTGCAGCCCAGCGACTACGGGGCGTTCCAGAGCTACGCCCGGGACGCCGACGCAGCCCTGACCGCCGCGGTCCGCATCTCCGGATGAGCGGGCGGGATGACGATCCTGACCGTCCGAGCAGTACCGTGCGAGCAGAACAGCTGCCCTGTCCGAAGTTGCGTGGCCGCGAGCTGTGCCGTATAGACGGCGCCCCATGTTTCTCCCCCAGCTCACCAAGGGTCCGGCCAAGACGAATCGCAATCGTTCGGCGCGCCATCGCGCCAAGCTCGCTGCGAAGAACAACCGTCGTCGCCAGGGCCTGAAGAAGTAAGACCGCTCGCGGCTGTCGTGTCCCCTCGGGCCGGATTGGCTCGAGGTCGTGCGCACGTGGATCGGCCGTGCTCTGCTCTCGCCTGCTGAACGAGGCGAGCCATGACGGAAGCAGCAGAGGACCTCACCGCTGACGGAGCGGGTGGCCACCAGTTCGTGCTGGTCGGCATGCTCGACTCGCCGTTCGTGCGCCGCGTGGCCATTGCGCTCGAGCACTACGGGATTCCCTACGAGAACCTGTCGGTGGCGACGGTTCGGCAGGAAACCGAGTTTGCCAAGTACTCGCCGCTCAAGCGCGCCCCGACGCTCGTGCTGCCCGGTGGCGAGCATTTGTTCGACAGCCACCTCATCCTGAACCACCTGGACGACTTCGCGCCCCTCGGCCGCGAGCTTTTGCCCGCGCAGATGTCGGCGCGCCTCCTGTGTCGCCAAGTGATGGGCATCGCCGCCGGCTTGGCCGACAAGGC
>Ga0164309_10000375_pt1 | contig 25488 bp, 25 predicted proteins | sample Whisoiple_247_MG_FD_109984 | JGI IMG/M metagenome (GOLD analysis project Ga0164309, IMG submission 109984) | Soil microbial communities amended with fresh organic matter from upstate New York, USA - Whitman soil sample_247_MG | ecosystem: Environmental > Terrestrial > Soil > Unclassified >...
AAAGTACATCCAGAACGGCACCGCGAAATAAGGATCTCCGAGGGGCGCGACTGCCGCCATCTTCTGGGCATCGAGGTCTGCTTCCTCGGCCACGACGTCGATGACGTCGTCCGGTGTGATGACGCCGAGTAGCTTTTGCGCCTCGTCTACGACCGGCAGCGCTTGAAAGTCGTAGCGTGCGAACGTCCTGGCCACCTCTTCCTGCGGCATATCCGGTCGAACGCTGACGAGGTTACCATTCATGACCTCGACCACCGACCGATTGGGTGGACTCATCAAGAGCTGACGCAACGTGACGAAGCCGACGACCCGACCATCGGCTGAAACGACGTAGACGACGCCGAGCACTTCGACGCCCTCTGCTGCCTGGGCGCGAAGTTCCTGCAGGGTACTGTCGATGGTGGCCCGCTCCGACACCTCGACGAACCAGTTGTTCATCAGGCCGCCCGCGGTGTCCTCGGGCCAACGAGTCAGCTCCTCGATGTCGAGCGCGACCTCGGGGTCGAACGTTTGCAGCCTACTGAGCAGCTTGGTCCGCGTTTCCTCCGGCAAAAGGCCGAAGAAATCGACCACGTCGTCGGCGTCCATCTGGCTGACGAGACGCGCCGTCTTGTCGAGGCCGAGGAGCCTCGCGATGGAGAGCTGCCGATCCTCTTCGAGACGCTCGAAGATCTGTGAGCCGTATTCGATCGGAAACGCCTTCAAGGCGCGGACCAGGAGCTGATCGTCCAGCTCCTCCAGGCACTCCGACACGTCCTGCGGATGAAAGTCCTCGACCAGGTCCTTGACCTGATCCGGCTCGTCGCGCAGGAGCTCGCGCAGCTCGGGGCCAATCAGACGGCCTAGCTCCATGCCGGAGCCTCCTCGTTCGGCCTCAGTTGACCAAGAACCACTTTACGCCCGCCTTGATTTCGAGGTGCAAGTGGTCAGCGTGCGCTTCGTCGAAGTGTGGCGTCAGCATATATGTGAAGATGCGCATGTCGGACGCTTCGCAGGCGACGCTGAGCAACTCGCGGCCCCGGCGTCCCTGGAGTTTTCGGCCCTCCGGACCGCAACTCTTGGCGCCAATCTGGCTGGGCCAATGAGGTCCAACGGCCACCCAGTGGCCGGTGTCCTTCTTGATCGCGCCCAGGTCGATGGCCATGCCACCGGGGTGCCGGTGCATGAACTCACCGGCCCGCGCCGGTGGCTGGTCGTGGGGCGGCCGGTACATCGTGAAGTGAACCGCCTCGACGAACCCGTGCGCGCGCAGGATGGCGCAAAGGTCGTCCAGGGCGAGGGCCAGGCGCCCATCGAGGATCTCGAATGGGGTGGTCTTACGTTGTTCAGCCGGAAGCACGGAATGGATCCACACCCCATGCAGGCGACCCGCTAGGCGGATGGGCAAACGCACGCCTGGAACGGGCGCCTCCCGCTCGTACGGAATTCCGCGTCGATCGAGCTCGCGCAGCGTCTCGTCGTTGTCGAGGTTCGCGTAGTGGTACGCCCGGGTGTTCTCCGCCTCGCCTGCCGGCGGGATCTCCAGGTACTTGTTGGCGGCCAAGGCACGTTCCTGGCCAAGCCCGCCTAGGGCGAGACCGGGCACCAAGAGGCCAAGGGCGAGAAGCCAGCGTGTCACCGGGGGGACGTTAGCAAAGCCCGCCAAAGCGCCAAGTTTTCGGCCGATCAGGCAATGTCGAACGGGTAGGCCCGGTCCTCATAGGCCCGGCTGGCGATGCGGTCCCGCTTGGCGTCGTCGTTGTCCGTCAGGGCCGCGAGCTCGTGCTCGACCCGGCGGTTCGCCGCCCCGGCCCAAATCTCGGCCGCCTCCCGCATGCGGCGGCTGCCGGTTTCCCCATGCTCTTTGCGGTCGCTGGCGACCCGCATCGACAAGGCGTGCCAGGTGGACAGCTCGGTGAGCACCATGGCCAGCCGCCGCTGCACGTGCTGCATCTCGATGATCTCTTTGCCGTACAGGCGAAGCTGCGTCCGCACCGCGGCGGCGAAGCGCACTGCCCGCTCCGTGAGAGCCGCGGCCAAGACCCCGTCTTCGTCGGCCGCCCGCCGGGCCAGGCGGGACGAGGCCTCGACCAAAAGGCTGCCCTTGAAATCGTTCAGGCTTTGGACCAAGCCCGGCCGCGCCGAACCATCGAGGTTCTGCCGCAAGCTCCGCGTCCCCTCGAGCACGATGAACGACTCGAGCGCCAAGTCCGAACCGTCGAGCAGAGTGAGCGCCCGGGTGTCGGCCCAGCGCCGCGAGGCCACGCTATCGCCAGCGAACGCTGCGGCGCCCTGCAGCTCGCGCGCAATGTCGAGCACGCGAGCCGAGGTCCGGGAAGCCGCCAGCCGCACCACGGCCCGTTCGACCGGGTCCGCCTCCAAACGCCCCTCGGACGCCCCGGCCGCCCCATGCACCAGGCTCTCGAGGGCGAGGATGTCGGCCAGCATCGCGGCCACACGGTCCTGGACCGAGGGGAACTGACCCACCTTGCGGCCGAAGGCCCGGCGCTGGTTCAGGCGTTCGACGGTTTCGTCGAAGGCCCGAATGCACGCGCCGAGCGCCGCCGCTCCCACCTGCAGCCGTGCGTCCGACAAGCCACGCATCACCACGCGGAACCCCTTGCCGGGCGGGCCCAAGGCGTCGCCACTTCGCACCTCGACCTGGTCGAGCACCAGCTCGCCGACGGACGAACCAGGCAGCACCGACGAATCGAGTGGCCGCACGGTGATGCCCGGACCTTTCGGTACGAGAAAGGCAGTCAGCCGAGGCTTGGTGGACGCCCCCGGCGGCGCGGTCCGCGCCAGCACCACGAAATGGGTGGCGACCGCTGCATTGGTGACCCAGTTCTTGATGCCGCTCAGTCGAAATCCGGCCCCCGTGGGCTCGGCGTAGGTCTGCACCTGGCTGAGATCGCTGCCTGGGTTGGCTTCGGTCAGGCCGAAGGCCAGCACGGCCCCGCCGGGATGACGCCGCAGAGCCATGCGCTGAGCCTCACTTCCGTATTCGTCCACGAGGCGGAGGCCCAAACTGACGTGGGCAATGAAGGACAAGGCCGTCGATACGTCGACCCCGGCGAGCTCTCGCACGACGCGACTGAGCCACAGGTGCGGGGCCGCCTCGCTCGAGCTGAGCAGGCCGAGGCCGCGCAGGCGTTCGACCCCGGGGGGAGACTGTGTGTCGCCGCGAATGCGGCTGAAGAGAAGCGCCGTCTCTTTGGGATCTGCGGTGAGGCGCGGGAATGGTGCCAGCCCGCCAGGCTCCAGCCGGCCGTCGAAGAGGGCTGTCACGAAACTCGTCTTGTCGGTCATGCGTGGCGAGACACCGGGCCTATTGCGAGGGTAATACGCGGCTGCCCCACACCCAAGGCGCGCACTTCGCTCGGCGGGGCCAAAGTGCCTTCTCGGAAAGTCAAGGCTTTCTTGCCGCAAACCCCAGCTCTTGCTACCCCGAGGGGGCCGTGGGGAGCTTTCCGGACTTCGTGGACTTGGTGTGCCGTGAGCGCGGAGCGGCGCTCATGGGCATCGTCAACGTGACGCCGGATTCGTTCTTCGACGGTGGACAATACGTCGAAGTGGAGCCGCAAGAACGGCGCATCGACAAGCTCTTGGCCGAAGGGGCGGACATCGTCGACATCGGTGCCGAATCGACCAGGCCCGGAGCCGAATCGGTCGACGCCGACGTCCAGATCGCACGCGCGGAGGCTGCCCTGGTGCACGCGCTCCGCTCCGGCGCCATGGTGTCGATCGATACGACTTCACCCAAGGTAGCGCGGTGGGCCCTCGAGCAGGGTGCACATCTGGTCAACGACGTCTCGTGTCTTTCCAATCCCGACCTCGCCGCTGCCGTTGCAGAGCACGACGCCTGTCTGCTCCTCATGCACAGCCGTTACCCGACGGTCGGCATGCTCAGCTTCGGCGCTTATCCGGAGGACGGCTACGAGGACGTCGTGACCGACGTCTTGCGGGAGTGGGAGGAAGCCCGCTCGCGAGCGCTGCAGGAAGGCGTCCCGTCCAAGCACGTCTTTTTCGATCCGGGCCTCGGCTTTCACAAGAGCGCGCGTCACAGCCTGGAGCTCTTGCGACGATTGCGCGAGTTCGCGAGGCTAAAGGCACCGATCTGCGTCGGTCCGAGTCGGAAATCCTTCATTGGCGCCCTCGATGGCTCGGGTCCACAGGATCGCCTAGGCGGAACGATCACCGCGTGTTTGGCAGCAGTCGCTGGGGGCGCGCGCATCCTCCGCGTCCATGACGTAGCCGCGCTGAAACAGGCGCTCGTGGTGCAGCAAGCCTTGGCGGGCGGGCCAATCGGCCAGGGCGATCGTCAGCGACTGGGACGGCCGGAGCGGGAGGCCCTGGATGCCTGAAACCCTGGCCAACTACCTGTCGCACCGCACGCCGCTCGAGCTGCTCCGCGACGTGGCCGACATCGTCGTCGTCTACTACTTGTTCTATCGCCTGCTGCTGGTCGCACGAGGGACGCGGGCGATGCAGATCGCGACGGGCCTGGGCATCGTGTCGCTCATGTACGTCGTGGCTCAGGCGATCGGCCTGGTGACCATCGTCGCGCTGTTCGGCGCGCTCCTGCAAAGCATCATCCTGGTCATCGTGGTGGTGTTCCAGACCGACATTCGACGCGCCCTCGAACGCGTGGGCAGTCGAGCGTTTTTCGGCAATTTCGCGCGCGCGCAGGAGTCCGAAGTCATCGAAAGCGTGGTGCTCGCGTCGGGGGAGCTCGCCAGGCATCGCGTCGGCGCCATCATCGCTTTCGAACAGGACGCGAACCTCGACGAATTCATCGGCCAGAACAAGGGCATCACGCTCGACGCCCAAGTCTCGCGCGAGCTCTTGGTGTCCTTGTTCCTACCAGATGCATCCAACAAGCTGCACGACGGGGCGGTCATCCTCCGGAACCTGCGCGTTGCCAAAGCCGGTGTGTTCTTTCCGATGCCCGAAAGTCGGGTTTTCGATCCGAGCTTCGGTTCCCGCCATCGCGCCGCCATTGGCATCACCGAGGAAACGGACGCCGTCGTCGTCGTGGTCAGCGAGGAACGCGGGACCATCAGCTTCTGCTTCAACGGCAACGTGGCGTCCAACCTGCAGGCCGAGCAGCTGCGCGAAATGCTGCTCTCCATCATGAGCCCCAAAGTGCGGCGGAAGAGCCGTCAACTCCAGCGTCGCCGCTCGAGCCAGAGCGTACTGCCGCCCGAGGTGGAGCCGCGCGAACGCGCGCAGAGCGACGAGCCGCAAGCGCCTCCGCCGAGCAACGCGCGCCGAGCCATCTCCGTGCCACCGGCACCGCTACGCAAGGCAACGCCGGCACCCGCTTCCGTGCAAACGCCACTGCCAGCATCCGCCAACGCCCCGGTACCTCCCGCGGTCCAAACGCCACGTGCTGGCGGGGTCACGGCTAGCGCGAGCGAGGACGACACGGCCGTCGACGCTTCGCTCAGGCAATCGGTCACCTCCCCGTCGCGTCCCATGCCTCGCGGTCAGGGCCTCGAATTGCCACCGGATCCCGATGACCCCGACGATCCCAGGAGCTCACCCACGTGAGCGACGCTTTCCTGCAGTGGTTGCGTGAAGCCTTCACCGAGAACCTACCGCTCAAGGCCATGGCCCTGGTCTTCAGCTTGGGCTTTTTCGGCTACGTTCACGGCCGCGAGGACGTCGAGCAACGCACGATCCCGATGAGTGTCATCAGTCTGCCGCCCGAGGGCGGCGACAAGGAACTGATGACTCGGGTCCCAGCCAGCGTTCACCTCACCGTGCGCGGCCCAGCACGGGCAATGACGACGCTGATCCACGAGGGAGTGCCGCCGGTCGAGGTGGATCTGCGGCAAGGCAACCCGCGCCGTGTCCAGTTCAAGCGCGAGATGTTCACCCTGCCGCCCGACGTCGAGATCGTTCTCGTCGATCCACCGTCCTTCGACCTCGAGTGGGAAGACGTCGTCACCAGACAGGTACCGCTGCACGCGTCGATCACCGGAGCCGTCGCCGAAGGGCGCGTCGTCCACGGGGAGCCCAAGGTGGATCCCGAGAAGGTCACCGTGCGTGGACCGACGACCCTGGTCGAGACGATGCAGTTTGCCGCCTTGGCGCCGTACGTCGTGACCGGACTGACGGAGGGCAGCTGGGCCCGGCGAATCGCCATTTTGACGCCGCCCCAGCGCGTCCAGCTGCTCGCCCTGCCCGCCGCAACCGTGACCGTCGAGGTGGTACGCCGCAAGAGCGACAAGCTCTACCCGGGCCTCGAAGTCCAGGTGATCGGGCCCGCCTATGCCACGGTCCTACCTCGCCTGGTCGACGTCACGGTCACCGGCACGCCCGAGGCGATCTCGGCGTTGCACGAAGATCAGATTGTCCCACGCGCCGATCTCGCGGCGGCCGGCTTCTTCGACAAGGATACACCCCACGGCTCGGCGACCGTGCCGGTCGTCGTCGACCTGCGCGCCATCGAAACGCAGGTCCAGCCGCCGTCCGTGACCGTGAAATGGTGAGCCTATCGCTCCCTTCACCGGCCAAAGGTCAGAGAAATTCGACTTTCAGCCGAGACCGAGCGCTCTGGTAGAAATTCGCCGCCGCGGCGCGCAGCGCCTGGCCGACGTACCAACGCTCGACGAGCGGCCTGGCTTCGTCGAAGGCTAGATCGGAGAAGGGCGTCTTGCCGGAGCGGTGGGCACGCCGCAACTCGAACTCGCCGGGCTCGAGCATCGGAGTCACCATGGTGTCCAGGTACAAGCTGGCCCGCGCCTGCCGCTCGAAAAGTCGCTGGAGCTCGCTTTGGCCAATCCCTTCGGCCGCCGCTGCCGCAGCGAGAGCGGCCGCGCCACCGACCTGCTGCTCGAGCACAGCTCGGGCAGCATTGGCCTGATGAGCGAGCCGCGCCCTGGTCGGCTGTTCCTCGAGGCGCAATTCGGCCAGGAGGACCTCCGCGATGTGGCGCTCGAGCGCGGCCTGCAAGTGATGGCGCCGGAAAGGGTCCTGACCAGAACGAAATGCAGGGTCGGACAGGGCCGTCAGGCGCGCCTCGAACGCCAGCTCACGCTCGTAGATGAAGTGCGGCCGTTCCGCGCCACCGGCAGAGAAGCGCACGGCCGCGCGATCGACCACCACGAACTCCGTCGGAGCGGGTCCACGACGCGGCTGGCTCGCGGGCAGCTCCGCGGCGGACGCACGGCCCATGGCGCCGGTCAGGGCGACAGCGAGTAGACACGACGCCCGCCGACCCATGACAGCTAGCGTCGATCGCCAATGCGGCGCGGCGGCGGTGGGCCGTCGGCTGGATCCAGTGCACTCTCGCCGAGGGGCACCGAAGGCGCTGCATCGAGCGCACCGGCGCCGAGGGTGCGGGCTTCGAACGCGGGCTCGCGCAAAGGCCGCGCGCTGGCTGGCGCTTCACCACGCTGCGCTTCACCACGCCCGGAGTAGCTCCGCGCCGAACGGCGCGCCTTCAGGAACTCGCCGAAGGCGACCAGCTTGTCGAGATCCCGCGCAGTGAGTCCTTCGACGATCTCTGCCAGCTGCTTCTTGAACAGGTCGCTGCCGGCCCGACCGCGTTCAGGAGCGCTCGAAGGCACCGGTTCGGGTGCTTCGGGGGCAAGGGTCGCCGACACCGGAGGCGCGGCCGGCTCGACGGGAGCTTGGGGCCGAGCGATGGCGCGCAGGCCGTGCGCGTTCAGCCAAGCTTCCATGAACACTCGCAAACGCTCGCTGCGAAAAGCAAACCAGCGTTCCCGCTCCGGAGCGAACGCCATCAAGACGTCCTTGAACCGGCGGAAGGCGCCTTTGCCGTCGATGGCCGCCATCAGGCGCCCTTGGATGTCCGGGTCCTCCACCATCGGGATGAACCGCTCCATCCAGCGGTACTGCTCGCGCGAGCTCACCGGATCGATGCGCATGTAGGACACGTCGAGCGCGATCCTCGAGTGCATGTCCGGATCAGCGATGCCATCCACGACCCTGAGCACCTCACCCGTCTTGACGTGCAAGTAGCTGTGAACCTCCGGCGCGTTGTTCTCGAAGGCGTCTTCGAGCGCTTCCCAGTCCACGGGAACGTCCTTCCAGGTCTGGCTCACAGTCGTCATGGGCGCTCCTCCAAGAGTGCCGGAGGGCTGAAAAACGTCAATCACGCGCATGGAAATGCTCGGGCCTCAGGTGATCCAACCTCCCGCGCGTGGGGCGCATTCCCTGTTTCGAAACGTGCGCCGGCTACCTTGCGAGGCGATCGGCAACAATGTGGGCGCCAAAGTTGGTGGATCACCCGAGCTGGCCAGCCGGGGCGGATCTTGTTCCGGGCCGGGCGGACGGCTAGCCTGGCAGGAGATGGCGCGCCTGGTCCTGTCGACTCCGGAGGGTCAACGCACGGTCGAGTTGCGCACCAAGAACTCTCTCGGTCGCCATCCGAACAACTCGATCCAGGTGCTCGACCGCATCGTGTCCAAGGAGCACTGCATCATCGAGCTCCGGGACGGAAAATTCATCCTCCGCGACCTCGGCAGTCTCAACGGAACCTACGTCAACGGGGACCGGGTCAACGGTGAGGCCCTCCTGCCAGAAGGCGCCGAAATTGCGATGGGGCAAACCAAGGCCCGCATCGAACAGACCGACCAGCTGCCGCAAAAGGCCCCGACCTGGGATCAGGTGTCCGGACCGCCCCAAGAGGCGATGGGCCAGCCGACCATTCCGCAGCCTCTGTCGACGCCGGGCGCGTCCGGGCCAAGCGGCTTTCAGCCCATGTCGGGCCCGGCCCTCAACCTGAGCAACTTGCAACCGCCCGCCAGCGCGCAGCCGGCGAGCGCGCTCCCGTCCAGCTCCGAACGGCGCCTCGGCATGCGCACGCGAGTCGACCTGGCGGCCGACGACGCCCACTCCATCGGCGCCCAGATCGACGCGACCGAGAAGGGCTTTTTGCCTTTCGACAAGGTCTCCAAGAACCCCGCCCAGCTGGCCCAGGACTACGAGCGTCTGCGCCTGACCCACGAGCTCTCGCGCGAGATTGCGCTCGAGCGCGACCTGCCTGCCCTGCTCGAGAAGATCCTATCGACGATCTTCCGCTTCGTGCGGGCCGACCGCGGCGTCATCTTCCTCAAAGACGATACCGCCGAGCACAAACTCGCTCCCGCCTCCAGCCTGCGCCGAGACGGCAAGGATGCTGCCATCCAGGTGTCCTCCAACATCATGAACCGCGTGGTGGAGGAGCGCGCCACCGTGCTCACGCACGACGCAGCCAAGGAGTTCGCCAAGGGCAAGAGCTTGGTCCTGCACAACATCAGCTCCGCCATCGTCGCGCCGATGCTGCACGAGGGAGAAATCGTGGGCGTCCTTTGGCTGGACAGCCAGAGCATCGCCGCCTTCCAGACGAAAGACCTCGAGATCGTGACCGCGATTGCCAATCAGGCGGCCATGTTCATCGAGATCAACACCCTGGGTAAGAAAATCCAGGAAGTGTCGCGCGTCCTCTCGCCCAACGTGGCGGCCAAGGTGCTGTCGGGCGAGCTGGCCATCGAGAAGGGCGGCCGCAGCGTCGAGCGCTGCACCGTGTTCAACTCGGACATCCGCGGCTTCACCAGCATGAGCGAACGCGCCGAGCCAGAAGAGATCGTCGAGATGCTCAACGACTACTTCGAGCTCATGGTCGAGACGATCTTCAAATACGAAGGCACGCTCGACAAGTTCATGGGCGACGGCATCATGGCCCTCTGGGGTGCCCCCGCGACGCATCCGGACGACGCCTGCCGTGCCGTGCGCTGCGCGCTCGAGCAGATCAAGGTGCTCGAAGACTTCAACCAGACGCGTGAAGCCCGAGGCAAGAGCCGGCTCGGCGTCGGCTACGGTGTGCACACCGGCGGCCTGGTCGCCGGCTACATCGGTAGCTCGAAGGCCCTCAGCTACACGGTGATCGGCGACACCGCCAACGTCAGTGCGCGCCTGTGCGGCATCGCCAAGGCGGGCCAGGTCGTGGTCAGCGAGTCGACGCTCGAGGAGCTGCGCGGCCTCTTCGCCTACGAAGAGCTGCCCGCCGCCAACCTGAAGAACAAAGAGAAGCCGTTCCGCTGCTTCAACATCACCGGCGAAATCGGCTGAGTCGTCGCCTGCGAACCCCCGTCCGCAGTAAAAAGCTCGACAGTCCGACTGGTTGAGCCAGTTCCGGCCCATTTTTCCCCCTCGACGGGGCGCCGAGTAGAGGACAATCTCAGCGCCCCCATGGCGCACGTCCTGCCGTTCGAGCGACCTGTCGTCGAGCTCCTGAGTCGAGTTCGGGACTTGCGCGACTTGGCGGAGCGGGACGAACGCTACAAGGGAGAGCTCGAAAAGCTGGAGGAGCGCACGGCGCGTCTGGCGCGCGAGGTGTTTTCCAAGCTGTCACCGATGCAGAAGGTGCAGCTGTCCCGGCACCCGGCTCGGCCCTACACGCTGGACTACATTCGGATGCTCTTCGAGGACTTCGTCGAGCTGCACGGCGACCGCCGCTTCAAGGACGATCCATCCATCGTGGCTGGGCTCGCCAAGTACCACGGGCGCAGCGTCCTCGTGATGGGGCACCAGAAGGGCCGCGACACGCGCGAGAACGTGCTCCGGAACTTCGGCATGCCGAACCCCGAGGGCTACCGCAAGGCCCTGCGCCTCTACGCGCTGGCCGATCGCTTCTCTTTGCCGGTCATCACCTTCGTGGACACCAAGGGTGCGTTCCCCGGGCTCGAGGCGGAGGAGCGCGGCCAGAGTGAAGCCATCGGCGCATGCATCGAAGCCATGGCTGGCCTCGGCGTGCCCATCGTCACCGCGATCATCGGCGAAGGTGGCTCGGGAGGAGCGCTCGCTCTGGCCGTCGCCAACCGCGTGCTCGTCCAGGAATTCAGCTACTACTCGGTGATCTCGCCTGAGGGTTGCGCGTCCATCCTGTGGAAGACGCCCGAGCGCGCTCCAGAAGCTGCGGCGCGCCTGCGCATCACGGCGCCGAACCTGCTCGAGCTGGGCGTGGTCGATGCCATCGTGCCCGAGCCCCCGGGCGGCGCTCACCACAGTCACGGCGATGCCGCCCGACTGCTCGATCGCGCCTTGTTCGAGCACCTAACGGCCTTGAGCCAGCTCTCCCCGGATGCCCTGAGGGAAGACCGCTATCAGCGCTTCCGCAAGCTGGGTTCGTTCATCGCATGACGTCGCCGACCACCCTGGAGCTCTTGACCGACCTCGAGCTCGACAACCAACGCGTTTTCGTCCGCACGGACCTGGACGCGACCATCGACCGCAACGGCAACCTGACCGACACGAGCCGTATCGAGGCGGCCGTGCCGACGATTCGTGCGCTGGCGCAGGCGGGGGCCCGCGTCCTGGTTGGCTCGCGCTTCGGCGAGTTCAAGGCGCCCGGTAGCGGTGTCGAAGGACCCGACGCGCCCTCCATCGAATCAGCGGCTTCCCACTTGGCGGAGCTGCTCGGCATGGAGGTGCTCCTGCCGGATGGCTGCACCGGCGATTCGGTGAAACGAGTGATCACGCAGCTGCGCGAAGGGCAGGTCTGCGTGCTGGAGAACCTGTGCCGCGAGTTCGACCAGGGACCGGCCAAGGAGGCGCTCGCACGCCAGCTGCTCGACTACGTCGATGTCTACATGGCCGACTCGCTGCGAGCGCTCACGCTCGAATCGGCGACGACGACCATCTTGCCGCGCCTCTTGCAGAGCCGGGCACCGGGCCTCGCCCTGCAGACGGAGCTGGCTCACATTCAGAGGATCCGCAGTCTGGCCGATCAGCCACGGCTCGTGATCTGGGGCGGAAATGCACTGTCGCCGAGGCTGCCGCTCTTGCACCAGCTCTGTGACGACAAGACGACGGTCTTCCTGGTCGGCGTCGCTGCCAACACTCTCTTGGCTGCGCAAGGCGGCTCGCTCGGTCGTTCCAGCGTGGAGCAAGGGTACCTAGCGGGAGCACGCACGCTGGCCGAACAGCTGGGCCCTCGCCTGAAGGCGCAGGTCGACGTCTTCGCGGCCGAGAGCCCGCGCGCTGGCACGCGTGACCTCTTCGGTGCGAGCGACGTGCCCCTATCGCATTTGGCGCTCGATATCGGACCCGGAACGCTGGCCCTCTTGGAAGAGGAAATTGCGCGCGCGGGCGTCGTGATGTGGTGCGGGGTGCCCGGACTTTACCGGGAGGAAACGTTCGCCGCTGGAACGCGAGCCGTCACGGAAATGCTGGGACGTGCGGAGGCCTTTACCGCTGTGCTCGGCGACGATACGGTCGGCGCCGCCCGCAGCGTTGCCAGGGACGCCGCGCGGCAGATCGACTACCTGGCCGACGGCGGTGAGGCTGCCCTCTCGCTCTTGCGCGACATCAAACTGCCTGGCCTCTTGGCCCTACGAGGACTCGGAACATGACGACACGAACCCCCCTGATTGCCGGAAACTGGAAGCTGAACGCGGGCGGAGCCGACGCAGTCGGACTTGCCCAGGGTGTGGCGGCCGCAGCTGCCGGCAAGAAGTGCGACGTCGTCGTCTCGCCACCGTTCGTGGTCCTCGCTGCCGTCAGCGCCGCCCTGAAGGCCGCTGGCAGCAAGGTGGGCGTCGCGGGGCAGAATCTCTATCCCAAGGACAGCGGTGCCTTCACCGGCGAGATCAGCGGACCGATGCTCAAGGCCGCCGGTGCCGAGTGGGTCATCCTCGGCCACAGCGAGCGTCGTCAGTATTTCCAGGAAAGCGACGCGTTCATCGCCGAGAAGGTCGCTGCAGCCCTCGCCAGTGGCCTGCTTCCGATCGCTTGCTGCGGGGAGACGCTCGAGGAACGCGAAGCCAATCGGACGCTCGAAGTCGTGTTCCGCCAGGTCGACGCCCTCTTGCACCTTCTGGGCAAGAACCCCGATACGATCGTCATCGCGTACGAGCCCGTGTGGGCCATTGGTACCGGCCGAGTGGCCACCCCCGCCCAGGCCGAGGAGGTCCACGCCGCCATCCGCGGGCGCCTGACGGAGAAGCTCTCCGCGGCCACGGCCGAGAAGGTGCGCATCCTCTACGGTGGCAGCGTGAATGGCGAAAACGCCGCAGAATTGCTGGGTTGCCCGAACATCGACGGAGCCCTGGTCGGCGGCGCGTCGCTGAAGCCCGACGGTTTTGGCAAGATCATCGCCGCCGCAGGCTGAGCCATCGCCTGGCTCGCAACAATAGCGGGGGCATGCTAGCCCCGCTGCGCTTCTTTCGGAGAGCCCCCATGATTGACCTGCTCGAGACCCCCCTGACCGTCTTTCACGTAGCGGCCTGTCTGTTCCTGATCTTGGTCGTGCTCTTGCAGCCCGGGAAGAGTGGCGGCCTCGGGGCCTTCGGCGGCGGAGCAGCCCAGCAAGTCTTCGGCGGCCGCGGCGCCACGACCATCCTGACCAAGGTCACTTGGTGGACGGCGGGCCTCTTCTTCGTGACCAGCGTCACCCTGGCGTACCTGTCGTCTTCGACGGGTGACACGCTCGAGAAGGTCTCCTCCAAGAGCGCGCCCGCCGCCCCCAAGGACGGCAAGTAGCTCCCCGCGCCGCCTCGCCCCGATGCCGCGCCCGCCCACGCCGTGGCTCCGTCTGCTTCCGCTGGCGTCGCTCCTCTTCCTCCAGCTCACGATCTGTTTCTGGGTGTGGCTGCGCGGCCCGGCCGCCATCAGTGACGACGACTACGCTCGCGTCGTGATCGCCCAGGCCTGGGCCCAGCATCCGCGCGTCGACCCCACCGGCACGAGCTGGCTCCCCTTCCCGTTCTACGTCACGGGCGCGGCCATGTTCGTGCTCGGGACGTCGCTCGACGTCGCTCGCGAAGTGCAGGTGCTGCTCGCGCTCGTCTCGAGCCTCGTGATCTACCTGGGCGCGCGACGGCTCGGACACGAGCGCTGGTTGGCCGCCGTGTCAGCCGGACTCGCCGCTGCGTTGCCCAACCTGGCGCGCGTCGCACCGGCCACCGTACCGGAGTACCCCACCGCTGCCTGCCTGGCCTTTGGGCTGCTCTGCCTGGTCGGGAAGAAGGACCGCGAGGAGCGCGTGTGGTCCCTGCTCGGCGGCGGGGCGATCTACCTCGCCTGCGCCAGCCGCTACGAGGCGTGGCCCATCGCGGGCGTCTACGCGGGCGTGATGGCGTGCCGGGCGTGGAAGGCAACGGACTCGAGAAACCGCCCCTGGCTCGGCGCCGCGGCGATCGTCGCCGTTGCATTTCCTTGCCTTTGGCTACTGCACGGCACCTTCGTCCAGGGTGACGCGTTCTTCTTCGTGACGCGCGTCACGCGCTACAAGGCCGCACTGGGCGCTCCAGCCCCCGACCTTTCGGCTGCATGGCTCGGCTATCCGCTCGCCCTGGTGCGCCAGGAGCTCGGCGCTACATTCCTGCTCGGCGGGGCCGTCTTCCTGGCGACACGCAGCGATGCCGGCCGCGCCGCCCTCCGCGCGCTGTGGCCCCTCTTGCTCGCAGCCGTGGTGCTGCTGTTGGTGCTCGTCTCCGGCGACCTACGCGGCGGCGCACCAACACACCATCCCGAGCGAGCCCTGCTCTCGCTCTGGCTCCTCGTACCAGCCGTCAGCCTCCACTTGCTCGGCAGTCAGATCTCCTCGACCCCGCGTGGGCTCGCCGTCAGCCTCGTCCTGGGAGCCGCGCTCGTCACCGCCCTCTTCCGCGTCCCCCCCGGTGCCTTTGCCGACCGCCGCGAGGAAGAGCGCCTCGGCCGCATTCTGGCGAAGACCCAGGGCCAAGTGGTGCTCCTGACCCCCGACTACGGTCACTTCGCCGTGCAGGCTGCGTCCGGCCGTCCCGACCGCTTCCTCTTGCTCGATCGACACGATCCGCGCGACCCGCGCCCTGCTGCGTCACCCGGGGAATTGGTCCGAGCGGCTCTGAGCACCACGAAGGCTCCATGGGCGGTGGTGCCCCTCGGCGTCACGGCGCCAGGATATCGGGTCGTAAAATCGGGGAGCCGCCTCATGCTGCTCGAACGAGGGACTCGAGACGTCGGTTACGCGCTCTTCTGGGGCCGGCCTGCCAGCGTCGAGCCGAGTTAGTCCGAGACCTGTCCTTTCGTCGCGCCATCGGACGCTTGGGCTACGAGCGCACCCCTTCGACATCTACGCGGGCGGCATGGCTACCGCTTCAACAAGGAAGATAAGCTGCCTGGTTTACGAGTTGGAGTGTTGATAAAAGGCGAAGGAACGATGGGCAGCGCTCGCAACTCGCACACACCCCTTCCCCTGGCTCTGTTGCTCAGTGCTGGACCGTTCCTGACTGGTTGCACGAGGAACCTGGCGGAGGTCTCGTCCGGCGAGGTTGGTTGTCCCACCACGGAGATCACGATCAGCGACTACGCTACCGGCGGCCTTGGACGCGCGAGCTGGGTCGCGACCTGCCGCGGGCAGGTGTTCTACTGCTCCTCGACCCAGATCGGAGACTCCCACCAGTACCAATGTGCCCCGGCCTTGGGCACTGGGTCCTACGCAAGCCGGCCAGCTGCCCCGGCCGCTGCGACGCCAGCGGCTCCGGTCGCCGCCCCGCAAGTAGAAGAGGAGGAAAAGCCCTTCCCGGAGAAGGCCCTCGGCTTCGAGTTCGCCAGCGCCCCGGCCCAGGCCCAGGAAACCTGCACATCCCGTGGTCACGAATGGAAGGGCGAAGGCAACACGTTCGCTTGCAGCGGCGCCGGGGTCGACGTGGGAGTGCCGGTCAATACGAAGCTCTCGTACTGCGATGGTAGCTTGTGTGAGATCCGTGGTTTCGCGACCCTTTCATCGGGCGGGGCCGGTTCTCAACAGCTGGCCAAGCTGCGCAAGGCGCTCGTGACACAATACGGCACACCCGACGACGAGGAGAGCCAGATCCCCCAGGAATGTCAGAAGTCGCTGATGAGCTGCATCGTCGAAAAGAAGGCAGCGTGGGGGTCGACCTGGGAGTGGGACGACGGCGCCATCATTCGCGCCCGCGCCGGCACCGACGGCCAGGCGGCCGTGATCGGCATCCTCTACCGGCGTGATGCCGAGGCCCAGAAGGCCCAGGAAGCCGCCGAAAGCCTCAACACCGACGCGTTCTGACGCTCAAAGCCCCCACGCGCAGCGCACGAAGCGATCGTCGCACTCTTCACCAGCCCTCGGCTCGCCCATGCAACGGGCGATGTAGTCCGGCTCGTACGCCGCTGCCATGCCCCAGAAGCAGACGCTCCCCTCGAGCTCCGGGCAGTCGTTCATCAGGGCCGTGCAGCCAATACCCGACAGGTCCTGACCGCACGGCGCCTCCTGCGTCAGGCACTCGAGAACCTTCGCTTCGTGATCGTCCGCGCACGGCGAGTCGATGAGCGGCTCGAGGCAGAAATAGACGGGGTGCACGCTAGTGAAGCTGGGCTTGGACGGGTTCTCACAAACGCGGCGCAGCGCGGGTAGCACGGGTAGTGCGGCCGTCGCGCCACCTTGACCGCCCTCGCCACTGCCAACGCAGCTGACGTCGAGCGCCCCCGTCGAGTCGCCTCCGTCACGCTCACCTAGCCACTCCGGACAGTTGAAGAGGTAGATGGCGCCGCCGGTGCCCGTCAGCTCCTCGTTGCAGTAGTAGCTACTGCCACCCGTGGACGGATCGCCACCGCCACCGCCGCTCCCCCCACCGCTCCCTGAGGCACCGCCCGTACCGCCCCCTCCACCGTCTCCGACGGCAGCCCCACCATCGAGCGGGCCATCGTAAGCGTCTTCGAGCCCCGGCACGCACGCTGGTGCAACAGCCAACCCGGCCAGGACCAGGGCACCCCACCCGATCGTCCCCTTCGCGAGTCTCGTGTTGGTCATGTTTCCCTGTTCAACGTGCCAGGGCGAGACTGCCGGGTCGATCCGGCGCCCGGCACTTGTGGTCACGCAGCCCCGTTGCCGGAAGAAATATCTAATAATTCCCATAATTTGAATTTTTCTCACGGACCGCGTCGATCCGCCCCGGCGGCGTCCGTCGTCACTTGGAAAGGCCCCCTCGACCTCAGCCCGGGGGCCTGGCAACCAACGAACCAGGAGTCAGCCATGCGTTTCATGACGATGCACAAGAACGATCCCGAGACCGAAAAAGGAAACCCGCCTCCGATGGAGCTCGTCCAGCAGATGGGCGCGTTCATCGGCGAGTTCGCGCAGTCCGGTCGCCTCATCGATGGCGCCGGTCTCGGCGGCAGCAGCAAGCGAACGCGCCTCGTGTTCCGCGGAGGCGAGGTGACGACCAAGCGTGGTCCGTACGCCGGCGCCCATGAACTGCCTGCGGCCACTTTGCAGCTGAAGGTGGAGAAGCTCGAGCAGGCGCTGGGTTGGGCGGAGCGCTACGGGAAGATCCTCGGCGACTGCGAGCTCGAAGTCGGACAGCTCAACGAACCGTGGGACATCGGTGTGATGCCGAAGCCAGAAAATCCTCCGGTTCAGGTGCTGTTGATCGAAAAGGCCGATCAGCTGAGCGAAGGTGCGGGCCGTACGTCGCAGCAAAAGGCGGCTCTTTCCCGCCTCCGGACGGAAATGACCAAAGCAGGCGTCCTGGTGCGCGCTCATCGTCTGGAGCCGAGCGCTCTCGGCAAGCGCCTCAACTTCGTCAAAGGCAAGCTCAGTGTGCTGGACGGTCCTTTCGCCGAATCGAAGGAGCTCATCGGCGGCTTTGCCGTCCTCGAGCTGTCGGGCTGGGAGGAGGCGCTCGAGATGTCCCAGCGCTATGCCACCATCCTCGGCGGCACGCTGGAGATGGACATCCGAGTGGCCAGCACGAGCGAAGAGTAAGCGCCGGAGACGCGACCTGGGATCCGGCACGAGTTCGGGCTACGCCGCCCGCATGCTCTGTGCCGGCATCCTGGTGTTCGATGAAGTCGAGGTTTTGGACTTTGCTGGTCCGTTCGAGGTCTTGTCGACGGCGGGGCGGGTGGCCAAAAAGGTCGGGGACCCGGCGCCGTTTCGCGTCATCGTCGTCGCCAAGACGACGTCCTTGGTCCGCGCGCGCGGCGGGCTCGGCATCGCCCCCGATTTCGCCATCGATTCGCATCCGCCCATCGATTTGCTGGTGATCCCGGGTGGCGCCATGGATGGGGTGCTCGCGGATCCCGACGTCGTGCATTGGACGAGGCACACCGCCGCGGGCGCCCGGATGACGGCGTCGATCTGCACTGGTGCGTTCTTGCTCGGCGCTGCTGGGCTCATCGACGGCAGGCGCGTCACGACCCACTGGGAGGACCTCGACGACCTCCGGCGCTCGTTTCCGCAGGCGCTCGTGCAGACTGGAACACGCTACGTCGACGAAGGGGATCTGCTGACGTCAGCCGGCATTTCGGCGGGAATCGACCTCAGCCTGCATCTGGTGGCGCGGCTCGTGAGCCAGGACCTGGCCGTCCGAACCGCGCGCCAGATGGACTATGCCTGGCAAGATCGCTGAACCTGCGCCGGAATCAGCGCATTTTTTGCCAGAATTCGTGACCCTTCTGCGGGGCCGCCTCGTGGCCACCGTGCGGGCCGGCATCGGTACGGACCGTCCCGTGCGCAGCCACTTCGGTGTTCGTCCGCGCGCCGGCACAACCGACGGCAGCTGCGGATAGTGCAACCGCGACCAAAACTTTCGACAACGTGCTCATGTGATTTCTCCCTTTGATGTCAGATCGATGTGCGCTGCCGAGCGTGCTCTCGCTAAAGGCACGGGCAGTACATTCACCTTGGCTCCGCGCGAAAACGCGTGCCAATCGATCATTTAGAACCATTCATCAGCACGAATGATTCCAGAGCCGCCCGTGCAAAGGGTGCGTGGACAATCGTCCAATCGACACTGAGCTCAGAGAAACTGCTGACTGAGCAAAAGGATGCGAGTCGGCACCGATGTGCGCAACGATTCGGAGCTCACGCCCGCCGTGGGAGCCAAGCGCCCCGAGCGCATGGAACCTTGGGTCGATTCTTCCCAGCTCAAATCCTTGGGATGGTGATCCTGTCCGAGCGCCACGCCACGTTCGACCTTGCCGCGCACCGCGAGGTCCTCCGCAAGATAGCCGCGGTCGATGCGAAGCCGAGTGATCATGCCCTTGGCCCCAGCGGGCAGGCGCAGCACGCTGTGACCCAAGCGCCCCAGGAGATCGGCGACGACCGCTGACCACAAACCGCTCTCGTCATCGCCGACGAGATAGACGGCCGTCACAGATCCCTGAGCGCTCGTGTGGACTTCGACCACCGCCGTGCCCACGCGTGGACCGAGCTGCGCTGCGCGATACCCCGCCGACACCGCCGGGCTCGATGGCGACGCTGCGACCTCGGCTCCGGAATGGGCACCGAACAGGGTCGCTGAATTCGCTGGCCCCTGCTCCGCAGTCGGCGAGGGGCCCACGAGCGCTTTCAGGTCGGCAGCGCCCAAGTAGAGGCGCACCGCGGGTCGCGTCGGGCCAGCTTTCCCGCCGGCGGCCCCGGGTGCCACTGGGCTCGTGAATCCTGGGACGGGGTCGGCGGGCGGGACGGTCGGCGCCTCCCCCGGCGCTAGCTGCTCCGTTGGCACCGCGACCGCAACCGAGCGCGGCAGGGCTCGAGCTGGAGCGTGCAGCTCTTCCGGCTCACTGGGCAAGCGCACACGCTGGTCGGCCGCGCCCGGATCCCAAGCCACCACGTCCACCTCGAGGTCCGCGACGTCGGGGCGCAGACCCGAAGCCGCCGGTCCGAGCCGCCAGCCGAGCAGCGCGACGTGCAGCGCCGCCGCAAGGCCGAGCGTCACGACGAAGGGATCGCCGCGCCGCGTAACGTCGCTCAACCGACGACTCAGCATCGTGCCCATCCTCTACGCCTTCTGCGACCCTCAGGCCACCCGAGTGCGACGCAGGGCGAGCCACAGGAAGGTAGCCGCCGCGAGGGGGCCTGCGCAGGCCAGCGCGAGGACGGAGAAGACGAGCCAGGAGCCGGACCTTGGTGCGTTGAAGAGCGTGACTTCCAGGATGGTCAGGGCGGCATCCACGGTGATGGCAGCGGCCAGACAACGGGCGAGCCAAGCCCTCCAGCGCCTGGCCAAGGAGAACAACGCGACCACAAGGGCAGCGTCGAAGGACACCCACGCCCAGCGCACCCACGCCTCGGGAAACCAGCCTGCGCCAGACGACGCGAGCACGACGGTCCAGGGCACCAGCAGCGTGGCCAAAAGCACGATCGTAAACGACGGCGAACCGAGGGCCGTCTCCAGACCGAAGCGCACGAAGCTGGCGCGGGCGACTCCTCCGCGCATCGTGAACGCGGCCAGAGCGTCTGCGAGCGCCACGATCCCCGACTGACCGTCCGGCCAGGCCAGATGCACCGGCTCCCACGTGTCGGGGGCGAGACGAGCCTTGAAACGCCGCAGGCCGTCGAAATCGTAGAGCCCCCGGAGCCAAGCGCGAGCCGCCACGAGCCAGGGCGAGATGTCGCCAGCGAGGGGCGCGAGGCCGAGCGTGACGAGCTGGCCGCCCTCGCTCATGATCTGTCGCATCGCGGCGTCGAACAACAGCTCGTTCGTGCCATTGGGTGCGTCTCGCAGGCGCAGGAAGTCTTCGAAAAACCAGCCCTGGCGCGCGAAAATCGGCACGGCTACGAGGAAGCCAACGATGGCTCCTTCGTGCTCGGCAACGAAATAGCGGCGCTCCTCGGGAAACACGAATGGCTGCACGTCGACGAGGAAACCCATGGGCGCCATAGGGCGTGAGTCGAGCCAGGTTCGGACGATCCGCTCCATGGCGACCCGGACGCCGGAAGCCGGGTCACAGACCTCGGCTGCTGCCACCATCCGCACGCTGACGGCTTTCGCGCGGGCGCGTCGCAGCTGCTCCCGCAGGCCACGCGAAGCGCGCAGCTTCTCGGGCCAAAGTTCGGGCAGCCAAGAGGGCTGCACTCCCACCGGCGTCCACGCCAGAATCCTGCGCGAGACGAGTCGCTCCTGCACGGCGAAGAAACAGGTACGGCGCTTGGCGGCCTTGGCGGCCAGCACGAACTCGCGGCAAACGTCCTCGAGCGAGTCTTCGGCTGCGATGGGAGCCCCCGCGGCAACCCACGCTCGGCCCGTATCCACGTACGCGACACACGCGTGCCCGCTCGGATCGAACCAATAGCGGATGCCGTCCTCGAGGACCTGAAACGACGTCGTGTTGTAGCCGTGGCGGCGCAGTAGCCCGAGAACCCGCGCCCGGTCATTGCCGTCGTCGACGCCCCGCATGCCCGCCACACCCGCAACGCTAGCGCGCTTCCGGGTGCTCGTTTTTGTAGGCCTCCAGGCTCTCGCGGCTGATCACGATGCGCAAACTGCCAGGTCGCAGGATCTTGGCCTGACAGCCGAGGCGCGACTCCAGGCGCACGTCGAAGGCCTTGTCGAGGATGTCCTCTTCCTCTTCTTCGGCAGGGCTCAAGATCTCCGCGCCAGATTTGACGTAGACATGGCACGTCGAGCAAGCGCAAACGCCACCGCACGCGTAGCCCTCGGGTGCATCGCTGGCCTGCGCGGCATCGAGGATGCTCGAACCGACCGGTATCTCCACCGTGATGCCCTGGTCGATGAACTCGACCGTCGCCGTCTGCACACTCAAAGTCCCGTCCTCCGCGTTCGATTCTGCTCGTGCTCCTCGACGTGACTGTCCACACCGCGAGCGCCTTCCACCGAGCGTTCGACGTCGAGCACACCGTGACCGCCGAGCGCGCCCTGGATCGCCCGGTTCATGCGGCGCCCAGCCCAATCCTTGGTAGCAACGTCGAGCGCCTCCATGCGAGATTGAATCAACCGAGCGTCGGATCCAGCTTCAATCGCCTGCTCGAGCGCGGCGGCGGCGTGCTCGATCCGCTCCCGCTCCGGCGTCTCCAAGAGGTCGGCATCGGTCGCCAGCGACTTGCGTGTGGCCAGGAGAACACGCTTCGCTTCCACGCTGGCGTCCGCCAAGCGACGCGCTTCGAGGTCCGTCTCACCGTGTTCGAGCGCATCGATCAACATGTCCTCGATCATGTCGTCGGACAGTCCGTAGCTCGGCCGCACCTCGACCTTCTGCTCGACGCCCGTCGTCGTCTCCCGAGCGCGGACTTGGAGCAGTCCATTTTCGTCGACGTCGAAATGCACGTCGAGGCGGGCTAGCCCGGCCGGCATGGGCGGGATGCCACGCAGGGTGAAACGCGCCAGGCTGCGACAGTCCTTGGCGAGCTCACGTTCTCCCTGCACGACGTGAAGCTCGAAGCCGGTTTGACCGTCGGCGTAGGTGGTGAAGGTGGAGCGCGCGCCGGCTGGAATCGTGGTGTTTCTCGGCAGAATCTTGTCGACGCCGCCCCCCATCGTCTCGACCCCGAGCGACAGCGGGAGCACGTCGAGCAGGAGCACGTCGTCGCCTTGGCCCGACAGGGCGGCCGCTGACAAAGCCGCTCCGTAGGCCACCACCAGGTCAGGGTCGAGGTCGGAGAGCGGCTCACGCCCAAACGCCTTTTCGACGTAGGCGCGCACCGCCGGCATGCGAGTGGACCCACCCACCAAGATGACGCCCTGGAGGTCAGCGGCCGTGACCTCGGCATCGCGCAAGGCCCGCCTACAGGCCTGCCCCGTGCGCTCGAGGAGCGGCCCGCACAGCTCGGCAAGCTGGGCGCGCTCGAGGCCGAAGTCGAGCTCCCCGCCTCCGCGCTTCGGCAGGGTCAGAGTGGCCGCTTCGGCATCGGTCAGCGCGTGCTTCAGCCGGCGAGCACTCTCCAGAGCCAGCGACGTCACCTCGGGCGGAACTGCGTCCTTCTCCGCGAATCCTTGGGCCAGGAGCAACTGAGCGGCCAGCAGTCGATCGACGTCGTCGCCACCGAGCTGGCTATCGCCCCCGGTGCTCCGGACCTGGAACACGCCAGCCTGAAGCTCCAGCACCGTGACGTCGAACGTGCCGCCACCCAGATCGTAGACGGCGAACACCCCGTCCTGCCCACGCTCCAGGCCGTAGGCGACCGCGGCGGCAGTGGGTTCATTGATCAAGCGCAGCACTTCGAGCCCCGCCAGGCGAGCCGCGTCCCGCGTGGCCTGACGTTGTGCATCGTCGAAGTAGGCGGGCACCGTGATCACGACGCCGCCGACGTGGGTCAGTTGATCGACGGCACTCGTCTTCAAGCTGCGCAAGATCTCGGCCGATACCTCGACCGGAGTCACTGCGCGCTCGCCTACGTCGAAGCGAACGACACGCGCGTCTTCAGCCGTTTTTGGCTGGAGCAGCTTCACCCGGCTCAGCCGTTCCTGAGCCACCTCGGCATGACTCCGCCCCATGTAGCGTTTGGCGCTGGCGATGGTGCGTTGTGGCTCGCGCTCCAGGTGCGCCTGTGCGGCGCGCCCGACGATCACGGTATCGCGAGATCCGTAGTACACCACGCTCGGCAAGAGTGCAGTGCCGTCGCAGGTGACGAGCGCTTGCGGACGCTCGTCGGTGACGACCGCCACGATCGAGTTCGTCGTACCGAGGTCGATGCCGATCGCGCGCGGCGGCGCTTTGGGGTCGAAGATGTCCAGCAGCAAGTTCGTCTCTCCGGCGCGTCTAGGGCGCTTCCAGTTCCGCCTCCGCCGACTCCACGAAGCGCTGGGTAAAGCGCAAGCGAGACAGCAGATGTGCCAAGCGAACGCCCGCACTGCCAGGCTCGGGTGCTGCAAACAGGTTGCAGAGGTCCAGCAAAATGGCCGCCTCACTCTCGCGCGCGCTGCGTGCCAGATCGGTGATGCGCGCTCGATCCCCGGCAAAAACTGCTGCGGAGAGCGCCTCGCGCTGCTCCATCGTTCGCTCGAGCAAATCGAGGTCGTGGGCCACCTCACCCACGTCGGGAATGCCGAGCCGAGCCGCCAAGACTCGAGCGCGCTCGCTGGGATCCCGGAGCGTTCGATAGGCAGAGTTGACCTGCATCGATCGGTCGAGCACGAGCCGTCGTTCGACCGGCGGTCGACCGGAGAAGCGGTCGGGATGAAGCGCTACGCTGAGCGCGCGGTGCCGCTCCGCGAGGAGCGCTGGATCGAGGTCGTAGCGTGGCTCGAGCCCGAGAACGTCGAAGGCGTCGCCGCCACGCTCCGTACCTGGCGAGCCAGCACCCAGCGAGCCAGCACCTGGCGAGCCAGCACCTGGCGAGCCAGTTGGGCCGCTATCAGCGGACAGTGAAGGAATGGCCACAGCCGCAGCTCGATGCTTCGTTCGGATTCTTGAACTTGAATCCCTGGTACATCAGCGTCTTTTCGTAGTCGAAAACGCTGCCCGCCAGGTAAAGAAGGCTCTTCTTGTCGACCACGAAGCGAACACCGTCCACCTCGTAACCGTAGTCGCGCTCCCGGGGCAGCTCGTCGTCGAACTGGATGACGTAGCTGAAGCCCGAACAGCCTCCGCCCTTCACGCCCAGGCGCACGATCGCATTGGGCGTGCCACGCTTGGCCAGCTTCTCCCGCGCGCCGGCGGCCGCGGCCGAGGTGATGCCGAGGCCCTTGCTCGGGGTGCGAGCGAGCGCCTGCGTCCAGGCGTCAGCGCCCGAGGGAGAGTCGTGGGAGACGGCTGCAGCCGATTGCATCAGCTACCTCCGGCCAGCGCTTTCCTCGCTGCTTGCTTCTTGCGGAAGTCGTCGATGGCGCTCTTGATGGCATCCTCGGCCAAGACCGAGCAATGAATCTTCACCGGCGGCAGGTTGAGCTCCTCGGCAATTTGGCTGTTGACCAGCTTTTCGGCCTCGTCGAGCGTCTTGCCCTTGATCCATTCCGTCGCCAAGGACGACGACGCGATGGCCGAGCCACAGCCGAAGGTCTTGAAACGCGCATCCTCGATCACACCCGCGTCGTTCACGCGGATCTGAAGGCGCATGACGTCGCCGCATGCCGGGGCACCCACGAGGCCGGTACCGACGTCCGGGGCATCCTTGTCCAGGCTGCCGACGTTGCGGGGGTTCTCGTAGTGCTCGATGACTTTTTCGCTGTAGGCCATGGTTCGTTCTTCCGTGAGAGCGTGAAGGACAAGCGCGATCAGTGCGCTGCCCATTGAATCGATTTGAGGTCGATGCCTTCCTTGTGCATCTCGTAGAGCGGGGACATGTCGCGGAGCTTGCGGACTTTGCCCACCATCAAGTCGGCCACGTAGTCGACCTCCGCCTCGGTGTTGAAACGGCCCAGGCCGAAACGAATGGAAGAATGGGCCATTTCTTCGTCCAAACCCATGGCACGGAGCACATAGCTCGGCTCGAGGCTGGCGCTGGTGCAAGCCGATCCGCTGGAAACGGCCACGTCCTTGATGGCCATCATCAGCCCCTCCCCTTCCACGAAGGAGAACGACAGATTCAAGTTGCCGGGCAGACGATGCTCGGGGTGGCCGTTCAGATAGACCTCTTCCAAGGCGTCCGTGATGCGCTTGTGCAAGCGGTCCCGCAGTTGCTGGAGACGTGCTGCTTCGGCCTGTCCTTCCGCCATCAAGATCTCGGCTGCCTTCGCAAAGCCGATGATACCGGGCACGTTCAAGGTGCCCGAACGGTTGCCGCGCTCGTGGCCACCACCGTCCATTTGGGCCGAGATGCGCACGCGCGGCTTCTTCCGGCGGATGTACAGAGCGCCAATGCCCTTGGGCCCGTAG